>Ga0310123_10003647_pt1 | contig 11833 bp, 8 predicted proteins | sample CB6_AW_1057_MG_FD_203505 | JGI IMG/M metagenome (GOLD analysis project Ga0310123, IMG submission 203505) | Marine microbial communities from Western Arctic Ocean, Canada - CB6_AW_1057 | ecosystem: Environmental > Aquatic > Marine > Oceanic | place: Canada: Western Arctic Ocean | collected... | reverse complement strand
TCCGTAGGGTGGCCGAACTGGTAGCCGAGGCTGAGATCCCCGTCTTCAGCATCCAGCCTATGATTCCTTCGCGGGCGGCGGTACTGGGGCGGGAACGATGGGGCTGGAGTCGCAAGCAGGGCCGCGGGGGTTATGGGAAACGGTTCTTCGACCTCAACCAGGTCGAGAGCATCTCCCACGTACCCAAAATCCAAACCACAACCGATCAGCTCTGGAAAGCACTATTGAATATCTACCGGCAGGTCATCCCGGCAGTCGAAGGCAGCAAGACGAAAATCGCCATGCACGGCAACGATCCGCCCCTGTCCCGCATTTACGGCAATCCCCAAATTCTGTATCGCTTTGCCGACTTCGACCGGCTATTTGCCGAGGTGCCCAGCCGCCACAACGGAATGCTCTTTTGCGTCGGGACGCGGTACGAGTCGGGCGAAGATATCTTCAAAGGCATCCGGCACTTCGGCCGGCAGGGCAAGCTCCTGCAAGTTCACTTCCGCAACGTCCGCGGCACGCTGCCTGTCGACCGGGGCTACTCGGAGACTTTCGTGGACGACGGGGACATGGACATGTTCAAGGTCCTGCGCGCACTAGACGAGGTGGGCTATGATGGGGTGATCGACTACGATCACCCCATGGACATCACCGGCGACGGACCGGTACCCAAACAATACGTCGCCTTCGCCGTCGGCTATATGCGAGGACTGATCGACAGCCTGCCGGGGTGAGATTTTCTTCCCCTTTCAAAACAACTGGCCAATCGCCTTTGAACACGTCAGTCAATCTCGGTTCGCTGGACGTTGGATTGTCTGTTGACGGCTCTTTACGGCAGGGTGTTTACGATGACATTGTCATCTGCTAGAATAATCCAAGCCGTGTTGTAAGTTGTGTGCATTAGTTGATTTGGGAAGATCTCATGCTGCGGATCCTCGGCCGACGGACATCGGCATGTGATGGTCTCACCCGTAGAGAAGCGATGCGGGTGGGGGCGCTGTCGCTCTTCGGCAGTGTGACATTGCCGACAGGGCTGCCGGCGTCGCAAGACCCTTCGGCCACGCACCACGGCACCGCAAAGTCGGTGATTCTGTTAAATCTGTTCGGGGGTCCGCCTCACATCGACATGTTTGACATGAAGCCCGACGCTCCGACGAATGTCCGTGGCGAGTTCAAACCAATCGAGACATCTCTCACGGGGCTTCAGATCAGCGAGTTGCTTCCACTGACCGCCCAGGTTATGGATCGCCTCACACTCATCCGCACGTATTCGCACAAGTACAATAGCCACAATCCGTACAACGTCTTAACGGGATTTGACGGCGGCAGTGATCGCGAGAACTATTTCGCCAAGCGAAGCGACCATCCAGGAATGGGAGCGGTTTGCCAGTATCTCGATCTCGGATCGAAAAACGTGCCGCGGTACGTGACGATGCCCGCTTACCCAGGCTGGTCTCAGGGGATACGGCGTGCCGGCCCCTATGGCGGTTATCTCGGTAGTCAGTATGACCCGCTGACGACTGTCTGCAGTCCGAAATTTTCGAAGAAGGGTGAATTCTACAAGCCGGTGATTCCCGATGGTCAGCCACTGTTGCCGTCGCTCGATCAGTTGCCGCAAGTGACGGCAGACCGGCTCGATCGAAGGCATTCCCTGTTGGAACAGATTGACGACGGACTTGCCTCGCTGGAACAAACGCGGGCCACCGAGAGCATGACGAAGTTTCAAGAACAGGTCTTTAATCTGCTGACATCCCCCAAGACCCGTCAAGCATTCGATCTCTCGCAAGAGACAGGCGCCAGCCGAGATCTTTATGGCCGCAATTTGTGGGGCAACAGCATGTTGGTGGCCCGCCGGCTGGTCGAAGCCGGTTCGACGTTTGTAACCGTCAATTGGGAAGAGGCAGACAGCGGCAATCATTGGGACATGCACAACAATACCTTCGGCATGCAGAAAGTGCTGGTGCCGGCCTTGGACCGCATGATCTCGGGCATCATTCTTGACCTTGAAGAACGATCGCTGTTAGACCGAACGCTCGTCGTGATCATGGGCGAAATGGGGCGAACACCGAAGGTCAACTCTCGGGCTGGTCGAGATCACTGGCCACAGTGCGGCTTCGCGCTGTTGGCGGGGGGTGGCATTAAGCAAGGCGTCGTTCTGGGCAAGACCGACAAGCACGCCGCCTACCCCGTCGAGCGCCCCGTCTCGGCTGGGGATATGGTCGCGACAATCTACCAACAGATCGGCGTCAATCCGTCTCTTACGATTGACGATCTGAGCGGTCGCCCTGTTCCGATCTCGCACGGCGGCAAACCCATGTGGGAAGTGATTGCCTAAGCAAGTGGATCGAGTGAAAACATGAACTTTGTTCGTGTTTTTTCGTTTGTGGTTTCCCAGGTCGAGTTTCCGCTTGCCTCCCAGTGGCCAGGGCTGGACTGGCCAATGGGAGGCAAGCCCCGGAGATTGCGGGTTGCGTCTCTGGCTGTCCATGGAATCGACGACGTTCACTCACAGACCATGCCACCGGGGTTTCGCTCCTCTAACGTCGCTCCAATCCCGCCGTTTCACCGGATGACGCCGGGTACTCGATCAACACCCCGTATCGGCAAGCTTCGTCGTCGTTGGGGCGGAAGTTTGGGTGGATCGAGACGACTCGGGCTCCGGCGTCCAGGTGAAAGGCGAGAACAGGATCGAGCAGTTGCCCGTCCGGCCCACGGCGGTGCACGTACTGCTCGATGGGGATTTGCGAATTCCGGTGGTAAAGCGCCGGGCGGGTAAACCCCAAGATTCGTCGAACGTCCTTCAGACTACGGGCCAGTTCGATCTGCCGGTCGACGAGTTCGCGGCCGAGCTGCCTGCCGCGGAACTTGGGAGAGACGCCGACGCCGATGAGTTGATAGATCTCCCCGTCGGGGGTGTGTGAGCCGATGAAGCGATTGTTGTCGGTGATCAGCGCATAGCGCGCCCCATGGGTTGCCAGAAACGTTTCGGTGATCCGCTGAGCGGACGCGGTCGCGACCACGATCCCTTTGTGTTCGGCAACCAGTTGTCCCAGCGGGTAGGTACGGATTCGGGTGGCGAACTCGGCCTGTCTCGTGGCCAGCGTCGAGGGCCAACTGAGGGCATCCACGCGGGCCATTTCGGCCTCATCGTCGATGACGGCGGTGCGCAGCGTTACGTCGGATTCAGCCATTCTTTCAGCACAGATTCGGTATGTTCGCCGAGTTCAGGAGCGCGATCGGAAAGGGGCGGCGCGTGGCCGTTCATTCGCAGTGGCGACCCGGCGGTCAAGAACCGATCGCCCCGCTCATCCTGCATTTCATGAAGCATGTCGCGGGCGGCCAGATGCGGATCGTGGATGACCTGCTCGATGTTGCGGATGGGAGCGGCCGGGACACCGGCTTCGGCCAGAAGTTGCAGCCACCGCTGCTGATCGGCCTGTCGAAACCGCAGGTTGAGTTGCTGCTCCAGATAATCATGATTAGCCGTTCGGGCCTGGTTGTCGACCAGGCGGGGGTCATCGGCCAGTTCCACACACCCGAGGACCTCGCACAGTTTTCGCCATAAGGCGTCGTTTCCGGCCGCCACCACAATGGCGCCGTCGGCGGTGGGAAACGCCTGGAAGGGTGTAATCGACGGATGCCGCGTGCCCAGCGGCGCCGGAATCTCACCCGTCACGGCACAACGGCTGACCGCGTTTTCGAGGGCCGCGACCGCACAGTCGAGCATGGCCAGATCGGCCAGGGAGCCTTCGCCGGTTCGGTCGCGATGTCGAATCGCCGCGATGACGGCAATCGCACCGAACATGCCGGTCAGAATGTCGCTGATCGACGTGCCGACACGAACGGGGCTGTCCCGATTGTGCCCCGTAATGCTCATCAGACCGCTCAGCGCCTGAATCACGATGTCGTAGGCAGGTCGGCCGGTCTGGTTGCCGGTCTGACCGAATCCGGAGAGCGACGCATAAACCAGCCGTGAATTGACCTCTCGCAGCCGCTCTGCCGAAAGTCCCCACGATGCCATCGTACCCGGGCGGAAATTCTCAACCAAAACGTCGGCCTGTTCAACGAGCTGCAGAAATCTCGCGCGGTCCGCCTGTTGTTTCAGGTCGAAGGTCGCGCTCTTTTTGCCACGGTTAATGCTGGCGAAATACGCACTCAATCCGGATGGCAGAAAGGGTCCGAAATGTCGGGCATCATCGCCCACATCGGGCCTTTCGATTTTGACGACCTCGGCTCCCAGGTCGGCCAGAATCATCGTGCAGTACGGACCAGCCAGCACACGTGTCAAATCGAGTACGCGGATACCCTGCAACGGAAGCGGATGCGACTGGTTCGGCGCGGTTTCGGTCATCGGTACAGGTTCTCTGAGCAGCAGCTTTGATTCGCTCCGTCGAAGATATGCCAAGTACATTTTGCTCTGTCCGGTCTAAAACCGAACATCACAGCGAAGAACAACGTTTGGGCCGGACATTTCAAAATGGCCATACCATGAAACCGAGGATCTGCGAACCGAGACCGGCTCTGGGAGCATTCCACCCCATGCCTGGAAGACTTACCCGAACAGCCGATTCGCCTCGCGGTATCCAATCCGCGGCGCCTTGATCAAACCGCCCTTGAGCTTCTCCCCGTGGGGATTCAGATATATCCGACCCGTGGACAGCTTGCTGCCGGGTCGGATGTTCAAAACGTGGATGTTGAAGATGTAAGCCGGTTCGGTCGTCGCCTCGAACCAGTGGATGTTGTCCTTGTAATCGGAGACGGTCGAGTACTCAGCCCTGCGAAACGTGCGGTCGATGGTCGGCCTGATAATGATGTCGTCTTTCCCGTCCTCCAGCCGGTCGTAGTGTCGACCGCGAAGGTCCCCTTTCAGAATCAGAAAGGCCGTCGCCATGTTATTGTGGCCGTGGGGAATCACCGAACGGCCTTTCTTCAAACCGAAGATTTGCTTGCCGAACACAAGGTTTTTCGGAAGTCCCTCGACCGCCGGAAAGTTGAACCGAATGCTCCGCGCGCCGTGGTCGATCAGCTTGGTATTTTTGACGAGCCGATCGAAGTCCATAAACCGCAGCAGGTCGGGCAGGTCGACTTTCGAGAAGAGTTCCTCGACTTTCTGTTGCCACTCCACCTGCCGCAACTCCTGATTCTTCACTTCCTGACCAAGTGTTTCCAATTCGGCCAGCCAGCGGGTGGTGATCGGTTTGACTTCGTCGGCAAACAGGTCGTTCCGACAGGCCGTCTCCAGCAGCGAGTAGGTCAACAACGAACCGAGCGCCTGCTTCGTGAACGAACGACGTGAAAGCGTCTGCATGGAAATACCTTTCGGTCGAGCTGCGAACAAGGAAACGACAGGTCATAGCCATCTGCCGACGCGGCCAGTTCCAGCCTTTCGGCTAACTTGCATCGTAATCCACCAAAAATCGAGAAACAACGATGCGACGATTCCACGAGTGTTCGGCCAGAATTTCTGGCATTCTGACATCCGGGTGGCTCCCGAGCATCCGAGACCGCATTTTGCACTGACAGAAAAACTTGCCGCACGCACTCCCCCTGCACAGATTGGCTCATCGAATGCTAAAGCCGCCGTCGACGACCAGCTCTTGGCCGATCACATTTCGAGCCGCATCGGTGGCCAGAAACAGGGCGGATTCGGCGACGGATTGTGGGCTTGCGAGACGGCCCGCAGAGAGCCGTTTTTTCATCGCCGCCAGCATCTGCTCAGCTCGTTTCTTGGAGAGTCCGGTGTTGTTCCACATCGGTGTGTCGGTCGGTCCGGGAGCCAGAGAGTTGACGCGAATCCCTCGGGGCGACAGCTCGGAGGCCAGCGTCCCGACCGCCGCCTTGCTGGCATTGAACCCACCCAATCCCAAAAAACCGGAATCGGTCAACTGGGCCGTCATAAAAATAACCGCAGCGCCTTGGCTGAGAAACGGCAGACACTCGCGAAACGTGTTCAGCGCCCCGAAAAAGTTGACCCGAAATTGTTCATCCATCAATTCCTCCGTCGTTTCCACGATGGGCGCGATCCGCGCGATTCCATAACTGAACACAAGAACATATATTTCGCAGAATCGCCGAGTTGTTGCGGCGGCGAGGCGGCCCAGATCGGCGAGACTCGTCACATCTCCGACAGCGACCAGGACTCGTGCGGGTGCCTGTGCGACAAGCTCTTCAAGCGATGACCGCGTCCTGCAAAAAACGACAATTTTCGCGCCTTCAGTCAGGAATCGTTCCGCAATCGCTTTGCCGATGCCGCTTCCCGCGCCGGTGACGATGGCGACTTTATTCAACAGGGCCTGCGACACGTTCCGGGTCCCTCGTCAGCAGAGCAACAATCACCGCCGCCGAAATCGATTCCGTCAGACATCATATCGCCATCACCGGGGGCATCCAACACTCGGCTCCCAATACCCAGGCCATCGCCGTTGAAGATGATACAACGCAGGGCAAAAAATTTATTCCGCCAGGAGTATTTGGCTTCTTACTTCTCTCCACCTTCATCCTTTACTTACTTCCTCCGGTGTCGAACGGGTCTGTCAGAAAATGCATTCATCCCTTGTGTGGAACTGCCAACTTGGCAGTATTCAATGGGCGTCAATTTCACATGAATGTCATAAAGTATTTTTACTAAACATGTTATGGATAAGACTCATAACTCGAACGATTGGCACGGAGATTGCGTTTTGCCTATGAGCACTAGGTTCATCCGGGCGCCGCCGTCCGGGCTATGCAGGTGAATGGGAATTCGCGGTTCAGTCCGCCGAGGGGAAATACTGTCGGTGTCAGGAACAGACGGACGTGTGTCCGCCCTCTTAATTAAGCTGTTCAGTTTCAAATGAGACCAACCACGAGCGGATTGAGGAGAAGCTGTGGCAAAACTTATGACCTTCGATGACGACGCCAGAAAAAGTCTGCTGGAAGGCGTCTCGAAACTGTGTAAGGCAGTCAGCAGTACATTGGGGCCTCGCGGCCGAAACGCCGTGCTCGACAAAGGTTGGGGCACTCCCAAGGTCACGAAGGACGGCGTGACCGTGGCCGAAGATATCGAGCTGGAAGACCCCTTCGAAAACATGGGGGCGCAGTTGGTTAAAGAGGTAGCTTCCAAGACCAGCGAAGTGGCCGGTGACGGCACGACGACGGCCACCATTCTGGCCGAAGCGCTATTCCGCGAGGGGCTGCGGTTTATTGCGGCTGGTGCAGATCCGATGTCACTCAGCCGAGGTGCTCAAAAGGCGGTTGCGACTGCCGTCGAGTCACTCAAGAAACAGGCCAATCCGGTCAATGCCACAGATAAGAAGGCAATCGAAACCGTAGCGAGCATTGCCGGTAACAACGACAAGGAGATTGGCAAGATTCTCGCCGACGCGCTGCTCAAGGTGGGCAAAGATGGAGTGATTACCGTCGAAGAAGGTCGGCAAATCAGTACCGAGGTCGAGTTGGTGGAGGGGATGCAGTTTGAGCGCGGATATCTCTCTCCGCACTTCGTGACCGACGAAGATGAGCAAGAATGTGTGCTGGAAAACTGCCGTATTCTACTCTACGAAGAAAAAATTAGCGGCGCGAAGGATTTGGTCCCGCTGCTGGAAAAGGTGTCGAAAGCGGGGGTGCCGCTACTCATCATCGCCGAGGACGTTGAGGCCGAAGCTTTGTCCACCTTGGTGGTCAACAAGCTCCGCGGGATTCTGAAGGTCGTCGCCGTCAAGGCGCCTGGTTACGGCGACCGCCGCAAAGCGCAAATGGAAGACATTGCGGTGCTCACCGGTGGCAAGGCGATTTTCAAGGATCTAGGAATCAAGTTGGAAAACGTCGAGCTGTCCGATCTTGGTGTCACCAAGAAGCTTCGTGTCGATGCGGAGAACACGACCGTCGTGCAGGGCGCCGGTTCGAAGGCGGCGATTGAAGGCCGGGCCGAACAAATCCGTCGCGAAATTGGAGAAACGGAAAGCGAATACGATCGCGAAAAGCTCGAGGAACGGCTGGCGAAGCTGGCTGGCGGTGTTGCACAGATCAACGTCGGAGCGGCCACTGAAACCGCCATGAAGGAACGTAAAGACCTAATCGAAGATGCGCTTGCCGCCACACGCGCAGCCATTGACGAGGGAATTGTTCCCGGGGGCGGCGTCGCCCTGCTGCGTTGCGCTGCTGGCCTGAAAAAGCTCGAACTTTCCGGGGATGAGGCCTTCGGTGCCAAGCTGGTGCAAAATGTGCTCGAAATGCCGATGCGGACCATCGCCGAAAACGCCGGTCTCGACGGCGCTGTTGTGGCGAACACCGTCAAAAAATCGAAAGAGAAATCGTACGGCTACGACGCCCTGAACGACCGATATGGTGACATGTTTGAGTTCGGCGTGGTTGACCCCACAAAGGTCGTTCGGACGGCGCTGCAGAATGCGGTCAGCGTCGCCTCGCTGCTGATGACGACCGATTCCATTGTCGTCGAAGAGCCCAAGGAAGAAGAGGACGATCACCACCACGACGATCACCACGACATGGGTGGCATGGGAGGTGGCATGGGTGGCATGGGAGGTGGCATGGGTGGCATGGGAGGTGGCATGGGAGGCATGGGAGGAGGCATGGGAGGCATGGGTGGCATGATGTAAGCCGCAAACGCTGGCCTCTTTGAGAATAATGCAGCAGATATTTTGGGCATTATTTCGTGATTGAGATTGTTGGATTTCGTTGTTCGCATCAAGCATAATTTGAGATGCGGTCCGTAGAGATCGCTGAATTCAGGGAGATAGGAGTCCACTCGATGAAACTGAAACCACTCGATGACCGTGTTGTCATTCAAACACTCGAAGCGGAAGAGACAACTGCGGGCGGAATTGTTCTGCCGGATGCCGCTCAGGAAAAACCTCAACGTGGAAAAGTTCTGGCCGTTGGGCCAGGACACCTTTTGGAAAACGGCGAACGATGTTTGGTCTCGGTGGTGGTTGGTGACGAGGTCCTGTTCGGCAAGTACGGCGGCACCGACATTGAGGTGGAGGGAGAGGAAGTCAAGATTCTTCGCGAGTCAGACATTCTCGCCAAACTCGTCTGAAGGTTTTGTGCCGGCACGAGCCGCGTTTCGCCGACAAGGCGTCAAGTAGCCGGTCTGCATTGCAGTTCCCGATTGAGCAAGCATGTTGTGTCGGGAAATTCACCGACACATGAAATGAGGAGTGCCACAGGCGTGCCCAAACAATTGTTATTCGAAGACCGTGCCCGGATTAAGCTGCAGCGCGGGGTGAAGACGTTGACGGATGCCGTCGCGGTGACGATGGGGCCGACCGGCCGGAACGTCATCATTGACAAAAGCTTCGGAAATCCGGTCGTGACCAAAGATGGCGTCACGGTCAGTAAGGAAATTGAGCTCGATGACCCGTTTGAGCATATGGGGGCCAAGTTGGTTAACGAAGTCGCCCAAAAAACGAGCGATATTGCTGGCGACGGAACGACGACGGCCACCATTCTGGCGCGGGCGATTTACGAGGAAGGTCTGAGGAGCATTACCTTGGGGGCAAACCCCATGGTGGTTCGCCGCGGTATCGAAAAAGCCGTAGCTGCCGCCGTCGAACATATCCTCAATGCTGGCAAACCGGTGGAATCGAAATCACAGATCGCCCAAGTGGGCGCCATTTCGGCCAACAGCGATCCTGTGGTCGGCGACTTGATTGCCGAGGCCATGGAAAAGGTCGGCCGCGACGGAGTGATCACCGTTGAAGAAGGTAAGGGCAGCACGACTACCCTAGACTTGGCCGACGGCATGCAGTTCGACAAAGGCTTCATCTCACCCTACTTTGTCACAAATCCGGAGGAGATGAAGGTCATCCTTGAGGATTGCTATATCTTGATTCATGAAAAGAAAATTTCGAACCTTCGCGATTTGGTCCCGCTTTTGGAAAAAATTTCACAGGCCGGTAAGCCGCTGCTGATCGTTGCCGAGGACATCGAAGGCGAGCCACTGACGGCGCTGGTCGTCAACAAGCTGCGCGGGGTGCTCAACTGCTGCGCCGTCAAAGCGCCGGGATTCGGCGATCGCCGCAAAGCAATGCTGGGCGACATGGCTGTGCTAACCGGAGGGACGTTGTTGTCCGAAGATCTCGGCATCAAGCTCGAGTCGATGGAGCTGAGCCAGCTCGGTCGAGTTAAGAAGGTCGAAGTCGACAAGGATTCCTGCACCCTCATTGAAGGGGCCGGTGATGAGAAGGCGATTCAGACCCGCCTGCAGCAGATTCGGACTCAGATCGAAAATACCGACAGCGAGTACGACCGAGAGAAGTTTCAGGAACGGCTGGCCAAGATGACTGGCGGCGTGGCGATCATCTCCGTCGGTGCGGCGACTGAAACCGAGATGAAACAGACCAAGGCCCGCATGGAAGACGCGCTGCATGCCACGCGTGCCGCCGTCGAAGAAGGAATTTTACCGGGTGGTGGCGTGGCCCTGTTGCGAGCCATTGAGGCGGTCAAAACGGTTAAAGGCCGCGGTGACGAGAAGATCGGTATTCAGATCGTGACCCGCGCCCTTGAATCTCCGATCCGCCAGATTGCCGAAAACTGCGGAGATGACGGTTCGGTGATCGCCGACGAAGTTCTCCATAAGCCGAACAATACAGGTTATGATGCCAATACAGGTGAATACGTCGACATGTACAAGCAAGGGATTATCGACCCGGTCAAAGTGGTCAAGAATGCATTGCTCAACGCAGCCTCGATTGCGGGCCTGATGCTGACCACGCAGGTTTTGGTCACCCGCACCGACGATCTCGAGGGCGGCGAAAAGGCCAAGATCGAGGGCAGCATCCGATAAATTCTGCTTCTGAATCTGTACGTGTTCGGCTGGCGGCTACTTTGTGCGCCGTAGGTCTGGTGTACCCGCAAATCGGACGTCTCGGTAGCATAAGCGGCCGGAAACGCGGAGCAGGCGGTTGTCGTAAGCCGATTCGAGCGCCGGTTTCTTGAGCACCAGTGCTAACATGGTTTCCATGGCTTCCAAACGCGACTATTACGAGGTGCTAGGGGTCCCTCAGAATGCCGCGTCTGAAGATATCAAGAAGGCCTACAAGAAACTCGCTCTGGCCAACCATCCCGACCGCAACCCGGGCGACGAGCAGGCCATCGACCGTTTTAAGGAGGCCTCGGAAGCTTTCGAGGTGCTCAGTGACCGCGAGAAACGATCCCGTTATGACCGCTATGGTCACGCTGGCGTCTCGGGGTCGAACGGGGGACCCGGTTTTCGCGACGTCGCCGACATTTTCGAGGCTTTCGGTGATCTGTTCGGCGGGTTTGGTGGTTCCAGTGGCCGGTCCCGAACTAGAAGTCGTGTCCACCGCGGAGACAATCTGCAAACGTCGATGACCATCGATTTACTCGAAGCGGCAACCGGATGCCAACGAGACGTTAAGTTCGCGCGACATAAGCATTGTTCGGTTTGTGATGGCAGTGGTGCCGAGCCGGGCAGCGAACCGGAAACGTGCGACTACTGTGGCGGCGCCGGACAGGTGGTGCAGTCTCAAGGCTTCTTCCGCATCCAGACGACCTGCCCCTCCTGCCGTGGCGAAGGAACCGTCATTCGCAATCAGTGCGCCGAATGTCGTGGTTCGGGACTTCAGTTGGACCACGTGACGCTCGACGTCAAAATCCCCGCCGGTGTCGATAACGACATGCAGCTTTGTTTGCGGGGAGAGGGAGAATCCGGCAGCCGGGGCGGACCTAGAGGTGATCTGTACGTGAATCTTCACGTTAAAGAGCACCCGTTGTTTAACCGCGACGGCAGCGACCTCATCTGCCGCGTGCCGATCACCTACACACAGGCGACTCTTGGTGTCGAACTCGAAGTCCCTGTGTTGGAGGGCCGTCACACGCTGAC
>Ga0310123_10003645_pt1 | contig 11835 bp, 13 predicted proteins | sample CB6_AW_1057_MG_FD_203505 | JGI IMG/M metagenome (GOLD analysis project Ga0310123, IMG submission 203505) | Marine microbial communities from Western Arctic Ocean, Canada - CB6_AW_1057 | ecosystem: Environmental > Aquatic > Marine > Oceanic | place: Canada: Western Arctic Ocean | collected... | reverse complement strand
CTTCATCGACGCCGGATTCGACATCCTGAACCCGGTCCAGACCTCCGCCGCCGGCATGGACCCGGCCGCCCTGAAGCGCCGCTTCGGCCACAAAGTCACCTTCTGGGGTGGCGGCGTCGACACCCAGCACACCTTGCCGTTCGGTTCACCGGACGACGTTCGGCGCGAGGTCCACGACCGATTGCGGACGTTCGGCCCTGGTGGCGGCTAGAACGGGCGTCGAGCCAGCGAGAACGACTGGCCGGTCGGGCCGCCTTCCGGCATGGATGCGACCCAGAGAACCAGATCCCCAAGCTCATCCGGGTGCTTGACCCGTTCGCTGGGAGCGAAAGGAGGTTGCTTGCCTTTGAACTCTGCCAGTACCGATTCCACGCTGCTCCGGTCGCTGGCCCAGTCCACGTTGGTCGTGGCGACCAGCCCGGGAATGATGTCGTTGACATCGATGCCGCGGTCCCAGATCTCAAGCGCCAGGCACTGGGTAAGCATGTGCGCGCCGGCTTTGGCGGCGCTGTACGAGGAATTGCCGGAACGCGCTTCGAGTCCCATGCCGGAAGTGATGTTGATGATCTTGCCGCCCCGGGCGATGTCATCCAGGAAGGCCCGGATCATGTGATACGTGCCGAACAGATTGATTTCGACTGTTTCGCGCCAGCCGGCCGGATTGCTATCGGCGATGGGACCCACCTCGAATCCGCCGCCTGCGTTGTTTACCAGGATGTCGATGTGATCGAATTCATCCGTCACCGCGCTTGCGAAAGATTCGACCTGCGCCCAGTCGGACACATCTACCGGCAGCGCCAGGGCCCGGCGGCCCAGAGCGCGGATTTCACCAGCGACGGCGTCGATTTCCTTGCTGGTGCGAGAGCAAAGGGCGATATCGGCCCCGGCTCCGGCGAGGTAGAGCGCGATCGAGCGGCCGATGCCCCGACCGCCGCCCGTGACCACCGCAATCTTGCCTGCGAGCTGTTGATCGGTCATGGGTGGTCCGCTCCCCCGGTTCGGTGTATTGGTGACAGCTATCCTGAGCTAACTTGGAGGCGAAAACAAACGCGCCCGCGAGCACTGAATGGTCGTTCTGGGGCAAAATAGGTGGCTTCCCAATTACTTCGATGGTACGGGAGCAGCGCCCGCCCGGCGCACCATTGCGGAAAGGCATAGAGATGAAGTTGTCCGAGCGAGTAAACAACCTGGTTGAGTCTGCGACCATGGCGGTCACTGGACGCGCCGCGGCGCTACGACGTGAGGGGATCGATATCGTCAGCTTCGGAGCTGGAGAGCCGGACTTCGACACGCCGGATCACATCAAGGCCGCCGCGATCGAGGCGCTGAGAGGTGGCGCCACGAAGTACGCCACGCCATCCTCCGGGATTCTCCCGTTGAAGGAAGCAGTGGTGGGAAAATTACAGCGTGAGAACGGGCTCGAATATGCCCCCGCCTCCGAGGTGATCATCACCGTGGGCGGTAAAGAGGGACTCTATCTCGCGTTTTCCGCGCTGGTGGACGAAGGCGACGAGGTGATCATCCCGGCGCCTTACTGGGTGTCATACCCGGAGCAAGTCGGACTGAACGGTGGCGTGCCGGTCTACGTGCAGGGCTCGGTGGACAATTCCTTCAAGATCACCCCGACGCAGCTGCGGGCGGCGATTACACCGAAGACAAAAGCGTTCGTGTTCAATTCGCCCAGCAATCCGGGGGGATTTCTCTACACCCCGGAAGAGGTGGACGCGCTGGCCGCCGTGCTGGACTCCACCGGGATTATTGTCTTTAGCGACGAGATGTATGACCGCATCATCTTCGGCGGTCGGAAGTTCAAGAGCTACGCCGCCGCCTCCGATCACGCCTACGCGCACACCATCACCTTCAACGCCGGGTCCAAGACCTACTCGATGACTGGCTGGCGCGTGGGTTATGCGGCCGGACCGGCCGCGATTATCAAGGGAATGTCCAAGATCCAGACGCAGACGACAAGCGGAACGTTCACGTTCGGCCAGCATGGGCTGGTGGCTGCCCTGAACGGGGACCAGGCCTGCGTAGAGGAGATGCGGCAGGAATTCGAGAGCCGCGCCGCCCACATCCACCGGCGGTTGAACGCGCTGGATGGGGTGTCCTGTCCGGAGCCGGCCGGCGCCTTCTACGTTTTTCCCGATGTCTCGGGAACATTTAAGAAGCTGGGCGTGAGCGGGTCCATCGAGTTCTCGCAGAGACTCCTTGAAGAAGCACACGTCGCCGTCGTGCCGGGTGAGGCGTTTGGGGTGGACGCGGCGGTCCGGCTGAGTTTCGCCACCAGCATGGAGAACATTGACAAGGGGCTCGATCGAATAACTGATTTCCTGGCCTGAGCGCGTCCGCAACGCGTGCTGGCGACCGATTCCCGGTCCGACCGGCAGGCTGTGTCCGAATGCTCACCGAAGGTGGCGATCCCAGGCGGTAGGCAGGGGAGGTGAAGCTGGAACTTGGACGAAACATGGCCGTTCTGGTTGGGGCGGTCGCGGCGCTATCGCTGGCTGGTTGCGGAAGTAACGAAGCCGGTAGCGCGGAGTTCTACCCGGTCGGCGCAGTCGAGAACTGCTCGATGAGAACTACCTGACGGCCACTGCCAGCCGCGATTTCCTGCGTCCGATTTACGCCCCCAAATTTGTGGCCGCGGAGGTAGCCGAGCTGGAGCCGCTCGACATCGTTATGGGGCTGGAGATTAATGGTGACGCCCTCGCCTATCCGGTGCTAATTTTGAATACTCGCGAGATGGTGGACGATGTTGTCGGGGGGGGGGCGTTCTCGTCACCTGGTGACCGGTTTGCTATACCGGTCTCGTGCACGACCGGCGAGTGAACGGGAAGGCACTGATGTTCGGCAACTGCTCGCAGCTATACAAGCTGAACATGACGTGGTGGAACCATGAGACCGAGAGCATCTGGACTCAACTGCTCGGCGGAGCTTTGATTGGCCCGCTGGCCGGAATCCGCTTGGAACAGCTACCCGCCTTCACCGGGCCGTGGGAATCTTGGCGAGAAGAGCATCCGGACACGCTCGTTTTGAGAGTGGAGGATGAGAGTTACGCCGCCGAACAGCCGAAGGATGAGTTCGTGGTGGATGTGGCCGTGGGCGAAGCCGGAGCAGCCTTTTACTATCTGCGCTGGTGGCCGCCGGTGCGGTGAATGAGAGGGTCGGCGACGTGCCGATAGTGGTCGTCGCCGTCGCTGATACTCGCGTTATCAGGACGTTCAGCCGGCTCGTTGGCGATCGGGAACTGACGTTTCGCCTGGCCGGAGGATTGCTGATCGACGAGGAGACCGGGACGACGTGGGATCCTTTCACCGGCGCTGCTCACGCGGGACCGCTGGCCAGGGAGCGTCTGGCACAGGTTTCACACACTCTTTCGTTTGACTGGGCGTGGCAAATCTCTTATTCCCGATAGTACGTACTACCCGGGTTTTGGAGAGTGGGAGAGCCACCCCGGCTAGTTGGTGATCGCTGCCGGCGGATACGCACCGGATGGCGGCGACGCTGATAGAATCCGACGAATTGCGATTCGAGGGGTAGAATTGAACACAGTTTCGGCCGATTCTCTAGCGCTACTGGTGAAGCCGGCATCGGCTCATTGCAACCTGGCGTGCGACTATTGCTTCTACGTTTGGAAGCTTGAAGACGGGGGAGTACTGAGCGGGGACGCCGGCCAGCGGATGTCAAAGCGGGTGCTGGCCACTTTCACCCGTCAGTACCTCGAAATGGCCGGGCGCGACCCGAGCATCGCTTGGCAGGGTGGCGAGCCCACTCTCATGGGTTTGGATTTCTTCAAACAGGCCATGGAATACCAGGCCAAATTCGCCCAGTCCGGTCAGTGTGTAGGAAACGCGCTTCAGACCAACGGCACCCTTATTGACGAAGATTGGGCCAAGTTCCTGAAGGAAAACAACTTCCTTGTCGGCATGAGTGTTGATGGCCCGAAGCTGCTGCACGACCACTACCGCGTGAGCAAGGGCGGCCGGGGATCGCATGACAACGTCCTGCGGGGCCTGCGGCTGCTGCAGGAGTACGAGGTCGATTTCAACGCCCTGATCGTGCTCAACGATGTCACCATAAAAAAGTGGCGAGAAGTCTACGACTACATTTACGACCTGGGCGTGAGGCACTTTCAGTTCATCCCCATCGTTGAGTCGGCGGAGCAGAAGGGTGAAGTGCTGCCGTTTTCTGTAAACCCGCACGAGTACGGCGAGTACCTGAAGGGCATGTTCGACATCTGGTACAACGATGGCTCGCCGCAGATGTACGTCCGTGACTTTGATGACTGGACTGTCGGATTCGCTGGACTGGGGCATCCCTCGTGCATCCACCGGGACAAATGCATGGATTACGTAGTGGTTGAGGGTAACGGCGACGTCTACACCTGCGACTGGACTGTCGAGCCAGACTGGAAACTGGGCAACGTTTTGCGAAAGCCCCTCAAGAAATTGGTCGAGTCACGGAAGGCGAACGAATTCAGAGACGCCAAGGCCAACCTGTCGGACAAGTGTCTGAGCTGCAAGTACTTGAACTACTGTCAGGGTGGCTGCCCCGTCCACCGTGGTGTGACGGCCACCACCGATGAACCTCAGCCCAGCTACTTTTGCGATGGATACTACGCATTTTTCGACTACGCCTTCGAGCGAATGTCAAAGCTGGTCGAGGAAACGGCGCGGAAACAGCGGATTCCCTACGATCCACCGCCGTTATTGGAAGTTGCCCAGGCGGAGAAGACGTAGCTCCGTCACCGCGTTCTCTACGCTGGTAACTTACTGGCTCGACGACAGAGCAGGTCCGCCAGATGGGCGCGGCCTAATACTGGGCGGTGCGTTCGAGTGAGCGGTCATCGGTGCTGATGAGCTTTTGCAGCAGGCGGGCACGCATGTCCTGAAGGTCCCCGGCGGCCGCCGCGTCGCCAGCCCGATTAACGAATTCGTTGGGATCGTCCCGCAGATCAAACAGGAGCTCTTCGCCTTTTTGGTTGACCCAGTATTTGTGAGTGGTTGTGAGCAGGGTCTTGCAGTTCTCTCCTTCGGGTGTGGCGAACTCCACCAGGACTGAGTTGGGGCCCGCTTCACTGTCCCCGGTCACGGCTGCCCAGCGAGAATGACCATCCACGCTGCGCGGTATTTCAGCGCCAACCGCCTCAAGAATCGTGGGCATCAGGTCCACCGCTTCAATAATCGCTTCCACCTCCGATCCAGCCGGCACCGCCGCCGGATAACGAACGATGGCCGGGACGTGGATCACGGATTCATAGTTCGTCTGATGCTTCGCCATCAGGCGGTGGTCACCGGCCATCTCGCCATGGTCGGAATAGAAGACCACCAGGGTGTTGTCCAGTCGGCCGGTTTCGCGAAGATGCTCGATCACGCGACCGCAATGATGATCGACCATCGAGCACGAAGCGTAGTAATAGCGGCGAAAATCCTCCCATTCAGAATCGTCCGCCGGAACGAAGCGCTCGGCCAGCTCGCGAAATACGGTCGGCTTGTCGTCGAGCTCATTCTCGCGAAGAAGAGGTGGCGGTATCTCCACGTCGCTGTAGAGGTCGAACCAGCGCCGCGTTGGGTTGCAGGGGGCGTGAGGGAGATAAAGCCCGGCTATGGCGAACCAGGGTCTGTCGGGATTCGAGTCAATGAATTTGATCGTCTCGTCGGCGACCCAGGCGGAGTAGCTGAGTTCCTCGGGGGCGTCGAATATCCAGCGGTCGAAGCTGCCTCGCGGTTTGACGCCGGGAATGGGCACGCGAACTTTCTCTTCCAATTCGGGTGCGACGCTGCGAATCCACTGGATGTAGGCATCCGGGTAACAGCCCGGTTCGTCAGCGTTCACGACGACGTGAAACCCGTAGTCCGGGTGGGGCTCCGTGTAGTCTCGCCCGGAATGGGGCAGAAAATGGAGCTTGCCCAGATTGCCGGTCACGTAACCCGCGGACCCCAGGGCATGGGCGATGTTGGGGATAGACTCCGAAAGCGGTATCCCGTTGCAGGTTACGCCGTGATTGCGCGGATACTTGCCCGTCAGCAGGCTTGCGCGGCTCGGCATGCACAGCGGGTTGTTAACATAAAAGCGGAGCAGATTCGCGCCTTCGCGAGCCAGGGCGTCGAGATTGGGAGTCTGCACGAAGCCGTTGCTATTCATCCCCAGACAGTCGAACCGTTGCTGGTCGGTGGTGAGAAAAAGAATATTGGGAAGGGAACTTGGTATGAGCGATCGCATTTCGAATAGAGCCGGGCAACTCCTATATTCTTGGCTCAATTGAATGCGGGGGCAAGCTGGCGACGCGGGCGCTCTCTACCGAATATGGGGATACGCCAATGGCTAGTTGGTATCCGCGCCGTTGTGCGGCAGTCTCAAACGCGCTCCCCTTTTTAATATTGCGGTCGCGGGAGTGAGACGCCGACAGATGGATCCGGTATTGCAACGACGAATGAGAATCCCGCGGCTGAGGCGGCGATAGCGGAGGGCATCGATGTCTCCGCCCTGTTCGCCATGCGGGCGGCCGTGGTGCTTAGCACTGACGGTGGAGGAAGTTTCAAGGGCACAATCATCAGCGCACCTGAGGACCGCCTCATCATCACGCTCGATAAGAATGGTGACTCTGGCGACGACCTTGCCGTCGGCACCGCATACGAAGCGGAGTGCAATGTGCTGGAAGTGGAGCAACTGGGCTCTACCAGGGTCGTGACTTCTCGACCAATCGCGGCAAGGCGTCGAATCGAGCTGGCGACAGCCCTGTGGACCACGCTGCTTGACGATTGCGCTGTCTACGCCGCCGAGCGGAGCGATCCCGGCAACTAGGACGCGTATCCCGTAGTTACCCGGCTGCTGAGCGTGTCCGCCGCCATGCTCGAGTGCCGGCAAGAGATCGCAACTGGGTCCGAAGGCTCCGAATACGTGCACGTGGTCGAGTTCGGGCTCCCGTGGGGGTTCGGGACGGTCACGTTGCGCACCCGGGTGTCAGCTGCAAGCAAGGCCGATCAGGGCCGGGAGACGGTATGGAAGTACCGCCTGAGCTTCATGGAGCCTACTCAGACGGCCAAGGAAACGATCACAAATTATGTAAATCGATCGCAGTTGAAAATGAAGCTTCGCGGCAATCCTGGCCCTCCGGCGCCCGACGGCGGGAGAGAGGCGACCGGTCCGACGGCGGTGCTTGCCGACGTGGAGGTGGTCAAGCGCCCGGCCGACTATCGAGCGGGCCCAGCGGCTTGACGGCGATGTCGCCGACATCGCCCGCGAAATCATGACTTCGCCAAAATCGCAGAATGTTTGCCAGGCGACTCCCATCGTGCGGGACATGATTGACTACATGGAAGCCGATCCCGACATGCTAGAGTCGCTGGTCAAAGGTCTCTCGACCAATTCCGATCTCTACGTGCATTCGGTGAACGTGTCCGTCTACACCGTGGCCATGGCCCGGCGCATGGACGTATCCGATCAGGAGCAGCTGGAAAATCTGGCCATCGGGGGATTTCTGCACGACATTGGGAAGTCGGCGGTGCCGGCCGAAATTTTGACCAAACCGGGGCTGCTAAATCCGTCGGAATGGGTGGTCGTCCGCAGGCATCCCTATAGAGGTAGGGCGCTTGTTTCCGAGGCGGGCGACTTCGGTTCCATCGTATTCGACTGCATCGTGCACCACGCCGAGCGGGTTGATGGCAGCGGCTACCCGGACGGTCTTCTTGGTTCGGATATACCGGAGGCCGCCCGTATTGTGGCCGTGGCCGATGCGTTCGACGAGCTGATGCTTTCCGACGGGACCTACACTGAGTTTTAGACGTTCCGAAACGCGTTCGGCTCAGACGCCGGAATCGGTTACCGCCGCGCCGCTCGCAACCAGACTTGCGGTGGATCACCCACTGGCGATCCACCAACGGCTATTCGGAGATGTCCTTGAGCTGAGTGCTGCCGCCAAAGGACTGCACGAATGGCACTTCCTCGTGAACATCGTCAGGTCCGCACGCTTCATCAAGCGGAACGCCGATTTCGGCGCTTGACGGAGTCACCAGCCCCTTTTCAAGGAGGTAGGCCTCAACCTCTTCCCCGCTTACATCAGCGAGTATTTCACCGTTGATTTCCATGCTGGGCTGGAGTCGCTGGCCGGTCTTACTGACCATCTCGAAGAAATTCTCCGAGACGTTGATGATGTCTTTATCTGCGTAGTCGAGCTCGTACTTCGTGAACACGGCGCGGACGCCGTTGCTCCAGCCACAGGACGGCTTCATCCACGCTACGATCTCTGGCTTCTGGCTTAATTCTGCCAACTAAGGACTTCCTTTCGCGGGTATACCGGCGACTGTTCCGCCGACATATACCCCAAGTTCGACAATCAATTGTATTTCGTGTTCGAGGAACTGCCAAAGACTTGCTTCAGGTTCACCTGCCCGGACCCGGGAAATCGGACGGGCTGAACAGGCCTGGATTCACCTGGGCGCCGTCTACGCTGATCGTCGTTCCCGTGATCCATGAGGCCCGGGCCGATACCAGAAAAGCGATTACGTCTCCGATTTCCTCGGGCTTGCCTAGGCGCTTGAACGGGAATTGCTGATCCGCAAAGCGTTCCATCGCCTCCGGCTGTTCCTCCAGTCGTTTCGCCCACCCCCCGCCGTCAAACATGATCGAGCCCGGCGCGACGGCGTTGATGCGGATATTGTGCTGGGCCAGCTCCATCGCCAGCGCTGCCGCCAGGTAAATTTCAGCCGCCTTGGCAACGCCGTACTGGGCCGGCGCCGACGGAGTCATCCCTGTCACCGATGCGACCACCACGATCGCCCCGCCACCCCGATCCTTGAAAAATGGAGTCGCCGCTCGGACGGCACGAACCGCGTGCATGAGATTCATATCGAGCGTGAACTGCCAATCTTCGTCGGACGCTTCCAACAACCCACCGCCCGCGGAGCCCCCGGCGTTGGCGATCAGGATGTCCAGTCCGCCCAACCCGGCTGAAGCCTCGGCTACCATTCGGCGCACATCATCGGGATCGGTCACGTCGGCCCGGATGGCGCGCGCGTTTACGCCAATGTCACGAATTTCGGCCGCCGTCGCCTCAAGAGTCTCCGGGGTGCGGGCTACGATGGCCACATCACAACCTTCTCCAGCCAGGGCCAGAGCAGCGGCGTGGCCAAGTCCCCGGCTGCCGCCGGTGACCAGCGCCTTCTTACCTTTGAGTTCCAGATCCATGAATTGCTCCTTCTTCAGGGTGCCTTAAGTTGCGTTCGCAAAGCGAGGGCCCGATCGGGTACGTTCGTGGTGAGTCGAGATATTCCGACCCGAAACATCCTTAGCAGATCGTCCGGTTCATCCACCGTCCAAACACCGACCTCGAAGTTTCGCCTCGTGATGGCGTCGGCAGTGGCGGTGTCGATGGAGGTGTGGTGCGCCAGCACGATGCTCGCCCGTGCCGCTCGGGCCAGCCCTGTCATCTCATCCGCCCCTAATTCGGGATCGGCTGAGAATTTTTGCGCGGGCGAAAAAAGCGCCCCCAGACGGTAATCCGTGGTCAAATCGTGGACATCGCGAAGGATGGTGTGTGCAAATGACGTGATGACCGCCCGGTCTTGCAGACCGCGCCCCTCTAGCTCGTCCAGTACCGCTTCGGCAAGTCCGGGCGCAAGTCCCTTCAATTCGATCTGAACCTCCAGCTCGCCGTCCACAAGGTCTAGCACCTGGGCAAGCAACGGAATTCGCTCCTGCCGAAAATCATCTGAGAAGTGCGTTCCGGCATCCAGCGATTGCAGCTCCCCGAGATCGAGCCGGTCCACCGGACCCCGCCCCGACGTTGTGCGGTCGAGAAGTCGATCGTGGATGACGACCGGCCGGGCATCGGCAGACAGGTGAACATCCAATTCCAGGCCATCGACCGGGAATTCGAGCGCGCGTTTGAAGGCTGCTAGCGTATTTTCCGGCGCGAGCGCTGGCGCGCCCCGATGGGCGATGATGCGGGTGGGCAAAGGCGCTTTCAGTCGGCCGTGAAGCCGCCGTCGATGTCCATCATCTCGGCGTTTACGAAACTCGCTCCCGGCGACGCCAGAAACACGATAGCGGCCGCGATCTCTTCCGGCCGGGCTAGGCGCTGCATCGGATTCAGGCTGCGCATGGTCTCCCGCTGCTCTGCTGAGAAGGCTTCGATCATCTCCGTTTCAACCGGGTAGGGACACACGCAATTTGCTGTTACGCCAAAACGGCCGACGTCTCTTGCCAAAGCCTTGGTGAACGAAAGCAGCGCCCCTTTGGAAGCGCCGTAGTGGATCCCCGCCACCAATCCGCCAATTTTTCCCGCTAGCGATGAGATGTTGATGATCCGCCCGTAGTCGCTCGCCAGCATTCCCGGCAAGACGGCCTTCGTCACCAGGAACACGCCCTTCAAGTTGACTCCCAGCATACGATCCCAGTCATCCTCGGTCACTTCGAGGATGCCGCCGAGTTGGAGATACCCGGCCGCGTTCACCAGCACGTTCACCCGACCGAGTTCGCTTTCGACCGTCGCTCGCATCCGCTCCACGTCGGCGCTGGAAGCTACGTCAACGGCCACTGCCAGAGTGGGCACCCCGTGCTGTTCGGCGACCTCGGCAGCGGTTTTGGTCGCGCCTATTTCATCCAGATCGACGGCCGCTATGGCCGCCCCCATCTCCGCCAGTCGGTGGGCCGTGACGCTGCCTATGCCTCCGGCCGCTCCCGTGATCAGGGCGACACGATCGGTCAATTCAGCCATTGAGTTGCTCCGAATCTTGAAAAATCTTAGGTAAGGCCTTCAGTCGCGCATTTCACTGAGGTAACGCTTCGAGCCTTCGGCGATGAACTGCGAATCGCCTCCGACGTTTACGAAAGTGAATCCTTCCGAAATTCGTCGCTTCCCCATTTCCAGGGTGGTGCAGGCATAGCCCGCGAACTTGCCGAGTTTCTTGCAAGTGGCCACGACAAGGGCTACGGCTTCGTTATGTCGGTCGTGAACCGCTATGTCAGCGAGTGTGAGCCCCATCGTCAAGGCCATGTCAGCCGGCCCCACCCAGCAGCCGTCCACCCCGTCAACCGCGAGAATCTTCTCGGCATTCTCAACCGCCACGGCCGATTCAATCTGAACCGCTAGGAATACCCGATCGTTGGCCTCGGCCGAGTAATTGTCTCCGTGGATGCTGGTGAGGTAAGGGGTCGCCATTGAGCGGTGTCCCCGGGGTGGGTAACGCATGGCGTCGGCTGCCCGCTCGGCGTCGGCCGCCGTGTCCACCATTGGCACTATTACCCCTAGCACGCCATCGTCCAGGGTTCGGTTAATCAGGCCAAAATCGTTTCGCAGAACGCGCACCACCGGGGTAGCTCCAGCCTGAGTGACGGCCAGAATACCGGTCCTGAGCGCTTCCGACTCCCAGATGCCGTGCTGGGTATCCATCAGCACCCAATCGAAACCCGCTTGCGCGAGCGCACCCGCCGCCCATGGAGAACTGTAGCCGGCCCCGGTGCCTATGGCCGGTCGACCCTGATCCAGAAGCTCTTTGGTGCGATTCGGATTCATTGGGTGATATATCTTCCTTGTTCATCCTGGGACTGACCGTCCCGGTCCGTCCTGCCCCGCCTAGCCGGCGTAGGCTTCAATGATCTCCGGCTGTTCGGTGTCGGGTAGCACCTGCACGGCGAGGCCGTAGCCCTTTTCATTGGTGAAAAATCCGAGGTCCGGCACTTCCTTCAAGCTGTCGATGGAGGCGACGATCTCGTCACCGACGATGAAAACGTACTGCCCTCGATGTGTCCGCAGGAGCCCGTCTTTGAGTCGCAGGTAGGTGCGCGCCGCCGACCGGGCCCTTTCAAGTTTCTTGCTCGATATGTCCGCCGGAT
>Ga0310123_10003643_pt1 | contig 11841 bp, 5 predicted proteins | sample CB6_AW_1057_MG_FD_203505 | JGI IMG/M metagenome (GOLD analysis project Ga0310123, IMG submission 203505) | Marine microbial communities from Western Arctic Ocean, Canada - CB6_AW_1057 | ecosystem: Environmental > Aquatic > Marine > Oceanic | place: Canada: Western Arctic Ocean | collected... | reverse complement strand
GATCCAGGCGGTCTACGCCACCCTGACCGGCTACATCATGATCATGGCCGGCCTGGGTGTTCTGGCCAGCGTGGTCGCCCGCCGGACCCGCGGGGCTGCGCTGATGGTCTCCACAGCCATCATGCTGCCGCTGCTGCTACAGATGGTCCTGGCGATCTTCGGAGCCAGTGGCGCAACCAGTCCTCTGCTGACCCACGCCCGCGAAGCGATCACCTGGATCTCGATCTGGTCGGTCGCGGAACGACTCAGCGAAGTGATGTCGCTGGGTTTCGACGAGTCACCCCTGGGCCTGCAGCTGTATTGCCACCTCGGTGCTGCAGTCGCGATGTTTGTCACGTCGTGGCTGATCTTCGAACGGTGCACCCGACAACCTCACACGGCCTCCGAATCGGGCCTGATCAGCCGACAGGCCCGCAGCGTCTTTCGGCTGAGGACGCTGGGACATTCCCTCCTGCTCATCCAGCCGGTGCTGATAGCCGTCTTCCTGGGTTACCCGTATGCCCGTTCGGCATTCATCGGTGGCAATTCTCAATTTGTACCGACCTACGAGGCAGTGGTCGCGCTGACGCTGGTGCTGGCGATCGGGCTGCCGATCGTCACGGCAATTGTCGCAGTAATGCGACGGCAAGCAGCAGGTCGTGACATCGGAGAATGCTGGTCCAACTCTCGATCGCTGATCTGGAAGGATCTGCACTTCGTTTCCGGTGGAGCACTGGGCCTGCTCTATCGCGTGGTCATCTACAGCCTGATCACCGGAATGATCGCCTTCATCATCGGCTACTTCGAACGTGGCTCGAACTATCCAGGTACCTGGGACTGGGGACTGCTGGGGGGCTGGATGCTGGGAGTCGGCCTGGTCGCCGGAACGTTTGAACTGGCTTCAAATGTCGGCCGCGGCCTGAGAACCGAGGTGCAGTGGCAGACTCTTTCAACGCTGGCAATGTTGCCGCAGTCGATTCGCGCCATGATTTGGTCGAAACTGCTCAGCGGACTCGCAGCCCTGATCCCCGTGGGCGCCATGGTCCTGGTCGGGCTACTGATGCTTGTGAAGCCGGTGTCCGAAGGAATCACTGAAACGATCAGTAATGCGAACAACAACTTCCAGGGCCTGGTCGGACTGCTCTATCTGCCGATGATGATCTCGCTGGTGGTGATGGAAATCGCAGTCTTCGTCGAGTTGACCGCCTTCTTCGCGCTGACGATCCGCTGGGGCTACGTGGTACTGGCGGCGATCTGCACCTACTTCATGAACAGTATCGGCGGGCTCGCGTGGTCCATGTTCGCGGTCACACTCAGCGTCGGCGCCGGCGGGGGCAACTCGACGCTGTTTGCAACTCTGATGGTCCTGGCACCCTGGATCGTGGCAATGGGGGTATCGGTGGCGCTGGTGATTGCGCTGTACCACGCGATCGAGTCGAGGATCCGGCACCTGGCCAGCCAGTCCTAGCCGGCAATCGCCTCGAGCACCCGCTGTCCCATCTCAAGCGTCCCCACGCTGGGGCCACCCGTGGCGATGTCGACGGTGCGGTGCCCGGCGTCGAGCACGGAAGCGACGGCGGATTCCAGGGCAACCGCCTCGGTTTCCAATTCCAGCGAATGCCTCAACAGCATCGCCACCGCCAGGATGGTCGCCAACGGGTTGGCGATCCCCTGCCCGGCGATGTCGGGTGCACTGCCGTGGATGGGTTCGTAGAGACCGGGTCCGGATTCTCCGAGGGAGGCCGAGGGCAACAGGCCCAGCGATCCGGGCAGCATCGAACCCTCATCGGTCAGGATATCGCCGAACATGTTTCCGGTCACAACCACGTCAAAGTCCTTCGGCCGGTTGATCAGGTGCATCGCCATCGCATCAACCAGCACCACGTCGTACTCGAGGTCCGCAAACTCCTGGCGAACAACCCGCTCGGCCACCTGCCGCCACAGCCGCGACACCTCCAGCACGTTCGCCTTGTCCACACTCGTCAGACGACCGCCTCGCCCTCGAGCCGCCTCGCCTGCCAGACGCACCACCCGCTCGATCTCGGCCGTCTGGTAGACCATCTCGCTGTAGGCCGCCTCGCCTCCGGGACTCTCGCGACGACCCGAATCTCCAAAGTAGATTCCCCCGGTCAACTCGCGGACGAACAGGATGTCGACCCCCTCGATGATCTCGCGTTTCAGCGGCGAGGTGTCCAGGAGTTGTGCGTGAGCGGTGATCGGGCGAAGGTTAGCAAACAGGTCGAGTTCTTTTCTCAGGGTCAGTAGCCCCTGCTCGGGGCGGGTGTCGGCCGAGGGGTCGTCCCACTTCGGGCCACCGACTGCTCCCAGCAGGATCGCGTCGCTGCCGCGGCACATTTCCAGCGTCGACTCCGGCAACGGGGTTGCCGATTCGTCGATAGCGCACCCACCGATCATCCCGGTTTCAAAGCTGAAGTCATGCTCGAACCGGTTGGCAATCGCCTCGAGTACACTCTGCCCCACCGAAACAACTTCCGGCCCAATTCCGTCTCCGGGCAGCAACACGATCCTGGCGCTGGTCATCTTGGCAGGCGTCTCCGTGGGGTTCCAGGAGCGTCGCGGCCAATTGGCCGGAGGTCGACTGTAGCGGTGCACACTGCCTGTCGCCAGCGGGGGGCAGGCACTCCGACGATGCGCTGGGACTGGCGAGATCAGCGAACAGCAGCCAGGTAGGCCAGCAGGTCGGCCATCATTTCGACGGTCACCTGCTTCTCCAGACCCTCGGGCATGAACGATAACCCTGTGCTGCTGAGCTCTTCGATGTCGACTCTCAGCACCGTCACCATTGTCCCGTCGCTGCGCTGCAGCGTGATGCTGTTGGCCGTCTCGGCAGTGATCATACCCGTCACGATCCGACCATCCGTGGTGGCGGCGACATAGCTGAGAAACCGCGGTTTCACCTCTCGGTTGGGATCGAGCACATTGAGCATCACCGCATCAAGGCCCCGGTCGGCGATCCCAGCCAATTCCGCTCCCACCTCCTTGCCGTGGCCCTCCAGCCGATGGCACACCGCGCAGATCTTGCGAAACACCTTCCGCCCCCTCGCGATGTCACCCTCCCGCTTCAACGCCGCCTGGTACTTCTCGACCACCTCCTGCCGCGCGGCCTGGCCCCCGTCGGGGAACAGCCGCACAACCTGCTTACGGATCGCGGCGTCGCCGGACGTCTTGAGCAGCCGCACGCGGGCCGGATCAAGATCGGCTCGAGATACCTCATCGTCCTGGACCGCCTTCAACAGCCGGCGGGTTGAGGCAATTCGAGAAAACAGCGTCTCGGCAGCCCGACGCCTGAGGCTGGGGCTGAGACTCTTCCATCGCGACAGCAACAACTCGGCCACCGCCGGATCATCGAATCGACCCAGAGTCTCCAGCACCGCCTCCTGCACCGGCTGCGACTCGCTGATCGTCAACAACCCCTCGAACAGCTTTCGATCCCCGCTGAACCCACCCAGCCCCAGGGTCCTCACCGCCTGGGCCCGTTTCGCGGAGGGTTGCTTGCGATCGGGTGCCAGCCGGCGGGCGTCTGCCAGTAATCCCTCGAGCAGCCGACGGGCCTGACCACCTCCGACGGCAGCCAACTGCTTCTTGGCCGCACCGGTTCGTTTCGAGAGCAGACCGGCCACCACCGCCTGGCCCAGTGCCTTCTCATCAGCCGGCAAACCGGCCACACCGGCGATCACCGCGGCCACGTCACCCGATTGGTCCGCGGCGCCGATCTGACCGGCCAACGCCACCAGCACTCCACGACCTGCACCCGTCGCACGATACGCCGTGTCGGCCAGCAAGTGCCCGAAGACCTCCCCGGCTCCCCGCGCCAACGAACTCAACACCGCCAACCTCACCCACTGGTCTGCCCCGTCGCGTTTCACCAGCCGGGCCAACGCCAGCCGGGCCGATGCCGCATCGATTTCGCCCAGCGAAAATGCCAGTTGGTAGCGAACCTGCAACTGCCTGTCTTTGTCCATCGAGGCCAGCTTCAATCTCAACGCCTCCGATCGATCCACCAACCGCTCTGACAGTCGCAACGCCTGGATCCGAACCTCCGGATCCTTGTCCTCAAGTGCCGCCAGCACCAGGTCGTCCGTCAGGGCGTTGGCACCAGCCAACGCCCACAGCGCGTGGACCCGACCCACCGGCAGATGTCCCCGCCGAGCCAGCCGCCTCAAGGGCAAGATCGCCCCCGTGTCCTGGCGTTCGTAGATCAACCGCGAGGCGGTATCACGGTGCCAGCCGTTGGGGTGGTCCAGCAACGCGACCAGTTCAACGGTGGCGAGTTGTCCCAGGCGAGGCGGCGGCCTGAGTGTCTTGCCGACGGGAACCACTCGGTAGATCCGCCCCATTTTCATCCCGCTGGTCACGTCCATGTGTTTCAGGATCACGTCGGCCAGAAATGCAGCTCCCTCGATCAACTCGCGTGACATGTCGATCACGTACAAAGTGCCGTCGGGCGCGTTGGCCAACTGCACCGGGCGAAACCAGACCGACTTGGAGGCGATGAATTCCGCTCCCTGGTCTGCCCGTCGAGCCACCAGCGAGACGCCGTCGGCCTCGAGCCGCGCGCGGAACACCAGGTTGTTGGAGACTTCTCCGATCAGCAGGTTGCCTCGATACTCGTCGGGCCACGCATCGCCCCGGTAGATCGTGACGCCGGTGACACCGGTGAAGAACCCGCCCGGCTTGCCCCCCTCGTCGGAACCGGGGATTAGTCCCTTGCTCCGCAGCCGAGTCCTCAATTTCCGCCACGGCTCGATCGGACTCTTGCGGAACAGCCGAGTCTGCTTGCCGCTGGGCACGATGTTGACCGCCGGAGCCGGTCCGGCCAGGAACCTGTTCCGGGCCAGGTACCGGTCATCGTAGACCAGCATCTGGGCCGGGACACTGTTCTGGCAGACGAACTTGCGGCCCCAGTTGTCCATGCTCATGCCGTGCTGCCCACCGCCGCTGGCTAATTCAAAGGTCTCGGCACGAGGATCAAACAGGAATCCGCGTCCGCGGACCGAGACACCGGCCTTGGCCGGGTCACCCGCCCGGCGGACCGTGCCGCCGGCGAGATTGGTCGAGACGTGGTAGCGGTTGTCCAGGCCCCAGCGAAACGAGTTCAGCATCGCCTCGCCTGCTTTGTCTCGAGCGAACCCGGTGAAGACCACTCGCCGCACATCGGCGACACCGTCGCCGTCGGTGTCCTTCAAATAGAGGATGTTGGGCACGCTGCCGACAAACACTCCACCCTTCCAGCAGGCGACCGCCGTGGGCGAATCGATTCGATCGGCAAAGATTCGGCTGCGGTCAAAGACACCGTTCCCGTCACTGTCCTCCAGCAACCGCACCCGCCCCTTGCCCTGGTACGACTTGTCCGCGTACTGGTTGTATTCGGGCATCTCGCACACATACACCCGACCGTTCTCGTCGAATTCCATCGCCACCGGGTCCTCGACCAGCGGCTCGGCGACAACCACTTCGACGCGGAACCCGGGCCGGGCCACAAGCTGAGCGACCGCCTCCAACGGACGTGTCGCAGGACTTCTCGGCAAGTCGTTGCGATAATCGCGATCCACAGCATCGGGCTTCTTCGCTGCCGCAGCAGGCTCTCGAGGAGCCCCGGCCTCGGAGGCCGGCAATGCGGTCAACATCACCCCAGCAAGCACAAGCAGCAGCGGACCGGATACGACCGGCACCCAGGACATCTTCATGGCGGCACACCGTAGGGACCATCGACCGACGCATTCTCGTCGCGGCCAACGGTCGCCGCAAGCTAGTGGCGGTCCCGTGGGAGTGGCTCCCCGGATCGTTGGTCGACCAACCGGGGAGTCACCAGCGCGATCAACTCTCGACGCGTCACCCCCAACGGCGGCACACTCGATTGGCTGGCCTGATCACCTAGCAACCGCTCGGGCAATCCTGGCCTTCGAGAGATCAGTCCATTCACGGAAGACCGTTCGGATGCGCCATCGCGGATCACTCCACCGAGCAACACCGTGCAACCGGGTCTCACCAGGACGCGAGTCAACCGGGCCGGCAACGGCTCAGCGGTTCCCGCCACAACCGGGGTCTTCCACAGAGCGACATCCAGTTCGATTCCTCCGTCGGCCACAAGCCGAGGCTTCACCTCCAATCGCGCCGACGAGTGCGGACTGGGTTTCAATTGAGCGATCCCGCCATCGACAACCCGGAGCCTGGGGCTGGCGAGAATCTGCATCGAGACCATGCGGCCCAGCCGTTCGAGAAATTCCGGGACCGGTTGATCGAGAATTCCGCCGGTGGCGTGACCAGACCCTCCTGCTCGATCCGCTGACCGAACCAGGTCACCGATCCCACCGGGGAACTCGCCGGTGAGTTCGATCGAGAGAATCACCACCTCGAGGATCACTTCACGAACTTCGGCCGCAGCACCTTCGGGCGATCGACCAGGCACAGCCTCACCGCTGCGGCCGGTCGACGGCGAGTTCAACTCTCGGTCTCGAAGGCGACGCGCCTCGGCCAAGGACATTACGCTGACCCTCGATCCCTCGAGCCGAGCCGCACAGCCGGCGGCCGGCAAGAGTACTTCGAGAGCCTGTTCGAGCGTGACCTGTTCGAGAGGCTCGATCGAGACCATCGAGGTCGCCGCGGCAGTGGTCTCGAATTCCCAGTCGCTGAGGGCTTCGATCCGCTTGAGGACATCGGCCAGCGAGACCCTCTCGGCCCGGATCGAAAAGTGGAAGGGCTGATCGGTGTCGGCGGTGACATCCAGGACTGGCTGCAGCCGCCCGATCGCTTCACGCAGAAGTGCCGTCTTTTGTGCCTCCCGCTCGATCGTCCCGGTCAGAGTCTTCAGTCGCATCTCGATTGAAGCGAGCCGCTGCTCGTCACCGCGCTTGGCCAGCATCGCTCGAAACGTCTCGAGCAGCCGTACGTCGCCGGGTCCGCGATCCAGTTCGGCCCGCAACCGACTCTCGACTTTTACCAGCTGTTGCTCGGTGACATCGACGGCATCGTCGCGACGACGCGCGTGGTCATCGAGCCGATTTTTGAGTTCGCCGAGTTGCTGGTCGAGTTGCTGCCAGGGCTTCATCAAGCGGAGATCGAGGGGCTTATTAAGGCCATCGAAGGACGCCGCAACCACGGTGTCGTGATCCGCCTGTTCCTGGTGGATCGTAGTGGTGCGGGGATCGATCAGCGCGATCACCAGCAGGACGGTCATCACAACGGTCGCTGTGGCCAGCGCCCCGCCGGCGGCTCGCAAGGATCGGTTCATCAGTCCCGGTCGCTCGTGTTCGATCGGTCAATCGGGCAGACGCGCACCGCGTCCCCACAGAGAATATCGACCGGCCGGAACAGCCGACTGCTGTCATTTCCGGAAAAACCGTTACAACCCGACCCGCTGCTTCAAGGGGTCGGGTCGCCCGGGAGCAGGCTATTCGCCGCCGGCGGGCGCGGCCGCCGCGACGGTCAACTGGTTGGTCACCGTGCGGACGCCCGGCTCCATGCGAGCCATGGCTGCAGCCATCCGTTGGGCGGCCGCGGTCGGTACTTCACCGGCCAGAGTCAACTCGCCCGGCTTGCCCACGGCAATCGTCACAGCCTTGAACTGGGGGCGGCTTGCCAACAGCATCGAAAAGCGGGTGTCGAGCGACGTCTTGATCGAGACCATCGAGCGAGACTGGAAGGTGAATGCCACGCGGTGCGACGGACGAACTCCCCTGGTGCGGCCGCGATTCCGCGACGCCTGGTTGGGCATCGTGAATCGTCCACTTCCCCCACGTGCTCCACCACGTCCTCCGCCGAACATGTTCATCCCGGTGCCACCACCGCGAGCCTGCTGCTGGCCGGCGAACTGGCTGCCGACGAATCGGCCCTGGTTCTGGCTACCACCAACGAAGCCCGTTCCAAAGTCCACCAGGGTCGGCTGGGCACCGGTGGCCTGGTTCAGGTTGCTGCCGCCGGGAGTCGTAGCCGTGGGGCTCGTCGACGTCCCACCTGCAGTTGTGCCAGGCGTGGTCGTGTTGGGAGCGGACAGGGTGCTCTGGTTTTGACTGGCCCCCTGGGCCATTACCGAGGACTCACCGAGCCACATCACGAGCCCGGCCAAGAAAACACATGCAATTAACCGACGCATGATCACTCTCCACGCGGAACGAAACCGGGTGAAGGATAGCACACCTACGCCCACTCGGGCCGGTCTTTCGAGCAATCTCGGATTTCGATCGGCCGTTGCGCCGAACGGGCCACCCGGTGTCTACTCGCCACCGCCGGCCGCTTGAAGCGGATGGAGGGCTCGTGCGGGTTTTGCCGGCTTGGACATCTCGCTCCAGCCGACCACCGCAGAACTGTTGGTTGTCGTACCCGAGGGGATCTCCACGCCACCGACCGGGGTCACTGCACCCGAATCGGTTGTCGCACGGGAGACCAGATGAGCCACCGTTGCCAACCGCCGCGCCTCGGCCGCCTGGTTCTTGTCGACCTGTGCCTGGGACGCCTTCATGTAGTCGTTGACGCGAGAGTCGATGCGATCGGTGCGTTGAGCCAGATCACCCGCCGCGGCAATGTCGATCCGCTGGACCTCCCAACGAGCCACCAGAGCCGAGGGTGTCGGACGATCGAGCGGCCAACTGACATGTTTGCGGCGGACCTCTCGGTCCACCTTCGAAGCCAGGCGAATGGCCTGGGAGAAGTTGTGCCTCGCAGCAGCAGCCTCGGCCTGCCGAATCATCCGCTCATGCGAGCTCAAACCCGCCCCGGCGACCGCTGGACCACTGGCCCATTCACCACGGTCGGCTGCGGTGTCGGCTGCGGTGTCGGCTGTGGTGTGGACTGCGGTGTGGACTGCGGTGTCGGCTGCGGTGTGGGGTATTGAGGGGACTGGTATGGTCGATGCTGATGACCCATCCAGAGGGTGGACGGGTTCCACGATGCGTCTAACTGGAGTGTTTGAGTTGGCGTCGAGGGGATGGGGAGTTGCCGGGGTCGGTGGAGCGTGAGTGTTTCGAAGAATGGGCGACGCGGAGACTGGAGCTGCAAAGCGACGCGGGCTGTTGGTCTCCTGGAGTCGGCCCGCCGGGATCGCGTCGAGATCGGGAGCACTGGCTCCCGGGGTGGCCCCGTCCCGCATCGATTTGTACTCCCTGATCGGAATCTTATTTTGCAGCTTCGCGAGCCGAGATTCGAGTTCGGGAGAAATTCCTCTCCGAGAGGGATGCACGGGAATTTGCGGCTTTGATGGGAGCTTGTTGACGGAGACCGGTGTCACACCGTTCTTGCGAGAGATCTGGCCGATCGAGTCGGCGGAAACGGTTGGCTTTGATCGTCGTTTCGTGTCGTTCGCCGCGAAGGCCTTCTTTGTCGAGTTGATCGACTCCTCGACTCCTTCAAGTTGCACGTAAGACATGTCGGAGAAGACGGTCGGCACGTCCTTTCCGGCCATGCGAACCCGCAGCGCGCCTTCGGTTTTGTGATGCCCGGGCCGCGTGTAGGGAACAAAGATATTGTAGGCGGGTCCGAACTGGGTCTTGACCAGGAAGGCATTCCAGGCCCCCTTGGTGAAGTCGAACGTATGCACCGGCTTCCCATGGTCTTTGCGCGGCCCGTAATTGTCGAAGACGTGGATGCGGACGTCTCCGTTGACGGCGATGGGTCGAGCGGTTTTGCGATCGAGAAAGAAGACCTGGCCACCGAATCCTCGACTCGGTCGCCCTTCCCAGGTCCCGTCGGCCGGCTGCCACAGGCAGACGCACCGCACGGCCGGGTTGTCCTTGTCGGCCCACTTCACATCGTTGTCTCCACCCCACAGCTTGGTAATCGAGTTGGGTAGTGTGGGCTTGAGCTTCGAGAGGCTACTGGACTGGCAACCGGACAAGATGGCCACGGCCAGCACCAGGCCGCCGAGCAACGCGATACGGAGGGGTGACGATTTCATGGGAGGGGCCTGCAGCATTGGGAGGGAGGCAGTTCTGTTGGCAGCGAACTCACTCTGGGGTGTGCGACGACTAGCGACCTGGATCGAGACCGTACAGAACGCGACGTCAGGGAAGCAGGGAATTGAAGAACCGCTTGACCGGAGACGGCTTGGGCTGCACGATCGGCACACTGGCCTCAAAGCCGTCGACCGTCCTGGGCAAGGCGAAGATGCTGGCATCGTGGTCAGGGGCATCGATGGTCGTCATGGACGCCGGGGAGGCTCCGGGGTCGGCGGAGAGTCCGGCGGCCTGGCCACCGTCGCCGGGCGTCTTGGGTGCTGGCTTCTCACCCGGTTTCTTGGCCGGCTTGGTGTCTTTCGACTGCGGCAAGGGCTTGAGTTTCGTCTTGGTCGTTTCCTTGGTTTCCTCGATGTCCTTTGTCGCCGGCTCGGGCATCGAGAACAGCGGTCCGTGGATTTCCTCGGCTTCTTCGACGTTGAAGCTCATCCGCTCGGCCTCGACCTGTTTTTGCTCCTCGTAGTCCGCGGGGGTCTTCATGATCCGTGGTGTGAGGAAGATCAACAGCTCGGTGCGTCGCAGGGTGTGCTGGTCATACCGGAACGCGGCTCCGAGCACTGGCAGATCGGCCAGCCACGGCACCTTCCGTGTGACACGGCCTTCGGTGCGAGTGATCATGCCGCCGAGCACAATCGTCTGCCCGTCGCGGACACTGACACTGGCCTGGGCGGTCGAGGTGTCGATGACCGGCGCGTCAAATGTGGTGCCGGACTGGGTGTCGAAGAAGACGGGTACGACGTTGTTGGGTGAAATCTGGTCCTTGGTGGCAACCACTTCCATGACAATCGTCCCGTCGGGAGACACCCGGGGTGTGACGGTCAACTGGATTCCGACGGCGCGTTCTTCGAGGTTCGGCTGAGTGACCCCGCCCACGGTGGAAGCCTGGGTAACCCCGTTGATCTGCTGGAACGTCTGCCCTACGTGGATCAGGCCGGTCTGGTTGTGGAGTGCCTGGACCATGGGCCGACTGAGGACCTCGACCTGCCGCTTCTCCGACAAGGCCCGCAGCAGGATATTGATCGACTCGGATCCGGCCGAGAGCACCAGGCCACCAAAGCCGAGGTCTCCGTTGACCCGGCCCATCTGGAAGTTGCTCAGTGCCTGCTTGCCCGCTGAGGCCGGCTTGGAAAAGGACCCAAGCGTGTTGTTACCCAGCAACTGCTGGTTGAAGTTGAAACCGGGGACGCCTTCCGAGGAGATGATGTTCTCGGTGATCGTCTGGTCGTTGCCACCCATCTGCGTCGTCTGTGAAATTGTCTCGATGGTGCCCACGGTACCGCGGTCGAACAGCACCGAGTCCTGGAATCCGAGTTCCACTCCGAACTCGTCGGTGTTGTCGAGTTCGACTTCAACGATCAGAGCCTGCACGGTCACCTGTTCGGCCGGCTGATCGAGCGCATCGATCATCTCCATCACTTCCTCGAAATACTTTGGCGTGGCGCTAACGATCAGCGTGTTCGTTTCCGGCTCGGCCACCACGATCACCTCGCGCTCGAGCTGTTCGAAGGGGCTGAGCAGATCGGGGATGCTCTGTCGCAGCTGGCTCTGGCTCTGCAGCATGGTGGTGACTGCGGCAGCGATCTCGGTCGCCGGCCGGTTGATCATCCGGTAGACCAAGGTCTTCCTCTGCCGCACGTCACTCTGATCCAGCCGCGCCACGACCGCCTCGACCACCTCCAGAGCCTCGCGGCCCCCCACGGCAAAGATGCTGTTGGTCCTGACGTCGACGCTGAATCGCAGCGGCACGATGCTGCTGCTGGCGTCCTCGGCTCCAGCCAACTGCACTCCCAGTTGGCCGCCGGCTCCGGTGTCGTCGGTGATGAACAGTTCGGCGAGCAATTCAGCAACACCGCTGGCATCGGCACTTTCGAGCAGGAAGTGCTTGATGTCGGCG
>Ga0310123_10003642_pt1 | contig 11843 bp, 9 predicted proteins | sample CB6_AW_1057_MG_FD_203505 | JGI IMG/M metagenome (GOLD analysis project Ga0310123, IMG submission 203505) | Marine microbial communities from Western Arctic Ocean, Canada - CB6_AW_1057 | ecosystem: Environmental > Aquatic > Marine > Oceanic | place: Canada: Western Arctic Ocean | collected... | reverse complement strand
GGAGCGAGGATGATATTCTGGTGACCCGTGACGGCTGCGAAGTGCTCACATCGGTTCCCAAGGACTTCGACGAGGCCGTGGTCGGTTGACGGGAGTCTTGGGGTCAAGAGTTGAGAGTCCAGAGCCATTCCTGCGGAGATCTGGACTCTGAAACATCCTCGTTTTTCACTCTGCAAACCCATAGATCCCACATAGACTGACGAGAAGGTTAACCCGGTATGTCCCAGGATGTCTCCGGAAATCCCGAACTGTTCGACCTCGAAAGACTCCGGGAGTTGGTCGAGTTGATGGAGCAGCACGGGCTGACGGAGATTAGCCTGCGTCGCGGGGATGAGAAATGGCATCTGCGCCGCGGTCCTCAAGAGGTGGTGCAGATGGTTCCGGCGGGCGCGTATCCTGCGCCGGCCGCACAGACGCAACCGCCAGTCGAAGAACAGTCGCCCGATACGAAAGAAAAACCGGGCCTGCTGATCAAGAGTCCGACGGTCGGCACGTTTTATGCGGCTTCGGATCCCGACGATCCCCCCTTTGTGACGATCGGTGCCAAAATCGAGCCGGAGACGATTGTTTGTATTGTCGAGGCGATGAAGGTGTTCAACCAGATTCCAGCCGAAGTCGGTGGCACGATTGCCGAAATTTTGGTCAACAACGGCGATCCGGTCGAATTTGGGCAGCCGTTGTTCCGCGTCCAGCCGGGATGATGACCAAGCGATCTGCAACGCCGTACCACTTGCGTTGCTGATTCCCTACAATCTCTCCGGTTGCCGACAGCCTGCTGGCGGTGCGGGCTCGTTCGGATGCAATAGGAAATACGAAACCGGCCGGTTTATGTTTCAGCGAATCCTGGTCGCCAATCGGGGTGAAATCGCCCTACGTGTGATCCGCGCCTGCCGCGAGATGGGCATCGAGACGGTGGCCGTCTTCAGCGAAGCGGATCGGGGTGCGGATTACCTTGAGTTGGCCGACGAGGCTTACTGTATCGGCAAAGCGCCGGCCGTCGACAGTTATTTGATGATCAGTCGCATCATCAGCGCCGCCGAGATCGGCAACGTTCAGGCCATTCACCCCGGATACGGTTTTCTGGCGGAAAACGCGCACTTTGCTGAGGTCTGTCGAAGCTGTAATATCGAATTCATCGGTCCGCCCCACGAAGCCATGGCGCTGTTGGGCGATAAGGTCAACGCGCGGAAAGTCGCCGGCACAGCGAAAGTCCACGTGGTTCCCGGCAGCGACGGCCTGATCAAAGGCGAAGCCGAGGCCCTGAGAGTTGCCGAGCGAATCGGGTACCCCGTCTTAATCAAAGCGACGGCTGGCGGCGGCGGCAAAGGGATGCGCGTCGCCCGCAACGACATCGCGCTTAAAGCCGGCTTGAAGGCGGCTGCCGCCGAGGCTGAGAAGGCGTTCAACAACGCCGGCGTTTATCTCGAAAAATTCATCGAACGGCCCCGGCATATCGAAGTGCAAATCCTGGCCGACAATTACGGTAAGGTCGTGCACTTGTGGGAACGGGATTGCAGCCTGCAGCGAAGGCATCAGAAACTGGTCGAGGAAAGTCCCGCCCCCAATCTGCCGCTGGCCGTGCGGCAGGATATTTGTAAAGCAGCGGTTCGGCTGGTCAAGGCCGTGGGATTCACCAACGCCGGGACTGTGGAGTTTCTGGTCGATCAGGACCAGCAGTTTTACTTCATCGAGGTCAACGCCCGTATTCAGGTGGAACACCCGGTCAGCGAAGCGGTGACCGGTCTCGATTTGATCCAGCAGCAGATTCGGCTCGCCAGCGGCGAAGATCTGGGCATGGTACAGCGATCGATTCCCTGCAACGGTTCCGCCATCGAACTGCGAATCAACGCCGAGGACCCCGAGAACGATTTTCAGGGGACCCCCGGCACAATCAGCCGTCTGAGAGTTCCGGGCGGACCGGGCGTGAGGTTCGATTCGCACGTCCATGAGGGCTACACAATCAGCCCGTATTATGATTCGCTGATCGGGAAGTTGATTGTTCATCGCCCGACCAGGGACCAAGCGCTGGCCTGCATGAGACGGGCGCTCGATGAACTTGTCATTGAGGGGATCAAGACCACAATTCCCTTGGCCAAGAAGATCTTCAGTCATTCGGCGTTCATTGAGGGTCGCGTGGATACGGCATTCATCGAAAGCACCTGGTAGTGTACAATCAGGCGTTGTTGGACAGGCGGTTCTTTTCCGCCCTGTCCTTTCAGCGTTGTGAACCGACAGGCAGTTACGGTCATGAGAGTCGGCGTGTTGACCGGTGGCGGCGATTGCCCCGGCTTAAATGCGGTCATTCGCGCGGTCGTCCGCACCGTGCATAATTCGGGCGGACAGACGCTCGGACTGCTGGAAGGCTGGCGCGGCCCCATTCAGGGAAATTATATTCCGCTACATCCTGAGAATACCGACGACATCATTGCCCGGGGCGGGACGATTCTCGGTGCATCTCGCACTAACCCTTACAAAAATCCCGCAGACGTCGAAAAACTGATCGCCACGTTTCACCGCTTGGGGCTCGAAGCGCTGATTGCCATCGGCGGTGACGACACGCTGGACGTGGCCAGCAAGCTTTTCAGCGGGCACAATATACCCATCATCGGCTGTCCCAAAACCATCGACAACGACCTTAGTTCGACCGACGTGACCTTCGGCTTTGATTCCTCGATCAATATTGTGGTGGAGGCCGTCGACCGGTTGCGGACAACGGCCGAGTCGCATCGCCGGGTGATGGTCGTCGAAACCATGGGTCGACACGCCGGCTGGATCGCCTGTTATTCCGGCGTGGCCACAGCCGCCGATTACATTCTTGTCCCCGAAGTTGAAGTGGACTTCGAGAAGATGTGCGATCTGTTGCTGAAACGGCGGGCCGCCGGAAAACCGTACGGAATTGTGATCGTCAGCGAAGGGGCCAAACTGACCGATGCCGAGGAATTTGTCACCCAAGACCTCGATGTCGACGATTTTGGACACGTTCGGCTGGGGGGCATCGGCCAGATTGTGGCCGACGTCATCGAACGACGAACGGGCATCGAAACCCGCTGGGTTACGCTCGGTCATCTGCAGCGTGGTGGTGCTCCGAGCGCTTATGATCGCGTGCTGGGAACTCGACTGGGAATCCACGCCGGTCGTCTCGCCGTCAACAGGGACTTCGGAAAAATGGTCTCGTTGCGGGGTACGAAAATCGTTTCCGTTCCACTGGCCGATGCCGTTGGCGCGATGCGGAGGCTCGATCCGGAGTTTCTCGACGAGGCGGCGGAATTCTTCAAGTAGCGCCCCGCGTTCCTGGAGACTATTTCGACGTGAACATGGTGCGCTGTCGTGTGATGGCTCTTCCGCTTATCGCAGTTCCGGTAATTCGGGGGCTGACGGCTGGGAGAGAACCTCGTAGCCGTCTGCGGTAATCAGTACGTCCTCTTCGATCATCATGTAGTCGTCGCCGAAGATTAGGCTCGGCTCGATGGTGAGCACCATGCCCGGCTGCAGAACGGCGTTATTTTCGAGATGGAGAAACGGAGGCTCGATGAGATCAAGCCCGATGGCATGTCCGATGCGTCCCCCGTTGCGGAATCGCTCGGCATCGGCCGCATAAGGCGAGTCGCTGAGATTTTTCAGATGAGGCACGACCAGCTCCCGAATCGGTAAGCCGGGACGGCAGGCGGCAATGCAGTCTCGCAAAGATGTGTGCAGGAGCCGGTATTCCTCTTGCCAACGTTCGTCGGCGCGTCCGACGCAAAAGATACGGCTGAAGTCGCTCCAATAACCGTGTACGACCGCACCTGCATCCATCTGAACCAGATCACCTTCCTGCACAATCCGATCGGTCGCGATCCGCTGGCCGATGTCGAACGCATGGGCATCGCCGGGGGACCGGGAACCAACCGGAATGAACCCCGGACGGTCCGCGCCGAGTTGCATGACCGTGGCCAGCATTGTGTCGTGGATGTCGCGTTCCGTCATGCCCGGGCAGGCGGTCGCGAAGATGGCCGCATAACCGGCATCGGTGATCTTGACCGCTTTGCGCATGTAGGCAAGTTCTGCCGAGCTTTTACACTGGCGCAATTGCCAGATCAGGTCGGATGCATCGACCCACTCGACACTCGGCAGTTTGCTTTGCAGGGCTTGGAAGTCGTGGAGCGGCATCAACATCCGCGTGTTCGAGTCGAATTCCCCGCCCACTCGGCCAGCACTGACGCCGAGGTCGAGCAGCGCCTGTTTCATCTGCGGCACGCCGATCCGTTGATCACCTGTGACCGCATAACCCCGGCCGATAGCCGGGTTGTGCTCGGCAATCGCCACTTCCGCAGCCGACATCATCACCGACGGCTTCCCCTTTCGAGGAACAACGGCGGAGAGCGGCATCAACGTGTTCATCCAGCGCAGGCTTATGTGACCGGTGAAGTACCGGAAGCTCGCCTCGTTGCACAAAAACAGCGCGTCCAGTTTCTGTTCGGTCATCAGTCGCTGGATCGTTTCCAACCGCCGCTCGTATTCCGCAGGTTTCAAATCGGTGAATAACATAGTCAAATGGTCAATCAACTCGACGCAAAGCCGCGAAGAGGCAAAGTTTCGCAAAGGAAGAGAACTATCAGTCGAGACGACGGTGCGACCTGTGCGGTCGGAATCTAACCAAATCCCTGTGTTTCTGCTGATCTTGATCCACGAATCAATTCTTCCCACAAATTGTCATCGATTGTTCAACGGCTGCGCGATCCGCTGATAAGCGAACAGATCGCGGATTTTCTTCCCATTTAAGTCTTTGAGCAGCCCTTTGGGCATCAGCGACTTTTTCTGCCGCAGCATCTCTTCGATCTTGTCGCGGGCGAATGTGATGTTTTGCTCGTCGACGCCTCGAAGAACGACGACACGGTTGTCCTGGTCGTACAGAAAACCGGTGGCGGTGCGGCCGTCTTCGGTGATGATCACGTAACTCTCGAAGCCCTCGCGGATCTCGGCACTCGGATTGACGATGTTTAACAGCACCCGCATGGTGTCGTCGCGGTTGTAGGTGATGAGGTCCGGTCGGCGATCAGCCGCAGCGCCGTTTGTCGAAACCACTTGTTCGGATGATCGATCAGTTTGATCAGTTTCGCCGTGCTCCTGTTGCCGAGATCGAAGGGCTTCAGCGGTTCGGCCCCTGTCGTCTGCAACCGATAAATCCGGCCGTTCGTTTTGTCGATCTGTCCTTCAAAGTGCTGCCGGTGGCTGATCAGCGGTTCGTACATGTCGGCCACATAAATGGCGTCATCGGGTCCTACTTTGATCTCGATCGGCCGGAAGCGCTTGTCGGTAAAGGTGATCGGCCGGTTCAAGTCGGTCGTTTTGAACGATGAGCGATCCGGATCGACAAGGCTTTGCACTACCCGACCCTGCAACGGCTCGACGCCGAACAGCTTGCCGTGATACTTCTGCGGCAGTGTCCCGCCGTCGTAGAGGATGAAGTTGTGCGTGAACCGCTGGACCTTGTGGTGACCCATCGACCGAAAGTAGCCGAAGCCCTTACGGAAATAGCCGCCCTGCACGTAATGAAAACCGCGGAAATCGCCGCCGTTGTGTCCGGAATAAATACGGCCCTGCTCGTCGATCTCTAAACCGAAGGCGTTGCCTCCTCCCTCGGCGAATATTTCGTACCGCCGGGTTTCGGGGTGATACCGCCAGACGGCCTGCCCCATCGAGTGGATGGCCTGCTTGTCGAGTCCGGGGCGCATCACGTTGCCGCTGACGGTGCTGCCCTGACAGGCATACAACCAGCCGTCCGGTCCCCAGCGCAGGCTGTTGACGACCGAGTGCGTGTCTTCGAGCCCGAAACCTTGCAGATGAACGACCGGGTCGCCGTCGGGAACGTCGTCGTTGTTTTTGTCGGGGTAGAACAGCAGATAGGGCGGGTTGAGCACCCAGAGACCGCCGTGCCCCTTGGTACACGAAGTGGCGATGTTCAGCCCCTCGATGAACGTTTTGTGTGTGTCGAACCGGCCGTCGCCGTCGCTGTCTTCGTGAATGGTAATTTTGTCGTGTCCGCGAATGTGGTTCGGCGGAGGCGGCGGAACCTTGTCGTAGACAGCACGCCAATAGGTGTCGCGGCTGACCATCTTCAACCCTTCCGGGTACGGGTACTGGATGTATTGCACCACCCACATCCGGTCCCGTTCGTCGAAGTTGATAAAGACCAGCTGACGCACGATCGGTTTGACCAGAACCTGCACCAGTTCGAGATCCCTGGGGACTGTAAACGTCTTCAGCGATTCGGCCGGACTGAGAGGACCGCTATTGCCGGCCGTATTCGCGGTGACCTGACCGATCGAATCGGCCGACACCTGTTTGCTGAAGGACGCTACGCCGGGCGGTTTGAGGTCCTCGAGACGTTTGGCCCACTGCAGTCGGTCACCGGTGCGGAACTCCCACTTTCCGCCCAGCAGGATGATGCGGTCACCAGAAATCAACGCCGGAGCCGCTCCTTGGAACCCGCCCCGACCGTCGTGATCGTAGACCCGGATGGCGACAATATTGTACTCTCCGGCAACGACCGCTGTCGGCGGAACCGGGTATTCGTCCCGTTTCGAAGAGAGCCCGCTTTTGTACTTCGGCGGCAACGAGCCGCGTCCGCCCACCTTGACGCCGTTGAAAAAGGCCTCATGCACGTTGTCGACCGCTTCGACGGCTAGCTTCAGCTCGCAGCTTTTCCAATTCTTCGGCACCAGCACGTAGCAACGGTACCAGGCAAAGCCGTCGTACCGAGAGAGTTTTCCTGGAGACTGCTCCTCCCAAAATCTAGGAACGGTCATGGTGATCCACTGCGAGTCGGCGTTGTTTTTCTCGGCCGAATTGGTGAAGGGCGATATCAACAACAGGCCGCAAGCGGCGGCAACGAAAGAAACCATCGACTTCATGAAGGACCTCGAACGCGCGTCAATCTCTCGAAACGATTGGCAACCCCGCGAACGGACCAGAAATGTGAATTGGCCCCTTGCGGCTCAGCGAACAATACAGCTTATTCCGATTTCGACGCGGTCACCGCTTTGACATCGGCCCCGCGGGGCAGCAAATCGGGCGGTTTCAGACCGGCCGCCCAGTAGATGCCGTTCATCAATAACCGGCGAAAGACGGGTTGCCGGAAATCGTCGATGTGGCCCAACGATGTGTAGAACGTGCGGCCGCTATCTTTGCGAATGTGCGTCCACGCCACCGGTTCGGCGGGCTTTCCAGGGATCGAGCCGATCAGCAAAGGCATTGCCGACTCACCCAGCGGTTTCGATAGATACAGCGAACCGTTTCCGACGAAACTCGCCGTCTCAACGCCCGTCAAGATCGGGTGGTTCTCTAGGCCGTCGGCAATCCGCAGCGACGTCTGCTGACCGTGGCCGTGATGGCCCACGTAGTGTCCGCCGATCACGTCCGGATCGAAGGTTTCCCAGGCTGCATAACCGCTAGGCGGTTCCTTGCTGCGCAGCGAAAATGCATGACTGGCCGTGCGAATGCCCACTAGCGGTTTGCCAGTCTCGACGAAACGGCGGATGACGACCATCTGCTGTGGGGGCAGCACGCGGCGGCGAACGCTGATCAGGGCGACGTCGGCCTCATCGAGAATTTCGATGCCCGGCAAATCGTTTCGATCCTGCGGGTTGGCAAAAACATGGCTGATTTTGAAATCACCGCCCAGGTGCGACACAGCAAACGGCGGCAGCGACTGGTCGGTCTGGTATTCACGCTCGGCGGTGACGATGACCAGATGCGGGCGGCTGTCGTTTTTGAACCGGAACGGCCGGCCGCCGAGAAGATCGACGCTGGTGATGCTCGGGCAGACCCATTTCTCGATATGTTCGACGATCAGGTCGGTCCCCGTGAAATGGCTGACGTAGGGAGCCCGCTGCGGGTTGTACATGGTGTCGGTCATGTCGCGCATCAGTACCACGTTCTTGCCGTTTTTGGCCATGTTTCTCAGCCCGAACGGCCGGCCCAGCACGCACATGTTGGTGTGTACTCCGGCCAAAATGACGTTCTGGATATTGTGCAGCTCTAACACGCTCCAGATTTCGTGGCCATCGTCGCTAATGAAGTCGCCCTCTTCGATGGCGAGTAGGTCGGTCTGCCTCTTCCAAGGCTTCAGCGGATTCCGTCCCAAAGCGGTAAGCTTGGCGGCCCACTGTCGGTGTTCCAGCAGATCGTCATCTTCGCCGCCGTCCGTCTGGTCAATCGGATATTTTCCCTGTTCTTCAGACGGAATCACGTAACACCAACTGCCGATATCCTGGGGCATGTTGAGCGCCCGGGGGATTGTCATGGCCCGTTTTCGGCCAGGATGGCCCTTGTAAAACTCCATGCAACGACTCGGCGCGTGGATAATGGTCACGCCGCGGCTGCGGGCCTCTTTAAGTACCCGGTTCATCCTCGGCGCCATCTCAGCCCCCCGGCGGGTCGCGTTCAGACAATGGTGCAGATCCCACATGTCACAAACGACGATGGCCGTCTTCTTCGGGTCCCAGTTGAGGGTCTTGGCGACCGTGCGGAACAGGCCGCTGCCGGCGGCGGTTTCGACGCGGGACCTGCTGTGCAAGGTCAGCCTGGCTTTCGCCTGCTTTTCGGCTGCTGTTGTGAATTGTCGATCGGTGACCGCCGACAGGACCACTAGGAACAACGGTAGCCCCAACAACAAAACCGACCTCGTCCTCTTCCGTCGACATCTCATTGCTTTTCTCCCCATCTCAGCCGAGCGTGTGGACTGGACTGCAAACCTGACTCGATCGCCACCCGATTCGGCTCGAACGATAATCGTTAGCTTCGCAGCCCAATTTTCGCACGCCGGCAGTGCTTTTGCCAGTCAGAAGGGGGCGGCCGTGTGGCCCAGACGATGTTGCTTTGTCTGGATGGAGGGGCGCTTGCAATCGACGTCTCGTGTCAATCGTGCGTTGACTCAGCGGCCTCTTACGGCTTCGCCACCTGGACAATGCTGTTTAGCAGCCCGTTGAATTCGTAGGTCCTGTCGCCGTCACGAAACGGCATCACGAGAACACCCGCTCAATCACCGCCCCTTCATTCACCGTCGCCCGTTCCGGCCGACCCTGGTGCTGGTAGATGAGCGTCTCGTGATGGACGCCCACAGCGTGCAGAATGGTGGCGTGCAGGTCGTGCACGTGAGCGTGGTCTTCAACCGCGTGCATGCCGAATTCGTCGGTCGCGCCGATCACCTGTCCCCCGCGAACGCCCCCGCCGGCCATCCACATCGTAAAGCCGTATGGGTTGTGATCACGGCCGTCCCCTTTTTCCGACATCGGCGTGCGGCCGAACTCGCCACCCCACACCACCAGCGTCTCGTCCAACAAGCCGCGGCGCTTCAAATCGGTTAGTAGCCCGGCGATTGGCTTATCGGTTTCGCCGCAGTGCAGTCCGTGATTCTTTTCGATCGCGCTGTGCGCATCCCACTTGCTGCCCGAACCGGAATACAACTGCACAAACCGTACTCCTCTTTCCACCAGACGCCGGGCGAGTAGACAGTTGCGACCGAATGCGGCGGTCTGCTTGTCGTCCAACCCGTACAGCGTCTGAGTCTCCTGCGTCTCTTCGGTCAAATCGACAGCCTGCGGCGCGTGTGCCTGCATGCGGAATGCCAACTCGTACGAGACAATTCGCGCCTCCAGTTCGGTCCCTCCCGGCCGAGTTTCCCTATGCCGGCGATTCAACCGGTTAATGAACTCCAGCTTGCTCTGCTGCCGCACTTCGGAGATGCCGTTCGGATTCTTAAGATGCAGAATCGGTTCGGGACCGTTTCGAAACCGCGTCCCCTGATAGGTGGCCGGCATGAAACCGGTTCCCCACACGCGGCTGCCCCCCGGCGGTTCTTTCGGATTGTCCAGCAACACCACGAAGCCCGGCAGGTTGCGGTTTTCGCTCCCCAGCCCATAGGTCACCCAAGCTCCCATGCTCGGACGGCCCGCCAGAATGCTGCCCGTGTTCATCTGACAAACGCTGCCCACGTGGTTCAATCCGTCCGCCTGGCAAGAGCGAATCACGCAGATGTCGTCGGCCCGTTCACCCACGTGCCAGTACCAGTTCGAAACTTCCAGCCCGCTCTCGCCGAATCGTTTCCATTTGCGCTGGCTGGCCAGCAGCGGATTTTCCGAAACTCCCATCGGCGTGATCTTCCGCTCGATCGTATCGGGCAGCGGTTTGCCGGCGTACTCGTTCACCTTCGGCTTGCGATTAAACGTATCCAGATGGCTCGGCCCACCGTCCATGAATAGAAAAACCACGCTCTTCGCCCCGCCGAAGTGCGGCGACCGGGCAGCGAGCGCATCCACCGTCGAACTCGCTAGCAGGCCCTCTTCAGCCAGCAGACTTTGCAGAGCCAGCGCGCCGAACCCGCCACCCGCACGAGCCAGAAATTCGCGACGGCTGCTTGGGAATTCAGCGTGATGAGAATTCATACTCAATCTCCGGCAGGTTTCGATTCTAGACAGAACCCGCAACTTACCCATTCGCAACCTCGAATCGAGTGACAAAAACCTCATCGTGAAATCGCTGGTCAATTTCCTCCGGGTCGGCGCATTCGACCAGCAATTCGACCGCCTCTTTCATGTTCGCGGTCGCCTCTTCAACCGAGTCTCCCTGACTCGCAACGTCCAATTCCGGACAGAAAGAGACGAACCCGTCGCCTTCCCGTTCGACAATTGCGGAGTCACTGAATTTCTTCATCCTCGGCGCTCCCATCATTCAACGTACAAGAACTCATTCGAGTTCAACAGCGCATGACAAAAATCCACGAACGCGGCGGCCAACGTCGCATCCCCCAGCTTCTTCGCAGTCGATTGCTCAATCAACTCCCGCTGCCGGCCTAGAAACGCGGTCGCCTCCGACCGTTCGGCGGAATCCGGCGTCCTGCCGAATGCCGCCTCATACGCCGCGTCAACCAGCTTTGCCGTATCATCATCGCCAACATCTTTCATCAATCGCCCCGCCATCCGTGTCGCGTAGCCCGTCACCATCTCGCTGTTGAGCAGCATCAGCGACTGTGGCGCGACGGTCGTCTCGGCTCGGCGGGCGCAGCTTTCGTGCATGTCGGGAAAGTCAAACGCCTTGAGCAGCGGATACGGTAAATTCCGTTTGGCGTAGATATACACCGACCGCCGTTGCCGGTCCGCTGCATTCTTCGAGACGGCCCATTTCTCGCGGGTGCTGTAGTTCGGCGGCAATTCGGGCCGCACGCCGGGGCCGTACATTCCGTCGCTCCGGTCTCCCGAAACCGACAGCAACGCATCGCGAATCGCCTCAGCCGACAGCCTCCGCCGCGGGAAATGCCAGTACAGACGATTGTCCATATCGACTTGTTTGGCCTGTGCCACTGCTTTGACATTCTTGCGAAAATTCGACTGCCGATAGACCGCCGAGCAGACAATCAGTCGATGCAGCGACTTCACGCTCCAGTCGCGGGCCACAAACTCACTCGCCAACCAGTCGAGCAATTCGGGATGCGAGGGCGGAGCCATCCGTGTCCCGAAATCGTTCGCATTCTCCACCAGACCCCTGCCAAAGTGCCCCTGCCAGATGCGGTTCACCATCACCCGTACCGTCAGCGGATTGCCCGGATCGGTCAACCACTTTGCCAATGCGGCCCGGCGTCCTGACGTTCCCGCACGCGGCGGAGAAATCATCACATCAATTTTCCGGTTGGCATTCACCACGGATAAGACAGCCGGCTCGACCTCGGCAATGGGAGCCGTGTAGCTGCCCCCGGCCAGCAACTCGGTCTTCGGCACACCCGATGGCAACTCCACGCACGCCATTGCTGCAACACTCGCCGGCGGTTTGGGCTTCTGCTCGGCGAGTTTCGCCAATCGCTGCTTCAA
>Ga0310123_10003641_pt1 | contig 11843 bp, 9 predicted proteins | sample CB6_AW_1057_MG_FD_203505 | JGI IMG/M metagenome (GOLD analysis project Ga0310123, IMG submission 203505) | Marine microbial communities from Western Arctic Ocean, Canada - CB6_AW_1057 | ecosystem: Environmental > Aquatic > Marine > Oceanic | place: Canada: Western Arctic Ocean | collected... | reverse complement strand
CGACTGCGGCGTGTCGCCCATCATTGTGAACAGGCCACGCGGACCCCGGTCGTAACACAACGTCGCCACCACCGGCAGACCTGTCGCTTCCTTCACCGCACGGATAGCCAACGTCATCTCGCCCGTCGCATCACTCATCGTCTCCACGCAGACCGCATCCACGCCCCCGGCGGCCAGACCCCGAGCCTGCTCGGCAAACACCTCGTACATCTCACCGGCATCGGCCGTACCGGCCTTCTCCTCCAGAATCTCGCCGGTGGGACCGATCGAACCAAGCACAAAACACCCCTCCGGGGCCGCCTCGCGAGCCAACTCGGCCCCCAGGCGATTCAACTCTTCGACGCGATCCCCGTGGCCGTACTTGGCCAGCATGTAGCGACTGCCGCCGAACGAATTAGTCTCGACCATGTCCGAACCGGCCTCGAAATACGCCGCCGCCATCCCGCGAATCACCTCGGGCCGCGCCGCATTGAATTCCTCGGGACACCCGCCCGGCTCCAACCCGTTGTTCTGCAGATAGGTGCCCGTGGCCCCGTCCGAAATCAGCAACTCGCCGGTGGCGATTCGATCCATCAATCCGCTCATCACTCAACAGGCTCCGTCGCGGCGTCACCCGAGGGTGCGTGAAGTTGTTCGGCGTGCCACCGCTTGACCGTCAGCGAGATCTCCTTCAGGTTCTCAAGCGCCGTTTGCAATGGGATCGCACACTCGGGACCAACCAGGGGCACACCGGCGTCCAGGTTCTGCACCACCTCCGAGGCCACCTGTTCGGGTCCCCGGGCAAACAGTGTCTCGGGATTGTTGATGTTGCCGATCAACGCGACCCGATCCTCCACGATTTTCATCGACTCGGCCGGAGCATTTTTCGAATCGTAATGGAAGGCGGCCAGCCCGGTCTGGGCAATGTAGTCCATCCGATCCACGGTGCGACCGCAGATGTGCAGGATCAACGGAATGGGGATCTCATCGACCAGTTCGGTGTGCAGGTCCCGCAAGAAGTCGCGGTAGTACTCGCCGCTGACCAGGTCGCCGGTCGCATGATCCGGCAACGTCAACGCGTCGGCACCCGCGTCAATCTGGGCCTGTCCGAAGGCAATCGTGATCTCCTTCATCCGGTCCAGGCACAGTTGAGTGTGACCCGGATCGTCCAGCGACATCAACAAAAACGGCTCGACACCGTAGACGTGGTAACCCAGGGTCCAGGGGCCCATCGTCTTGCCGATAATCGCCACCTCGTCACCAAACTCGCGTCGCAGCAACCGGATCGCATCAAGCACGCAGGTGATGTCGGGGTGAGTCAGAAAGTCCGGGGGCATCGACACGTCGTCGGCCGTCTTCCAGATGGGACGCGACATCCGCACCGTCGGCCAGTTGTCCTTCGCCTCCCACTGGATATCGCAGCCCAGGGCCGAGGACTCCTGGATGATCGTGAAGACCGGCATCACGCTGTCGAAGCCCAACTCGGTGTAGCTGGTCGCGGCCAATCGAGACATCTTTTCCGGATCGCGATTGGCGTCGGGGAAGTGCGCGTCGACGAGGTCCATCAACTCGACCGTCGCCACCGAGGTCGGGTTGCAGACTGGCGTCCGATCGACCCGGTCTCCGGCCAACGCCGCCATCACCCGCTCGCGACTGGTCATCTCACCAGGGACCGTCGTGTCCAGGTCCTGTCCGACTACCATCTGTGTCCCTCGCTCACTGGTTCGCGTCCTGGCTGCCCGGAGCCGCCAGCATGCCGCGGGATGCGGTCAGTTCGTCTTCCTTCATCGCTGATCGCACGTTCTGGGCGCGAAAGAACATGGCTCCCATCAACGCGTCGTGCTCCTGTCCGCATCCGAACCGCACCACATCAGGTTGTGATTCGTCCAATTCCATCTCGCACAACTTGGCAAAACCCCGCGATACGGCCTGGCAACGCCGGGGACCCAGTTCTGCGTCGGCGGGCGCAGTAATCCGGTAAGACCCACCGCCCAGCGACTCGATCGTCAACTCGCACTCGGCCTTCTTGTCCGGTCGGACCAGTGATTGCACGCCAACCATCTCGGCACCGGTCAACTTGCAGACTTCCAGGAAGGTCCGCCGCAACGCCTTCTCGTGACGACCACCGCAGGGAAAGGCCACGAGTCCGGGATCCTCGTCCAGGGGCACCATCCCGGAGCCTTTGACCAGGCCACTCGTGATTTCGGCCACCCGCCCTGAGCCCTCGGGGTGAGCACTGTAGGTGTGGACCAGGTAGGCGGCCCCCTGGGCCGTCTCCTGACGATACAACCCCAGCGAGATGTCGTGGCAATGCGGATCCATCGACTTCAGTTCGATCCGACGCCCCAGTTCCAGCGTCCGTCCCATGTTGGCCCCCTGGCAGATCCCCGGCTGACCCCAACCGCTCTCGGCAGACCCCGGAAATCCCGTGGACGCCTCGTCGTTCGACTCAGTGTGGCGAATCACTACCGCCGCAGCAACCAGCCCCAACACGCTTACTCAACACGAGCCAGCTTGGCCGATTGGTCACCAATCACTTCAAAGGGCACCGCGTCGAAACGTGACTTCACAGGAACCACCTCCACCCTCGTCGCGCGACGCTTCTGCACAACGTTCAGCTTGCACGAAGCCGACAACCCGCCGCCTCAGCCGTACTCCAAGCCACCACGCGCGACCACGCGACCCTTCGAGTCCAGGACCCGGTACTCGAGCGGGATCCGGCGCCCGTTGCGGTAAATCGAGAGGCCCGACTCGATCTCACCGGTGACCGTCACCAGCAGTCGCAGGCCCAGCTTCGTCCGCCTGGCAGCACAGTCCACCGCCACCTGCTCGTCGATTTCCAGCTTGCCCTGTTTGCCGGCCACCACCGCGAACTTGCGAATTCCGCGAGGTGCTGTCGCCGACACAAACCAGATTTTTCCCGCCTTGTCGCGCCGGATCACGCGGTAGCCGATCAGAGTGTAGACGCCCGCAGGCAGGGACCTGCGACGTGACGCCTCGCTCCGTGGCCGGCGACCGGTCCGCTCCAGGGACTTCCCGCCGGGTGCCGCCTTCACAGGCTCCCACGACACGCGGATCGCTTCACCACCGGCATTCTTCAACAGCACGGTCCCCTCGTCGAAGGAGGGAATCAGGAGACCATGGCCGGCGGTGCCCGGCTTGCCGGGACGATGCACCGATCGAGGCGACTTGAGCGATCCGGAAGAGAGGAACTTGATCAAGGCCGCACGGGCCTCGGGTCCGGTTCCACTTCAAGCCGTGCGGCTAAGCTGGTCGAGCCACGCGCGGTCTGTGCCGAATCTCAGGTCCGGGGCCTGGTGACAGTGCAGGCACGTCTGGCGGAAGATTGTCCCCGCCGCAGCGATCTCACGCGCACTCGGCTCGGCCGAATGCACCATCGGCACAAGGCCAACACTCAACACCGCCGCCGACAACCAGGCAACCGAATTCATTGATCCACTCCCCAATAGACGGCTCACTCTTCTCAACTCAGTACATCCGCAGCATCGCCGCATCCCTTGATTTCGTCAATCGAAATCAAGCTCGGGGATGCAGGATCGCGAGACTTAAATGGAAACAGGCCCGGTCACGAGGACCGGGCCTGCTGTCCGTATCACGTGGTCTCTTGGCGAGACGTTCTCGCCGTTGGAACCTAGTAGTTCAAGATCACGTCAACCGCGAAGACCGACTGGTCCTCTTGTCCGGTCGCCGTCTGGGCGCCCCAGTCGGTGCGAACCTCGGGCCGAATGACGACACAGTCGCGGGCCTTGATGTTCAAGCCGAACGTCAGGTCGTACTCCGACTCGCCGTTCTGCTTCCACCATTCGATCCGCACGCCAGCCGACATATCGTCGGTGATCGACGTGGACAGGATCTGCGAAATCCCAACCGTGTGGTCGTGACCCATGGAGCCACTGTTGGTCTCAACGAGAACCGACTCGATGCCGTAATAGATCTCATCTTCGATTTCGAGCTCGGCGTACACGCTGTGCACGTAGCCTTCGCCGCGATCTCCCAGGTCACCCATCGTCACGGCGTAGGTCACCGCAACTTCGTCTTCGACCAGCTCGAAGCTGGCAACCGCAACCAGGGTGCTGCCATCGCTGGCGTCACCATCGTTACCGCGATCGAAACCCGTGTCCCAACCGGCGGTCCAGCCGAAGCTGGTGGTCAACTCGTCGGTGACGTTGTAGTCGGCCATGAAGCCCGTCAGGGTACGGGGCTGGCTGCGGTACATCGCCTTCGAGTGGCTGTAGAAGATGTTCTCGTTGGGGTTGTTACTCTCGAGGCCGAGGCCGGCGTTGAAGTGACCAGCCTTCACGTTCAGGTCGTCACGAACCACCGTGGCGTACAACTGCGGCATCGCCCAGCCGTAAATCCCGTGGTCCCAGTCGGGGTCGTCGTCATACCGACTCGAACCGGGTTCGTTACCGAAGGACTGCAGGTCCTGGGCGTCGACGCCGTAGACCAGATCCATGCGGAAACCCAATCCCGTGTCGGCATCCTCGTCAGCCAATTTCTCGATCGCCAGGTACATCTGGTGGATGTTCAGGTTGTCGGGATGACTGTTGAACAGGCCGTTGCTGTCACTGTGGTAACCCATCTGCAGGTATCCACTGACCCGCAGTCCACCGTCGGAAAGACGCTGGCCGAGGTCCGAATTGTTGAGCGCTCGCTGCAGCAGGTCGCAACCGTCGCTGTCGCCGTCGCAACCGTTGTCGCAACCGGCCTTCTTCGCGCCGTTTGCCTTCTTGTCAGCACCGTTCTTCGAGTCCTTCGCGCAGTCTTCGCCCTTCTTGGTGAGCTTCGAAAAGAGGCCAACCTCTTGGACCGGACCCGCCGCGGGACCTTCTGCAAGCACCGGCATCGCGCTGAGCGAAACCAACGCCAGGCCAGCCACGAACGTCTTGATTGTTCCCATATTCATCGTGTACTCCCTCTTCGTTCGACAGGGTCGATTACAACTGAGTTTGCTGGTGTAAGCCGTTCGTTCCGGAGAGCACGCACCTCGGTCACCATCGACCCAGGTGATGCCCACCCCAGAACCGGCACACCAGCCATGTCCTTCAACACGCCTATTTTCGACATCTCCCGCACCATTCGTGAACAAACAAATGACTAACTTGGGGGGACTGGGCGGTATGCAGCGGTGCTGACAGTTCTCGGCCGGGCGCACATCCAGTACTACCCCACCTGCCTGCCCAAGTGCCAAATCTGGCCCCCGGCACGACCATCGTGACCGGCTCGGTGGGATTCAACACGGCCAGCGATTACGATGACGATCTGGATTTTGCACGATCGTTTTGCACCAGGATCTTGCCGTGTTCGCCACCCGTTTTTGCCCCGCCGGCCTCACCCACTTCCCACTCAACCTGCTCACCATCGCCGCCGTGCTGCTGGGGAGTTCCTCCGCACTGGAGGCCGGCCACCAGCTCAACCGGCTGACTGAGAGCCAGCGTCGCAGTGGCTGGAAGCTGCTCTTTGACGGCAAGACGACCAAGGGTTGGCGGAACTATCGCAAGAAGACGATCGCAGCAGGCTGGAAGGTCCAGAACGGCGCCCTGGCCCGCGCGGGTCGTGGCGCCGGCGACATCGTCACCGTTGACCAGTACGAGTACTTCGAACTCTCTCTCGAATACAAGATCTCCAAGGGTGGCAACAGCGGGATCATGTTCCACGTCAGCGAGGAACTGGGGGCGCCCTGGCAGACGGGGCCGGAGATCCAGGTCCAGGACAACGTCGACGGCCACGACCCTCAAAAATCCGGCTGGCTCTATCAACTCTACAAGCCGGTCAAGCCCCCCTGGGCGATCCGCTTCGAGAACCAGGTGGGTTACAAGAGCCCCAACGTAGACGACGCCACGCGGCCGGCCGGCCAGTGGAACCACGTCTACCTGAGGATCCATCCGAACAAGTGCGAGGTCGCCATCAACGGCGTCAGCTACTACTACTTCCAGAAGGGGAGCAAGGACTGGGACGCCCGGGTCAAGAAGAGCAAGTTCGCCCGTTACAAGCAGTTCGGCAAGACAACCCGAGGTCACATCTGCCTGCAGGACCACGGCAACCCCGTCCAGTACCGCAACATCACGCTCCGCACCTTCGACACCTCCGGCGGCGTCAAGGACCCCATCGACGGTAGCCTGCCCCTGCAGGTCGCCCAGGCGTTCCCGAAACTGAAATGGGAGGGCTGGGAGGGAGTCGACGAGAAGGGCAGGATCACGCCGCTGCGGCCGATGATGATCGAGCATGCACCCGACGGCAGCGGTCGCCTGTTTGTCGGCACCCAGAGCGGCACCATCCACACTCTCGATGCCTCACCCACCGCCACTCAGACGCATCTGTTTTTGGACATCAGCAGCCGTGTCAGGCAATGGAAGGTGGAAAACGAGGAGGGGTTGCTGGGACTCTGCTTCCACCCCCGCTTCAAGACCAACGGCAAGTTCTACCTCTACTACACCCACACCCGAAAAGGCCACGACTCGATCCTCTCGGAATTCCGCGTCACCGGGGACGACCCCAACCGTGCCGACCCGTCCTCGGAACGAATTCTGATGACGATTCCCCAGCCCTTTGCCAACCACAACGGCGGTCCGATGGCCTTCGGCCCCGACGGGTTTCTCTACCTGGGTATGGGCGACGGAGGCGGCCGCAACGACCCCGAGCGGACCGCCCAGGACCTCTCCAACCTGATGGGCGGCCTGCTGCGGATCGACGTCGATCACAGGGACAAGGGCCTGCAATACGCCATCCCCAAGGACAACCCGTTCCTGGACCGCAAGGGCGCTCGACCCGAACTCTACGCCTACGGACTCCGAAACGTCTGGCGACTGGCCTTTGATCGCAAGACCGGGCTGCTGTGGGCCGGAGATGTCGGACAGGACCTCTGGGAAGAGGTCAACATCATCCGCAAGGGCGGCAACTACGGCTGGAGCCTCAAGGAGGCCAGCTTCAACTTCGGCAACTCGCCCAAGCCCCCCGCCGACCCGCTGATCGATCCGATCTGGGAATACGATCACCAGGTCGGCAAGTCAATCACCGGCGGCCTGGTCTACCGTGGCAAGAGACTGCCGGAACTCCAGGGCCACTACGTCTACGCCGATTTCGTCTCGGGCAAGATCTGGGCCCTGAAGGTCAACCACAAGACCGGCCGAGTGGAAAAGAACTTCCGCATCCCCTCCAACAGGATGCCCGTGCTTGCCTTCGGCGAAGACGAAGCCGGCGAGTTGTATTTCGCTACCGAGACGGTCAACGGTCGCGGGCTGCATCGCTTCGATCGCCGCGAATCCAGCACTCGCAAGTAGACCCCTCACATCCAGGACCCGTCATGACGACACCCGCGATCTCCGACCACACCTACATCCGCTACAGCGTCGACCTGGGCAGTGGCAACATCGCCTGTCAGAGCCACCCCTGTGAGGACCTCGAAGACGTCCTGGGTGGTATCGCCCGCGGGTTCAAGTTCATCGAGTCCTGCCCGGTCCAGGACGCCTACGATCCCTCGGCCACCCTGCTGATGACTCTCGGAGTCCTCTCGGGCTCCAACGCGATGACCGGCCTCAGAACCTACTTCCTGGCCTACTCGCCCCTGAAACGGTCTCACACCGGCCTGCCCTCGGCGATGTGGTCGGCCGGCAGCGGCAAGTTCGGCACCAAGCTCCGATACCTTGACGTCGACGAAATCGCACTCACCGGTCGCAGCGACACCCCGGTACTGCTCTACATCGGCCGCGAATCCGACGCGGCCGATTCCGCGGTGACCATGCGGCTCGAGGACGCCAGTGACCTGGTCGGGCTGAGAGTCAATGCCAAGATCCAGTCGCTCAAGGATCGCTACGGCGACAACGCGCATTTTGCGGTCATTGGACCTGCCGGCGAGAACTACGCCACTGTCCGCTACGCCGCCGTGGCACTCTCGACCGAAAACCAGCTCAAGAGCGGCGACCCCAAGCCGAGGTTCTGCGGCCGGGGCGGCATGGGCAGCATCATGGGTTCCAAGAACCTGATCGCGATCGTCGCCGACTCGGTCGACGTCCGCGACCCCGATGCACCCAGCTTCAAGGACTTCAACGTCGAAGTTGCCAAGGGCGACGGCAGCGCCCGCTTCCGCGACAACGCCACCGACCGCCTCGGAGGCACCTGGGCCAACTACGTGCCACTGAACCAGAAGCACGCGCTGCCGGAAATGAACTTCAACCCCACCGGCACCGACTCCTCCTTCGCACTGCACCGCCAGAGTGTCCAGGACAGCGGCCAGTTCGTGATCAAGGACGAATCGTGCTTCCGCTGTGGCATCAAGTGCCACAAGAACGTCTATGACATCGACGACGAGGGCAAGGCTGGGACGTTCCGAGCCAAGCTCGACTACGAACCGCTCAACCTGCTGGCCAGCAACCTTGGCATCTTCGACGCCGACCAGGCCTGCACCATCGTCGAACTCGTCGACGAACTCGGCTACGACTCGATCTCCTGCGGCGTCTCGCTCAGCTATCTCATGGAATACAACCGACGCCACGCCGACGACGGACAGACGCTGCCCGATGGGCCTCGCTACGGAGACTTCGCCAGCATCATCAAGGCGGTGACCGACGCCGCCGAGGGCCGCGACCAACGGCTCGGCCAGGGAGTGCTGAGGATGGGTGAAGAGCTGGGCGATGCCGACTATGCCATGCACTGCAAGGGACTCGAACTGCCGGCCTACCTGCCACAGACCAACCCCGGATACCCCTGGGCCATGGCCGGGGGACACATGTCGATGCGAACTTTCCTGCTGCTGCTCTTCGAGGGCGAGACCAGCATGGACTACTGGGTCGGTGCCATCACCGATCCCGACCGCGGCCTGGTCCAGTTCCCCTACGACATGGTCGGCATCTGCAAGTTCGCCGGCATGGGAGCACCCGCTATCGCCGGCGCGGTTGCAGAACTGACCGGACTGGAGGTGACCGCCGACTCGCTGCGCGACATGACGGTCAAGACCTTCCTGCGAGGCTACCGGCTGGAAAAACTGCAGGGCATGACGATCCAAGACTACACCCTGCCGGCCGATGCCTTCCACGAATACCCCAGCATCGAATTGCCCGATTTCGTCAGCGAGGAGTTCTTTTCCGAGCTCCAGGGACGAGTCACCGAGATCTTCGACCAGATGCTCGAAGAAGCCGACATCGGCGCGCTGCCCACCTAGCCGCCGCCCGCCAGGAACACCAGCGCCAACTGGTCTCCCTCGACCAACTCCCGTACCGAGATCTCCTCGGCCGCCACCGCGCGGTCATTGCACAACAGCATCAGGTGCACCTTCAACCGACCGTCTGCATCAAGCAGACGCGGCCCGACTGCCGGAAAACGCGACACCAGCCCCTCGATGGCGACCGACATCGTCCCCGCCTTCACGCTCAGGGTCCGCTCACCCTCGCAGTACTTCGCCAGGCCCTCGGGCAACCGGATCCTCACCATCCCGCTCTCCCCGTTCACGATCGAAAACGCAGGGAAAACACATCCGCGTCGTACAACTCCAGCTTCAATCTCACCGCACGCCCGGCCAGTTTCGAGAGGTCCTTCTTCCCGTTCCAGTGCACCACGTGACCGATCTGGTCGCCATAGAACTCGTCACTTGCCTCGAAGCCCGGGATCACCTGCCCGGTCTTCGCATCGATCAACCCGACGCGGACTCCTCCGCCGGCACCGGTTGACATGTTGATCTCCAGCTCACTGCCCGCGAAGACCAGCGGCCGGCTGATCGCTTCGCCGCCGGGATACCGGCCCGCGTGCAGCGACACGAACCCATCCAGCCGCAAGGTGGCCCGCTTCAGGTGCATGGTCGCCTGGTGGTCATGCTGATGGTAGTACATGCTCCACTCGTCCTCGGCCGTCTGGGCCAGGCCCCAGGCAAACATGTTGCCGTGCTTGGTCCAGTTCCGCATGTCCCGCCCCGGAGGCAGAAACGCCTCTTCGGCCAACCGGAACCGCTCGCCGTCGCGGCTGTACATCAGCCCCGTTTCGCTCATCCCGAAACTGCCACCCTGGAATGGACGCCTGGGCACCGTCAGCAACGGAAATCCGATCAACAGCTCCGGAGCACGCGGGTAGGGCTGCAGCGATGTCGTGTACAAACCGGTCCGCCAAGCCTGGCGAGGTACGCCCAGGTCGATTGGCCTGATGTCGCTCCATTGGCGAAAGTCCTTCGACGTGCACATCATCACGCTGCGGACCGTCCCGGCCACCCGACGCCCCTCGCGATCCAACGCCGGCAGGTGAGCCCGGAAGAAGAACACGTAGCGACCGCGGGCCGCGTCCCAGAAGGCGAGGTTGTGTGAGTCGAGAATGGCACGCGGATTGGCCTGGTTGTTGCCCCAGTGGATCGCACCGACCTCGTCAAACGCCTTCTCGGTCCCGTCCACGATCGGCGTTTCCCGCAGCTTCTTCCAGTCGAATCCGTCGGCGGACCCAAATACGTACGCCTTCCCGTTGCCCCCCACTGCCTTGTACTTCTCCGATGCCGGCACGCCGGGCCGCGTGTCGATAAACGGCGCAAAGTTGTGCGAGACCGCCCCCCCCTTCAGCAGGATGTTGTTCTGCTTGTTGCCGTCAAAGGAGACCCGACCCAACTTCGGACGCACCCACGTGATCCCATCCCGACTCTCGCAGTACCCGGTGAACTGCTGACCCGGATCCGCCGGCTTCAACCGGTGCCCATACCACGAGGCGTAGTACATCCGAAATCGGCCCGGCTCGGTCAAAATCGTCGCGTACCCGGTCACTGAAAATCCGAACGATCGCCGGCCTTCCCACGGCGCCGTGAAATCGAGCGCCAACTCGCGTTCCACCGGCCGGTGCTGACGGAAACTCAGCCGGCGGATCGAGCTGAAAAGGTGGTCATCCAGCATCAACTCGCGACGACCGCCCAGGTCGATCGGCTCCGATGCCGACAACACTTCACCACGCAGAAGACCGAACACACACACCAGTACCACGCAAGTCACTCGCAACACGACCCACCTCCCGGATTCAACTTCTTCAGGACACCCACCAGCCCTCTTAACGCAACCCCAACCACTCAGCCAGAGCATTGTGACCAACCGGCAACCGGTTTGCATCACGGCTCGGGTCGCAACTGGAACGCGACCGGAGTGCCCAGTAGACTCAACACCGAAGCACACTGCACACAGCACGAGACGATCATGACCCTTAGCAACCCGCTCAGGTGGCTGTTCCCCCTCTCAGTCTCAGCCGTCTCGCTGATCCTGGCGACCTCCTCGGCCACGCTGGCCGCCGAAACGGTCACCGACAAGCAGATCACCAAGGCTCTGGAGCAGGCCGGTGCCAACCGCCCTGCGATCAAGAAAGCACTCGACAAGGCACCCAGGAAGCAGCGGCGGGGCATGAGATTTCTGGTGGCCTACATGCCCAGCCGCGATCTCAAGTCCCTGACCTCCAAGTTCCTGCTCGACCAGACCCGCTATGCTTACCAAGCCTTCAGGCAATCGGCCTGGGCCGACGAGGTGCCCGAAGCGGTGTTCTTCAACGACGTGCTGCCCTATGCCAGCATCAACGAGCGACGTGACAACTGGCGAGCCGATTTCTACAAGCGATTTACGCCGGTGGTCAAGTCGGCCAAGACGCCCGGCGAAGCAGCCACTTTGCTCAACCGCGCCATCTTCGGACAGGTCAAGGTCCGCTACTCGACGGCGCGGCCCAAGGCCGACCAGAGCCCCTACGAGTCGATCGAGGCCGGGCTGGCCAGTTGCACCGGTCTTAGCGTGCTACTGATCGACGCCTGCCGGGCCGTGGGTGTCCCGGCCCGCTTCGTCGGCACCCCGCTCTGGGCCGACCGCTCGGGAAACCACTCGTGGATCGAGGTCTACCACGAGGGC
>Ga0310123_10003640_pt1 | contig 11846 bp, 7 predicted proteins | sample CB6_AW_1057_MG_FD_203505 | JGI IMG/M metagenome (GOLD analysis project Ga0310123, IMG submission 203505) | Marine microbial communities from Western Arctic Ocean, Canada - CB6_AW_1057 | ecosystem: Environmental > Aquatic > Marine > Oceanic | place: Canada: Western Arctic Ocean | collected... | reverse complement strand
GGCGAGACGGGCGAGGGTGGCGTTGCGGGAGGATGAGGGTGGTTGTGCCGGCGTTATAGCTGTCCAGTCGTCGCTCCGACGGGGCATGCCCGTCGGAGGCGTTCGATTGGTCCCGCCTTTTTAGCGATCCAGTCGTCGTTCCTACAGAGCACTGCCAGCCAGGCAGATCTCAAGGGCAAATCGTCCGCACAATTTTCCACGAATCGTGAAATGCGGTTTAGTACTCCTGCCGAATTAGAGACCACTCTCCAATTTGAGAAGCAACGTCCATTGCTGCTATCGATCGGCCAAATGGACAGCATCCTGCGCCGCGTGATAAGATGGCCAGCCGCCGCATGGAGTCGAGATTCCATCTGGCAGTACAACGCGCACTTCTTGCTTCAATCAGTCCGGACGACATGGGCAATATGACCACGAACAACATTGAGCAAACGGAGCAGTACCAGGCTTTTTGCCGAGGGGCATTGGCGAATTTGTATCCGCTTCACCACCGACTGCGGGCTGAGGATCCGGTGCATTGGAGCCACACTTTAGAATGTTGGATGCTAACTCGTTATGCCGACGTGTTACCGGGGCTCGGTGACGTGCGACTTTCCGCGAACCGCATGTCGGTCTTTATGAAGGCACTTCCTGAGCCAATGCGGATTCGACATGCCACGTTAGGGAAACATTTCTCGTTGTTCTTTGCCAATATGGATCCTCCCGAACACACGCGCTTTCGAGGGATCGTAAGCCAATCTTTCACACCGAAAATGGTCAAGTCCTTGGCGCCCAGGATTCAGAATATCGTGAACGGGTTGCTCGATGAATTGGCGAGCCAAGGGGAAATGGATGCGATCAGCGATTTTGCCTACCCCATACCGGCGACCGTCATCGCGGAAATGCTGGGAATTCCTCCAGCAGACCGCCTTAACTTTGGGCAGTGGTCGAGGGATCTTACCAACTTCCTGGGTGCCTCGACGACGACTTGTCAGGAGTTGGCTGACCAGGCCCAGCGTAGCCTGCAGCGACTAACGGAATATTTTCGGGGATTGATTGACGGGCGACGCAGCAGTCCCCAGCAAGATCTCATCAGTTCGCTCATCGCCGCTGAAGAGGAAGGTGATCTGCTTAACGAGGAAGAACTCGTGGCCACCTGTAATTTCATGCTGATGGCCGGGCACGATACCACGACCAACCTGATCGGGAACTCCATCCTGGCTCTCCTTAACAACCCCGACGAGCTGCAGAAACTGAAATCAGACCCTGGGTTGATTGAAACGGCGGTGGAAGAGTTTCTCCGTTACGAGAGTCCACTCCAACGCCAAACTCGCGTGGCTCTGGATGACTTTGAGATTGATGGGCGGTGCATTCGCAAGGGGCAAACGGTTCTGTTGCTACAGGGCGCGGCAAACCGGGACCCGGAGCAGTTTCCGGAACCTGATCGTCTCGATATTGGCAGGCAAGACAATAAGCATGTCGCCTTTGGAGCAGGGATCCATTTCTGCCTGGGGGCCCTGTTGGCCCGCCTTGAGGGTCAAATCGCCATCAACACAATCGTGCAGCGACTTTCCAACATTCGCCTGGCGACGGACAACCCTTCGTGGCGCCAGAATTTCTCCTTCCGCGGCCTGAAATCGCTTCCGGTTCGTTTTGATAAAAATATTTGACAAAGCGACAATCAAGGGTTATCCTGCAAGCGCTTTCTCCCCACTTCTTTTGTTCCACAAGGAGACCTTGCGAATGTTCTCATCAAGTCCAAATCAGACCGCTCGTTATTACTCGGTGTTGTTCTCCGTCCTCGCGGGAATGTTATGGGCAGGCAATGTGGCGCAGGCCGCCTTAATCAACCATTACCAAGGCGAAGGCAACGCCGATGACTCGGTAGGTGGTATTCACGGCGACTGGATTGGAAATGAAGCGTATGGCACCGGCCAGGTGGGGCAGGCGTTCAATTTCGACGGTGACACGGATGCCGACACCGGTGTGGAATTCACCCTTCCGGTAATCCCGACGACTGGCGATTGGTCAATTATGTTCTGGATGAAGAGCACCTCCGTGTCTGGATTGGCCGTTCCCGTTTCCCAGGGACATGCTAATTTTGATGGACTCGCCTTTCAGTTCGGGGCGTGGTATCAGCCCGTCCTTGCCATCTCTGGATTGAACGATGCTCCTTCTCTTGAAAACGACACGATCCAGTATGAAGATTATCTTGATAGTGACACAACCTGGCGTCACGTCGCCTTGACGCACGACAGCACGACCATGACAAACACCATGTATCTGGACGGCGGTCTGGCGAATGCTCAAATCTACAATGAAGACGCAGCGCAACGTCCCATCAACCCAGCTGTTGATATGCCTGATTCTACCTGGCAGGCTCCCTTCACCAATGTCGCGGGAAACCCCTCGCCATTGAGATTTGGAGACGACGTCCAAAATCCCAATCGGAATTGGAATGGCTTGCTCGATGAAGTGCGGATCTATGACAACGTGCTCAGCGAATCGGAGATAGCCAACATTTGTCAATGTGAGCCCCTCCCAGACCCAACCGACTACACGTGGACAGCCGATGGGTTGGGTGATTGGTCGGTGGGGAGTAATTGGGATCCGGGTATTGGAGCTCCACCCAACACCAATTTGCAGACGGCCAGTTTTGGTTCGGACCCAGCTATTACGAAACCTACAGTTGCCGTGGTTACGAGCCCCGTCACCGTCAACCGAATTGAATTCGATAATACCATTAGCTACGGCATCGGCGGATTGGAAACTCTGACGCTGCAAGGAAGTACGGAAACTCCCACGTCAAGTGTCAGTGTCAACCAGGGCTCGCACCAGTTCCAGGTCGAGGTGAGTCTCGATAGCAACACCGACGTCTTCGTTCAATCGGGGGCTTCGTTGGCGTTTAACCTGCCTTTGAATCTCAATGGCAACACACTCGCCAAGACCGGCGATGGGACCATGGCGATTAACAACAACTTGACGACCGGTGGTGGGGCCGTCGATTGCCAAAGTGGGAATTGCAGCGGCACGGGTACCATCGGCGGAGACTTGAACAACAGCGGCGGTACCGTCGCGCCGGGAAATAGCCCCGGAATCTTGACGGTCGATGGAAATTACACCCAGGGCGCTGGAGGCACACTGGCCCTGGAAGTTGGTGGGTTAACTCCCGGAGAACAGCACGACAAGCTCGTGGTGATGGGCACCGCCGATCTCAATGGGACCGTAGCGGTTGAGTTAATTGATAGCTTCACGCCCGCGGATAACGACCAGTTTGACGTGCTTGATTTTACGACGTTCGTCGATAGTGGTTATATGTTCGATTTCAGCGCGGCGATGGGCGCTGCGTCGTGGGACACGAGCCTATTCGAAAGCGACGGCGTTTTGGTGTTCGGCGCTGTCGGCTTTTCGGACTTTGACAACAGCGGCATGTGGGACCTCCCCGACCTCAACCTGGTGCTGTTCAACTGGCAGCAGGCCGAAGGTTCCCTGCCTTCGGAATGGGTCAACCAACGTCCTACCACAGTCGGGCTCGAATCCCTAAACCTGGTTTTGTTCAACTGGCAACAACCGTCCTCGGTGGCGGTCGTGCCCGAACCTGCCACAGCTGTCTTGGGATTGTTCGTGCTGGTCGGCATCTTTATTTGTCACCCCAGAGTCAGGAGCTAGAATCCGCGAAAAAACGAATCGCAAGCGCGCGGCCGAGAGGGTTGCGCGTCTCTTTTTGCAGCCGAGCCTAATGGTACTAAGCTTGATTTCAGCCGCGTTGTTGACGATTCCTCAATCGCTTCCATGATGGCCTGAAAGGCCAGCACTATCAATTCCTACATAGAAAGCACCACGGCAAGAGAAATCAAGCTTAGTAACATTGAGCCTAGCCTCCGGGCAGTTCGAACACCTCACCCCCGTCGATCGTCACCATGAATCGCCAGATATCTATGTCGATCGTATCTCCGACGAACCGCACACTGCCATCGCCCATCAGCACGTGAACTCCCCCTAGATGTCGACTGCGGGCGGTTGCCGTGTTGGTTAATGGCGGGCTGAAACCCGGGACACAGGGAAGATTTAGTTCGGGCCGGCTCATACCAGTCCGACACCAGTTGTAACCCCACCCGACTAGCACATCTGGAGCGGAGCTGTTGGGAGTGGTTTTCGTGAAGAGCAAACTCCCTCCCGCCTGGGCCGTCATAAAGAACCCCCTCACATCCGCAGGGGTAGAATCGAAACCAGTTAGATATTCCGACATGAGCATGGTGTGGCTGGTGCCATCCACGATATCGCGGATTCTAGACCCCCGGTTCAAGCCAAAAGCAGAGAGCCTGCTGGGACGCTTGTCAATATCCGCCCGCTTCAGGTCGCCATGCACATTGCCGCTGAAGAAGGCCAAATAGTTGCTTTTGGATATCTCCCAGTTGTGGGGCGGGGGGACGGTAACGACGTTTCCACCCATTCCGTCACTGGGACAAAACAGAGTCTGGACGGGCGTCGCCCGCATCGTGTCGGTCCATAGGTTAGGATCATACCAGCGCGTGCTCAGGTCCATGTTGTCGAAGTTGCTGGTTTCCTCAAGAAATGGGTACAGCCAGACCAGGTAGGAGAGCTGCGGATCATCAAACCCGTATCGGGACGCACACGGGCCCTTACCGTCGCCGCAGGTGAATCCGCGGGGAAAACGGCCTTGTGCACTGTGATGGTTGTGCAACGCCACCCCGAGTTGCTTGAGGTTGTTGAGGCACTGGGTCCGCCGGGCCGCCTCACGGGCCGCTTGGACCGCCGGCAGCAAAAGGGTGACAAGGATACCGATGATGGCAATCACCACCAAAAGTTCCACTAAAGTAAAACCTCGAAGCGTCAAGTAGCTCGGTGAGGACGTGTTGCGGCGCATGATGACTCGCCTGTACGGCGGCCACCACCTGAGCTTGCTCGGTGGTGGTGGAGGGGTAAATGTCGGGCCTTCCTGGTTGCGAATCCCGACGTCGTCGGGACTCCACCGAGCAAGCTCAGGTGGTGGCGGCAAAAAATGTGTACAGACCTAGGGGCGAGCCTCCGCATCACATCACAAATTCAAAATTGACGGAGTACTAGCAACTCCAGTGAAAAGTCGAGCTTGTTTTTGCTAAAATCTCGGCTTCCAGCATTGCCCATTTTTCTATCGCGCGATGAGGGACAATGTCCACCGTCTCAGGGCAGCTCGAACACCTCACCCCCGTCGATCGTCACCATGGCCTGCCAGATCAGGATGTCGATCGTATCGCCGACAAATCGCACACCGCCATCGCCCATCAGCACGTGAACTCCCCCTGGATGTCGACTGCGGGCGGTTGCCGTGTTGGTGATTGGCGGGCTGAAACCCGGGGCACAGGGAAGATTCAGGTCCGGCCGGTCCATACCAGTCCGACACCAATTGTAACCCCAGCCGACCAGCACATCTGGAGCGGAGCTGTTGGGAGTGGTTTTCGTGAAGAGCAAACTCCCTCCAGCCTGGGCCGTCATAAAGAATCCCCGCGTATCCGCAGGTGTAGAATCGAAACCAGTTAGATATTCCGACAGGAGCATGGTGTGGCTGGTGCCATCCACGATATCGCGGATTCGAGACGCCCGATTCAAACCAAAAGCAGAGAGCCGGCTGGGCCGCTTGTCGATGTCCGCCCGCTTCAGGTCGCCATGCACATTGCCGCTGAAGAAGGCCAAATAGTTGCTCTTGGAAATGTCCCAATTGTGGGGCGGGGGAACGCTAACAACTTGTCCACCCATTCCGTCACTGGGGCAAAAAAAAGTCTGGACGGGTGTCGCCCGCATCGCGTCGGTCCACAGTGAAGTATCATACCAGGGCGTGCGGAAGTCCATGTTGTCGAAGTTGCTGGTCTCCTCAAGATAGGGGTACAGCCAGACCAGGTAAGAGAGCTGCGGATCTTCCCACCCCCATCGGGATGCACACGGGCCCTTACCATCCCCGCAGGTGAATCCGCGGGGAAAGCGGCCTTGTGCACTGTGATGGTTGTGCAACGCCACGCCGACTTGCTTGAGGTTATTGAGGCATTGAGTCCGCCGGGCCGCCTCTCGGGCCGCTTGGACCGCCGGCAGCAAGAGGGTAACAAGGATGCCAATGATGGCAATCACCACCAAAAGTTCCACCAAAGTAAAACCTCGGAGGGCCAGATAGCTCGTTACGGACGTATGGCGGCGCATGATCACTCTCCTGCGGAGGTAAGGGAATTTCAATGCGACTCGAGTGAAAAGTTGAGCTTGTCCTTGATTGACTGAATCTCGACTTCCGACATTGACTCGTCATTGTATCGTGCTGCGACGGACTTTGTCCATTCCTCTGTCAACCGGCCGCCGGAAAATGGGATCGGGCGAGCAATTTCACTTTGCGTCACAGCCGCCCCAACGAGTTTACTCGGTGGAATGCATGATTCTGCACTATGCAGGCTCCTAACAACTCCCTTTCCGCCGCGGAGCGGCGGGAGGGGGAAAGGGGCGCGCGGCGTCGCGTAGTGCAAAATCATTACTTCCGCCGAGTAAACTCGGTGGGGAGCTGACGTAGTAAGAAGTGTGCCAAACAGTATTGCATCCAAAGTCTCACGACTCGGGTACGTCCCCTATGTTGCGCCTTACGAGATTCAAAATCCCTAACTGCGTTGCCCCTCCGAACACCAGGGACTACAGCGCTCCACGATCTGGATCATACTCGGGATTCGGTGTGGGCATTCGCGCCTCGACGGATTTCAGGTAGCGAGCCAAGGCCTCGCGCAGCAGCTGCACCTTTTCCGGTTGGTCCCAGCGCCGCTGAATCTTTTCGCCGATATCATTCGCCAAGTTGTAAAGCTCGACGCGGTGGTCCTCGTAGTGATAGATAAGCTTCCAGTCCCCTTGACGGATTGCCGATTGGGGCCGTGTGTCAACCCTTCTTATATAATAGGGAAAGTGCCAGTAGAGCGTGTCACGATTCCATCCTTTTCCCGAAGCGTCCCGCAGCAGCGGCACGATCGAGACACCATCCAGCGGACGATTCTCTGCCGGGGCGACACCAGCCAACTGGCAGATCGTGGGGAAGATGTCCATGCCGGCCACCGGAATGTCGCACACGGTTGCCGATTGAATTGCAGCTGGCCAACGCACAATCAACGGAACGCGGATGCCGCCTTCGTAAAGGTTCCACTTGCTGCCCCGGAGCACGGATCGGAAGTGATACGCTGGGCTGCCGCCGTTGTCAGACGTAAAGATGACAACCGTATTCTCCGACAATCCAAGCTCGTCGAGGGAACCCAGCAGTTGACCAATATAGTGGTCCATCATGGCGACGAATGCGCCGTACATCGCCCGGTCAGCGGGTGCACCGGTCGCGTCGGGCTTGTCGGCAAATTTGTCGTACAGCCACTTGCAGCGTGTGTGAACCGGGTTGTGCACGTAGTAGCTGGAGTAATAGAGCAGCATGGGCCTGCCCTTGTTGTTTTTCAAAAAGTCAATCGCTTTTTCGGTCATGGCGTGGGGCGGATATTCGCCACTCTGAAAATCTCCGAAGCCGCGATCACTGTAGGTATACGGATGGCTGCCTCGGTCTACATCCCCGAACAGGAAGCCTTGCGCCAGGGGACCATGCGTCGGGCTCCAGCCTAGATAGCCTTGGTGGTGCTGGTTGACGTGCCACTTGCCGAAAAATCCGGTGACGTAACCGGCCTCTTGCAGCGCCTCGCCGATGGTCACCTCGTCCAGCGCCAGTTGCTCGGCATACGGGGGTGTGAGTAGCGGCGCGTTGGGGACCTCCGGCCCAGAGTTTTTCGACTGAATTACGAACTCAAATCCCAGCCGGGCGGGCGAACGTCCCGTCAGAAACGCCGCCCGCGACGACGAGCAAATCGGTGAGGGTGCGTAGGCGTTGGTGAACCGCATCCCCTGCGCGGCAAGACGGTCGAGATGAGGCGTTTCAAAAAATGAGTCACCGTAACAGCCGAGTTCGTTCCAACCAAGATCATCGACGAGGATAAATACGATGTTCGGTGGGCGGTCTGTCGTAGCGTGTGAGACGACAGTGGGCCATAGTACGACAAGCGTGATGAGCAGCCGCGTGTTATATTTCCACTGGCGGCAAGTCATTTCTCGATCCCTCACTATGTTGGCCGACCGCGGTGTCCCACACCTCGGCCTGGATCATAACTCTGGCGCTCCGCCTCGCAAGACCTTCGACCGACTATATCGTTTTTTGCCTGTACTGGGCCCTTGTTCGATGGCTGTACGGCGGCCTAACCCCCTAAATTGGGGGGGCAGGAATCACGCAAAGAAGAAAAGTATCTCTGCACCAGAAATTTTTCCAAAAAATCCGGATCCGGCCAAAAAAAGGGCTTGCAATGCCGCAACCTGCACTTATACTGCAACCACAAACGCGAGTTCCTAGAAAAATCGCATGAAGTTTAGATAACCGCTGGAAAACGCCACTGGCGATCAAAAAAACCGTAGACGTCGAAACACGTAGAAAACGTGTTTCGACGTGTGCGGTTTTTTTATTGGTCAGACCACGTGTCATGTCAAGTCGTGTCATGTCCGATAACTGGCCAAGCGGTTTTCACGTAAAAAGGGGGGGTTTCCTAATGTTCACGTTTAACGAACTTCGGTCCAATGTTTATTACTTACTGATACTCGCTGTCGCCGCTGGTGTGCTATTGACAGGCCATGTGACACAAGCCGACCTGGTGCACCATTACCAGGGGGAAGGTAACGCCCAGGACTCGGTCGGTAGTCTTGACGGTACCTGGAATGGAAATGAAGCCTATGACACCGGCATCGTGGGGCAGGCGTTCAATCTCGATGGTGACAAGACGGCCGACACCGGTGTGCAATTCAGCGGGCCCGGTATTCCGACGTCCGGCGATTGGACGATCGCCTTCTGGATGAAGAACGGCTCCGTGACTGGATTGGCCGTTCCCGTTTCCCAGGGACATGCTAATTTTGATGGAGTCGCCTTTCAGTTCGGGGCGTGGTATCAGCCCGTCCTTGCCATCTCTGGATTGAACGATGCTCCTACTCTTGAAAACGACACGATCCAGTATGAAGATTATTCTGATACTGACACAGACTGGCGACACGTCGCCTTGACGCACAACAGTACGACCATGACAAACACCATGTATCTGGACGGCGCTCTGGCGAATGCTCAAATCTACAATAAAGACACATCGCAACGTCCCACCAGCCCAGTTGTTGATATGCCTGATTCTACCTGGCAGGCTCCTTTCACAAATATCGGCCCCGATCCTCTGAGATTTGGAGACGACGTCCAAAATCCCAATCGGAATTGGAATGGCCTGCTCGATGACGTGCAGATCGCCGACTTCGCTGCCAGTGCCAGCCGGATAAGTGATCTGCATGCTAATCCTGGTTCGGTGCTCCCCGAACCGGCGTCCTTTGCCCTGACCCTCCTGGGCCTGCTGAGCATCGTGACCTTATGCATGCGGCGGCGGAAGTGACGTAAGACGGGCTGAGGATCGAATCGCGGACATTGTGACGGCAAGTTAATAATTGCCATTCGATGAGTGACGATCAGCCGAGGCAAGGGAATCTTTTTGATTCGGCGTACCGTGGGGGAATCCCCTACCATATCTCTCGGCTTGTCCTGATTGCATGATTATGGTTAAGCGCCCATAACGCTGGTACCTATGAAATGCGATCTTTTTCACTAAACCGCGTTTCATGGTTCGTGGAAAATCGTACCGTAGGGCTTTATACTTCAAACAATATGTACGTTAACGCCTTGGAGGTTCATTTTCTGCTGGGGTTGCTTTCAATTCCGTACGCCTCCTCCGGCCCTGTGCCGGTGGAGCGCCGACTGGTCAGCTAGTATGCAAGCGAAGACCCCGCCACCGCCGGCCCTGTGCCGGCGGAGGCGTGACGGTCCACTATCGACAAATTTTCCACGATCGTGAAATGCGGTTTAGGGGACGGCACATGTCGTTCCAGTCAAAACGCACCTGTCGTTATGGCGCGCTCATTCCCGCAGTTGCCGTAGCTGTGCTGTTGGCCGGCGTTGACGCATGAGCGGTTCTGGTCCACCACTACGAAGGCGAAGCTAACGCCGTGGACTCCGTGGGTACGTTGGATGGCTTCGAAAATGGCAATGTAACGTATGCCGCCGGCTTTGTCGGTCAGGCGTTTCGTTTCGACGGAAACACTTCGGCGGACACGAGTGTGAGTTTTGCCGCTCCGGGAATCCCGAGGTCCGGGGACTGGACGATCGCTTTCTTCATGAAGAGCGATCCGGGTATTGGGTTCAAGTTGGCCGTTCCCGTTTCCCAGGGATCTTTCGAGCAAGATGGAGTCGCCTTTCAGTACGGGTCGTGGTTTCAGCCCGTCCTGTCAATAACTGCTTTAAATCACCCTACCAACGGTAACACTTTTCAATTTGAAGATTATGGCAGCGGTGACACGGACTGGCATCACATCGCGCTGTCCCACGATAGTAGCGCGAATACAAATACCATGTACGTGGATGGCCTTCGTGCAAATGCACGAATCTTCAATCAAGGGATCACGACGGATATGCCTAACTCAGAGTGGACGTCTGCGTGGCGCAATCCCAGCAACTTTCCTCTGAGATTTGCAGACGACAACTTCAATCCAGGTCGGAATTGGGCTGGCCTGCTCGATGACGTGCGCATCTTCGACGAAGTACTGAGCGATTCCCAAATTGCGTCGCTGGTTGTGCCTGTCCAAACGTTCGAATGGGCAGTGAACGGGTCGGGTGATTGGAACCTTGATGAGAACTGGAACCCGCTCGAAGGTGCGCCCCCCAACGAAGCCAGCCAAAGAGCCGTATTTGGCCAGGCGATCACTTCACCACGGACCGTATTCACCGACACGCCCGTGACCGTGCATTCGATCGAATTCGCTAGCGAGAACACGTACGCAATTGCAGGCACCGGCACTCTGAGCCTCGAGGCGAACGACGGTAACGCTGGCATCGACGTCGTTCAAGGAGATCACCAGTTCCAATCCGTCGTCAATCTGAACAGCAACACCGATGTAAATATCGCGAGCACCGGCAGCTTGGCTTTCATCAATTTCTTGAACCTTAATGGCAATACACTGATCAAGAGGGGTGATGGCACGCTGACGATTCACAGTACATTGAATTCTGGCAGCGGCACGGTCGTTGTCGAAGCTGGAATACTCTCGGGCGGGGGCACGATCGCAGGTGACGTGAGGAATGAGGGCGGGATGATCTCGCCCGGAAACAGTGTGGGCGTGTTTACCGTAGTCGGCGACTACACGCATGGCGACGAGGCCACCTTGTTGGCTGAGTTGGCCGGGCTGGCAGCTGGTGACGAGTACGATGTCTTGGTCGTGGACAGGTCGCTGTCGCTTGTCGGCTCGTTGGAGGTAGCGCTACTTGACGGTTTTACGCCCGCCAATGGCCAGTCGTTTCAGGTCCTATCGTTTTCGTCGCTGACCGGAGAGTTTGGATCCATCCGCCTGCCGGACCTCTCAGGCTCGCTCCGCTGGGACACCAGCGGGCTCTACACCTCAGGCAGGCTGTCGGTCGTTCCGGAACCGTCAGCAGTCACGCTGGTGTTGTTGGTGCTCGTGGTTTTGGCCTCTGTTAGCAGCGGCGCGACGAAGATCGAGGGATACGCGCCACCTATATGATGTAGTTGACGGTCTTGTGCAGCGACGCCACAGGTTGTTTACGTTATATTGGCGCGTGGTAGCTGCCAACCTGATTCACCCGCGGCACAAGGCGGCTTTGACATTTTTGCAGCATACCTCTTTGCTTGGATTAGACCCCCTCGGCCTTGGCCGTGGGTGAATGAGGTTGATAGCTACCAGGCACCTCCTACTCCCCCTTCCCTGCCGCCTTCGGCGGCAGGGAA
>Ga0310123_10003639_pt1 | contig 11846 bp, 10 predicted proteins | sample CB6_AW_1057_MG_FD_203505 | JGI IMG/M metagenome (GOLD analysis project Ga0310123, IMG submission 203505) | Marine microbial communities from Western Arctic Ocean, Canada - CB6_AW_1057 | ecosystem: Environmental > Aquatic > Marine > Oceanic | place: Canada: Western Arctic Ocean | collected... | reverse complement strand
TCGAATCGAGGAAGGATTTCCTGGGCGCAAGCCAATCGGCGATCACTTCGGCAGGTCTTTCGACTCCGAGCGACCCAACTAGAGCGCCTTTCTCACCGCCTGAGAGGCGAAGCACTAGCCGAAGCGCTTGATAGGCTCGCCATTACTTCGTTGCTCTTGCTCGCCGTGCTCACTGCACTGAACAAGCAGACCTTCGCTCGTCAAGCGGCGCACGCCTCCTACTGACGCACCTCTTGCGCACTTCGCCTCGCCACGCGGTGAGAAAAGCAGGCTGGACTAGGAGGTGTGGTCGATGATCAGTTCCATCACCTGCCCCAGCAGTGGATAGTATTGCAGGTGAACTTTCGATCCGGTCTTTAGATCTTCCAGGCTGAGCTTTTTTCTTCCTAGTAATTTCGCGGCCTTTTTAGATGCCTTGATCTGTTCGCGGCCGCTGGGCTGGGAGAAGGTGAGCTCCACTGCGTCCTTTCGCTTTTCGGGAACGATCGTGACGGTGCGCTTCTTCAGGTCGATCTTGTCGAGCACCCCCTTGACCTTGACAATTTTCAGAACGGAGGTGGGCTTGTTGATTTGTGTTTTGTGCTCCCCTGTATAGCGCTCCGTCGTCCGGACCTTGTCGCTGGCGGGGGTGCCTGATATTTTCTGCGCTGAAAGCAGGAGTGGCCCGAGTAGCAACAACGATCCAAGTAAGCATGCCGTACTAAAACAGGTTTGCCGCGGAGGGTTCATCATTTGGTTTCCCATCTTGCTTTAGTATGGTGAGCCCCCGATCAGCCGTCAAGTTTCGGCGTGCCGCTCCGCACAGTTGTTACGCGGGGCCCGCCTGATGGGGAAGCACGCAACAGGCTCGCCACTACTTCGTTGCGCTTGCTCGATTGCAAACACGGGCTAGCTTCCAGCGTTGGACCGCAAGCAGTAGAGAACTCCGTCGCGGGATCCGATCAGCAGACGGTTTCCCGTGATGGCCGGGGATGCCACGATGTCGCCGCCGGCGGCGAATTCCCAAAGCAGACTCCCGTCGGCCAGGTTCAGCGCATAGAGGTTACCATCGTTTGAGCCGACGTAAACTACCTCGCCCGCGAGCACGGGTGAAGAATCTACCCGTGACTTCGTGAGAAATTCCCACACCAGCTCGCCGGTTTCTATGTCGATAGCGTGAATACGTTTATCGCGTCCGCCTAAGACGGCTTTCCCCTGAGCAATCAGCGGGGACGAATAAAATGGTTGAGCGGACGTTGGGTGGTGGTAGCGCCACAGCACTTCACCCTTCTTCCAATCAATGCAGAGGACTTCGTTGCCGAAGCTTCCCACATAGATGCGGTCTCCCACGAGAACCGGGGTTGCGGCGATGTAGTCGCCGAGCTCGATTTGGGAGACTTCCTCGCCATTGGCGACGTCGATGATTCGCAGCTTCCCGTCACAGCCAGTAACGAAGGTCCGCCCGCCCCCGACCGCCGGGCTGCAGTGAACGCGGTCTTCCGTTTCGTAGCGCCACTTTATCTCCCCGGTCTTGGGATCAAAGTTGTAGAGGCTGGCATCGTAGGAACCGACTAGGACTCCGTCAGCCAAGCAATTGGGAGACGAGAGAATCTCCGCGCCTGTTTGCTTGACCCAGCGAGCCTCGCCGGTTTCGATGTCCACGGCGTGAAAGTAACCTTCCTCGTCACCAAAAAAGACTGTCTTGCCTAGAACACAGCCCGAAGCGGGTACACCGAGGTTCGCTTGATAGACCCACTTCCTCTTTCCGGTTTCCAGCTCTAGGGCATGAAACCTGCCGTCCATCTCCCCGAAGTAGACGACACCGGAGACGACGATCGCGCTCGAGTCGATTCCTCCCGGCGCCTCGTAGGTCCACTCGACGTCGAGCGGCGGGGGCACGGGATTGGGCGCGATCGCGTTGCGAGTGGCGTTGCCTAGAAACAGGGGCCAGTCTGCGGCAATCGTAGTAGCCACGAAAGCGATGGCAAGAGCGATCAGGCGCAGCATCCTACTGGACAAGACGCTGGTTACGGACGCGGCGTTTCCCAGGGGCGGGATTGCTGCAGCTTGAAGCCGTCTATTCATGATTCAAATCAAGCGAATGGCACCGGAATCCGCTGTCAGAATCCGATCGCGATATCGGTGAAGCATGAAAATGCGTTGGCGGTGAAAATAGCGACACTCGCCGTCCCGGCAACTACTGGATTCGGAATCGTCATATTTATCTGATATAAACCGACGAAGCCAGGAGCGGCGCCCGAGAACAAAACCGTGCCGACTTCCCCGTTGACCAAAACTTGAAGATCTGAATCTGTTGTCCGGCTCAACGGGTCGACTGGGGCTGCCGCGCCGTCCGGTATCGGGGGACTCAGCTGGCCTAACCCAGTGAGAAAGATGATCACGGTTTCTCCAGCCGAGGCAGGAGCCGCTTCGCTCACTAGACTAAAATCCGCATGCACAACAGTTCCAGGTCCGAAACCGGTACCGTCCACCGAGAAAATGCCGGGGCTGCTCGTAGCGAGACGCACGGCAACCTCGTTCGAGACTGTTCCGTTGTTGTTGACAACTATGGTCGCTGAAGAACCCGAGACACCGAACGGCACTTGCAAATTGATCTGTCCGCCGGATACGAACAGGAGCGGGGCCGCTACCCCGTTTACCGTGACGCTGACGCCCCCGAGATTGATCGGGTAGGGGATGCCCTGTGCCTCTTCCGCCGAAGGCGCCAAACCGGAGCCGAATACGGAAATCAAAGTCCCGCCCGAAACCGGATAGGTTGGCGGCGCGAACGATGCCGCATTGACAACACCTAGTGGAGACAAGAAGACCCCGTCGCCGCTAATTTCCGGCATTCGGACGCCGAAGAACAGGCCATGCTGGCTCGAGATGTCTGTTTGAGCAAGGACCAGCCCACCGACGAAGGCCTGGGGAATTCCTCCTGACGGAGCACCGGTGGCCATGTTCGTAACCAGCGCGTCCGGGAAAGGGGCCAGAAGACCCGTACTGTCAGCGTCGATACGGTAGAACTGAATGAACGCGGAATCTAAAGGGGAAAGGCCCGGCTCGGGGCGAAGCCGCTGAGAGTGAGGCGCGGCTCCTGCCCCATTTGCCCTCATGGCGCCGACGGCGGTCGAATAAAAGTGGGTCCCCTGCTCAGTCGTCCTCACTAGCTCCGCAATCCAGTAGTTGCCATTCCAGGTGGCGTTATTCGCCGAGGTGCTGAAATTCTTGACCGCCAGCAGAATTTCACGGCCGCCCGCGCCCGTCGAAAAACCGATGAGATAATTGCCACCGGAAGAAACGAAGATGTCGCGGTCGCCGCTCACCAGGCTGGCGCTCGAACCGAAAGATGCCGTGCCGGTTCCATCCCCGTTCAGCGCGTAGGTCGCGTTCGTGACGTTCTGCTCGACGTTGACGTCTTGAGCGTTCACGCCGTGCCCGATTACACTTGCTTCGGAGAAAGCCCCACTTCCGTCGGCGGCCAATCTTAGGAACGCTGTTGTTAAAGCGGAATCGCTTCCGTTCGGTAACGCCAGGCTTGCGCCGGAATAGGCGCCATTCAGCGCGCTGTTGGTGATCCCTGCGTCAGGAGCTTTCACCGCCACGAAAAGATCGTAGGAGTTGCTTGTCGCCTCGGTCGATGCTCCGAGCACCACTTCCGACCCGGCGCCGATGCGGCCGTTAATCTGGAGCCCATTCTCGATGGGATTGGTCAAGATCAAAAAGGCGTTCGCTTGGACTGAGTAGGTCCCAGCTCCTTCGGAGGGTGCCGGCAAACCCGTGCCCTGCCCCAATCTGCCCTGGAACGTATAGCCACCATTGCCATCGAAAGTGATGCTTCCGCCGAGATTGCGAGCGTCCGTCGCCTGCCCGCCGGCGCTGACCGAGGCTAACAAGTGAACAAAGTGATAACTGCCCGTCAGCGAAGAGTTGTCAAAACCCTGCGCGGAGGCGAGAACAGGAAGCAGACTGGCGATTAACAAGCGGCAAGAGAATTTCATTCCATGCACCGGGAAGCCCAACGGGCTCTTAGAGAACAAATCGAAAATGTGTGTACTGACACCGATCGGCACTTCGTATGGACGGACTCTCGAACAACGCCCTGCGTCCGGGAAGGAACCGACACTAGCTTTCTATCGTAGCAATTGGCTGAACACTGAACAGGCGCGGTAGTTGCGGCCGGTGTGGAATAGAATACCGTGCCATCATCTCTTCGCGGCAGGACCGAGGAATAAGAGGCGGCATTGTTGTTCAGGACGGCGACACGCGATGGCAATTCGCCGTTCCGATTCGAATATCGGTTCACGCTGCAACTTTTGGCCGATCCGAGGGTTTATCGGAAAAGAGTGGCAAGCAGGCCCCGCGCTTCCCTCGCCCCAAGAAAGTCCGCGTCGTAGTTTCGAGGAGTCATGCAAATGAAGCGGTTTCAACATCTTACAAGCGGCGTGCTGTCGGCTGTCCTGTGTTTGATGCTCGTCACTGTTCCGCGGCAAACAGCTCCAGCACAAACCAGCGATCGAGAGGACGCTACCTCCGACGTCGGCGTGCCGCATGCCGAATGCACATTTTTTGGTGTGAAGCGTGAGAAGATCCTTCTTGGGGGCCTGGGTGGGCAGCTTGCACGGATGACCCACCGGTCATCTCTCACTTCCGCTGTCGTCGCAGCGTTGCCAGCACGCCGCCCCCCCTCTCGAAGTCGTGCCGCGGGCCGACAGATTGCTATTCAAGGTGGGGATTCGGTAGACGACTTCATCTTCAACGCACTGCGATCAAAAGGGATTCCGGCGGCTCCGGCGACCACGGATACCGAGTTTCTGCGCCGTGTCACGCTCGACTTGACCGGACGCATTCCGACGCCGACTGAAGTCGTCGCGTACCTGCAAGACGCGTCGCCGGACAAGAGAGGGACCGTTGTCGAGGGCCTGCTGGCATCCCCCCAGTGGGCGGATCGATGGGCGATGTTCTTCGGAGACCTCTATGGCAACACGCTGCAAACCTCGCAAGTCAATCGCTATGTCGACGGGCGCGACGCCTTTCATCTTTACCTGCTCGAGTCGATGCAGCGGAACAAACCCTACGATCAGATGGCGCGGGAGATTCTCTCGGCCAGCGGGCAGGCTTCGGGACGAAGTTTTCCGGAGAATTACGCTAGTTTCGAGGCCTACGAGGCAGCCGCGCGGGACTACGACAGCTATCCAGTCGGCGCTACTCCGGCGAGCTACATCGTCGGCGGCAGAACGACGGGCGGCCCAATACAGGACAGCTATGACACGTTAACGGCGTTCACGGCCCGTGACTTCCTCGGCATCACTCACATGGATTGTTTGTTGTGCCACGACGGCGCGGGGCATCTGGATTCTCTCAGCGCCTGGGGGGAGCAGACGACACGGCGGGAGGCATGGAGCCTCGCTTCTTTCTTTTCTCGCACCCAGTTGGTCCGGCCGCTCGTGCCACCGCCCGAAGGGACCCGCAATTTTCGAGCCCGATATTGGATCGTCCGCGATCGCCCTCGTGGCGGTTATGCTCTCAATACAACGACAGGCAATCGGCCCGAACGGCTGCCTGACGTCAATGGCGGCGCCGAGTTCGTCGCGCCTGCCTATCCATTGGGCCAAGGAATGGGCCAAGGAACCCCCAATGCGGGGGAGCCTTACCGTCAGGCGCTGGGCAGGCTGCTCACAGCGGATAAGCAATTTGCTCGAGCCATTGTCAACTATATCTGGAAGGAGTTTTTTTCCAGAGGCTTGGTCGACCCGGTTGATCAGTTCGATCTGGCGCGACTCGACGCAGCCAACCCTCCCCCGCAGCCGTGGACGATCCAGCCGTCACACCCGGAACTGCTTGATTTTCTGGCCGACGGGTTTGTCGAGAATGACTTCGATCTCAAGTGGCTGATGCGAAAGATCTCTCATTCCGACGCCTATCAGCTTTCCTCGCGCTACGAGGGTACTTGGAATCCGGCGTATGAGTCGGCATTTGCACGTTTTCAAGTGCGCCGGTTAAGTGCCGAACAGATCCATGACGCGCTCGTCACCTCCAGCGGTATTCCCGTTCCCTACCTGGTCTCGCCAACGCTGGGCGCCAAGGTGTTTGCCATGCAGTTTCCCGATGTACAATTCGTCCCGTTTGAGCGCCGCCGCGGCGACCGTGTGGACACGACGGCCGCGTTCGCCACGCAGTTTCTCAACGACTTCTTCCGCGGTGACAGGGAAGAGACGCCCCGCAGCGGCGAGGCGAGCATCATGCAGGCGCTGCAATTGATGAACAGTCCCCTTGTCGTTGCCCGCGTCAACGAGAGCCGGATACGCGGCAGCTTGGCGGCGATTCTCGACAAGCCCGACGACGTGCTGGTGCAGTCTCTCTACTTGCTGGTTTTGAGCCGTCCGGCCACCCCTGACGAACTGGCAACCGCGGTTCAACTGCTCTCCAGCGGAGATCGGGAGCAAAACACGGAGGATCTGATGTGGAGCCTCTATAACAAAGTGGATTTCATCTTTAACTACTGAGGACGAAAAAACTACTGAGGACGAAAATGACCAAAAGGGAACGATTCAGCAAACTCATTACGAAGTACCCGCACCCCCACGTGAATTTCTTCGAGCGGACTCCGCGGACAAGGCGAAATTTCTTCCGGTTGCTGGGCAGTGGCCTCACGGGATACTTCATGGGGGACCCAATGGCCCCGACTCTGCTGCGCGCAGCGGCCGCCGTGGAGTCAAAAGGCACGGCCAAGCAGGTCATCTTTTTGTTCCTCGAGGGAGCTCCGAGCCCGGTCGATACGTTCGACTTCAAGATGACTCCTGACACGCCAAGCGATTTTAGCCCGGAGACAGTCAACGGGATCCAATTCCCGGTTGGCCTGTTGCCCAATACGGCCCAGATTCTGGACAAAATCGGCATCATCCGCTCGGGGCTATCTTGGGCGTTGGCCCACAATCTAGCGCAAACCTGGTTTCAGATTGGAAGAAGCCCGGTCTCGGCAACCGGGGGTATTGCACCTCACCTGGGAAGCGTGGTGGCGATTGAAAAAGAACCCGAGCGGCGTCCCGATCAAATTTTCCCGAGTTTCGTCGCGCTCAATGCAAACAATACTCCGGGATCAGGCTACTTCCCGGTCGCGCTGGGCCCCTTCAAGACAAGACCATCGATCGAAGGTCTAACAAGCACCCAACATGCCGATGGCCAGGCACGTTTCGAAAAACGCTGGGATACGTTGCAACTGATCGATGCTCCTTTGCGCGGCCCGGGCTCGGCTATCGGCGCGGTGGGGGAGGGGATGGGTGGATTCTACAAGAGCGCCCGCGACATGATGTTCAATCCGGTGGTATCAGAGGCTTTTAGCTTTACCGAAGCGGAGAGCCTGCGGTACGGCGACACGGGCTTCGGTGACGCCTGTGCGATCGCCAAGAAAATCGTCGCCGCCGACCAAGGCACGCGCTTCGTCCAGGTCAACCATGGGGGCTGGGACCACCACTCTGCCATCTACGACCGAAACGAAGTCAACGGGCAGGACGTGGGGCGTAACATCTACGCACAAGGTTCCGAATTTGACAAGGGATTCTCGGCTCTTATCAACGATTTGGAGGCCGACGGGCTCCTCGACGAAACACTGGTCGTGGCTTGCGGCGAGTTTGGCCGAACAGTCGGGCCTGTCACGAACGATGGGGCCGGCCGGGACCATAACTTGCAGATGTTCTACGTGCTGGCAGGCGGCGGCGTAAAAGGGGGGACGGTGATTGGGCAGACCGACCCCACTGGAGCGTTCACGATCGACCCAGGCTGGTCACGGGGCCGGGACGTCCGTCCAGAGGATATCGAGGGCACGATCTATTCGGCCATGGGTATTAACTGGACCACGATCCGCACCGACGACCCTTTGGGACGGGGTTTCGAATACGTCCCAATGTCGAGTGAAGATGCCTACGGACCCGTACACGAGCTGTGGGGGTAGGCTTCACCGTATGGCCGCAGGCGAGTTTTGGAAGCACGTCAGTCCGCCAATTGCCGGACACAGTCCAAATGACTACAATGGGATTGTCTATGCCGATCTTTGAATATCATTGCAACGATTGCACTTCAGACTTTGAACAATTGGTCCTCAGTTCGAAGGACAAGGCGCAAGCCGTAACCTGCTCCGATTGCGGCAGCGAATCGGTTGAGAAGCTCTTCTCGAGGTTCGCCGCACAGACCTCGAATGGCAACGGAGTTTCCGGGTGCGAGAATCAGGCGTCTGGAATGTGCCAAGCCGGCGGCGGAAGTATGCCCTGCGGCATGGGCTGAGCGGCAACTGACCCGTATAGGCAGCCCGCATTTCCCACCGCCTTGAAGGCTAGCCGCGTAGCTGACCGTCAGCTAACTCAATTTCCATCCGCAAAAGAGCCGCGCTGAATGTTTTGCCCTGGGCGTCGGTGCGTAACGAGAGAGTCCCACCTCCCCCCAGTGCTTGATGGAGAAGGAAGTTGAGCGCCCCAAGATTAGGGAGTTCGTAACGCTCCACCGGTCCCTTGCAAAGTCCCGCGAAGTGCTTTTGGACGCGAGCGGCCGTGACCTCCCGGACTAGCAGGGGATAGAATCTTTCCTCTCGTGCGATCAGGCCAATATTGACCGTATCCCCCTTATCTCCCGACCGGGCGTGAGCGATCTCTAGAAGACGAATCTTCGTTGCCATGACGTTGGGTGAATCGTTGGGTGAATCAATGAGCAGCAGGCCAAGCGGAACTCGATTTTGCTTGAGGCGCGGGATGGCATTCGCTAAGCCGCCTGAGGATAGCAGCCCAAGACCGTGACAAACTCAGTCATCTCGGAGAGGTGGGACATGGCGTTGCGAAAACTTGCTTGCAGCGGAGAACCGATCAAGTCCACGTAAAACAAATACTCCCAGGGGCGCCCTCGGAGCGGCCGCGATTCGATTTTGATCAGATTAATATCTCTGAGCGCTAAGGCGCTCATGCAACGGAATAACATTCCGGGTTGATTACGAGTTGAAAACACGATTGAGGTCTTCAGCGTTTGACCATTCTTAGGCCGCAGTTTGGGGGCCTTGCGCGCGAGCAAGAAGAAGCGCGTAAAGTTCCGCCGGTCGTCCTCTATCGAGCGCCGCAGCGTCTTGGCGCCGTAATACTGGGCGGCCAAAGCCGAAGCAATGGCCGCGACGGTGGGGTCACGCTGGCGCATGACTTGCTCTACGCTGCCAGCCGTGTCATAGAAGACCTCGGAACGGACCTGCGGGTACTTCTCGAAAAAGCGAAGACACTGGCGTAGCGCAACAGGATGTGAGATCGCGCTGCGAATCCGAGAAAACTTCGTCTCCGGCCTGGCGATGAGGTTATGCACGATCCGAACACGCGTTTCGGCAATGATTGGGAGCTGGAATTTCAGAAGATGGTCGTAGTTCTCATGAACCGAGCCGGCAAGGGTGTTTTCGATCGGCACAACGGCGTACCGAACCTTGCCGTCCGCCAGGGCTCGAAAAACCTGTTCGAAGCGTTCGCAGGGTAAGTAGGCTAGGTCGCCGCCTAGAAGGATTCGGCTGGCTTCCTCGCTGAAAGCGCCGCGGGCACCCTGAAATGCAACCTTCGTTCGGACCATGATTGCCGGACTGGAGCGAGGCGCCGCAGGCGCCGATCCCGCTCATCGATTCATTATACGGTCAGCGCTATAGGGTCAGCGCTTCGCGCTCTTGGACTTGACCACGATAGGAGTCCCTTCGAAGTTGAACTTATCCCGCACCTGATTGATCAAAAAACGCTCGTAAGAGAAGTGAAACTTCTTGGAGCGGTTCGTGAAGAAGACGAAAGTTGGAGGAGCCACGCCTGCCTGAGTGACGTACCGAATAACAGGTTTCTGAAATCTGGGCGCCGTCACGCGATCGAAATCAACTTCGGAGATAAAACGGTTCAATTGACCGGTCGTCACACGCCTGTGAGCAGCCAGGTAGGCTTTTCGGATCGTACCGAAAATTTCTCCCACTCCTTGCCCGGTGAGCGCGGAAACAAACAGGATCGGAGCGTAGTCGAGAAACTTCATCTCGTCACGTACATTTTGCGCGAAATCAGATAGTGCGGCCTTTCGCGATTTCGCGGCCGGCGCCTGATCCCACTTATTGACGACGAGCGCCATTGCCTTACCGGCCGTGTGAGCGTAGCTCGCAATCTTGGCATCCAGTGCTGATGCGCCCTCCACCGCGTCCACTAGCGTCAAGACAACATCGGCGAGCCGGATATGCCTTTGCGCCATCACGACGCTCAGCTTCTCGGCCATTTCCGCTGTTTTGCCCTTTCTGCGGATTCCGGCGGTGTCGACAAATTGAAAACGCACGCCGCCACGCTCAACTTCTTCGTCAACGGCATCCCGAGTCGTCCCCGCCGTCGCCGAGACGATGGAGCGTTTCTTCCCGGTAAGGCAATTGAGTAGAGTTGATTTACCAACGTTAGGCCGCCCGATGATGGCCACTCGAATCGGTCTCTCTTCCGGCTCGGACATCTCCGACACCGCAAAGCTTTCGGTAACGTGGTCCAACAGAACGTCTACAGCCCGGTCGTGCTCAGCCGAGACGGAAAAGACATCTCGAAAGCCTAACTCGTAGAAATTAGCAGCAAGAACTTGCTTTTCGGGGGTGTCGCACTTATTCACGACAAGTGAGACAGGTTTACCCGTTCGGCGCAGAAGGTTGGCCAAATCTCGATCTGTTTCGCTGATCTCGGAGCGGCCATCGACGAGAAAGATCAAGTGTGACGCCGACTCGATGGCTACTTTTACCTGGCCACCGATCAGCATCGGAAATTCGGCGGTTTCGCCAAACAGCATGCCGCCCGTATCGATCAGCTCGAAAGGACGTCCCTTCCAATCGGTTTCAAGGCGAATTCGATCTCGTGTGATACCGGGCTCATCGCCGACAATCGCCCGACGGCTGCGGGTTATACGGTTGAAAAGAGTTGACTTGCCGACGTTCGGGCGTCCAACGATGACAACTGTCGGACATTCCGATAAGCTCATTGCCCACTCATGATACCATCGGGCGTATCCGCGGTTAGTCGGAGATACAAATCGTGAGCATCAGGGGGCGGTGGCCGCTCGGATCGTCTCATCAAGTCCCTAGGCCCAAACCGTGAGACTGCGTGCCGTCAACAACCGCCTAAAGGTGGAGCACTCAATTATCGAGGGGCTTCGCCCCGTCCTCGAGAGACTCCTGGAAAACTGCTCGTCGATCGGAACGATCATCCCCGGCCGAATCCGAAAAGTTCGTGACGCCAGGGGACCCGTGAAGATTCGAATCACCACGCCCACCCAGACCGGCTGGAAGGCGATCGCACTTTCAAGCGGAGCCAGACAGGAATTGTTCGTGACGACCAAGATGTCGCGTGACGAGTTGGACGGCGTCCTCCAACTCTGTCTTTTGAAGAAACCTCACTGACTGCCTTTTGGCGGCCCCACCCCCCGTCGATTCTTCTCCCGCCGATACGTCTTCGTGAAATGACAATAGCGGCCTGATTGGCCCGCTAATCCGCGGATCGTCCGTGTCGAGCGGCTAGCCCGCATTTCTCACCACCTGACGGCCGAAGCACGCAATAGGCCCGCCAGTACTTCGTTGCGCTTGCTCGCCGTGCTCAACGTACCGACTGCGTACGCCTCCGCTCGTCAAGCGGCGCGCGCCTCGTACCGACGCGCCTCTTACGCACTTCGTCTCGCCACGCGGTGAGAAATGGCGGCAAGGAATCGGCTGCCGCCGGAGCCTCCTCAGGACAGCGACAAAACCCTGGCTTACTGAAACCGTTCAGCCACGGGACCAGCCTGACGAAATTGGCCGATCCACTCATTTCTGTACAAAACACCAAACAGGGATTTCCGTTCACGAATAAATTGTAAAT
>Ga0310123_10003637_pt1 | contig 11852 bp, 5 predicted proteins | sample CB6_AW_1057_MG_FD_203505 | JGI IMG/M metagenome (GOLD analysis project Ga0310123, IMG submission 203505) | Marine microbial communities from Western Arctic Ocean, Canada - CB6_AW_1057 | ecosystem: Environmental > Aquatic > Marine > Oceanic | place: Canada: Western Arctic Ocean | collected... | reverse complement strand
AGCCGGTGATTCCAGGTGCCGGTTCTACGGCATGGCGCTTTTGGGGGTTAGGGGCGGCTTCCATTCGACCCTTTCAGGAGTCGAGCTCGTTTCACCATTTCCAGTAGATCGAGAAACCTGCTCCGGTCCGGAGCAGACGGGGGCCTTCCGTCGGTTTCGCGATTTACTGATTCAGCCGCTCTACCGTCTCCAGAACGGACTCACAACCTCCGAAAACAGCACCCGCCCGAAATCGTTCGGTGCGTGAAACTGGGGCTCCTCCGTCCGGCTCGGAGACCACTGACTGTGCTGTATATTGGTCTTACCGCCCGTCCGGTTGAGATCGAGATGCCAGACCTCTCCCGACTGCGGCGGCGTATGTCTGGCCACCCGGGCAAAATTTTGAAAGGGAATCGCCACCTCCAAGATCCAGTACTGATCGGTATCGCTGTCGTCGTTCAGCGTCCCCATAACCGCTGTGGCAATCCGGATCCCCTCGCCATCCCACTTTTCGGGCACGGGTACTTCCGGCCCTTCGGGATGGAAATCATCCCCAACAAATCCCAGCACATTCATCTCAATGTTGAAATAGGCCTGGGGCCGATCCGGATTCGGCGCGGTAAACACCTCCACACAGTCGTCCAGGTAGACTGAACGGTGAATATGGTCGGCCCAGATATGGGCATCCTCGCTGATAAAAGAGACATAGAGATTGTCATCATCCCAGAGCAGTTTGGCTACTGTCTGCTCTTGCTTTCCCTCCGTCCACCAGGCGAACTGGAATGCCCCTACATCCGGTGCCGCTGTCCATGCTGGCTCGTCCAGCCGGCCGTCGATGGCGATCGGCGTACCCGCCCGATAGATCGTATAGGACGGCAGGTCCGCCGCAACGACGGGAGCGCTCAGAGCACAAAGAAAAAGGCCACACAAAATCGAGGCTGTGAAGCCCGCTCTAGCGCACCCAACCGGCCAACTCAGACAACTTTCTATTCGTTTTGGTGTTTCCGACATATGCAAGCCTCCTATCTTTGGGTGAAGGTTCTGTTTTACGTAGGATCACGAAGAAAAGACCCCGATTCCGAACACGACTAACACGTAACACGTAGGTACTTTGGGTGTGACGACTTACGCCCAAGCCCGGAAGGGGGTCCCGGATGGAAGATACGAATAATCTGAGGCGCGCGTTGAGCAATCTGGTAGGAAATGTCCATATGTGGGAGCAGCGCCTGGCCGACGCAGGGTGTGAGCCGGAGGTGTTCCGGGAAGCAGTCCCAGAGATGCGCAACGCGCTCAACAGTGTCGGCCGAGCCGGGTTTCGACAGCTGGCGCAGGCACGCGAAACGTCCGCCGACACGCTGATACTTGATTATGGCCTCCTCCCTCCTGGGGCGTATTCTTGGTGTGTCCACCCACCAATGCAACCCCACCCCAGAAAAGGAGAAGACCCATGCGATTCTACACCGGCCAGCACCAGCACTACTGCGGTGTCGATCTGCACGCGCGCACCATGTACCTATGCATCCTCAGCCGCGACGGAGAGATCTTGCTCCACCGGAATACCAGGGCTAACCCGACGCCTTTCTCAAGGCCGTCGCACCGTACCGCGTGGACCTGGTCGTCGGCGTCGAGTGCATGTTCACTTGGTACTGGCTCGCCGACCTGTGTGGCGGCGACATTCCAGACCCACAATACGTGTTTGGTGCAGTCACCGACTGCGAACCCTCGATATACGAAGTCAGGACGCCGTCAGACTGTCCGCACCGTCCGGAGCGGAAACTACCAAGCCGCCCATTCTGCGTTTCCTTGACAACGGAGGCCATATACGTGTACGTGTTGCGTGGTCGCACGGTGTACCGTTTCAAGCAGGACGCCCCCAAGGCGTGGCAGACGCACTGGGGCACGGTGATGATGCCGCCGGCGGCTGTTTCAGCCCGATCGCGGTGGGCGGAGCTGGGTGCCGCTCGGACGAGCGCTGCGGCATGGTGGACCGGTTCATGATGCCGGAGTTGGAGCGAGTCATGCTTCCTGGAGGCCCGGCTGGTACCGATCGAGGTGGAGGAGGGCCTGTGGAAGGTGTTGCCGGAGCGGCCGTCGCGGATCGCGATTCAGCGCGTCCTGTAGAAGGTGGGCCAGTGAAGACCACGCCAGTCGAGGTCGAGCAGGCCATCGAGGCCACGGCACCGCTGGACAACCGACGGCGGCACCCCTGGCGCCCGACCCCCGATAACTCAACACAATGAGTTCAATCCGCCATCTTGAAAGGAGTGGTCACATGACACCTGAGCGGTTCACCGAGGAGCCGTGCGGCTACTGATTCAGTCTCGTCAATACCAGCCTGTTGAGGGAGGAACTCGTTATGACTGTGGAGAAGACGACAAAAGAGCAACGCATCACCGCGCTTTCGACCGCTGCCGAGATCTACGAGACAGCGGAAACACACGATCTCTGGATGGGGGCCACAGGTCAGGGCATCCACCTCTTCCGCGGCGAGGTCATAGAAAACGACAGTCCGGGCGCTGGAGTCGAGGAGGGTATAGGGCCTTATGTCGGGCTATCCGGCCAGACTGTTTTGCGCAAGGTGCTCCACCTAAAAGACCCGCGCACCGAGAGGGTGCAACTGGCCTTTGCCGCGCGGGAGCGCATTGGACACGAAGCTACCCTGCGCTTGGCGGTGAACGGCCGGGAAGTTCTGCGGCCTCCCTCGCCCATTGCCACGCCGTTGGCCCAGCAGTACTGGGATGAGTCCCTCAATCCAGGAGAGTGGAGCTGTAGTCGGTGGTACTACGTGGACGTCCCGCCGGGAGTGCTGAAGGAAGGGGACAACGAAATCACGGTACAGGTCGTGGACGGCCGACCCGGCTGGGAGCTGATGGTGGCGGACTATCGGAACTTCTACAAGGGCATGCTCGATCCGGTGGTGTTGCCGCACACCAGCTGGGTGAGCCAGGACGGCGGTCAGACCTGGGAGTCCGAGCGCGGGGAATACGTTTTGCGCCTGGCGCTGGACCGCTTCCGCAAAAATGGAGAGCTGGTCTCCCCGGTCATCGATGCGGCCGGCGAGGAGGCGGCAGCCGTCAACAGCAGGCGAGGTGTGCAGAGTCTGCGCCTGGACTGGAAGACCGAAACACCGGTTGACACCCAGTTCCAGTTCTGGATCCGCACCGGCTCGCGCTCCGCGTACGACGCCGAGCACTGGGACGGATGGAAGCCGTATCGGCCCGGAGAGACGGTTGAGGAGATCGAGGGGCGCTACCTGCAGTGGAAGGCCGAGTTTTCAACCGAGGACCCGGCGCAGACTCCCTTACTGAAGAGCGCGCAGGTGGTCGCCGGTATCATAAAAGAGGCCGATGCGGCCCAATCTGTGCGCGTCGTCAGGGCTGAAAACGCCCGCATCCTGCGGTCATCCTATGAGGTCATCCACGAGGACTACGGCTGTGAAATGCTGCGGGAACTGCGCGAGCGCTTTGAGCTGGACGCAGTGGTGGCCGGGGCCCAGACCGAGTTCGAGAAGATCGAACGGCTGATGGAATGGGCTTACTTTATTCCCCTGGGGAAGTGCAGGATCTTCCCTTGGAATGTCCTGGACTGGATCAAGCTGGAGCGGGACGAGCAGGGCGCCATCCAGATGAACGAGTACCAGCAGCGCCGACGGGACGCCATGTGCCTCTTTCCCAATGTGGTGCTGGTGGCCGCCTGTCTGAGCATGGGGATCCCGGCGCGGCATGTGAACTTCCACAGCGAGGGCATGTCCGGCCACGAGATCGCCGAGGCCTGGTCCAACGACTACGGCAAATGGGTCCACTTAGATGCTACCCGCGACTACTACTGGTACGACCCGAAGACGCTCGTGCCGCTGGACACGGAGGAGATCCACCAGGTGCTGGTGGAGCGGCTGGAGCAGGTCGAGCGCTGGGACCGGCCCTACCTCTTCCACCAGGACCTAAAAGAGCTGGTGCAGGATCTGCCCATTGCTTTCCGGGAGGGAGCCCATCCGTTTTCGACAGAAGAGGGCGCCCTGGTCCTGTTCCGCTCGTTCTGCCACTTCCGCATGGTGCTGCGCTACAATGTCTTCAGCCAGGAGCGCCCCCTGCCGGTGAGCCAGGGGCGTGAGATATGGTCCTGGGACGGGTACCTCAACTGGGCCGACGACAAGGTGCCGCCGCTGGCGCATTTCACCCACCACACCAACCGGCGGGCCGACTTCTACCCGACCCTGAACCAGACCCGCTACACCATCGAATGCAGCGAAAATCCCAGCGTGCTGCAGGTCTATCTGGAGACGGAGACGCCGAACTTCGCGTGCTACCTGGTACAGGTGGATCAGGAGCCGTGGCAGGAAAGGCCGGAGCAGTTCCAGTGGTCCCTGCACGAAGCCCTGAACGTCTTGCGGGTGCGCTCGCGCAACAGCATCGGAGTGGAGGGCATCATCAGTGCGGTGAGCGTGGAGGTCTGAAACTAGGCCAGAGGGCGATGGGATTAACTAAACTAATTCGTTGTGAATCAAGAAATTCGGTGAAACCACAAAAATCGTTAGTCAGACGCCGCGTTTGGCGGCCCCGCTGCCCTCCGTTCATCCGCCACCGCGATGAAGGGAAGCTAAGAGATCCTGCCGCTCTCGCGGATCCATCGGACCAGTTTCTCGCAGTCGGTTTAAGTACAAGATACTATATTTTGCTAGTCCACTTTTTCCACTTTTTCCACTTTTTTCACTATTTTTCACTATTTTTCTGGAAACCGCATTTTTTTTGGCTTTCAACTCTTATAACCATAAAATTTACTGTAAGTTACGGGGCTATAATAAAGTGCTTGACAACTTAAATTAGCCGATTTATCTTTTCAACTCCGATATCATCGTCCGAATTATGTCCACTTCAATTTCAAGTGTAACAGTCTGGCGTCTAAATATTAGCTGGAAAGCTGGCGTCTAAATATTAGCTGGAAAGATGAAGGGAGGCGATTTAGGAGTTTGAGTAGCACGCGTTTGCACGAGCTCTAAAGGTCTTTTTTCTCAACGTTAACGGAGGAAAAAAGTAGATATGTCATTGCTTCGAGTTTTGGGAATAGCGGTTGTGGCTGTGCTGGTCTTTTCGGGGACCTCCAGTGCGCAATTTCTCTTCGTGGGTGACCCGAGTGTAGGGCTTGCCGACATGACCAGCGGCGGCAAGCCGAACACGCTGGTGATTGAGGGGCTGACAGACATCCGAGATTATGCGTTTGATGGCTCGGATTTGGAGGTCTCCTTCGCACTCAACGGCAGCGCGGCTCAGGTGTGGTTGATCATCTACACCTCTGGTCTTAACCCGCCGCTGACCATCGAAGGCGAAGGGCCGGCACCACATAAGGATCCTGAGCATCCTACGGGTGGCTGGCATGTGTACGAGGGCGTGGACGTGCTGGTCTACAAGTCCGCGGGACAGCGGTTCGGGGAGGGCGACAACACCATCACTTGGAACGGTCGGGATATGGCCGGCGATGTCGTGCCCTCAGGCTCATACCACCTGTTCTTGGCCGCCTTTGACGATGAGGCCGTCCCCCATATAGTCGGGAACGTATTTCCAAAGGGGGGAAGGCCCGGGGTGCATTTCATAAGTCCGGAAAAAAGCCTTCTCTATCACCCCGGCAATGGTTATTGGTGCAATATGGAAAAAGACTGGGTTGCGGACCTGCAGGGCTGGGATCTCGTTGACATTTCGGCTACGCAAGACGCGGGCGCTGGTCGCGAGAATTTCGGTGGCACACCAACTGCCGGGACCCCGTTGAACGCCGATTACACCGAATGGATCGGCAACTACAACGGCCCGTGGATCTCCCGATGGACGATGGATTGGGAGGCCAGGCGGGTTGCTCCCGTGGAAGATTGGGGGGCGGACGAAGGTTATGAAAACGGGACCAAGAGCTTCGCCGACATGCTCTCCGGCTCCCAGACGACCACCGGGACCAATCCGGAAAAGACCATTGTCTACGCCACCGGCGGTCCTAATAGCGCCTATTGCAGGGTCATCGGCGTCGATGTCGCGACCGGAGCGGTGGTCAGGGATTTCGATGTGACGGATCTCTTTTTGAGCATATTTACCGACGCCGACGTGTGCGGTGGGCCGCTGTCGATAGCCAAGCTTTACAATGCGCAGCCGGATCCCGCCGGTCTCACACTCACCGGCCACCAGTCCTCGGTTGTCGCGCGCCTGGATTACGATACCGGCAATGTAAAGTGGATGAACCGCAACGGCGATGGCTTTGGCGATCAAAAGCTATTTAGCGAGGGCGAGTTCGGCGATTATACCTACGGCCACTACGAGGCGCCAGCCTTCAAGTACTCGTTGTATTCGGCCCCGCATGGATGGGTCACCTACCCTGAGGCCGGGACGGACAACGTCAATTACGGGGGCTTGCTGGGCGGGGATGGTTCCGGCCTGTTCAAGTTTGTGCCCAAGAAGATCCCGCACACTTGGCCGTCTTATGTGACCATAGTGGACGGGGACGATGGCGACTTCGACGGCGTGTACATGAGCGTGGGTGGGTTTGCGGAGGCGGGCGAATCGAATGACTGGGTAGCAGAAGGCGATACAGGGTGGCCTCCCTATCTGCCTCTAGCCCAATTCCCCTACGATCAGAAGCGGGTGGAGCTGGGTCAGACGGCAACCGCGGTGCTGGCGCTGGATAATAATAGCCTGCCCGAGAATTTCGAATTGAACCAGAATGTACCCAACCCCTTCAACCCGGAGACCGTGATCCGCTTCTCCCTGCCTTGGGTGGCCCCGGTCGTGGTCAACATCTTCAACGAGCAGGGCCAGTTCGTGGTTGAACTGGTCAACGAGCAGCTTGGCCCCGGGGAGTTCGAGGTGAACTGGAACGGCACGGATGCCAGCGGTGCACAGGTGGCCAGCGGCGTGTACTTCTACCGGATCGAGGCCCCCAATCTGCGAATGAGTAAGAAAATGACGTTCCTCAAATAAGGTAAGTTATCTTCTCTACGCAGGGGTATGGAGGTGCCACCGGTCATCTAGGCCGGTGGCACTATTCTTATGTTTCACCGTCTGACCCAAAGAATTGAGGTACCCTAAGGTGGCGTGCATCTCAAGAGCGGCTCGCACAGGGTGGCCCCTGATCGGGGGCCTGCTGTTCTTATCCGCCTGGGGGCTGTCCGCTCAGTCCCTCGTCCGCGCTGCCATCGACACCTGGCCCACTACGACCTACTATCTCGGCTTCGCTGAATTTGAGGAGAAAATAGATGGCCAAATCCGCGTTGCGGCCGGGGGTCGCTACACCCTCTACCTCAACGGGGATCTGGTGGGAACGGACGATGATCCGAACTCGTTGGAGGTCTATGAGGTTTCCTTCAAGAGGCGCACCAACAATGTGGCGGTGGTTGTGGAGCACGGCGGGACCCCCGGCGGGTACGGGCTGTTTTGCGTGCTGGAGGCCGAAGGCGTCCTGCTGTTGAGCTCTCCTGAGGATCGCTCAACTCCGTGGTTCTGGACCGGCCATCCGCTCAAGAACGAGGAGGGAGCCGCGTGGACGAAGCTCAAGCTCAACAAGCTGGCCACGCACGAGGAGGACGACGAAACCGTGACTTGGAGCCCTGCCCAGGCGGGGACCCTTGACCCGCGGGACTTCTCGGAATTCGCGGACCTGGATTTGACCCGAGTCAGGAGCGTGGCCGGCTTCCCGGGGGGAATGGACGGCAACCAGAGCGGACTGCAACTGCGCACTCTAGAGGGGCAAAACGCCGCATTTAACACGTTCTCCGCCGACCCCAAACTGGTGGACGGCGATGTGAACACTTCGGTGAGCTTCCGCAAAGGGTCTGCGGCGCTGTTGAACAGTGTGGAGATCGATCTGGGCCGCCTGATTACGATCAACCGGGTGCGGGTGATCACCGATCCGCCGTCAAAGGGGACCTACGAAGATGCTTCGCTGCGCGGGTACAGCATCCTGGTGAGCAAAGATGGGGTCAACTATCTGGAGGTAGGGGCGCAGAATCAGATCACTTCTTTTCAGGAGAGCGAGGTCGTTTTCCCCTTGATTCCCGCCCGTTATGTGCGTCTGACCGTCACCGAGTTCTCCAACCGCAATGCCAACCCCCGGCTGGGCGAGATGGAGGTCTTCGGCGAGGGGATTGAGCAGCAGGGTACCTACCTCTCTCCTCCGTTGAACCTGGGAGCGGGTGAGGTCAAGAATTTTGATCGCGCGCTGTGGTTTGGCGAGATGCCGCCCAACACAGAAATGGACCTCCGTTTTCGCAGCGGCGATGATGGGGAGACTTGGAGCGCGTGGTCGGCCTGGAGTCGGGAGCCGGAGATCCTGCTAAGCGTACCTGAACCGCGCCGCTTGCTCCAATTCCAGGTGCGCATGCAGACGCGGGAACTCGACTTGGCCCCGCGTCTGGACAGCCTGATCGTGCTGTACGACGGCGGACCTCTGCCCGCTGCCCGGGCCCTGGCGTCGGTCTCACCGGTGCAAGTGCCTATAGGCATGGATACGACTTTTGCCTACACCCTGGAAGTCGATGTCCGGGCCGCGGATGCAGGGGTTAAGCGCCTGGTGATTCTGACTTCCTGGCCGGCGGAGCTGGACCTGAGTGCGGTACAGGGGCCGGTCGCGATCGATGCAGAGAATACCTACGCGACCAATGATTCACTGGTGATCGCGTTTACCCCGCCGATCAGCTCTGCAGTCGAGCTGGTCATTCCCTTTAATTCCCGGCTGCTTTCCGCGACCCACACCTTCCGGGGAATGGTGTTGGCTCCAGATGCGTCCTCCCCCCTCCACGTGCAAGAGCGCGAGGGGACCGATCCTCTCACCGGCCTGGCGTATTCGCTTACCGTCGAGGCCATGGACTTTGCCATCTCCGTCCTGGAGGATGTGCAGGCCCATCCCCGAGTTTTTTCCCCGAACGGCGACCAGGTCAATGAGCAGGTCGTTGTGGGCTTTACCTTGGCCAGGGTTTCCGGGGCTCCGGTGCGCATCGAGATCTACGATCTCAGCGGGACCTTGGTCCGGACTCTGCCCGAGAGGCGTCTGGACGCCGGCCGGTACGCGCCTGTTGCCGGCCAGAGCGCTCTGCTGCCCGGTCGTTGGGATGGACGCGCAGATAGCGGGGAGCTCCTGCCCCCGGGCATGTACCTGTATCGCGTTGTCGTGGATGTAGAGCCGGAGGCCGAAACAGCGAGCGGTGTGGTAGGGATAGTGTACTGATATGCCGTCGTCTCTGTTTAATTAAGTCTCAATCCTGACATCCGTTCATCCATGCGCTGTCTCAGGTTTTCTCTACTCATCCTCATCCTGCTCGCCGAGTTTGCCGAGGCCCAGTTCTTGTCCCGGGATTTCCGCCGGCTGTGGGCCAACGAGGTGTTTGAAAATTACGGGGCGGCCGGGTACCGGGACTACGATCTCGAGGAGGAGAACCGCCGCTTCGACTTCTTCGGGGACCTCCTGATCGACGGCGTCGACATCATTGAATACAGTGAAATCCGCCGGGATACGCCAGGGCTGAGAGGAAGCTACGAGAGGCGCAACTCCCGCTACAACCGCTTTTTTCAGAAGCTGATCATCGCCAACGAAGGGTTCGGGCCCTGGTCCTCGCGCCTGATCATCGGCGATCACATCCGCACCTATTTCACGCCGATGACCCTGAATCTTCCGAGTTTCCACGGGATTCGCTGGGATGGGTCTTCCAGAAAACACCGTTTCAGCGTAATCGCCACGCACCTGACAGACCCGGTGTTCGTCCCTTCGGGCCTGGGCATTACTCAATACCTTGAACAGCGCCGGATCTTTGGCACGAGTTTGATCGGCGGGCACTGGGAGAGCCAGATCGGCGATATGCTCAAGCTGGGGACAACCTATGTCAATGCGCACCGCTTCAACGCCGAAGCCAGTGCCAAGTCCAACAGCCTGAAAGGCACGATTCCCCAGGTGTTCGAGGGCGGGTTCCGCAAGATATACGTCTTTTTCACGGACGATGCGCCGCACGATGGATTCGCCGGTGCGGAAGTCCACGAGTTGACCATGTTCGCAGATGGCACCGCCGTGGCTCCTGTGCGGGTGGGGCGGATCCAGCGGTTGCTCCGGCACATTCCTGTGACCCAGGATGTGACCAGTACTATCTTGCTGAAGGCCAATGAGGTGGATTATCTGCGCCGCAATCGCGCCTGGCTGCAAGCGGTGGTCGAGGCCAGCAATCGGCCTTTTTTTAAGTTGCTGGATGGGATTGCCCGGGACGTGGCGCCCGCCTCCAGCCGCGCGCCCCTGCAGGCCAACGGAACGGATGTGGTCTTCTACGAGTACGCTGTAACCGATACGGTTCGCGAGCTCACTTTCAGCGCGGTAGTGGCCAACGATTACAGTGTGGATGTGGTCGGCGCGACGCAGGTGTCCATCCTGGCCGCCGGAGCGGATGATTTCTACTACGACTGGTACAACGCGTCGCGGGCAAAGGGGCATCCGAACCAGCGGTCGAACCTCCGCCGGATCGAGTTCCGCTATGGGATTCCGACCGGTCTGACGGTGCTGGGGCTCAACTTCGATGCCGAGCTCTTGGGCTGCCGCATCCAGGGGGAGTACGCCCGCAGCATAAACTTCCTGCAGGTTCCCACGGCCAAGGGGACGCGCCACGAGAACCAGACCGCCATGTTCTACATAAACTTCTTGAGGCCCCTGCACCCGAAGGCGGAGCTGGGTTTCGAATGGTTCGATGTGCCGGCCACGTATACTACGGAGTTTCCCATATTTAAGCGCTCGCGGGTGTTTTCTGCGATCGGTGGCCGGCTGTACTCGCCGTTTGCCCTGGTGGAAGACAACGACGACTTAGACGACTGGCCCGACCGGGTGGAACACGACGATCCGCTCGCTCCGTACTCGAGTTCCATCGGCCAGGGTCATGGGGTATTCCCCGGACTGGATCCGGACAAAGACGGGGTCCTGGACTTCGATGTGGATCGGGGAGGGGACCCAGATGCCTTTCAGCCTTTCTTGGGCTACTATGCCGAGCCGGCCGACCTGGTCTACGGCGATGACTTCAACAACAACGGGGTGGCCGACTTTCGGGAGAACGACAACCTGCCGGACTACCTCTACCCGGTGGATCACCGCGGTATCCACGGGTTTGTAACGCTCCAACCTAGAGGGGACACCCAGGTGCGCCTCGGCGCGTACAGGGTGCGGCAGCCAGCCCTGGGGATCGGCGGTGACATGCGCTACATCGAGGGCCAGTACTGGCGCACTTGGGTCGATCTGGGGTACATCCGTCTGAACCATCGGCTCAAGTGGGTGGAAGACGAGATCCAGAATACCATCTACAGACAGACAGCGAACAACTTGCTGAGGCCGGATCGGCTCGAAAACCGGGACAGCATCAACAACCTGACCTATTTCGAGTGGGGGCTCTCGACCGTTCCCGACTTGAATATTCGCAATATCGTCTCTTTCAACCACATCGATCTGGGGGGCGCTCTCCCCGAGGATCCGCTGTTCGCCAAACCGGGTGCGATCACGCATTTTACCATGGTGAACAAGCTGGACTACACCTGGTACTGGGGGCGCTTTAAAGTGATGCCCCAGTTCAAGCACATATTCCAGCGCAGCAAGTTCCCGGACCGCCAGATCCCGGATGTGCAGAGGCGCTGGACCATGCCGATCCTACGGGTGGACTACCGACTCGGTCCCAATACCGTGCTCAAGACCGGGGCCCAGGGCTTCCCTGTTCTGGCGGAGAGGTCCCTGGACGCGGCCAGCCCCACGCAGGATTTCCGCAGGAAGACCTACACTGCGTTCGTGCAGAACCAGAGCAATTATCGCGGCTACGATTTGACTATCCTGATGGGCATCTACCGCACTCGTAGCGTGTACACCGGTTCAGCGCGCCCCCCGTCCGG
>Ga0310123_10003636_pt1 | contig 11852 bp, 10 predicted proteins | sample CB6_AW_1057_MG_FD_203505 | JGI IMG/M metagenome (GOLD analysis project Ga0310123, IMG submission 203505) | Marine microbial communities from Western Arctic Ocean, Canada - CB6_AW_1057 | ecosystem: Environmental > Aquatic > Marine > Oceanic | place: Canada: Western Arctic Ocean | collected... | reverse complement strand
CGCTGGGGAGGGTGGTACGTAACCGGCGACCATGGTGGAGTGGCACACATGGGCAACGTGGAGGTGGTCGACGTCGAGGACCCGCAAGCGACTTTTGGTGTCGTCCCACCGGTGATTGATTCCGTCGGTGGCAGGTTTGATCTCGAAGGCTTTCCGACGAACCACAGTGACGTCGCAGCGTTAATGGTGCTAGAACATCAGGCCCACATGACCAATCTGATCACACGCATCGGTTGGGAAACGCGACGAGTACTGCACCGTGCGAACATGACCACTCCAGCCGACCGCGGACAGGGAACTGACGACGGACGTTTTCTAGAAACCATTCGAGAAGCAGCTGTCGAGTTGGTTGACTACATGTTATTTGTTGACGAAGTGCCGCTCTCGACCGGCGTTACGCCTTCGTCCAGTTTTACAGAAGTGTTCGAAGCGCGTGGTCCCTCCGATAGGCATGGTCGTTCGCTTCGGGAATTTGACTTAGCGAATCGTTTGTTCCGCTATCCCTGCAGTTACATGATCTACACTGACGCCTTTGACGCCCTGCCACCGCTCGCGCTCGACGCCATCTACGCTCGGATGTGGGCTGTGCTAAACGGGGAAGTCACCGAATCACCATACGACCGCTTGTCGGTTGACGACCGGCGGGCAATCGTACAAATTTTGCTTGATACAAAGCCAGACCTTCCCGATTACTTCGGCACCTTGTAACAAAGGCAATCTATTCGGCCAACGTAGCTTCTCGTATCGGTTTCTTCCTGTGGAAACCGGTAGACGTTCTTGACGCTGGTATTTCCTATTGACTCGCCCACTGTTCGAGCATCCAGTCACCAGCTTCCCGCAACGCGCGGGCATAGCCCCCCATTGCGTAATGGCCCACATTCTCAAGCGAAGTAAAAGCCACCGGCTGACCACCCGTCTCGAGCGCCTGCGCCGCAGCCTCTGCCGGACCAAATGGCACGACATCATCCGCACGGCTATGAATGATGTGGACTGGCATGCCCCCGAGCCCGCCAAGGTTGTCATCACCGGGCGACCCGGCAATCGGAATCGCACCGGTAAAAAAATCTGCGTGACGTGTCGCAAAAAACCAAGTTCCCCGTCCACCCATGCTAAAGCCAGTGACGAGAACACGCGTTCGGTCGATTGCGTAATCCTCAATGACCTCCGCCAACAATGCCATCACTGACCGCTCAGCAACTTCGTCTGTCCAACGGCGAATCGGGGCATCCGGGGCAACAATAATTGCACCCCACTCACGCAACGCTGGTTCAAAGATCCGCTGCATGTTCACACTTCCATAATAGGCTCCGTTTGACCCGCCTGGGTGTAGGGCCAGAATCAGCGGAACCGGCGCTGACGACTCGTAATTGCTCGGAACCGCAAGGGCATATGTCATCGTGCCACCGCTCGTAATCTCGTATGTGAGGTGCTCTACGGACGGGCGTCCACCGGTTTGCACCACGATTCCAACCACAGCGGCAATGAACAGACTTCGCATGACCATCTATCATAGACACTCCATGACCATTCGCACACGTTTCGCGCCCAGTCCGACTGGATACCTCCACATTGGAGGAGTACGAACGGCTTTGTTCAATTGGTTGTTTGCCCGCCACCACGGCGGCCAATTCATCCTCCGTATTGATGACACGGATCAGCAACGCAACCTTGACGAAGCCCTTCAGCCTATTCTGGACGGATTTAGATGGTTAGGACTTGACTGGGATGAAGGACCGAACACTGGAGGCCCGCATGCGCCCTATTACCAATCCCAGCGGACCGACCACTATCAGGCGGCCATCACAACGTTACTCACTAAAGGTCTTGCCTACCGCGACTATGCCACGCCTGAAGAGGTAACCGCCGAACGCGAAGCCGCTCAACAAACCAAACAACGCTTTATTTACAGTCGGCGCTGGATGGCTGAAACCGACGATGCGGCGACCACGTTCAAGTCGCAAGGACGAAGCGCAGTAATCCGACTCAAGATGCCTCGCGACGGCCTGTGCAAATTTCATGATCTAGTGCGCGGTCCTGTCGAGTTTCGATGGGGGCTTGAGCAGGACCATGTCATACAACGGGCCGACGGTACACCGCTTTACCACTTAGCCAGCACAGTCGATGACTACGACTTCGGCATCACACACGTCATTCGAGCGGTTGAACATTTATCCAATACACCACGTCAGCTATTTATTGCTGAAGGACTTGGTTATTCCATACCCCACTACGCACACCTACCCTACGTCGCCGCGCCTGGAAGTGAGGAAAAACTGAGCAAGCGGAAGCTTGCCAAATACCTTAAGCACGCAGAGTTCAGAAAGATTTATGACCACGCATCAGGCATTATCACCACACTTGGCAAGTCAATCGATCCCGAACGTTTCAACCCCGTCCTTGTCAATTTCTATCGTGACGTCGGCTACCAGCCATCAGCACTGGTGAACTACTTGCTTTTGTTAGGTTGGTCGCTTGATGACCACACGGAAGACTTTACAAGGGCGGAAATGATCTCCAAGTTTTCCCTCGAACGTGTAAATCGATCGGCAGCAAGTTTTGACCCGCAAAAACTGATGGCATTTGAAGACCGTTGCATGCAACGTGTCACGTCAGACGATAAGGTCTGCGCGACGATCCCATTTCTTACCCAAACCGGTTTGCTGGCAGAACCACCCACCGAATCAGAACAAGAGCGTTTGCGGAAGGTCATTACGGCAGCCGGTAACCGTATAAAAGTGACCGGCGATATCGTTCACTATTCGGAGTTTTTTCAAGCCGATGCCCATATCACCTATGACGACAAGGCCTTTGCGAAGCGACTCGGCTCTTCAGATGCCGTGGCACGTTTACAAACTTTCAGCCAACACTTGGAAAGTATTGAGCCGTTCGATGCTAACTCGTTAGAAGCTGCACTAGCTCTCTACATTGAAGACGAGGGAATCAAGATAGGCCAAATCATCCATGCCATCCGCGTCGCGGTCACTGGCAAAGGTGTCGGCTTTGGGTTGTTTGAAGCAATGGAAATTCTGGGACGGGACTCGTGTCTCGCTAGAATTGATCAGGCTTTAACCCGAGCAACCAATCAGCAACGTGCAGAACGATAGGACAATTCGTGACTACTAGACCCACAAACGACACCGACGCGCCTGAAAAAAATGTGTCTAGTCTTGATTTTATTCGGCAGATTGTTGCCGACGATTGTGCAGCTGGCACGCGTGGTGGACGTATTCACACACGCTTTCCGCCAGAGCCAAATGGTTATCTACACATTGGTCATGCAAAAGCCATGTGTCTGAGCTTCGGTATCGCCGCCGAATACGGTGGACTATGCAACCTCCGCATGGATGACACAAATCCGGAAACGGAAGATATGGAATTTGTCCAAGCCATTGAACAAGATGTTCGTTGGCTTGGCTTTGATTGGGACAATCGCTTCTATTACGCCTCCGATTATTACGAGCGCCTGTTCGAGTGCGCTGTCGACCTGATTCAGAAGGGATTGGCATACGTCGACGACCTTCAGGGTGAGCAGGTTAGTGAGTACCGTGGTCGATGGAACGAGCCCGGACGCAACAGTCCGTACCGAGACCGCGCAATCGACGAAAACCTCGATCTTTTTATTCGGATGCGGGCTGGCGAATTCGAAGATGGTAGTCGAACGTTGCGGGCAAAAATCGATATGGCAGCGCCCAACATGAATATGCGGGACCCGACCATTTATCGCATTCGTCGCCAGCCCCATTATCGTCGCGGCGACGACTGGATTATTTACCCAACCTATGATTTCACTCATCCGCTGTCAGATGGCATCGAAACCATTACACACTCGCTTTGCACACTGGAGTTTGAGGATCACCGTCCACTTTACGACTGGTACCTCAAGGCACTTGACTGGGAAGACCCGCCCCGTCAAATCGAATTCGCTCGGCTCAACCTGACGTATACGGTTCTGAGCAAACGCAAACTACTCGAACTCGTTACGGGTGCCCATGTCGCAGGCTGGGATGACCCAAGAATGCCCACTCTGGGCGGAATGCGACGGCGAGGTTACCCTCCAGCGGCTATTCGAGAGTTCTGTAATCGCATCGGCATTGCCAAATCGAACAGCGTCGTCGAAGTCGCTCAGTTAGAGGACGCCGTACGGCAAGACCTGAACCTTCATTCTGCCAGAGTAATGGCCGTGATCGACCCACTGAAGGTGGTGATCGAAAACTATCCTGCGGGCACGAGCGAGGAATTGGAGGCCATCAACAATCCTGAAGACGAAAGTGCCGGAACCCGCACTGTTCCGTTCTCGAGAGAGTTGTATATCGAACGGAACGATTTTCAAGAAGACCCACCAAAGAAATTTTTCCGCCTGGCCCCCGGACGGGAAGTCAGATTGAGGTATGCCTACTTTTTAACCTGTCAAGAGGTGGTGAAGGATGCAGACGGCAACATTCTAGAACTGCGGTGCACCTACGACCCTGAAACCCGTGGCGGTTACGCACCCGACGGCCGAAAAGTGCGTGGCACCATCCATTGGCTGTCGGCGGCACATGCAGTTCAAGCGGAGGTTCGCATCTACGACCACTTGTTTACAGCAGAACACCCCGAAGACACCACAGATGGGAATGACTACAAGGACGCACTCAATCCACACTCACTCGACCGACGTTCCGGTTGCTGGGTGGAATCCCATTTGACAACTGCCTCGGTTGGCTCACGGTATCAATTCGAAAGACTCGGGTACTTCTGTGTCGACCCCGACTCCTCACCGAACTTACCCGTCTTCAACAAAACTATCGGGCTCCGAGACACGTGGGCCAAAATGCAGAAGCAGAAGAAATAGTTTTATATCTCTGTCCATGCGTCTTGCCCATTCCAGACTAAAGGTAGTTCCCGGTAAGCCGTCGGTAATCCTTCACCCACACTCGTCAGAGCCCTGAAAGTCACACCTCCTTCAGCCAATCAGGAACCCGCAGAAGGCTAGACCGCCAGAACGCTCGTCACCGCCCGCAACATCCGCGGCTACTGCTCTGGCCAGCCCCGGGGTTGTGGCCAGCTGATCTGGAAGGACTATCGATGACGCTGCCAAGTGGCGCGGCTCTCGACTCCGTCGTCACCAGTCAGTGACAGCACAAGCGTGTCGCCATCGTCGGTAAGCTCGTACGAGTGGCTCAGCGTCCTGTCCCGCACATCCGGTCGAGACCCTCTGTCCATCGCATGCTGGACGACTCCCCGACTGACGTTCACCTTATACCGGCCATAATAGGCAAGGTAGTGCTCACCGTTCGTCAGGTGGACCGACACGTGCCCGCTGGCATCGTACGAGAGCATCCCTTCGGTGAACACCGGACCTTCTTCGACCACCGCACCAACACGTTCAAACGACGAGAGGCCGAACGAACCGACAAATCGGGCGGCTTCCTCGGTGGCCCGCGCACCGGACAACATCAGCGACATGCTGCGGTTGCCCTCGTGACAGGCGTACTCGTAGATCGGCTCCCGGGTGTTGGTCAGCGGGTAGGCCGCCACCCACGGTTCCGTGAACGACTCCGGATCGTGGACGGTGTACTCGAGGTGCATCGTGTCCTGATTGATCCGCGTCAGACGCTGTACCAGACGGAGACCGGCTCCCGATCCCTGAAAAGTCCAGTGCGGATCGAAGCCGGTCGATTCGATCACCAAGGTGTCCCCTTCCCAAGCCCCTCGCGAGGTCCCCGCCCACTGGCGAATGGCTGCCGACACCGGCGGACGGTCGTCCAGCGGGACGATGACCGTCAAATTCACGAACTCATAGTGGATGACGAGATGCCCGGGAGTCTGGAAGATCTTGGCAGGGAACGCACTCCCTCGGAGCGGTAGTGACCCACCCATCATGCACCGCTCATCCATCGCTCGATCCTCGGGGCCCTCGGGGATGCCTCGCATTCGCCGGGACGGGATCCCTGCCCGGTCCTCGCCGACCGGGGTGCGAGGGATCCGTCCGGTCACGGGTGAAACCACCAGCGACGTGCGCCCATCCAACAGCGGAGCGTCGTAAATCGACTCGGTGACGCCGCCATCGCCCAGCTCGAAGTCAGCGCTCAGGGCCGCATCCAGCGCTTGGCGAATGCGGCTCCGCCGCGTTGCGAGAAACTCCTCCGCTTCCGCGCCTGTCAGACGCGGCCTGTCCTCGTACCCGACCGGACGCTCTAGTGGCGTCATCGTTGGAAGAGACCAGGTCCCCTGGAGGTCCGGCACGCCCCATGGCGTGCGGGGCGGGCCCGCCGCATCGCCCGGCTGCGCCAGCGCCAAACACGGGAGCCCCAAGAGGGCGACGACCAGAACGAAAGACCGCAGGACATGTTGAGCTATTCTCATAACTAAGCCCGACGACACCAGACGCACCGGTAAGGTGATCTCGACGTCTCGTAATTTACTTACAACGCGGTTCTACGAATCGCCACCACCCACAAGACCCATCGCTCGTTTCCAGGTCTGTAATTGCCCAATGTGCGTACCTTCGTGGGCTGACATCAAGTAAACGAGAAAATCACCGATTGTCGGAAAAAATTTTCTCGTGTTTTCGTCGGGAAATTCTTTAGAAAATATCTCTGAGTCAGTCTGCTTGAGTTTGTCCGTTACCCGTTCGTGCTGTGACGTTAATTCAGCCAGAATTTCGTTTTTTGACGTTGGATAGGCTGACGCGTCGGCGCTAGGCACGCCACCGGTCTTAAACGCTTGCTCCCATTCCTGTGGAAATGTCGACTCAAGCCCCAACCCCTTAACAGCCACGGCATTCGCTACCGACGCCAAGTGGCCAAGTGTCCACATTGGATGGTTCACCAGGCCAGCCGGTTGCTGAAGCATTTGCTCATCCGTCAGATCTTTGACAAGACCCTCAATGCTCTGCAGGTTGAATCGATATGTATGGACTAAGTGCGAAATCATCTGACTCTCCTAAATAGTGAAAACAAAAGCTTTGGCTGGGTTCTATCCCCGACGGGCCCCTAGTATACTGCGCGATATTAGACGAAGGAGTTCAGTTCAAAAGATGCCCCATGGTCGCAATCGACAGATCTGCTTAGCCCACCACCCGACAGGCTTTCCCACCGAAGACAATTTCGCGTTGTTGGAAACCGCCGTACCGGAACCCAAAGAGGGAGAAATGCTGTGTCGGACCATTTACCTCTCGCTCGATCCCTACATGCGAGGTCGGATGAACCCCGGTCCGTCATACGCGCCAGGAGTTGAACTCGGCCACGTCATGGGAGGAGCGACCGTGTCGCAGGTTGTCCGATCACGACTGCCCCATTACGACGAAGGTGACTTGGTGCTGAGTGCAAATGGTTGGCAGGAGTTTGCACTTTCTGATGGTGAAGGTGTCCGCAAGCTTGACCCCACCATAGCTCCTATTTCCACGGCACTTGGCGTTCTTGGAATGCCGGGCCACACGGCCTACGTAGGCCTGCTTGACCACGGCCGCCCGAAGGCCGGAGAAACCGTCGTGGTATCCGCAGCATCTGGAGCGGTCGGTGCTATCGTGGGACAGCTTGCGAAACTTGAGGGATGCCGAGTAGTAGGCATTGCAGGTCGACAGGAAAAATGTGACTACGTAGTTTCTGAACTCGGTTTCGATGTATGCGTAAGCCACCACAGGGACGATCTGTCGGAAGCGCTCCACGCTGCTTGTCCCGATGGCATCGATGTTTATTTTGAGAATGTCGGTGGCAAAGTATTTGATGCGGTACTCCCGTTACTAAACACGTTTGCTCGTGTACCAGTGTGTGGTCGCATCGCGAACTACAACACCACTCATCCACCAACCGGTCCAGACCGTGTGCCGCAGCTGATGGGGCTAACTTTAGTGCGACGCATTACGTTCAAGGGATTCATCATTTTTGATCACATGGACCGCTTCCCAACATTTTTCGAATACGTCTCGGCAAGAATCCATGACGGAACGTTGAAATACCGCGAAGACCTCGTTGACGGGATCGAAAACACTGTTCCAGCATTCCAAGGACTACTCCGTGGCGAGAATTTTGGCAAATTACTTGTGCGGTTCGGAGACGACCCGACCAAGACTTAGAACCAACAAGACCACCTAAATCACTTGCGTGAGGCGTACAAGATGTCTCGATTAGGGAAGCTGCCACATTCCCTGGTACTTATCTTCGGTTTAATCGTTCTTGCGCAAGTTGCAACTTACGTCTTGCCTGCGGGCGAATTCGAACGGCAAGGACAACAGATCATTGATGGCAGTTACCATCCCATTACCGCCGACCCACTTTCTCCGTTCGCCTTTCTCACACTGATCCCGAATGGCCTGGCAGAAGCCCAAGACATCATCTTCTTCGTGTTTCTGGTCGGGGGTGTTATTCGTGTGATTCACACGACCGGTGCGATTGATGCCGTGGTTGGAACGGCAATCACAAATCTCGGGCGCAATCCAGGATGGCTCATCGCGGGAATGGTCACCCTATTTGGCATTGCATCATCAACGCTCGGAATGGCCGAGGAATACGTTCCGTTTGTCCCCATCTTGGTAACTATGTGTTTGGCACTTAAACTCGATGCCATCGTCGCTGTTGGGATCCTGTACGTCGGCGCCGGTGTCGGGTATGCATGCGCCGCAATTAATCCGTTCACCGTCCTCATTGCCCAAGACATCGCAGGCCTTCCACTAACATCCGGACAGCCCGCACGTTGGCTACTACTGTTCTTGTGCGGCGGTATCGGTGTCCATCACATTCTTAGGTATGCCAAACGGATAACACTCAACCCGCAGGAAAGTCTTGTCTATGACATCGATTATTCAAGTGGTTTCACCTCGCCTCAGGACGTAGCGTTAACAACAAATCGGTGTCTAGTTGTGGCATTAATGGTCGGCGCACTGGGAGTATTTGTCTGGGGAGCCACGACTCGAAACTGGTACGTCGGAGAGCTGTCAGCCGTCTTTGTAGGCCTCGGACTCTTGGCTGCTGCCATCACACGGCTTAGCCCTAATGCTACGGCACGAGCGTTCCTTCACGGCGCCGCCGACATGTCCACGACTGCACTCCTCATAGGATTTGCACGGACCATTCAAGTGGTACTCACAGAAGGCCACATCATCGACACCATCGTTCACGGATTGGCTGCACCGCTCGCCACACTACCGACACATGCGGCAGCAATCAGTATGCTTGCGGTACAAACCCTCTGCAATCTCTTTATCCCATCAGGTTCAGGTCAAGCCTATGTCACTATGCCCGTAATGGCGCCGCTCGCTGACCTGACCGGTCTGACGCGGCAAACAGCCGTGCTTGCCTACCAATTTGGTGATGGTTTTACCAACATGCTCGTACCGACCAATGCGGTATTAATGGGTGTCTTGAGCCTCGGCCGGATTCCCTATCAACGCTGGGCAAGGTTCGTGGTGCCACTCTTGGGCAAGCTTTATCTGGTCGCTGTACTCGCCCTAATTCTCGCAGTGCAGCTTCAATATCGGTAAATCGCGCATACGCGCGTTAGAATATGCTGAGGCATGATGCTCACAACACCACTGCGCCGCTCCGTCGTTGCTATATCGTTAGGTCTGATCTTACTCACCGGGATTTCCTGCACCCGCGAGTCGGGTGAGGGATCACCACCGCCTTCCGGTAACAGTAATGCGCCAGATACATTGTTTCAAGTTCCTCCGGATGGTGTGACTCTCAGGTTGGTCGATACGCCGGCACCGGTCGGCTCCCTTGCAATGGAAACGCTGGCTGGCGAGACAATCCGCATGTCCGACCTGACGGGTAAGGTCGTACTGGTAAACTTCTGGGCAACTTGGTGTGGGCCCTGTCGCGAAGAAATACCGTTTCTCGTGCAATTGGCTAAGCAGTACCCTGAGCAGTTACTCATCATCGGTGTTTCCGAAGACGAAGCGGATACGGAAATGGTTTCTGCCTTTACACAACAGTACGGCGTGAATTACCCGATCGTCATGTCCACTCCTGACATCAAACGGGCATTTCCTGGCGTGTTCGCACTACCGACGTCTTTTGTTGTGGATACCCAAGGCCAGATTGTACAGACGCATGTCGGGTTGGTTAGCCCGATTATCCTTGAACAGGAAACACGCTACCTATCATCGCTCCCCAACAACGCGATCATTGAAACTGTCCCCGCGAATGACCAGATTCGGCTTGCCAACGCGGCGCAGGCGACAGAAATACCGGGAGTGGACTTGTCAAGCATGACACCCGGACAGCGCGAGGAAGCCCTCAAGAGATTAAACGCTGAGGGCTGTCCCTGTGGCTGCCAGCTTACGCTTGCCCAATGCAGGATCAACGATTCAGCGTGTGGAATTAGTCCACCGATCGTCGAAAACATCGTAGCTGAGATTCTCGAAAGTAACTGAACATCGCCAGCTTAAAGTCTGTACCCCAATGCACTTGAAGAGATCCGAGCTAATTCGCTATCCTCGTCGACCAGCTCAAAGTAGAGTTTCGTCGTGTTTTGAGGTGGTTTATTAGAATTAATGTGAGTTCAACCGTTCGGTGACCTTAGGCTACAAACGGTTGAGGAACCCCACTAGCAAAATACCCAAGGAATACGTAGGACATGTCTCCATCAATGATCGAAGCGCACGGGTTGTCGAAATATTACGGTCCGTTCGTCGCAGTTGACGACATATCGTTCGTCATACCCGAAGGCCAGGTTGTTGCCTTTCTTGGTCCAAATGGGGCCGGTAAAACCACGATGATGCGTATGTTGACCGGCTACCTCGCACCCAGTAGTGGGGAAGCTAGTATCGCGGGACATGACATCCGCCTTGACCGAATTGCGGCATCGAGACGTCTCGGCTACCTTCCAGAAAATGGCCCAATGTATCCTGACATGACCCCAATCGACCTGTTGCAGTTTTTTGGCGAAGCCAGAGAAATTCCTAGCTCGGAACTACGCACGCGAATCGCCGCGGTTGTCGACCTCTGCGCCCTTGAACTTGTGCTAGAAAAACCACTTGGGAAGTTGTCCAAGGGATACCGCCAACGGGTGGGCATGGCACAGGCACTACTGCACGATCCTGATGTACTCATCATGGACGAACCTACGGCAGGCCTCGACCCAAATCAAATCCGACAGTTTCGCGACAATATCCAGCGCCTCGGCCGAACAAAAACCGTGTTGATTTCAACACACATTCTTCATGAAGCCGAAGCAATCGCTGACCGACTGCTGTTGGTAAACAATGGGAAACTCGTATTTGATGGTAGCGTTGACGAACTCAAAGAAAACGGATCCCTTGAGCAACCGTTCTATCGATTAACCGAAGAAAAATCTGCGGGCAACGTTACTCGCGACAATGAGACCGAGTCCTCGGTGGAGTCTTAGGATGCCAGCGAAAAATAAAGTGAATATTGCCATCATCAAGGCCGTCGCGCGCCGCGACCTCCGCATGTATTTCAGTAACCCGAGCGGGTATGTGTTCATCACTCTGTTTGTTTTTCTCAGTGCCGCGGCGGCATTTTGGCAGGACCGGTTCTTTCTTCAAAATCTCGCGAACCTTGACCAATTAAACGAGTTGTTTCCATACCTTCTCTTGTTCTTTGTGCCGGCCCTGACCATGGGAGTGTGGTCGGAAGAAAAAAAGCTTGGGACCGACGAATTGTTACTAACACTCCCGGCCACAAATATTGAGATCGTTATCGGCAAATATACAGCCGTGCTAGGAATCTATACCGCGTCTCTACTCCTCTCACTTAGCTACATCCTTGTCTTGTTCTACCTGGGCAGTCCCGACCTAGGGCTAATGCTCAGTAACTACATCGGCTACTGGCTTGTTGGTGCAGCGCTGGTGGCAGTCGGCATGTTGGCATCACTATTGACACGCAACGCCACGGTGGCATTTATCGTTG
>Ga0310123_10003635_pt1 | contig 11852 bp, 9 predicted proteins | sample CB6_AW_1057_MG_FD_203505 | JGI IMG/M metagenome (GOLD analysis project Ga0310123, IMG submission 203505) | Marine microbial communities from Western Arctic Ocean, Canada - CB6_AW_1057 | ecosystem: Environmental > Aquatic > Marine > Oceanic | place: Canada: Western Arctic Ocean | collected... | reverse complement strand
CCAAGCGGTCCGACGACAAGGCACAAACGGCCAAGTTGGCCGCCAGCCTCGCCGACGCGTTCCAGGCCGCTTCGCTGGCCTTCCCCCGAGCCCACTCGGTCCGCGACACCGGCTCCGCCGACATGCGAGTTGCTCTCCGTGGCAATCTTCGCAAACCGGGTCCCGTTGCGCCCCGCAGGTTTCTGCAGGTCCTCGCCGGCCGCTCGGCCGCACACTTCAAGACCGGCAGCGGACGCCTCGAATTGGCCCACTCGATCGCCGATCCCCGCAATCCTCTGACCGCCCGCGTGCTTGTCAACCGCATCTGGCAACACCATTTCGGCCGTGGACTGGTCGCGACGGCGAGCAACTTCGGGAAGATGGGCGAACCGCCGACGCACCCGCAACTGCTCGACTGGCTGGCCTGGCGGCTGATCGAGTCCGGCTGGTCGATCAAGCAGCTGCACCGAGACATCCTGCTCTCGGCCACTTATCAACTCTCTTCGGCCTCAACCCCGGCACACCTGCAGACCGACCCCGACAACCGACTGTTGTGGCGAATGCCACGGCTGCGACTCGACATCGAGGCCTGGCGAGATTCGATGCTGGCCGTCTCGGGGGCACTCGACGACACCGTGGGTGGCCCCGCCGTCGACAGCCTGCTTCTGGAGTCGCGTCGCACGATCTACGTCGCCGTTCATCGCGACGTGCAGACTGAATCCGACAAGCTGCTCCGGCTGTTCGACTTTCCCAACCCGCGGATCGGCAGCGGAGGCCGTAATCCAACCACGATCCCTCAACAGCAACTCTTTGCACTCAACAGCCCATTCGTGATCGCGAGAGCTCGTCAACTGGCGTCGCTGGCCTCGGCAGGCACGTCTTCGACCGACGAGCGGATCGCTCGCGTAATACAAATCGTTATGGGCCGCCATACTTCATCTCGTGAAGTGGCACTCGGCACCGGGTTCCTCGGCAACCACCCCGATCGCATCACCGATGGTCAACTCTCCCCCTGGCAGCAATACTGCCAGGTGCTGCTGGGCTCTAACGAGTTCCTGTTTCGACCCTGACCCGTACCCTCAACCGGTTTTCGGACCTGCAGATCTCGTGAACATCCCTTTGCCGATCTCCCGACGACACCTTCTTAGCCAGGGCACTGCCGGGGTCGGCCTGCTTGGGCTGGCCAACGTCTTCGGCCAAGAGTCCCCCGGCCCGCTCGACGACCGTTCGCCTCATTTCGCACCTCGAGCCAAACGGATCATCCACCTGCTGATGAATGGTGGCCCCTCGCACATCGACACCTTCGATCCCAAGCCACTGCTGGCCAAGTACGAGGGGCAACGCCCCTCGACGGTCGACCTGAAGACTCAACGCAAGACGACCGGCATCCTGCATTCGCCGTACCGGTTCCAGCAGCATGGCGACAGTGGCCTGTGGGTCAGCGAACTGTTTCCTCACGTTGCACGCCACGCCGACAAGCTCTGCCTGATCCACTCGATGTACACCGACATCCCCGAACACATCTCCGGGCTGTTGATGATGGACGTCGGGGCCAACCAGCCCACGCGGCCCAGTTGGGGCTCGTGGCTCAGCTACGGGCTGGGCACCGAGAACCAGGACCTGCCGGCGTTTGTAGTGATCAGCCACAACGGAGACCCTCGGCCGGGGCCCACCGGCTGGAGCAGCAGTTTTCTGCCCGGAGTCCACTCGGGTACCTTCATCGACACCTACAAGCTGGATCCCAAGCGGGTGCTGGCCAACATCCGCAACCCGGCTCTCTCGAGAAGCTCTCAGCGACGACAGTTCGACCTGCTGCAGCAGATGAACCGGATCGAGTTGAACCGGTCGGGCACGGACCGGGCTCTGGAATCGCGAATCGAATCACTGGAACTGGCCTTCCGGATGCAATTCGCGGCACCCGAGGCCTTTGACATCAGCCGCGAATCCAAGGCCACACACGACCTGTACGGCATCGGCCCGCAACCCACCAGGGGCGTCGCCGGCGGCCGCAAGTACGGCGGGTTTGCCGAAGGGGCCCTGATCGCCAGGCGGCTCTCCGAGCGAGGTGTCCGGGTCGTTCAGTTGGCTTTCGCTCCCGACATCCCCTGGGACGACCACACCGACATAAACGACCATCGCCCCAAGGCCTTCGAATGCGACCGGGCGATCGCGGCGTTGCTGAGTGATCTGGAATCACGAGGCCTGCTCGATGAGACCCTGGTGCTCTGGGGCGGCGAGTTCGGCCGCACGCCGACCACCGACGTCACCGCGAACAAGCCCGGTCGTGACCACAACCACTTCGGCTTCACCGTCTGGCTGGCCGGTGGTGGAGTGAAGGGGGGATACCGTTACGGAGCCACCGACGAGTTCGGCATGCGGGCTGTCGAAAACCGCGCCCACGTCCGTGACCTGCACGCCACGATCCTGCACCTGATGGGTCTCGACCACGAACGCCTGACGTTTCGGCATTCGGGTCGCGATTTCCGGCTCACAGACGTCGCCGGCCGCGTGATTCACGACATCATCGCCTGACAGCTTGCTGGTGGGCGCTACGGGCTGGCCCGCTCGGCGATGCAGTACAGTTTCCGAGTCCCCCTCAGAAACAGTTCGCGGCCGACGATCGCCGCCGAGGCACTGAAACTGTCCGTGAGCACGTTGCGGCCGAGAAACTTCGGGTTGGCGTCTCCGGAAATCACCAGCGTCGCACCCTGGCGGTCAGTGATGTAGATCCGGTTGGCCGCGGCAACCGGTGAGGAATAAATGTCACTCACGCCTCCCAGCCGGAACGGGCCGGTCGTCTCGTTGCCACTACGAGAATCGAGCCGGGTCAGGATGCCCTGGTAGTGACGCAGGAAATACAGCCCGCCTTTGAAGAGCAGGGGAGAGGGCACATACGGCGTCCGCTGGCGAGTCTTCCACGCCACGTGCTCGCTGCCGGTCAGATCACCACGGGCACCCTTCAGCTTGATCCCCATCATGATCCGCGTGTCATAACTGCTGCCGGCAAAGACCATGCCGTCCTCGTAGACCGGAGTGGCAACGATGTTGTTGGACAGGCCGGCACACTGCCACAGCACCTTGCCGGTCTCGAGGTCGTAACCACGAAGGAACCGGGTTCCCGAGACCACCGCGATCGCACGCTTCTGGTATTCGATCACGATCGGCGAGGACCACGACGTGACCTCGTCTCTCGTTGCTGACCACCTCTGCTTGCCGGTCGCGGTATCAAACGCCACGACCCTCGACTGGCCCTGGTGGTCCCAGTTGAGGATCAGTGTCTTGCCATGAAGAGCCGGCGAGGCCCCCTCGCCGTGGTTGTGCTTGGTCGACATTTCCCCCAACCGAGCCTTCCACAACAGCTTCCCGCTGAAATCCAGGCAGTACAGACCTCGGGAACCAAAACAGGCAAACAGCCGCTTGCCGTCGGTCACCGGAGAGTTGGATGCAAGGCTGCCGGTGTGATGGCCTCCCTCGTGAGGCAACTCCTCAGCCAGCGTCTGCTTCCACAACAGTTCGCCATTCTTGCGATCGTAGGCCAGGGCCAGGAAACGGTGCCGGCGCGTGACACCCAGGTTGTCGTGAGCCCCCGGGTCGGGGTCGGGCTTCGCTTCCACCTTCTCTCCAAACGGCACGGCAGACGTCACGAAGACCAGGTCGCCCCAGACGACCGGCGACGAGTGCCCGCTGCCGGGCAAGCGGCTCTTCCACTTCACGTTCTTCTCTTCGTTCCACTCCGTCGGAGGGTCTCCGAAGGGGGCCACACCGGTCGAGAGCGGGCCGCGCCATTGGCCCCACTGACGCGAAGGATCCGGTTCGGCCGCCAGCAGTCCGCTGGCCACAACCGGTGACCAACACACGGCGATCATCCACACCAAACCGATTCCACGTCGATCCGCTGGTCGGTTCATGCTCTACCCCTCACCTGAGACAACGGCGGTGACTGTGACCGAGCCGCGTCGTTCACTAACCCGACCGACCGCATCCGGTTATAAGACACGCCCGTCCGCGGCCGGGTCAACAGTCCACATTGCCCTCGTAACAGGAACCACCTTATATCTGCCAAGGACCGCTCGCACGCCACTCCAGACCCGCCTCCCAAGGCGTTCGCCTCGTCCCGCTCAGCCGCCGGTCCGATCGTGCTGGTGGTCATCGGCATCCTGATCCTGCTGGGCCAATTCGGCATCATGCCCAAGTTGCCCACGCTGTGAGCCATCGGGCTGGCCGGCTACGCGTCGGCACACCATCCCTCCTGCGGCGACTCGAACACCTTGGCCGCACGACCCGCCCGAAGCTTCGACACAGCCGTCTCGGCCGACTTCACGCTCGCCGCATCGCGGTGCCACTGGACACCCAACCCCAATGACGCTCGGGCACCACCGGTAAGCTTCAACACCCGGCCTTGCTCGCCCTCGTATGTCCGTGGGTTGGGAAAATTGGTGCCCGGCTCGATTCCGGTCACGTAGCCGTCCACCACCGCCGTCGTATTCTTCCACTGGCTGAAACACGGCAACTTCTTCGCGTCGTAGATCAGGCTGACGCCGGCACTGGAATGGGCATTCTTGAGCAACACCCGGGTCTGGCCGTCACCCGCGGTGTGCATCTGGTGGAAGTACACCTGCTCCTCGTATCCCGCTTCCTCGGCTCGATAATCGGTGTACGAACCGATCCCCTCGGCCGCATGAGCATTTCGCGGCACGACGGTCGACGAGGGAGCCACCAGCTGCGAGCCCGCGTCGAGCAACGGCACGCCGACATTGAAGTGGTACAGCATCTGAACTTCGGCCGGTGACGCCGAGAGATTCTCGACCTGGTCCTGGATCCGAAACCCCACTTCGCCGAATCGTGTCACCAGCGTGGCGTGCAAACGCACTTTCAGGAAATGGAACCTCGCCTCCTCGACCACGCCGCTGACACGGATCTCACCAGCGTCCCGATCGACCGTCACCGTCACCTCATCCGACGGCTGATTGGCAATCTTGCCATGCAACGGGTACAGCAGCCGACCATCCTTGTCGAATTCCGGAGCCCCGTTGCTCTCAAGGCCGCACCGCACCAGCAGTTCGTCGAAGCCGTCGAGCCAACCCAGTCCGCCGGGCTCGCCGAGATTGACCTCCCGAGGGTGAATCGGGCCCCGGATCGGTGCTTGCCAGCCCAGGCGATCGTCACCTGAGATGACCTGCCAGATCCCCATCCCCCGTGATGGAACCACCGTGATTTCGACCGCGCCGTTGTCGATCTCGATCACGTCCACACCGTCTCGACGACCACCCCGCAGGGTCCGTTTGTGCACCGACCAACCCGGTGGGGTCCCCTTTACATCGTCGTCATCGATCTTGAAACGGTCCACGTGCAAATTCCGAGCAATGCTCGATAGCACCCAACTCGTCTCAGACATCACACACCCTCCTGTTGGAATGACTCAAGGCGGTTCTTCGAAAGTCGGCCGCGGCTGGTTCAACAGCCGCACAACCCGCTCCGCCTGTGCGGAATTGGCCAGCAGCAGCCCGCCCCTGGCCGAAGCGGGCGTGTGGAGCCTGATTGTCCGCGTCTGGCTCCATCGTTCCATAAAGCCGGTCTTCAGGCTGACCATCGTAACGGCGGTGTGAGGCACCAGGCTGATTCTACACACCAGCAGACCGCCACGAACCAACGTCCGCCTGTCGGTGATCGTGTAAAACCGCATCTTCCAGCCGAGGTACATTTCGACCATCGCCACCCCCAGCACAGCGAGGCCCGTCATTCCGAGGCAGATTCCACCGCCGTTTCCCGCAGCCACGGCCCCTGACAACAACAGCAGCAAGGGTGTCCCGATTGCCAACAACCTGGAGAAGATTCGCAGGTAAATGGCTTTTACCGGCGGCCGCTCCGAGTACCAGACCACCTCGTCGGAATCCAGCAGGCTCTCAATTTCCGGCGGCAGCAACGGATCCTCATCACGGTCCCTCCTCGACGTTGCACCCCCGGGACTGGGGTGAAAGGTCGAATGGACAGATGGCGCTGACTCAACAGAGGGCGAGTCATTTGCCGCTAACGACACTGGCGAAGTCCCCACAGCATCCGCCTCAAACGCGTCCTCGACCAACTCGACAGACCCCGGCTCGGGGATCATGAACGTAAACCCGCACTGGCAGCGAGCCTGGCGTCCTGCGGCTGCCGAAGTGACCTGCGTGAGGTGCGCACAGGCCGGGCATTTTACGTCGATCGCACCCGCCATCGCCGGCATGCCCTCTTGGTGTCACACAATCCGCCGTATCCCACGCTGCATCGCACTGCAGGATGATCCCGTCGGCCCGAGCAGATTGCAACCACGGTCTCGACGCCACTGACAAGCCGATTCCAAAGACGGTACCATCCACTTACCCAACTGCCGGGAAGTCGCCGTGTTTCGCCTGATCATCCCAGTCCTCCTCCTGGCACTTGACACTTCAGCCACCATCGCGGCCGATGCGGTCACGCAAGTCCCTCTCGCGGTCACCGAACCTGCGGGCGTTGCACGTCTGCGGGCGCCGGTCACTTCCGGTGTCCCTTTCGCTCGTGGAGAACTCCGCTCGGCAGACGGCGTCGCGCTGTTCATGGCCGGTCCGCAGAGGACGCCGGTCCCTCTGCAAACCGAAGTGCTTTCGCGATGGCCCGATGGGTCGGTCAAGTGGTTGTTGCTCGATTTCCAGGTCGACCTGCAACCGCGGCAATCCGCCCGCTTCGTACTGAAATTCGGCGGCGGTGTCACTCGACCCAAGGTCGCCGATCCGATCACGATTACTGACGGTTACGACGGGATGACCATCGACACCCGACGACTACGGGTCCACCTGGATCGAAAGAACTTCAGACCGCTGCACGCCGTCTGGCTCGATCGAAACCGAGATGGCCGCTACGGCGACACCGAACGGGTCACCCATCCCGATTCGCCCGGCCTGGTACTCACCACACCCCAGGGCCGCAACTTCCGTGCACACCTCTCGAGCATGCACATCGAGCGTGAGCAGCAGGGGCCGCTGCGAGCCTGCGTTCGTCTGAAGGGAACACACCGCGACGACACCGGGCACTTCTTCCGCTACGTCGTCCGCCTGCACCTCTTCAGAGGTCTGCCCGACGTACGGTTCGATTACACATTCATCAACGACCACGCCCAGACCACCATGAGCCAGGTTGACCGATTGACCTGCGGCTTTCAATTGGCGGGCAAGGGCCCGGTTTCACATCATCTCGAGGGACCTCGCAAGAAACCGACGCGTCTGTTCCAGGTTGACGACCGCAGGTTTCACATCAACGGCGAACCCGGCGGCCGCACCGCCGCGGGCTGGGCCGCCAGTTGGGGCTCACAAGGCGGACTCGCCGTCGGCGTCCGCCACTTCTGGCAGAACTGGCCAAAGGCGTTGGCCGTCGGAGACCGCGGCCTGACCCTGGGTGTCCTGCCCGAGTTTCCCAAGGGGACCTACGACGGACGCCCGATCCGCGAAGAAGCCAAGTTGTTCTATTACCTCCGCAACGGCGAGTACTCGTTCAAGATCGGAGTCGCACGAACGCACGAGGTCTGGGTTCGATTTCTGGAAGGGAAGCCCGCTCCAAAACGGCTCGATGACCACTTCCGCGCACTCGGCCAACGCCTGCTGGCTCAACCGACTCCCGAACGGATTGCCCAGACCGGAGTGCTCGGGCAGTTGCCCGCTGCCCGACCTGGCCCCGGACCCGGTGCCGACTACGACCGCTGGTTTTCCGGTTTCCTCGACAAGCACCTTCGTGGACAAACCGAAGTCCGGGAATACGGGCTGCTCAACTTCGGCGACTGGTACTCGATACCGTGGGACTCGTGGGGCAATCTCGAATACGACACCAGCCGCTGCTTCTTCCAGCAGTACCTCCGTACCGGGGACCGCAGGTTCTTTGACCAGGCCGAACTGGCAGCCGGACACCTCGTTGACGTCGACGTCGCCCACGCCGTCAACCAGCCGATTCGCGAATACGGCGGCAGTTGGCAGATCGAACCCGGAGCCATCTGGGCTCACTCCGTCGGCCACACCGGCGGCTACTACGGCCGTTACGACGGAGAGAAGTACCACGATATCGCTCCGCTGGTGATGAAGGGTGCCTACCAACTGGGTCTCGTCGACCTGGGTCACCACTGGATCGGCGGTGCCTTCGACCACTACCTGCTCACCGGAAACCGCCGTGCCCACGAGGTGGCCGTGATGGCCTGCGACGCGATGGCCCGTCGGACCCCCACCCGCTACACCGATCACCTTCGCGGGATCGGCTGGCCGTTGCAGATGATGATGGCTGCCTGGGATGCCACCGGAGACCAGGCCTACCTCGCCGCCGCGACCCGCCAGTGGCGCAGGCTGCGGACGCACCTGGACCCGAAGCGGGGCTGGGTCATCAAGCTGGCTTTCGGTCACTGCAGCGAGCCGAGTGACGCCGGCCGCTGCCACGGACAAAACGCCTACATGCTGGCTCTGACGCTCAGTGGTGTCGCAAGGTATCACCAGGCGACCGGCGACCCCGAAGTCCTGGCCGGGCTCTCCGCCGGCATCGACCAGTTGATCCGCGAGTGCTGGAACGAACAGCACACAGCGTTCCATAGCACCTCCTGCAAACACCTCCGCCACGTCGCTCCCTCGGGCCAGAATTCCACCGCGGCACTCATCGCCCAGGCCATCGCCTACGAGTCGGCACTGACCGGAAACGCCGAGCATCGGCGGATCGGTCGAGTGGCACTCAAGACCCTGATCGCAGCCGGAATCAAAAACCTGCCCACCGACAACTTGAAGGGACAGACCGGATACGGCAGCATGATGTTTCTGTTTACCCCCTATGGCCTGCCATTGCTCGACGAACCGTCGAAACCGCAAGACCCCTGACAAGGAATCGAACATGACCGACTCGACCAATCGCCGAGCCTTCCTACAGCAGACAGCGGCGACCACGACCGCGGTGGCCGCGACCGGCATCGTCGGAGCCCACGCGGCTCCCAAGTCGACGCCCAAGACTGTTCGGCTGGGCATCATCGGCTGCGGCGGCATCATGGGACATCACGTCCGCGGCCTCGTCCAGCGACGCGAAGACGTCCACTTCTCGTGGCTCTGCGACGTCGATCCAGCCCAGATCCGCGCCAAGCAGGCAATCATCGGCAACTTCCAGGCCACCCCAGCACGCCAGACACAGAAGTTCGAAGACGTCCTCGGCGATGCCAAGGTCGATGCGGTCATCATCGCCACGCCCCACCACTGGCATGCTCCCATCGCACTGCCGGCCCTGGCCCAGGGCAAAGACGTCTACGTTGAGAAACCCCTCTCTCATGTCTTCAACGAAGGCCCGATGATGATCGAGGCCGCCAAGCGGTACGGTCGCGTCGTGCAGCAAGGCAGCCAGATGCGGAGCTGCGCGGTCACGGCCAAGGCCGAGCGGATCATCAAGGACGGGATGATCGGTGAGGTGATGGTCTCACGGGCCTGGACCGCGGAAACCCGCGGAGTCGTCAAGCCGGTCCCCGACAGCCGACCTCCGGCAGGTGTCGACTATGAGCGATGGCTCGGCCCGGCACCCTCGCGAGCGTTCAACCCGCACCGCTTTCACGTCTCCTGGCGTCGATTCAAGGACTACGCCAACGGAGAAATCGGCGACGACGGGATCCACGACATCGACATGGCCCGTTGGGGCCTGGGCAACGACCTGCTGCCCAGCAAGGTCTCCGCCGGAGGTGGACGGATGATCCTGCACGGACACAGTTCCGACTACCCCGACAACATGGTCGTCCGCTACGAGTTCCCCGACGGCAAGGTGATGGTCTACGAAAACTACCCGTTCACCGCCTACGGTATGCACGGCTTCGACAATGGAAACGTGTTCTACGGCACCAAGGGCTACATGATCTTCTCCAGGCGAGGAGCCTTCAGCACGTTCCTGGGCCCCAAGGGGAAGCCGGGTCCGACCGAGGGCCGGGAGATCCGTGGCCAGCGAGGCTACGCCGAACACATGGACGACTTCCTGACGGCCGTCCGCACCCGGCGTTCCACCACCCGGGCCAACGCCCGCACAGCCCATCTCTCGTGCGCCCTGGTCCACTTCGGCAATATCTCCTACGACACAAACAGTACGCTGAACTTCGACGCCAAGGCCGGCCGGTTCATCGGCAACCCCGCCGCCGACAAACTGCTAGGCAAGTCGTACCGCGAACCTTACGGGTTGCCCGCCCTCGCCAAGGTCGACTGACACGGTTTCATCTCGATGGCACAGATCGCCCAGTACCGCTGGATCAGCACAGTCTGCGCGCTGACCGTCTCGCTGGTTGCCACCGCGGCGGCGGCCGAAACCCAGCAACTGATCGACACTCCTTTCATGGAGTTGATCCGCGACCGTGTCGTGCATCGTGACCTCGGCCTGGCCAGGTTCCAGGTCGACTCGCTCCGCGAGCTCACCGACCAATTCGATCCACAACTGTTCGTCACCCGCAACCAACGCGACGACGAACGCCGCAAGCAGGTCCACGATCTCGTCGTCCGCGCCCGCCCCCGGCTGAAGTCGATTCTTAACTCCGCACAACTCAAACGACTCGAGCAAATCGAACTTCAATGCCAGGGACCCCGGGCACTGCTGCGACCCGATGTCCAGGCCCGGATGCTACTCGCCAAGCCGCAAATCGAAGCAATCGCCGCCGAGGTCACCTCGACCGACAACGCCGTCCGAGACGCCTGGAAGCAGATCCAGGAGAAAGGGCGACCGCGAGCGGCAGTTCAGAAACACATCGACGGCATTCGGTCCGCCGAAAGTCGAAAGATCCTGCGACATCTCAACGGCAACCAACGGTCACGATGGAAATCGCTGATCGGCCGACCGGCACCCCTCTCCACGTTTGGACAGGGACTCAGGTACAAGGCTCCCGAATTCGCGGCAGGCATGACCTGGATCAACTCCTCGCCGGTCACCATGAAATCACTCCGCGGCAAGGTCGTGATCCTGCACTTTTACGCCTTCGGCTGAATCAACTGCGTCCGCAACTATCCCTGGTACAGGGAGTGGGCCGAGCAGTTTTCGGAAAACGATGTGAAGATCATCGGTGTACACACGCCCGAGACGAACGCCGAGCGGGACACCGGGCGGGTGCAGAGCAAAACGACCGAGGCGAAGCTGACATTCCCGGTCGCAATCGACAACGACAAGAAGACCTGGAACGCCTGGGGGAACAACTGGTGGCCAACGGTCTACCTGATCGACCGCGAGGGGTACATGAGGTACTTCTGGGCCGGCGAACTGAACTGGAAAGGTGCCGGAGGCCAGAAGGTGATCACCCGCCACGTTCGCACGCTGCTTCGTAATGGACGCTGACCGCCCGCCTCGCACTCGACGGAGCGATCCGTCAGAATGGGGCCACAGTTGACCAACCGGCCTCATCGAGACTTCGCCGCGGGATGCACCGTTTGACCTGTTCCCTGCTGACTCTCGCCTGTCTGCTGACGCTGGCTCAGCACGCGGTCGCACAAGCGGCTCAGCCAGAATCCCGTCTCGACTTCGACCGCCAGATCGCACCACTGCTGGCCGCCCGCTGCCTGGCCTGCCACAGCGGCACCGAACCAGAAGGCCAACTCGACCTCTCGAGCCGGAACAGGGCCCGAAAGGGCGGTGAGACGGGTCCGGCCGTGGTGCCCGGACAGCTCGAGGCGAGCCTGGCCTGGAAACGTGTCGTCGATGGCGAAATGCCTCCCAAGACACCCCTCGCTACAGCAGAACGCCAGTTACTGAAACGTTGGATCCTGGAAGGGGCACGCTGGGGCACAGACCCGATCGACCAACTCCGCTACACCACCTCGGCCCGCGCCGGTACCGACTGGTGGTCGCTGAAACCTCTCGCCGATCCCCGGCCACCTGACACCGGCGGC
>Ga0310123_10003634_pt1 | contig 11854 bp, 8 predicted proteins | sample CB6_AW_1057_MG_FD_203505 | JGI IMG/M metagenome (GOLD analysis project Ga0310123, IMG submission 203505) | Marine microbial communities from Western Arctic Ocean, Canada - CB6_AW_1057 | ecosystem: Environmental > Aquatic > Marine > Oceanic | place: Canada: Western Arctic Ocean | collected... | reverse complement strand
AGAGATGAGAGATGATCGGCAGAGAATGAGAATGCCGAGAGCAGACGTTGAATGACTCTCTAAAGAGTCGCCGGGCCGTCGCGTCAACAAAACCCCGACGTCACTGTCAGCCTAACGCGACGTTGCAGTCTATTCAAGCTAATAGACCGGCGGTGAAGTTGTACAACAGGAGTTCTCTGCTGCACTGGCCTCGGACAAACCGACTTCCTACAATGAGCCCAGGTTTGGCAACCGGCCGCGTGCTTGCTTTTGCTGGCTTGGGAGCGACCGGTCCATGGGGTCGTCTGCCGGAGATGGCCCTTGTTTCCGCTTCATACAGAAAGCCTTTTACTGACGATGTTCGACCCCAGGATTCCTCATAAAAACCCTCATGTGGCGGCCGTGCTGACCTATTTAGTCCCGGGTGCTGGTCAGATATATCAGGGCCGGATCTTTAAGGGGGTGCTCTACCTGGTCTGCATTCTCAGCACGCTGCTTTGCGGGTTGGCTCTGTCGGAATGGAAAGCAGTTTACTGGCGCTGGGAACCGGGAGAGAAGAATATTGCGTTTTTCGCTCAGGGGGGCATCGGTCTGATCGCGTTGCCAGCTCTGATTCAGTCACGCCGTTATCATCACCCCGATAACCAGCAGGCCGTTCCAGAGGGGGGGCTTTCGGCACCCTACCAGGGACGAGCACAAATTATAGATCGCAACATCGACGGGTTCATCTTCGGCGAGATCATGCTCAAATCGGTCGTGGGAGACTTCGGACCCGAAGTCCGAGGGACTTTCAGCGGAACTTTGCAGCAGGAAGAAGATGGACCCCTTGAACCAATCAAACTGTCACTGGGCGGCCAGATTTTGATCGAGGAAAAGGTTGCCGTCGACCACCACAGAAGACTCGAATGCCCCGTCTTCGCAGTCGTGGACGGCGAAGAACGAGAGATTGGATATCTTCGGGGCGAAATCCCCCGCAGCTTTTTCAATCGATTTGCCGTCCCGTTGGAGGACGACGACCTGAAAAGACTGCACGGCAGTCTGGCGAAGCAGTTTGAACTGGCCAAGGTCTTCACCTGGATTGCCGGACTGCTCAACCTACTGGCTGTCTGGGATGCTCTGGATGGTCCCGCCTACGGTTACGGTGACGAGGATGAAGAAGGTACCGACGAGAAGAAACCGAAAAAAAACGCGAGCGGACCAGCCGCAGTCTGAACCGGCCGAAAAGCCGGTAGTGTAGTTTCGCGAATCTCCGAATGACCAAGGGCTGGTGATTCCACGATCGAACTTAAAAGTTGAACGTCATACTTATGAACGTGCTGACTCTGCTGGCCGACATCAACATCACTTGGTATCTGTTCCCGCTGGCTGCAGTCATCAGCCTGGTTTACAGTGCCAGCCGCTACGAACTGCCGGAACGGATTCTCAGCCGCGCCACTAGGCTGTTTCTCACGATTCTTTTTTTCATGGGGACCGTGCTGGTTGTGTTGTTGGCTCTGTCGTTCTGACTCTGACGAGCGTTTACCAAATCGTCATCGACTCGCGGAACAGCTCGGTCAGTTCCGTCTGGCCGGCCGGCCGGGGCGAAAGTTTCGTCACGCGATGCTGCGGCAGGGTTCCCTCGACCAGTGCCGGGACGTCGTCCTGCGTGTAGCCGACCGCCTGCAATCCGTTGGGCATGTTCAATTCGCGCATGAAACCGATGATTCGATTGGCGAGAATCTCGCCGGCGTCGTTCGGTTTCGCGTTCGAAACGTCGACACCCAGCGCCTCGGCCGCCCGGAGGTGCCGTTCGGGACAGGTCGGAGCGGTAAATCGCACCACCGCCGGCGTGTTTAGAATGACCGACATGCCGTGCGGCACCATGGGGTGGTTGACCTGATACCCGTCCGGCTGAAAATCGCGGACCATTCCGGCCACGGGGTACGACATGCCGTGCGGCAGATGGACCCCGGCGTTGCCGAAGCCAATGCCGGCAATCGCTGCCGCCAGCAGCATGTTTCCGCGAGCCTGGTCATCGCCGGTGTCGGCGAAGGCCCTGGGCAGAAACTCCGACATCAATTCCAGCGCCCGCAGCGCCCAGATGTCGCTGATGGGATTGCATCCCTGGTAGGCGGGTCGTTCCAGGGGACGGGCCGGTTTCGGCCGCTTGGTGTACGGCAGCGCTGTATACGATTCCAGCGCATGGCTCAACACGTCTAGACCGGTCGAGGCGGCGACTGCGGCGGGCATTGTGCGGGTGTTGTCGGGATCGATGATTCCCAGCGTCGGCTTGAGGTAGCGATGCGCGATGCCGGTCTTCGCCCTCTTTTCAAGGTCATCGAAGATCGCCACGCCGGTCGTTTCGCTGCCGGTTCCGGCTGTGGTCGGGATGGCGATCAGCGGTTTCAGCGGACCGCGAACCGGCAGCCCCTTCCCGATCGGCGCGTTGACGTAATCGAAGAAATCGGCAGGATAGGTCGAGTACAGATTGGCTGCCTTGGCGGTGTCGATGGTGCTGCCCCCTCCGACGGCGACAAATGCGTCGAATCCGCCTGCCGTGGCAACTTGCGACGCTTGCTGAAAACTGCGGTCAGTCGGCTCGACGCTCACACCGTCAAACACGTCAAAGCTGACACCGTTCTGTTTCAGCGATTCCAGGACCGTCTCGCCGACCGGCAGCGATCGCAGCGCCGGGTCGATGACCACCAGCGTCCGTTTGGCATCGAGATCGACCAGGTCCATCCCTACCTCACGGGTGATCCCCTGCCCGTACCGGATGTTCGAAGCTGACATCTGAAAAGCGGTGTCGTGTTGCATGCTGCCGCAGTCTCCCTGTGGTCTCCTGAAACCACCGATGAAATGGCCGTCGGCGTGAAATCACCTTGCGGACACTATAACAACTCCGACCGGCGCATTCGCCCCTGACGTTGCCGGGCATCGGCGCGAGTCAACTCCTTCGTTCGAGCCACGAAATCGCAGTCCTGTTCAACTCGGAGTCATTGTTGGTTTTCAGTTCGGCAAGACGAATTGTATTGCGGCGGTGTGCCATCCTCATGTACAGCAGACCGGTCTGAAAATCGCGAGCGCGATTCGTGTCAACGACGTCGGCACGTTCCACGAGTGAACTCAGCCGAGAGTAGACGCAGCTCGAAAGAAATATCTCGGTGGCGGTATCTCCCAGACGCGCCTGCACCGACTGCCGCTCGAGAATCCCCTCGCGGTAGCGGATCAGCACGTTTCGACAGACGCGGCCGAACGTGCCGATTTGCCGGCTCAGCCGATTTGCGGCCGATTGCATTTGAGCACGAATCGGGAGTCGGTCGCTGGTGGGTCCAATCCACGGGACATTAGGGCTGGGGCGCCACAGTTTTGTGACTCTCCACGGTCTCTGCTTGACGCCCTCCAGTTGCTTGCCGACGTTCCGCAGACCAACCATCGCAATGAAGCACCGCAAGACCTCGTTGGCCCCCTCGCCGATCAGGTTGATCCGCGCGTCGCGCATCATCCGCTCCAACGGCTGATCGGTGAAGTAACCGGCCCCGCCCCAAATCTGCAGCGTGTCGTTGACGATCCGCCACAGCGCTTCGCTGGCGAACACCTTCAGCATCGCCGTTTCGAGCATGTAATCTTCCGCGCCGCTGTCAATCAAAGCCGCCGTGTGATACGTCGCGCTTTCCATGGCGAAGGTGTCGGCTGCGGCGTGTGCAATTTTCTGTTGGACCAATTCGAACTCGCCTAGTGTCCGGCCGAACTGCCGGCGATTGTTGGCCCGTTCGACCGCCTTGTGCAGGCAGAACTTCGCAGCGCCGGTGCAACTGGCGCCGAAGGTGGTGCGGCCGAAATCGAGGACCGTCAACGCCACCCGCAGCCCTTTGCCAATCGGACCGAGGACGTTCTCACGCGGCACGATCATATTCTTGAAGGCCAGCTTGCCGGTGGCGGTCCCGCGAATCCCGCACTTCTCCATGCGACCCTCGACGATTTCGAAACCGGGCATATCGGGCGTGACCAGAAACGCGCTGATTTTACCGTCGGGATCGTTTTCATCTGGCGTGCGGGACATGACCGTCAACAGTTGTGCAATGGCGGCGTTGGTGATGTAGTGCTTTGTACCGTTCAGCACAAAACCGCTGCCGTCCTCCGTCGGCTCGGCCCGGGTCTGAACGTTGCTGGCATCAGAGCCGGCCTCCGGTTCGGTCAGGGCGAAGGCCGCAATTTGCTCTCCCGTTGCCAGTGGCCGCATCCAACGTTTTTTCTGTTCCTCGGTCCCGAACAGTTCCAGCCCTCTGAGCCCAATAGAATGATGCGCGTTGATGAACACGGCCGTCGAAGCGCAGTGGCCGCCGATCACTTCCATCACTCGGCAGTAGTTCTGCTGCGAGAAACCTTGACCCCCGTGTTCGGTCGAGATCGTCATTCCCAATACGCCGAGTTCGCCCAATCCACGAATCACGTCGGCGGGAAGATCGGCCTCACGATCGATCCGGTCCGCATCGATCTTTTCATCACAGAACTTGCGGATCGCAGCCACCGCTTCGTCACCGGCGGCCTGCTCGGTGGCCGAAAGAGACGGGTAAGGCAGAATCGACTCGGTCCGGAACTTTCCGAAGTACAAATCTTTGGCAAAACCGGCCTTCTGCGGACCCGAGAACAGCAGCTCTTCGGCCTGCGCGAGTTGCTTTTGCTGAAGTTGCGTGATCGACGTTGGCATCGGTACTCCTTCACTTATTCCCATTCGCCGTCGGCTGTATCTGGACAGACCGGTGAATATTTTGCGTCGCGCGTTGTGCCCGGCGAAGCTGAATTCTAGCATGGAGTTGGCGATTTGTACGAATCCAAACGCAAACGAAAAGGGCGAGGGTGCGAACATGCGCATTTCGGCAGCCATGACTATGTTGTCGATGATTGGGCTGCTGTGCCTGGCCGGAAGCCACGCTCAAGAAAATTGCACCGTCACGCTGAAGCTGATCGACTCGGCGACCGGCCGTGAACTGTCTGGACTGGTCAGTGTTGCCGACGCCGACGGCAATCGGGTCGCCGTTCGTGAGTTGCTCTCCCGCGGGCTGGGGCTGGATGAGACCCTGCCGATCGGCCGTTGGTCGGTGCTGGCGAAATCGACGACCCTGCAGCTACCGAAAAAGAAGCTCATCATCGCGGCGCTCTCGGGGCTGGAGACCGAACAGAACCAGATTACGATCGATTTGACCACCCAAGACCGGGCCAACGTCACCCTTCTGCTCAAGCGGTTTTACGACGCATCGCTTCGCGGTTATAGGTCGGCCAACACACATCTGCATTTGCAGAAGATCAGCCGGGCGGAGTGCGACCGCTACCTGCTCGAAGTTCCCCAAGCAGACGGACTCGATTTGTTGTTTCTCTCCTATCTGGAACGCGCGGGGGCCGATCGGGAATACACATCGAACCGCTACACCGACGGCGATCTGGCGTCGTTAACGAAAATCTCAGGGGTCACGTTCGGCAACGGCGAAGAGCACCGGCACAACTTCACCGGGTTTGGCGAAGGTTACGGGCACGTCATGCTGCTCAACATCCAGAAACTGATTCAGCCGGTCAGCATCGGTCAGGGCATCATGAAGAGAGGGACCGATGGCATCCCGCTGCAGCGCGGGATCGACACTGCCCGCCGGGACGACGCAACGATCATCTGGTGCCACAACAGTTGGGGCAGAGAGGCTTTTCCGAATTTTCTGACCGGCCGGGTCAACGCCCAGAACATCTTCGACGGCGGGCCGCACGGCAGTTACAAGGATAGTTTCTACCGCTACCTGAACGCCGGATTGCAGGTCCCGTTCTCGACCGGTACCGATTGGTTCATGTACGATTTCTCACGCGCCTATGCCGAAATGACGGGTGAGGTCAGCGTGAAATCGTGGCTCAAAGCCCTGGCTGCCGGACGGACCTACATCACCAACGGGCCGTTGTTGGAGTTCAGCGCCGACGGGAAAAAGATCGGCGAAACAATTGAACTCGAAGCACCCGGAAAAACCGAAGTCAAGGCCCGCGCCGTCGGACGAGTTGACTTCGGGCGGATCGAGCTGGTGCGGAACGGACGGGTCGTTGCCCGGTCCCCAAGTCGTCGTGTCGGTAGACACTACGAAGCCGATTTGTCAATGGCCGTCGAACAGCCGGGCCCCGGTTGGCTAGCCCTGCGGACACCACCGCCGCCGGTTAAGGACGACCCGCTACTGCAGCAACCGGTCTCAAAAAATGAGTTCGGCCACGACTTGTTCGCACACACCAGTGCCATCTACGTAGAAGTCGGCGGGCGCAGTCACTTCGACCCGTCAGTCGCCAGCCGGTGGCTCGCCGCGATGAAGAACAATCACGACTTCATTGCCGAGAAAGCCAATTTTTCCGACGATCAAGAACGGCAGCGGGTGCTCGACGTCTATCGAGACGGGATTGCCGAGATGACGAAAAAGCTGAAGTCAAACGCCAGCCGTTGATTTTCTCACATCCGAATTTTCCAACCTTGGCCAGGGGAGCCGCCACCATGAAAGTTCGCACCTGTCATCTTAGAGTTGTTGTCTGTCTGATCGCTTTTCTGCAAGCGCTGCCGACATCGGGACAGGATCACAAGTCTCCGCTGGCGAAACTCGATTTCAAAGACGGAGATAGTCTTGTCTTTCTGGGCGATAGCATCACGCATCAGTGTCTGTACACGCAATATGTCGAAGATTTCTTTTACACCCGCTTCCCGCAGATGCGGCTGAAGTTTCACAACTCGGGTGTCGGCGGCGCGCGGGCCTGGGACGCTCTGCAACGGTTCGACCGTGACGTTGCCGCCTACAAACCCAAATACGTGACCGTTCTGTTGGGAATGAACGACGGTTCGTATCGGCCTTATGACGAACAGACGTTTCAGAAGTACCGCAAAGACATGATCGAAGTCATTTCTCGGATCAAACAAACCGGCGCCACGCCGATTCTGATGACGCCCACCATGTTCGATTCACGGGCCGCTCGCAAGCGGGATCGCCGACGTGTGCCCGGGACCCTTGAGCTGTATAATTCGGTGCTCTCGTTTTACGGCAGTTGGCTGCAGGAAGTGGCGGTCGAGAACGGTTACGGTTTCGTCGACATGTTTAGTCCGCTGAACACTCTGACGCTGCGACAGCGCAAGACCCAGCCAGATTTCACCATGATTCGCGATTCCGTGCATCCCGATCCGCCCGGACAATTGGTGATGGCCTATGCGATTCTTGATCAGATGGGACTGCGGAGCCCGGTTTCCAGCATTCGCATCTTCAACAGCGGCGAGGGCAAACCGCAGGTCCATGCACGAGGCGGAACTGTCTCTGATCTGCAAACAACCGCGGATGGACTCTCCTTCAGTTGGGCGGCCGAGAGTTTGCCGCTGGTGCTGCCGGAAGAGGCCGCGATTGGCGTGAAACTGCTGAACCTGGGACACCGTATGAGTCGCGAGGCACTGGAACTTCACGGCTTGCGACCGGGCCAATACGAGCTGACGATCGACGGCGATGTGGTTGGTACGTTCAGTTCAACGCAACTGTCCCGTCACATCGAATTGCAGGCGAACGCAAAGACGCCGCAAAACCGGCAGGCGCTGGAAGTGACACAGCTCAACAAGCAGCGGAACGACCGTCCGGTCCGAGCGCTACGGAACGAATGGCGGTTGTTCCAGCGATACGCCCGTGATGCCGAACGGCTGAAAGCTTCACCTGACGATGCGGAACTCAAGAAACAGGTTGAGACAGCCCGCAAACAACTTGAGGGCCTGGAGGAACAGATCAAAATCCACGAACGGGCGGCCCGCGCGATGGAAGACCGGATCTTCGAGCTTAATCAGCCCACGACGCGCAGGTATGTCCTCAGACGGGTCTCGTAAAGGGCGCCGTGATCGGGCTGCCTTCAGTAGAGCGGATTCAGAACGGCCAATCCAGCATCAGACCGGTGGAGCCATCGCTGGGATGCACATAGGGCAGCAATCGGACGCGGGAGTCGCCGCACAAGTGACGTCCCGCGACGGACTTGCCGATTACGTAACCTAGCGCGGCGCCGAACAAAACGTCGGAGAGGTCATGGTCTCGCTCGTCGATCCGGCTCCAGCTAATCAGTCCGGCTAGTGCGTAAGCGGGCAGACCTGCCTTGTGGCCGTAATGCTCGTCGAGGACGGCCGCCATGGCAAAGCTGCTCGAAGAATGAAACGACGGAAAGCCGAACATTCCGCCGTTCCAACTATCGGTCGGCCGGTCGGTGTTGGCAATCGCTTTGATCGCCAGCGTGCTCAGCCCGTTGATTGTGTACGTGTTGATGAGCGAGGCACTAAGACTATGCAGTTCGTCATCGTCTCGTTGGAGGCTGATCCCGTACACCGCCAACAGCACGGGGACCTGGTAACGGGCATCACCCAAACGGCCGAGCATCTGGCTGCCATCACCCCATCGTAGGGGATACCGGGCGGTGTTGTCGCGAACCACGGCGTCGAGGTCTTGCCGAAAGACAATGGCCGTTGCCAGCGCACCGCCCAGAATGGCAGCGTTGTTCCCATTAACGATCCCGCGGGCATCGTCTCGGAGCATCGGCAAAAACTCGGCGAGATCGTTGCGGAACTTGTTACGGAAGCGTTCCGCAAAGGGGCCGAGAGTGTCGCAACCGCATGGATCGTGGCCAAAGACATCCTCGACCGAACCGACACGGGACCGCTCTGGAGATTCTGCGATCCGCTGGATCGACTGATCAAAGTTCACGGGCGGCCGGTCGTCTATCAGCTTGACCGGTCGATTGAACACCCCGTTCACTTCCGCATCGAAACGGCTCGTTCCGTCCGAACTGGGCGGTGCCGCCGGCTGGCGGTCATCGACGGCAACCGGCAAGGGCGGGTCAACCTCTTCTTTGCCGTTTTGTTCACTGTTTTGACTGACGTAAACCGCAACCCCGGGCGGCTGGGATTCGCCGGCGACACAAACATCCGCAACCGATCCCGTCGTGAGCAGAGCGAGCAAGCCGGAGCAGATTTTTTTGGACAACCACAAACGTGAAACTGTCATGTATCGTTTCGATCGTTGTGTTGTCGTCGGAAGTTTTTTCATTGGTGCAACTTCGGTCGTGTAGCTTCGTCTGGATGAAGGACTGAAAAGAAAGGTCCGGACAATCTCAGAAATGACTCGGCGTCCTTCGACCAAACGCCGCAGCGCGCAGCGGAACAACATAGGCGGGTGAATCTCATCTTAAGAATCGTCAGATCGTCCCGGATGATTCCAAAAATCAAGCAAAAAGAGAACCAGCAATTCAACCGGAATAATCCGTCTAACCGCTACAACCGTCAAACTCTGACGACTGACCACTCGCCATTTTACCCCCGGCAGGATGACAGAAATGATTGTCACACCTGTTGCAGGACCATCCAGCCGATTTGATTGCCGGAGAGCATTGATAACCCTATAATGTGAAGGCGTGACTGGAGCCATCGGTTCCGGACCGGTAAATCATCACGGGCTTCCGTCTCGCAATTTCCGGCAATGGCAGCCCAAACCTTGTTCGAAACCCACCGCAGTCGTACTCGACGCCTTGTAGAAAGCGAACGTTTCTCAGAACGGAGATGCAAGTGGTGACGGATGCCGGCAGCCTCATTGCACGTCTGGAGGCGAACATTGCCGGTGTTCTGCTCGGCAAACCAGAGACCATCAGACTGGCGGTCGTGGCTCTACTCGCTGAGGGTCACCTGTTAATCGAAGACGCTCCCGGCGTCGGAAAGACGTCCTTGGCCAAAGCGATTGCGCGAAGCCTCGAGTGCAAGTTTACGAGGCTGCAATTCACGCCCGACATGCTTCCCAGCGATATTCTCGGTGCCAGCATGTACCTGCCCAATTTGGGCGAGTTCGAATTCCGCAAGGGACCGATTTTCACCAATGTGCTGCTCGCCGACGAGATCAACCGCACCACGCCGCGAACCCAGAGCGCCCTGCTGGAAGCGATGTCGGAACGGCAGGTCTCAATCGAAGGACGGACCTATCGGCTCAGCGACCCGTTTTTTGTACTCGCCACCCAGAATCCGTTCGAGCACGAAGGAACATACCCGCTTCCGGAAAACCAGCTCGACCGCTTCTTGATGTGTATCGAAATCGGCTACCCGGACCGTGAATTTGAGAAGCTCATTTTGACCAGTCAGCGCGACGGCGATCTGGTCGAGACGCTGCAGCCGGTGCTCAATATCGACCAGGTGCGGCAATTACGGTCCGCCGTGTTTGAGGTCAAAGTGGACGATGCGATTGATGATTACATGCTCGATATCATCGCCGCCACGCGATCGCATGACGAGTTAGAATTGGGAATCAGCACGCGGGGGGGAATCGTGCTGCATCGCGCGGTGCAAAGCCTGGCGTTGATCGAAAACCGTAAGTTCGTCGTCCCGGACGACGTCAAACGGCTGGCCCTTCCCGTCTTGGCCCACCGGGTCGTCTGCCGCGGTCCGCTGCACGAAGGGCAGCGCAGACGTGCCAAGGATATCATCCGCCGCATTCTGGAGACTGTGCCGATTCCCGACTGAGCCAGGGAAGCCTGCTCTTGCCCTGCCCGGTCATTTTGGAAACGACCTGGTCCGGCATCCCTGTTACAATTGAAGTGGAGCGGAATCGTCGTGGTCAAGACCGTCGGCTGTCTGGTTCACTTGGCGATGGAAACCCCAACGACATGACAGCGACCACACCGTTTTACCTGAAACCATTCGTCGGAGACCTCTTCGATGTTCTCTGAACAAACCCGCCGCCTGGTGCTGCTTCCGGCCTTTTTTGTATGGGGCTGTTCTTCAGATGAGGGAAACTCCGTCGCACAGCATGACGGAAAGCCCGTCGTAGGACCGACGCATGCCGATCACAAAGGGGCAGCGACCGACAGTCGCAGCGAAACTCCCCAGAAGAAAGCGCCAGGCCTTGACGGGAAGAAAAAATCTGCAAATCGGCTCGTCCGAGAAACCAGTCCCTATCTGCTACTGCATGCACACAATCCGGTCGACTGGTTTTCCTGGGGACCGGAGGCGTTCGTCAAAGCCAGAAAAGAACAGAAGCCGATTTTTCTTTCGATCGGCTACAGTAGCTGTTATTGGTGTCATGTGATGGAGCGGCTTGTTTTCGAGAACGAACAGATCGCGGCCTACATGAACGAGCACTTCGTCAATATCAAAGTCGACCGGGAAGAACGACCCGACATCGACGACATTTACATGACCTCGCTGAACATCTACTTCCAGGCCACCGGTTCCCAGCAGGGAGGTGGCTGGCCGTTGTCGATGTTTCTCACGTCTGAGGGAAGACCGTTTATGGGTGGAACCTACTTTCCCCCCAAAGACGCGAATGGACAGGTCGGCTTCGACACCGTGCTGCGCAAGGTGAACGACCTCTGGAAAAATCGTCGCCAGAACGTAGTCCAGGACGCCGAAGCCATCACCGCCGCAGTCCGCAACGTGATGAAACCACAACTGGTGCTCAGCCCGGTGAAGATCGACCGCGGACTCACCGACCAGGTCATTCGTGCCATTGCCCATAGCTACGATTCCGAATACGGCGGCATCAGCTTCAATCGCAGCAACCCCAACGGTCCGAAATTTCCTTCGCCCGCCAATCTGGCGCTGCTGCAATACGCAGCCGATCGGCAGAAAGATCAACAGGCGGCAAAGATTCTCAACCACACGCTCGACCAGATTGCAGCGGGCGGTATTCACGACCATCTCGGCGGTGGGTTTCACCGTTACAGCACCGACCGGTTCTGGCTCGTGCCGCACTTTGAAAAAATGCTCTATGATCAGGCGCAGTTGGCCGACGTCTACGTCGAGGCGTTTCGTCAGACCGGCAAACCGCGATACCGCGAGGCCGTCGAAGGTATCTTCGAATTTACACGCCGCGAAATGACCGATGCT
>Ga0310123_10003633_pt1 | contig 11856 bp, 12 predicted proteins | sample CB6_AW_1057_MG_FD_203505 | JGI IMG/M metagenome (GOLD analysis project Ga0310123, IMG submission 203505) | Marine microbial communities from Western Arctic Ocean, Canada - CB6_AW_1057 | ecosystem: Environmental > Aquatic > Marine > Oceanic | place: Canada: Western Arctic Ocean | collected... | reverse complement strand
TTTCTGCTTCAGCAGTCGCTTGTAAGGCCAGTTGTCCTGCCACTCGATACCGTGGTTGCGGCAGAAGGCCAGCAGTTTGTCGTGCTTGCAGCCCTGCCGTGGTGTAACCTGCTGTGGGACAATGGGTTCTGGATGGTGTTTTCTTGCTGCAAAGTGACTCACAAAGAGACAAAGAGAGCGCAGTACCGGTACGGAATCAATCCATTCCGCTGCCTTCGGTCCCCAGAGGTGATGATTGAATGTCGAAGAAAGTGGCGTCTGTTGAGCATGTTTCGCTCATCTTCATCGATCGACGATCTGGTGAGACGACGGATTCTTCAGCGAACCGCTACACGTACTCCGGCAGGAATTTCTTCCAGTTTTCGTAGATGGTATTGTGAATCATCTCGTCGGATACCTTCGGCAGATTCGTGCCGGCGACGATGTCGTTCACTTTGTTCTGACCGGCGATGACCTGTACCGCCGTCGCTGAGGGAAAATCTGAGCCAAAGATCAGTTTGTGTTCCACGCCGTATTCAATGGCCGTCATGAACGCTTGGTAGTGACGCAGCGGACGGTAGTGTAAAGCGGAGATGTTGGCGTAGAGATTGGGATGCTTGCGGATCAGCACGACGCATTCGTCTTCCCAGGGATGACCCATGTGGGCGATGACGATCCGCAAGTTCGGGCAGGCGACGGCGATGTCTTCCAGTTGCACGGGGTTGGCGTACTTCAGCGGTCCCGGACGCACGAACGATGTCCCCTGATGAATGTTGACCGGAATCCCCAGCGACTCCGCCTTCTTGAACAGCGGCAGATGCTTCGGGTCTTGTGGATCCCAATTCTGGTAAATCGGCGAGCACTTCAGTCCGCGAAGACCGAGATTATTAACGTAGTGCTCCAGCTGATCGACACAGTCTTCGTCGTTGGGATCGACCGAACACCACCCAATAAACCGGTCCGCATGGTTACTGACGAACTTCGCGATCAGTTCCTGATCGGCGTCGATTCCACAGAACGGCGCCTTGATGCCGAAGACGATGACTTTATCCGCATCGGCGGTCGCTTCGAGCAATTGCTCCGGCTTGGAGTCGAAGGCATTCGACTCTTCAACGTCGCTGCCGGCGAAGTAAACGTCCTCGGAGAGTTTCATCTTGGCCCGTTTCGCTTCCCAGGCGAACTTGACGAATTCGTCCGAATAGTGGTCGGGATACCACATCAAGTTGGTGTGCGTGTCAAACAGCATTGTTTGTCCTCGCGGAAGCGTCACATTCTCGTCGACACGATGGGGCTGCTGAGCGTGGTGGTTCATTCGGCCGGAATTCAAGACCGCGATGGAACGAAGTTGGTCTCCGAGAAAGCACGCGACCGGTTTCCTCGCATGAAACGTATCTGGGCCGACGGTGGCTATGCCGGCCAGTTACTCGAGTGGTTGCAGACATTGTCGGGTTGGATACTGGAGATCGTGAAACGGCCGAAGGACGCCAAAGGATTCACACTTTTGCCGCGACGATGGGTCGTCGAACGAACATTTGCGTGGTTCGGCCGCTACTGGCGACTCAGCAAAGATTACGAATACCGCCCGGAGACCAGCGAAGCGACGCTGCAACTCGCAATGATCCACATCATGGTCAGACGCCCCGCCAAAAATCGGCGATAAAAAATCAAAAACCCAGATTTCCAGACACGTTCTGTGGAACAATGCTCGTACGCCGAGTTAGGATGCCGTGAGACAAATCGCCATCGTCACGAAAGGGATATCTAGGAAACATGTTATGATATGTCAATAAGACTTACAGTAAAGGTAGAGAGGTTAAGACAAGAGACCAAGGTCACAAGTCTTTATGAAATTGACATTTCTCGGTGCTGCCGGAGAAGTGACCGGCAGTCAACATCTGATCGAAACTAAGAATCTGCGGATTCTGCTCGACTGCGGCCTGTTTCAGGGCCGAAGAGCCGAAGCGCGCTCGAAAAATGAACGATTCCGCTGCGAACCGAAAAAGCTCGACGCCGTCATCCTTTCGCATGTCCACATCGATCATTGTGGCAATCTACCGAGGCTATACCGCCACGGGTTCTGAGGGTCAATCTTCTGCACGCGGGCCACCGCCGACGTCGCCGGCATCATGCTCCGCGACAGCGCCCTCATTCAGACCGAAGATGTCAAATACCTCGCACGGCACCGGAAGCCGGGCCCTTTTCACGTCCAGCCGCTTTACACCGAAAAAGACGCCCGCGATGTTGCCCGGTCGTTCGAGCCGGTCGGCTACGGCGAGTGGCACGAGCTTTCGCCCGAGTTTCGGTTGCGTCTCTCCGATGCGGGTCACATTCTTGGATCGGCGATTTGCGAGATGCAGATCTACGACAAGGGCGATGCTCGACGGGTTGTGTTTACGGGAGATCTCGGCCGCCGTGGACTGCCACTGCTGCAAGATCCGACATTGGTCGGTGGATGCGACATTCTGATCAGCGAATCGACCTATGGAAACCGCGTACCCGTTCCTCCAGAAGATCTCAAGTTTGCGTTGCTGCGGATTATCTCCGACGCGGTCAATAACGGCGGGCGAGTGATAATTCCGGCGTTAAGTCTGGGTCGCACGCAACAGATTATTTACGACCTCGACGAATTGACCGAGGAACAAGTTCTGCCAACGATTCCGATCTTTGTCGACAGTCCGCTGGCGACACGGCTGACGGTAGTCTATCACGATCACCAGCAGGAGATGGACGACGAGGCACAGCGGAGCCTGTGGCTCGACGGCGACTTGTTTGAATTCCCGGGTTTGACTTACATTCACTCGCGTCAGAAAAGCGTCGCCTTGAACCGCCGCAAAGGACCGTTTGTGGTGATCTCGGCCAGCGGCATGTGCGAAAACGGCCGAGTGCTACATCACCTCAAGCACGCCGCCGGCGATCCGAAGAACACGATTGTCATTATCGGTTTTCAGGCCGCACACACTCTGGGACGCCGCATTGTCGAGCGGCGAGCGACACTGAAAATCTTTGACGCACACATCCCGTTGCGGGCGCAGGTTGAAACCATCAACGGACTCTCCGCCCATGCCGATGCCGAGGACTTCAAATGGTGGTACGACCACATGGCTCGAGAGACGGGCATCGGGCAGGCATTCCTGATCCACGGCGAACCGGAAGCGTCGCAGTCACTGGCGGCGCTGATCTGCGATCATTGCGACGAGAATCCGATTATTCCGCAGCTGTACCAGTCCTTCGAGGTGTGAAGAAGCCCCCGTTACCGACGAACCTGCTAATGCCCGTAAGCCGCTAGAAAAGTAAACATCCACGGACATGTTTCACGGCTCAAGGAATATGACAAGGTAACGTTACTCGCATTCCCACAAATCTTCCAAGTAAAATACAACGCTGTGCGATCGGGAAACGTCAGGATGTCTACCGGAACGCTGCGTTTGGGGAAGTAATTTTCCCAACGCGATCGAGCCCCCCAAGCTGATCTGCAAAGATCATTTGAACATCTTCACCCATAAGCTCCCCTTGTGTCAAAAAAGATTGCGAACAGGTTCTGGGCCAAACGGCGCGGCGATTGTAGTTTCCGCATCTGTAAGGATGCCTGCCAAGTCAATAGCGCAACTCAATTAAAACGTAGCCGAACGTTCTTAGCTGTCCCTCTGTTGTAAGAAAGCAAGGAAAACCGATGCGAAAAATTGCAGCATCTTATTTTCTCGTGATTTTTTTATTCAGCCCGGCGGTGTGTTCAGCCGCGAAACCGAATGTTCTTTTGATTAGTATCGATGATCTCAATGATTGGGTCGGCTGCTTGGATGGGCATCCACAGGCGTTCACACCGAATATCGACCCTTTGGCTAAACGCGGCGTTCTTTTCAGTAACGCTCATTGCCAAGCCCCCGTTTGCCAGCCCTCGCGCGCAAGTCTGATGGTCTTGCGTCTGCCCTCGTCGACCGGGCTTTACTTTCTCAATCCTGGGCTTCAGCAGTCGGAAGTGGCCAAGGACGAAAAAACACTGCCCGAAGTATTCGCCCCATTCGGTTACAAAGTCATGGGTGCCGGCAAACTCTTTCATCACAGGGACAATCAACGAGTTTTTGATGGCGTCGGCGAATACGGCGGCAACTTCGGCGGTTTCGGTCCGTGGCCTAAGAAAAAAATCAGCCAACCCCACGGGCATCCGCTTTGGGATTGGGGCGCCTATCCCGATGATTCTTGCCGGCCCGACAGTCTGTCAACGTCCCGTCGGTTTGATCGACATTTTTCCCACACTGTTGGATCTCACGGGGCAACAAGCAATCCAAAAGCACGAGGGACTATCCATAAAACCGCTCCTCGAAGATCCGACGCGAGAATGGAACCACCCGACACTCACCACCTTCGGCCGTGGAAATCATTCGGTCCGTTCGACCCGCTGGCGTTACATCCACTTTTTGGACGGATCCGAAGAGCTTTACGACCACGAAAACGATCCGCATGAGTGGATGAACCTTGTGGATGACCCAAAGATGGCGACCGTCATCAGCGAGCACCGACGTTGGCTGCCGAAATCCGAAAAAACCATCCTCGGCAAAGGCTCCACCGGTCACGATGCCTACGCAGCGGCAGCCGCTGAATTGAAGTAGTAACTCCGCGAGGAAGCAAACAGCAGCGCTGACCAGCTTCATTTGCAGGAGTAGTCCGCGAATTGAAGCTGATATTTAATCGAATCAATCCGACCGCCACGGACTTCACATCGGCGGCACTGATGGTAGACTTCATTCTTGAACGCATTGCCATACTCCCTGAATGGCTTGGTTTTGCGTAAACCATCTTGGAGAAACACCATGAGTTCACCTATAGAAAATCTGACACGAATTGCGGTTTTTGGAAGAACTTAAATTGGTATCATGCCAGGTGTACAGTTTTCGTGTGTGTTGGGTCTGGTTATCCAAGTTGGCAGCAGCAGGTAGTGCAATCTGATGGACCAACGGCAACTCAGGCAGCGTTTGCAGGGCTGTTACGTCACGATTCCCACGCTCTTCGAGGACGACGGTCTCGCGTTGAACTTGCCCGGGATTCACCGGCACGTCGAGTTCCTGCTGGAGGGAGGATTGAAGGAGGGCACCGGCATTATTCTCTCCGGCGGCGGTGCCGGGGATTTTTCGACGATGACGATTGCCGAACGGTTGGATGTGGCCCGGACGGTTGTCGAGGCGGCCGGGGGGCGGATTCCGGTGACCGTCGGGGCCCAGACGACCAGTACAGCCGAACTGGTGGAACTGGCCCGGGCCGCTCAGGTGATGGGAGCTGATTACATCCAGGTCTCGCCACCGTTTTATTTCTCTCACACCGAGGATGACTTCTTCGAGTACATCCAGGCCGCGTCGCAGGCGGCTCCGGAGATCGGCCTGATTGTCTACAACACATACTGGACCAGCATGGGAGTTTCGCATGGCATGGTCGAACGGTTGATCGACCTGCCGAACATGGCGGGACTGAAATGGAGCAGCCCCGGGAACGATTTCTTCGGGTTTGAGCGGGTTGTCGAGGAGTTTGCCGAGCAGGTGGCGATCATCGACAACCAGTTGAAGTTCATCACAAGTCACATGCTCGGCGCCAGAGCGATCGAACTGCATATCTGCAACCACTGGCCCGAGTGGGGCGTGCGGTTGTGGGGACTGCTTGAAGAGGGTGAGTACCCCCGGGCGCATCGCGAGTTGATGGATGTCGTTGCGCCGTATTATCGCTTGTGGGCTGAGATGGGGCAGTTCACCAGCGGTGACGGGTATCTCGACAAGCTCTGCATGGAACTTGTGGGACTGGATTCCAGCCGTTGCCGTCCGCCGACCCGCGACGTCCGCGAGCCGTTTCGCGAGCAAGCCCGCCAGATGCTGATCGACTGTGGAACCCCCAACGTGATCGATCAGGTGTGACGAGATGAGCGGATCGCTGCACGGGATCGACATGGCGATCGTGGCGGCGTATCTCGCCCTGTCACTGGGCCTAGGGCTGGCGCTGCGTCACCAGTCCAGCCGCGACGAGTTCCTGACGGCCGGGCGGTCGATGGGCCGGTTCACGGTGGGACTCAGCGTAATGGCCTCGCTGTTTTCGGCCAACAGCTTCGTCATGTTTCCTTCGACGGCCTACGGCAGCAGCCTGCGGATCCTGATGGCCGTCGTGGCGTTCTGGTCCACCATTCCACTGGTGGTCTGGGTCTTCATCCCCGTCTATTCCCGGCTGAAATGTGATACCGCCTACGAGTATCTCGAGCACAGGTTCCACGTCGCCGTTCGCTGCCTGGCCAGCGGGCTGTTCGTGATCCTGCGGATCGGCTGGATGGCTGCGGCAACCTACGCGGCCTCGGTGGCGATCTCGGGGATCTCGGGATTGAACCAGTACACGGTGATTGTCGGCCTGGGAACCGTGGCCGTCATCTACACGATGTTCGGTGGTCTCCGCGCCGTGATGTGGACCGACGTGATCCAGTTTTTTGTCTTTTTCGGCACGATCCTCTTTGCCGCCGGGTTGCTTGTCGCCGGAACCGAGGGTGGGGTCACCCGGATCGTCGATACCTATTTCCAGGATCGTGAGCAGATGCTGTTCGATTTCCGGCTGGATCCGACGATCCAGTTCGGGACGATCGCGATCCTGGTCGGCAGTTTCCTGGAGGGACTGTCCGCCTATGGAGCCGATCAGGTGGCCGTCCAGCGTTACATCGCTGCCCGGGACACCCGGACATCACAAGCCGGATTCGTGATCGCCCAACTGGCTACACTGATTGTGGTGCCCGGCCTGCTGACGATCGGGATGGGCTTGTTCAGCTACTTCCATTACCATCCCGGTGACCTGGCCGAGGTGGTCGGCGACACGATCCAGGAATCCGGGAGCGAGGCGGCGCGGGAGGTCCGAGACCGTGTTGAAGCGACCGAAGGAAGGGTTGGCGGGGAAGCGGTCACTACGTACTACAATTCTCGTCCACGGCAATTGCACTCCGATGTCGTCGCCTTGGGGCTCAGTGACCAGGCGATGCTGCAGTTTGTACGATTGAGATTTTCACCCGGTCTGGTCGGCTTGTTGGTGGCGGCACTGATGGCCGCGACGATGTCGAGCATCGATTCGGGGATCCACTCGATCACAACCGCATTGATCGTCGATTTTCGTGATCGGTTGCGACCCGGTTGGCGACCGAAGACGCAGGCCGGCGATATGTTGACTGCGCGGTTGATGGTGGTCGTCATCGGCATGATTGCCATCGGATTGGCCTGTTTCGTCGGGGAATTGGGCGACGTGTTCACCGTGGCCAAGAAGACCGTCGGGGCCTTCGCCGCCCCGTTGCTGGCGATGTTTGTGCTGGGGCTGTTCATCCCGCGGGCAACACCGACGGGGGTCTTCTTCGGAACCTTTGCCGGCGCCACGCTGACGGTGCTGTTCACATTTTCCGACACCTTCGCCGAGTGGTTTTCGATGTGGGTCTTTGTCGTCGGCTTCGTGAGTTCCCTGGTATTCTCGTTTGCACTGAGCCTGATGCCCGGGCTGAAGCAAATGCCTCAACCCCAATCACCGCCGACGTTCTGGAAGGTGATTCGCGGAGACGATTCCTAATCCCAGGACTCAAGGAGAGACCATTCTGATGACACGCTTCGTAATCCGGATCCCGATGGCCGGCCTCGAAGGGTGAATTTATTCAGCCGAACATTTCAGCTTATGAAACGAGTGTGTTGAATCCCGTCAAGCTGTGCAATCTCAACTGATTTGAGCCAACGATATTGGCCAGCGCCTTTCGGCGCCAAACATTCGGCGCTCACAATTTCGGCCCACCGTGCTCAATCGTATGAAATCAAGCGGCTGAGATGCGAGAAATTGGTGAGCCGCAACTCATGAGAAGGATTGGAGATGGAGTTCGGCTCAGTATTTTAACCATACGTGCTTGGTGATCAGCTGAGATCTACAAACGATGTTGTTGGGAAGTTTCAGGATATCAATAGTTTACAGCGAGGCTGAATATTTTTACCACACGCGTTCTGGCAGCGTCAGTATAAACCAGCCTCACCATTCATCCCATAGCCGCAGCAGCGCCGCTCCGCTCCTTGAACCGGCTTGGTCGGCTTTGGTTATGGTCGCAGTCATCGTAGTTGAAAACCTGACTGCGCGCGGCGGGAGACACTCTGCCCTTTGCGTCTACAGCGGTGATTTCGAAGATGTAGATGCTGCCGAGTAGAAGCTGGCGGCCGAGATTTAATCTGGGGGAATCGTCGGGCGTTTGGATGGCGGCGTAGGGCTGGATCTGGGTCGTGGGCCAGAGGTCGCCGGGTTTGATGAGCACGGGAGTGACGCGATAGGCCACCGCACCTGGTGACGCAGTCCAGGTGAGGGTGCCGTCATTGAACTTTAGATTGGTCGGCGGGTTGAGGGAATTTGCCTGCAAGGGTTCGGGGCCGACTCGCAGGTGCCAGGCATCGATTCTGCGATTCGCGGGCGTAGTCATGATGAGCTTGTCTTCGCCCGCGATGGCTGTGCCGACGTTGCCGCCCGTCTGGCTGCTGATGACGAAGGCGCGACTCCAATTGCGACCGGTCCCATCGGCGGAGAGATAGACGCGGCAATGGTTGCGGCTCAACGCGGTAGTGACGGTGAGGATTCCATTCTTCAGCAGATGCAGCGTGGGTAGCTTGCCGGCAAAGGGAAGAACTTTCGGCTGCTGCCAGGTCTTGCCGTCATCAGTTGAACGCACGGAAACGAGGTCGGACTTCACGGTGCTTCCCGTGCGAACGATCGCCAGCAGCTCACCATCTTTGGTTGGCGAGATGGTTGTTTCCTGCCAGGGCGTGACGACGTGGGCTCCCGCCTGTCTCATCGCGATGGTGGTTGTGACAAGGGATCGGACTTTCCACACCCGGCCGCCGTCCTCGCTTTGCAACAACACAACCTTGTTGCCCGTTTTTTTCCACGCGTAAGCAGGCATGAGCAACAAGCCGTTTTTACATTCGATGATGTGCGCCAGGGGGCGAGCGATGACGCCGATTTCCGGCGGGCACTCAATCCTGGCTCGCGCGAGGTTCCAACTTTGGCCGTGATCCCTGGAAATGCCAATCTGGTAGGCGTCGGCGGGTACGTCAGGGAGCTTGGCATCGCGTCGCGTCTCTGGATCGGGCACCCATTTGATTCCAAAAGCGAACAGGTCACCATTCTTGAAGCGTTCCGCCCACAGGTCGACCATTTCGGTCATCGGCCAGTTGTCGCGCCCCTTCGTCCATGTAATGCCGCCGTCAGCGGAAATCGCCAATCCAATTCCACTGGAGTCCCCGAAATCATCCGGGTGATTCGGATAGAAGTTCAAAACACGATCTCCCGCGATCACGGGATAGCCGCCACCAGTGATGCCTACGCGTTCGACCACCGTGACGCGCGGACTGACAACGACTTCCACTCCCGTAGCGGCAGTCGCCGGCAGGAAAGCCAGAAAGACAGTGAGACAAGGTGACAAGGACGCGACGCTGAGGGTGGTGAAGGTGAACTTCATTTTGAACCTTTCTTCGGTGTCAGGATCAGTTGTTCGAATTCACTCTTCGATATTGCCGCGCGGCATGGATGAATCCGCCAAAAATCTTTTCTCGTTGATCATCAAAGCGGACGCGTTCCGGATGCCATTGCACTCCAAGAACGAAGCGGTTTGGGTCGGTGCATTCGATCGCCTCGACGACTTCATCCTCAGCATAGGCCACGGCCTGCAAACCGCGTCCCATGTGATCGGGATCGGCTGCCTGATGGTGGTTCGAATTGACGGTAATCGAAGTTTCCCCGAACAGGATTTTCATGATGCGACCGCCCCGAATCGTAATCTTGTGTTCCTTATCGCGGATGTTGCTGTGGGCGATGTGACCTTCCACATGTTGGATCAGTTTGCCGCCGAGAGCGATGGTGCAGAGCTGAGGTCCAGCGCAAATTCCCAGCACGGGCATGCGTTTGTTTTCTTGCAACACCAGCCGGGCGAGAATCATGTTCGACTCAGCCAGCATCTTGTAGCCGGGCGTGCTTTTCACCTGAGTCTCGATCTTTTTGGGCTCGCGGTAAAACGCGGGCGGGTAGTCGTTGACTCCAACAAACAGGAAGCCGTCGGCCATATCGACGTACTGTTGGAGAATGGTTTCGTCGGTGAAACACGGAACGAGAAGTGGGATGCCGCCGGACTCGAGGATCTGATCGACATAGCGGTTGTAGATCCGATATTCGTCGCGGTAAGCAAAGTCGGTTTCGTATTGTTCCGGACCGACGATCCCGCTGCTGCGAGCGAACTCAGTCTTGTCGTCGTTTGATTTGGCTAGTGGAGCTTTCGAAGCTCGCAAATGCCGGAGTTTGATGTCCATGGCAATCACGGGACGGCGCGCGGCGGGGTCGCCATCGGCTGCGAGGCAGGACGACATTGGAAGGCCGGCTGCCGCCAATCCAGCACCGACCGAGGTGAGGAAATGACGTCGGTTTGCGTTGCCGGCGTCGGTGAGAACGCATTCTGTGATTGAGGATTTCATAAAGCTTCAACTTTCTTTGGCGAATGTACTCAGGCCAGTGCAAACGCAGCGCCGTTCCGGCTCTGTCAGTATAAACCAGCCACGGCATTCATCCCATTGTCGGAACAGCGTTGTTTTACTCCTTGATCCGGCCTAGTTGACAGAAGATCGGACGGCAAGTAGCGTTCGTTGGATGCAACGGTTTCAGGCGTCGTAAGACGATGAAGCCGCTTCTTTCCATTTACATCTACCGTACCATTGACGAAACGAATAGGGTCCAACCGATGAACATAAAGCTGTAGTGAAAATTCTCAACCGAACTTTATCTGCAGCCCCATTCCCCACTTACGTCTCGCCATATTCACTGATTTTAGTCGCTAGATTTTACAGAATTTTTCCTGGATGCTGAGCAACCTATGCTGATTCTGCATCCTGAGATTCCATGGACCAGATTCTGCAGCCGTGGCAGTTGCTGCTTGCCATCCTGTCTGGTTGAGTGAGCTACTCCGGAAACTTTTGTGGCTTGATTGTTCACCACAGAATCGCTTCTCAGCGCGCCGAAATCTCGGCGCCGAAAACTGATCTCGCGAATAGAGTGCTTGGCGATCAGCTGAAATCTGCAAATGCTGATGTTTGGAAGTCTCGAAATATCAATAGTTTACCCGACCACTCGACGCTCTTTAGGTTTTTGGCCCACGACGGGATCAATCTTCAAAAAGTTACTTCACTTCGATCAACTCAACGATGAAATGCAGTGTCGCGTTTGGTGGAACGGCGTCATCTGCACCGCGTGAGCCGTAGCCGAGCTTTGCTGGAATCCACAATTCAATCATTCCGCCTTCCCTGACAAGCTGCATGCCCTCGGTCCAGCCTGGGATGACGCCACTCAACGGGAACGAAGTCGGCTCTCCCCGCTGATAGGAACTGTCGAACTCCGTGCCGTCATCCAGCCAACCTCGGTAATTGACTGTAACGGAATCGCTGGCGGTCGGTTTCTTGCCGTCCGATTTTCGTAGAATGCGGTACTTGATACCGGATTTCGTCTCAGTGAATTCTCGGGGAGCATCCTCATCCACGGCACCTGTGCCGATCAAGAGTTCTGCCTTATCAGCCGAGGTGATTGGCTGTTCGCTCTGAACGGGAGCCTGCTTCGGCTGGGACGGTGCAGTGGGGATGGGTGTGGATATTGGATTGGTGGCTGGACCGGGACAGCCGGCAAACGTTGCGACGTATCCAACCGCTATCAATGCACAGACGATTCGATCGACTTGCATGCTGATGTTCCTTTCTGGGAGGAAAACTAGACTTATCGCACACAGGTTATGATGCGCTGCCTGCGCTGTCCAGCACCCTTACCAAGCTCTGAGCCATTATTGAAAAGGAAAAGAGATGTCCGATCCATGAACAT
>Ga0310123_10003632_pt1 | contig 11856 bp, 4 predicted proteins | sample CB6_AW_1057_MG_FD_203505 | JGI IMG/M metagenome (GOLD analysis project Ga0310123, IMG submission 203505) | Marine microbial communities from Western Arctic Ocean, Canada - CB6_AW_1057 | ecosystem: Environmental > Aquatic > Marine > Oceanic | place: Canada: Western Arctic Ocean | collected... | reverse complement strand
GGGTCGCATCCAGCACCACGCCCACGTTGTCGGATTTCACGAGGGACAGCATCTGTCGGGACCGGTCCACGTCGTAGTAGAGCTGCCACACGTGGGGCATCTCCAGGACTACCCGGATGCCCAGTCTTCGGGCGTTCTCAGCGACCTCGTCGATCACTGCTGCGGCCGCCTGCAACTCCCCATCAGGGTCCTTCATCTGCGCCCGGCGGCCGACGTTGAGACAGACCATCGGCACGCCGACGACCGACAGGTTGTCGAGATGTGCACGTGCCTGGGCCTTGTACGCCTCGGCCTGCCGTGGCTCGTGCAGCTTGTAGAAGACGACGTTCTCCTTGGCCCTCCGCACGTCCTCTCGCTCCGCAGCCGACTGCCTGGGCGCGGCCACCTTCTCGTAGCCGAGGCCCTCCTGGTAGATCGTGACCAGCGCGCAGTTGGCGGCGATTGCGGTGAGCCCGTTCCGCTTCAGGAGTTCTCGAACCGCAACCGGATCGACCGTCCGGGAGCTGTGGGCCGAGAAGTGCTTCGTGTGGGTGAGCATGTCCGCGATCTCGACCCGGTCGAATCCGTAGCGGGCGATGTGCTCGAGGGCCGTCTGAAGCGAAGAGAGGGCGAAGGTCAACGTGGAGCAGGCGGTCACGCGCGGCATTGTGTTGTTCCTGCGTCCATCGTGTTGGTGATCCGGCCGCGGGTCAACCTCCCCGCAGCGGCTTCGACGATGGTCGTACGGCGGCAGCGAATCCCAACATTCGGCTACGCAGACGGAGCCACTGAGAACCGCATCTCACTTTCCTGTCGCATGCAACCAGGCGACAGGAAATACCCGCCAACGCGTTTTGCCGTTCCCTTCCGGAGGACTTACGCCGTAGTTGATGAAGATCTTGTCTTCGGAGAGAAAGATGGTCGGGTAGTGATAGTGCGTGAAGTCGTCTGGGATTTCGCCCAGGATCTCGTTCGGGCCGCTTCCGCCTCGAATCATCGCCTGTAGCGGCGGGGGTTTGACTTGCGTGACCTGCGCATCAATGCCGGGGCTGACTTCCAGATTCCGGCGATGGATCCAGGTCTGACCGTCGTCCCTGGAAATGGCGATTGTCAGCCGGCCACGCCGGTAGCCTCTCTTGATCTCCTCAGCTGACATCTGGTTCCACACCATCACCAGATCGCCCGTCTTCGGGAGCCGCTTCAACATCGCTGGCGAACTGGACATGGCCAGGTCGGTCAACTGGACTTTCAGCCAGCTCTTGCCACCGTCGGAACTGTAACTCTTGAGGATTCGGCCACAGGTGGAACGCATGAAGCACAAGAGGCGGCCGTCTTTGAGTTCGGCCACCACCGGTTCTTCGCAGGTCAGGTGTCCCAGATGGCCGTCCTTGAAGTAACCGACCATGAACCCCCTGCCCTGGCCGGAAACGCAACTTTGCCAGGTCTTGCCTTCGTCATCGCTGTAGCAGACGAAACTCCCGGACATTTCCGGGATGTGGGTGTGGGTTTCCAGGAGGATCTTCTTGCCTTTCCAGATCGCGTACCCGCCACGACCAGTCGTTGTGTAATCGGGATGGTTCCCGTACATGCCAAAGTAGAAAGGAACGACGATTCGTCCCTTGTACATTGCAGACCGAAGTTGAATCGCGACACCGTTGAGTTTCCAGCCGAGATTGAGGGGATTGATCTGGCCTCCCCGTTGCCAGGTCTTTCCTCCATCAACTGAAGTTTGCGAATACCTGCCACTGGTTTGGAACAGCTTTCCAGACAACAACCGCAAAAACCGGGGACGTTCGTCTTTCACTCGTTCGAATGAGACTTCTCCTGGCGGAAGCTCACCGGCGACAGCCGGGCTGAAACAGCTCAGCAGAAGTGCCATGAACGCCACCGCAATCCCACTGACGCGTATGAGACAGCTACGAAGTGCGCGGGAGAGTATCTGGGAACGGAACACTTCACTGGTACCCGCGTCATGTGCGAAGAGGAGGCGGCTGCGAGCCGGGACGTGCAACGGTGTTTGGCTCATATCGAGATTCTCTCGGACCTTCATTTCCTGGGTGTGAATTGAGACGAGTATAGATATGTCCGAATCATTCCGCAGGAAACATACAGGGATCCCCGCTGGACCGGTGCAAGTAGCCACGCCTCATCACCACTGCCCCTGCGAGGCAAAGCGACTGGTTGCTGACTCTCTTTCTGACTTCCTTTTGCCACACCCTGCTCCGCCGCCCTGACGGAGTGGCCTTCGGTGACCTTGGGCACACATCAGCGGTCTTGCCCTTGATCATCCTGGTCCGACTGGATCGAGAAAGTAACGGCTTGCAAGTAAAAGACGTTTGTCGCAGCATTGGTTCCGTGACGACCAGCACATCTTGAAAAGAACCGAGGAGTCATGAACGCGCGTGCAGCACATTTCTGTGCCGGCCTCCTGCTTCTTGCAACTCCGTCGTTTGCAGCCGACACGAAGGATGACGGAAGGCTCGGGGTCGAAGTACCAGGCATCGCCACGGACAACTCCGTCAAGTGGGATTACGACATTGTTTATGTTCGAGCTCCACGCTTCGGAGATGAAAAGGCGACCCGCTGGGCGGAGGTGTTCAACCCGCTGAATGTCGACCCGGGAAGCGACCTGGTGTTACTCCATCCTGACGGCAGCGAAGAGGTGCTGGTCGAGGGTGGACAGGGAGCGGTGGCCGATCCGTACGTTTCGTTCGACGGTCAATGGGTTTACTACGTCCGGTTTCATGACCAGACGAGACAGGCCGCATGGGGGTTCCCGGCGGGCGGTTCGGACATCTACAAGATTCACCTCGGCACTCGGAAAGTCGTCCGGCTGACGCACCAGGAACGGACACCCAACACGGGGATTCTGACGGAAAAGGAGACGAAGGGGACATCGGTCTTCAATTTGGGACCCTGCCCGGCGCCGGGGGGACGCATTGTTTTCACCAGCAATCGCAACCTGTTTGAAGCTCCCAAGACGTACACACGAGGTTCGTTCCAGCTCTTCACAATGGACGACGACGGCGCGAACGTCGAGATGATCGGCTACATGAACCTTGCCAGTGCCCTGCATCCAGTGATTCTGCGCGACGGCCGGGTGATGTTCTCCAGCTATGAAAGCCAGGGACTGCGAGACTTGCGCAACTGGGGGCTGTGGTTCATTTATCCGGACGGAACCGGCTGGGGGCCGGTTGTTTCCAGCTTCCAGGGTTCCGACGTGTATCACTTCCACACGCAGTTGGCTGACGGCTCGATCGTGTTTGAAGCGTACTACAACCTGAACAACTTCGGGTTCGGCACGTTGTACAGGATGCCCGCCACGGTGAAGAAGGGCTACTCGGCATACGGCCCGGCCGACAGAACGGATTCCCGCAATCCGCTGCAGGAGAACACCCGGCGCCCACGGTTTTCTTTCACACCCTACGGGCTGAAATCGGTCACTCGATTCGTCAGTTCCTTCGACTCGCCGGCGGGCCTTTCGGTCCGTGATGATCCCAAGTCACCACGGGTTGGCAAGTTCACCCACCCTTGTGGCGCGCCCGACAATCACCTACTGGCCGTCTGGTCGCCCGGCTCGGTGAATTCCAACGGCAGCTATCGACGCTTCTGGTATCCACGGATCGATTCCGGCATCTACCTGATCCGAAACGGAAACCCCATCGATGAACCGGCGCAGATGCTGTTGATCAAGAACGATCCGAAATACAACGAGCAATGGCCGCGGCCGGTCGTTCCCTACAAGCGGATTTATGGAGTCAATGAACCGACCAGAAAAATCCCCCCGGCGAACGACGGAACCGCGTCTGCGCACCTGCCCGAAGGGTCCGCATTTGGCCTGGTGGGAACGTCGAGCCTGTACAAGCGGGAGAGTGTCACCGGCGGAGCGATCACCGAAGGAAGTGTGACGGCCGTCAGTCGTCGACAAGACAAGCTGCGAGGATTGCGACCGTTCAATTCGTATCGTCCGGGAGTCGACCACTGGTTCAACCAGGGTTCGGATTGCGGACTGTACGAGAACGAGGACGTGCATGCGATTCGCATCATCGCCCAGGAACCGACCTCTCAACGCAAGAGGCGATTCTGGAACTGGGGGGACGAACGGTACCGCATCCTGGGAGAGATTCCCGTGCGAAAGTTTCAGCCCGACGGATCACAACCGATGGACCCGGACGGCAACCCTGACACCAGTTTCCTGGCACGTATCCCTGCGGATACGTCTTACACGTTCCAGATGCTCGACAAGCACGGCATGATGCTCAACATGGCGCAGACGTGGCACCAGGTTCGTCCTGGTGAAGTTCGTCACGACTGCGGAGGCTGCCACGCCCACAGCCAGCAACCGACCGACTTCTCGCTCACCCGCGCTGCCCGGGCGGACTACCCGGTTCTCGACCTGGCATCACAAACTCCGTTGCTGACATCCAGGAAGCACGACGAATCGGGAAAGCGCTGGGACTCTGATAATACGACCGGGCTCCGCTTCGAGAAAACAGGGGCAGTCAACGTCGAGTTCTTCCGACACGTGTTGCCGATTTTCCAGAGAAGTTGTGCGGCATGTCACGGGAAAGACATTGCCCAACCCGCTGCCAAGCTGGTACTGAATGATCTAGAGATGGTCAAAGGACGTGGTGGGGGCGGCATGTTTCGCGCCGAGCCAGGCGGAAAGATCCCGGCGACCTACGTCCTGCTGGTGCGTGGAGCTCTCGATCGTGCCGGTCGCAAGCATGTCGCAAACCGTTGGGTCTTGCCCCAGGTGTCACGTTACGTTCGCGTCTATCAATCTCGACGGAGCCTGCTCGCCTGGAAGATTCTCGGACAACGAAACGACGGATGGGTGAATGACGATTTCCCCACGGCCAGGGTACCGGGGGATCCTGCCACTCTCCAAATCGGCGACAGGCCAGTGGACGGTTCCGATCGCCAGAACATCAGGCTGGCGGATGTTGACTACACCGGCAGCATCATGCCACCGCCGGCAGCCGTCAAAGCCGGAAGGGTCAAACCGCTCTCCGAGGAAGATCGCCGTACGATTTTCCGCTGGATCGACCTGGGTTGCCCGATCGATCTCGACTTCAATTCTGCCGACGGCTCACGACTCGGCCTGGGCAGCGGGTGGATGGATGATGAAACACGCCCCACGCTGACGATCAACCAGCCCCGCGCAGGCCAGAACGAACGATTCAGTCGCATCCTGATCGGCATGCATGATTACTACAGCGGGCTGGCGATGAAGAGTTTCAGCGTCACGGCCGATTTCGAGATCGGCGGTGTGGCTGCCGGCGAGAATCTCTCGCCTCAGTTCGAGCATGTGGGGGATGGGGTCTTCGAATGGAAACTGAAGCAACCGGTCACCATTCGATCGCGCCGCACACTCACCGTCTCGGTGAAAGACCAGCACGGCAACGTCACGCGAATCAGGCGCAGCTTCTGGGTACAGTAGAGTGACGCGACCAGACCGTTGTCGAAGATCTTGTGAGAATGGACTCTCATCAAGGTGAACACGGCTCATCAACCGGCCTTCGGAAACAATGCACACAATCGCTGACTCAAACGTCGTCCAGGCCGTCTCGCGTCGACGCCTGTTGCAGATCGGCGGTGTGAGCGCTCTTGGTCTCGGGTTGCCGGACTTGTTGCATTCAGAGCGTGCCGTAGCTGCGACAAACGAGCACAGCGGCTCGGAGAAGTCGTGCATTTTCATCGTGCAATATGGTGGCGCGCCGCAGCAGGACATGTGGGACCTGAAACCGGACGCACCGCAGAACATTCGTGGAGCCTTCAAGCCAATCGCCACGAACATTCCCGGCATGCAGATCTGCGAAAAGATGCCGTTGTTGGCCCAAAGGGCCGACCGTTACGCGGTGATCCGTTCGATGCAGACAACCAACGGCGGGCATGACGGCGGGATGCATATCTGCATGACCGGCAAACGGCGACCGACCGAACGGACGCCTTACTTCGGTTCGGTGATGGCAAAACTGCGGCCAACGACCGCCAACATTCCATCTTACGTCTGGGTGCAGAACCTGGCCGGCGACGTCAAGCCCTGGTATCACGGCGGCGGATTTCTCGGCACCGCCTACAGTCCGCTACGTGTCGGAAAGGACCTCGACAACCCGTCCAATCCGAAGTTTCGCTTTTCCGCCTTCGATCCACTGGTTGGCTCTACGATCGACCGGATCGGCAAGCGGGAAACACTGCTCAAGTCACTCGAAAGCCGTGGACAGCATGCCGCCAGCGAACCGCAGGCCAGTTTCCGGAGCTTGCAGGAGAAGGCGATAGATCTTGTTACCGGCACCGACGCGAAGCGGGCGTTTGATCTCGGCTTCGAACCGGACGAAAAGCGGCATCGTTATGGCATGCATCCGTTGGGGCAAAACCTGCTGATGGCCAGGCGGTTGATCGAAGCGGGTGTCCGCCTGGTGACCGTCGTCGCCTTCACCGGTGTCCCCCCCGGGCAGAAATTCAAGAACGTTCAGACATGGGACATGCACGGTGTCTTGTACAAGCCCGATGACAGCATTTTCGGGAGGTCCGCGTACGGCTTGAGCTGGGCGCTTCCCAATGTTGATCAAGCCGTCTCCGCGTTGTTGGACGATCTCTGCGATCGCGGACTGATCGATAGCACCCTGGTGGCAATGGTGGGCGAGTTCGGGAGAACGCCGAAAGTGAACAATCGGGGCCGAGATCACTGGCCCCATTGCTACTCAGCCATGTTGGCAGGCTGCGGCATACGAGGCGGTGTGGTCTACGGTGCATCCGACCAGCACGCCGGCTATGTTAAGGACAGGCCGGTGATGCCCGAAAACTTCGGCGCGACGCTGTTCCATGGACTCGGTGTCCTCCCGGCCACCCGTTTCGGTCCGGACGGATTCTCAGACCAGGTGAGCCAAGGCGAACCAGTGCTCGATCTGTTCGGGTAAGAGTTGATCTTTGAGAGACGCGTCACCGTACCAAGGTGTCCGAAGTACAGCCCGCCCCACGCACTCCCTTCCCAGGCCAGTTCGGCTTCGATCACCTCATTCGGTGCCACGACTGACCCCGATTCTGATCCTCCCTGCTCTGAAACGGGCCAGGTGCGGGAGACCCCTATCCTCCACTCGACCGGATTACACCACCTTATACCGGGCCGCAAACCCGCCTTGACCGTTGACAGATTTCGACAAGTGGCGTGACTCCCAGCGAGAAAACAGGATACGTGCGGGGCGTCAACCAGTTGGGCCTCCCAAGTACGTAGAACGCCTGAAATCCGGTCGTGTTTTTTGGGACGCAGGAGCCTTGTGATGGTCAATCGGCGAAACCAAATGGCGGTGACGTTTATCGTGCTCGTGTCGAGCATCGGGCTGTCGACAGCGGTTGCCGAGAACCGTGCGAACCTACTCGCCAACGGACGGCTCGAAAAGGACACCGACGAGGATGGCGTGCCCGATGGCTGGGTGAGCCATCCCCACCACTTCTCACGAGAAACGTTCGACCATGTGCAGGCCTACATCGCCAAATTGCCGCCACATACGAAATTGCTCGAGGGGAAGCACGTACAAGGGTCGGACGGTTGGGTGTTTTCACGCCGTGAATCGAGTGGGAACTGGGGGGCCTACGTCAAATCGGCACAGTGGTATCAACGGATGGCTAACGAATACCTGCCACAGAACTCGCGGTTTGGGCAACTGCCGGTTCCCGAGGGGCTTGAACTGGGCGGGACCACGATGGTGGTCCACAACTTGCCACCACATGAGCAGACCATCTCCGAACCGATCTCCGTGAAGCCGAACACCGGCTACCGGCTCAGTTTCTGGTTCCGGATGTCTGGCGGCTCGGAGGAGGCCATATTCCAGGTTTTAGGATCGGACGCACCGCGCAACGATGCCTGGCCAACCGGCGGCGGTAAAGCAAACCGCCGACTCATCACCTATCTCAATCTTGGGTGGTCATGGGTGCCGTACTGGCGACGGTACGAGATCGCGTTTCGGACCGCGGCCGAGGAAAAGGCAATCCGTCTTCGGCCCTGGAAATACTTTCGAGGGTACGACGACGTCCGCCGTGCCTGGTTCGACGACTTTTGCCTCGTCGAGGACGACAGCGTCCGCGCGGGCAGTACGGGTGGCCCGGTAAACCGGCCGCCGGCGTGGCCCGACGCGGTGGTCGAGCGTGGGTTTGCCGTCGTGCCCCGGCCGACGCTACCGCTCACGTTCGACCATTTCGAACCGTTGCCCGACCAGATCGACCAGCCGCTGGTCATCACGGCCGCCCCGGGACAATACGCTTCGTCCGTGCTGTTCATCAAGGCCGTGAAAGACCTGGCGGGACCGTTAGTCGTGGGGCCGAAAGGTCGACCCCAACTCAACGGCCCCGACGGCATGTTCCTGTGGGCGCCGAATCTCGTGGAGTTTCGCGTCTGCCATCCACTGAAGATCAACAAGAGCCACCAGCAGTGGGAACTGCGGCCGCACTACCTGATGCCGGGGCCGCGGCCCAAGCCGATTCGTGCGTACACGCGGACGGTCGAAGTTACGATCCCCAAGGGTGAAGGACGCAGCGTGTGGGTGACCGCATTTGTTCCGGAGGGCACGCCGCCGGGCGACTACCAGGGTGAGATCCACGTCGTAGCGAAAGGCAAGGACTATGTCGGCTACGACCAGAAGCCCGGCAAGAACGATGGCCACGCCCTTCCTTTCACGGTCCGCGTTCGCAACCTCACATTGCTGGAGGCAGACGCGGCCTTCGGCATGTACGCGCACACGGGCCGCGAAGGAACAGCCGTTCAACTGTCCCCGACGCTGGACCACCGCGGCTACCTGGACCAGCGGCGGCATGGCATGACTGCGGTTGATCAGGGCGGCAGCCAGGTGCGACGTTACCAGGACGACAAAGGCAAGAACCGCATCAACTTCAGCGCCTTTGATTACGACATGAGGCGGCTCGTGGGTGCGGGGTTTAAGCGGTCCTTTAACTTCTACGCCTACGACGACGCGATGGAGACTGACGTCCAGTTGGCGATCCTGAAACGATGCCGTGAGAAGGGATATCCCGAGCCGCTCTTCTACGCCTTCGACGAACCGGGCGGCAAGGGCAAGGACCTGTTGCCGCTTATGGAAAAGCACTTTGGAAAGGCTCGCCGCCAGGGACTGCGTACCGTCACCTCCGGCCTGGACTGGCAAACGCAGGGCGAGGCGTATGACATCTGGATCTTGGACGTCAGCCAGATCGGAAGCAAAGAGTGGCCACAGATCAAAGCCCGCGCCGCCCAACTCGGATCCGAAATATGGGCCTACGACTGCAGCACCTTCGTAAACACGCATCCCGAAAACACCCGCTTCTACACGGGGTTGTGGACATGGGCGGCCGGGCTACAGGGCAACTGGATCTGGGAGTATGGCGCCGGCATGCCGTCTTCAGCGACCTACTCGTACTCGCTGTCGGATACGACGCCACCAAAGCAATGGGTTCAATACGGCTTCGCCTTTTGCATTCCATCCGGCTGGGCGGCGTGCACTTCCTGGGAGGCTCGCCGCGACGGCGTCAACGACTTCCGCTATCTGAAGACCCTCGAGGCCGCGATTGCCCGGGCGGGCGATGCCGGCAAGTCGGACCTGTCGCGGGTTGTCGCGGCCCGCAAGTTCCTCGACCGCCTGCGGACCCGCGTGCCGCTCAACGCGTTCAGCTACCGCAACCGCGACAGCACGGCCTACAAGCAATTCCAGTCGCTGGCACCAGAGATCAAGCCCGAGGAATACGACACCATTCAGCAGACGTGCGCCGCGCACATCATGGCCATTCACGACGCCTTGCCCTGAGGTGCCGTCTTCACACCCAGCCCGAGGAACGTGCTGCTGGGGCAGTCGAGCACGAGGTGCACCACCTCGCGCCCGGCCGCAACCCCCTGCAAAACGGGGGGGGCTTATCCGCGGCCAATTCGGGTTGCGGCCCCCCGCGAGACAATATGGCCGGTTGCTGACCCTGTTTTTGCCCCCCTTTTGGCGCACCCTGCTCCACCGCCCTGGCGAAGTCGTCTTCGGTAACCTGTAGATAGTGCTTCGGCGCGATCGCCTCGGTGTTGCCGATCCAGTCACAGACCACCTGAATCGGAAACTGGTCGGCCAGTTCCGTCTCGCGTCTGCTGCTTCGGTTTTCGTGTGTCCAGAACTTACCCCTGGGCCGCCTCGACGATGACCAACACGACCCGAATGCTGTCGTCAGTGTGAGGACCCTGGGACCGGACAGGGACTACCAATTGGTGGCTGGGTTTCTTGGCAGGTTGAACGCCGGGGCTGGGGTGGGGACAATCGTTGGTGAGAAGCTTGTCTCATCGACACTTAAATCACCGACGCAGGTGTCGCCGAACTGTAAGATCCGCAAGTAGCCCTCATCTCCCCTGCCCCCACCGAGCGACGCCGGGGGGGCGTGGTTCGGATCCGGCCGCTTGAACACCTTTTTCAGGCTGTCGAAAAGTCAGAGCGTCAGAATGCCGTGACAGGCAGTACCGTCAATCTCAGGAGTTGCTGATGTCCAGAATCACATCTCGAGTGGCCTTTCGCACAACGCTGGTATGGGCAGTGGTATGCGGCGGGATGATCGTCGCCGCTGAAACATCGGCAGGAATAACGGCGACTTCGAGCCAGCGGGTACACCCCGTGCTTATCCGCAACGAGCACAATCCGTTGATCCAGGTGGTTGTGGATGTGAAACGACCAAAGATCCACGCGACCCGGTTCACCTTTTCCCTTCGCGGCACCGACGATCTGAACGACATCGACTCGCTACGGCTTTACTGCTCGGGTGAAAAACGGCCTCGGGAACTCGATCAGATTCGCAGCGGAATCAACTTCCTCGGGGATCGGCAGGCGGTTTTGGCGAAACTGGCCGGCAAGCCGTTCGGTGCCCTGGCCGCACCGTCGACGGTGCTGACGTTTGACGGCGATCAGGTGTTGCGAAAGGGGACGAATGTCTTTTGGCTGTCCTGCACGCTGCGAGCCGGCGCCAGTTTGTCTCACAAGGTGGACGCACATTGCACGGCGATTGAAACGAGCGAAGGCAAAGTCACTCCACGCGACGCGACTCCCGGAATCCGCAAACGCATTGGATTCTCGCTCCGCAAGCACTATGACGACGGGGTGCACACCTCGCGGATCCCGGCCCTGGCCGCGACCCCGAAGGGGACGCTGCTCTGTGTGTATGACATGAGACGGCGGAAGCGTCGCGACCTCCAGGAGCACATCGACATCGGTCTGAACCGCAGCACCGACGGCGGTCAAACCTGGGAGCCGGTCCGTGTCATCATGGACATGGGGGAATACGGCGGTCTGCCGCAGGAGCAAAACGGGTGCAGCGATCCTGGAATTGTGGTGGATCAACAGACCGGTGAGATTTTCTGCTCCGGCGTCTGGATGTGGGGCAAACCGGGGAAACACCAATGGAACGGCGACGGATCCGAACCCGGATTTGAAATCGGCAAGACCGCCCAGTTCCTGATGGTGCGTTCCCGGGATGACGGCCTCACCTGGTCAAAGCCTGAAAACATGACGCGGAAGCTGAAGAAACGCGAGTGGATTCTGCTGGCACCGTCTCCTCAACAAGGGCTCACGTTGCGCGATGGCACGCTGGTCATGCTCGGTGAGGGACGGGATGAAAAAGACCGGATGTTCTCGACGTTGATCGTCAGCCGCGATCACGGAGCGACCTGGACTGTCGGTTCCACGGCGGCCACGGGCAACGGCGAGTGCCAGGCGGTGCAACTGGACAATGGCTCGATCCTGCTCAATGCCCGCACGGCCCAACCCACCAAGTTTCGATCGGTCTGGTTGACCGATGACCTGGGGCAGACCTGGCGTCCTCACGAAACACACCGGAAGACATTGATCGAACCCAACTGCAACGGCT
>Ga0310123_10003631_pt1 | contig 11857 bp, 4 predicted proteins | sample CB6_AW_1057_MG_FD_203505 | JGI IMG/M metagenome (GOLD analysis project Ga0310123, IMG submission 203505) | Marine microbial communities from Western Arctic Ocean, Canada - CB6_AW_1057 | ecosystem: Environmental > Aquatic > Marine > Oceanic | place: Canada: Western Arctic Ocean | collected... | reverse complement strand
CAATAGTTCCAAGAGGCGCATCGGTATTGGCCCCGATCCCTGTATTGTAGGCGGTATTATGAAGGCGAAGTGTCGCCCCCTTCGTGACATCGCCATTTGACACATGAAGCTGTTCGGCCGGATTCGTTGTCCCGACACCGACGTTGCCAGCATGCGTCGATTCCCCCGCGTCATCGCCGGCTACGAACTGACCGTTTGCAGGCAGCGCCTGCAGTAAGGCTACGAACAGTCCCAGAATTGTCGTCATTAAGATTTGCCGATGCTTCATTGTCTCTCCTCCGCCATTGTTGAGTTTTCCGTTCGTAAATACGGCGACAACAAACCCCATGATTTGATTTATCCCTGTCATTCCCCCTTTTCTCCTCATTTGCGATTCGTCCGCCGTGCTGAGTTTCCCCGACGACGGAACCTTGTTGGTTGTTTGTCCGACGTGCTGGTCTTCCCCGACGTCGAAGCTTTTCCTTAGTTCGTTTTTGTTGTTTGTTATCATGTCTTTTCGATGGCGGTATAAAGAGTCTTTTCCGCCCCTTTGATGAATGGTATACGAAATTAAATTCACGATTGCAAGAGCAAAGCGGAAAAACTTCAAACTTTTTTTATGGCTTTCTACATCCTGATCCGCAACCGATCCCAACCAAGCAATGCCGGATGGAAACCGAATTTAGGGGCGGCCCTCGGTTCCCGTGCCATAGTCCTCCATGCGGAACGAAGGCGGCCGCCCGCCCGGTTGAATAACCACATTGGATTGACCAGTTGGATGCGGATGCTCGAAGAAAAACTGACTGGACAGGACATCAAGCGACTGGTAATCTAACGATTCTTCTCTATGCTCGGTTTCTTCCCTCATCTAAAGACTTTTATTCAATTTCCGCTCCGCTTCTCCGTGTCCGGCGGCTGACGGAATCCAATCCTTAAAATATGTGATCCTTGCCCTGAGATCACCAATAGACGTTTGCGCGAAGAGCACTTCACTCGTAATTGATCTGTATTCGAACATCGATTATGAATGGGGCGATTACGAATCGCAGCATAAAAAGCCCCGGCGAAGCCGGCTAAGAAATGAATTTTTGACTGGCACGGATCGCTTTCTTTTTTGATAATAAATGCTCCTGGTTAGAGACCGAGATCCGGGTCAGTAAATTTTTCTCCACTTCCTTACCTTTTGCGTCAATGCCCCGGCGAAGCCGGCGAAATTAATTTGTCTTTGTCGCTACGGTTTGGTATAATACGTCCTTGTCAAAGTGGCTGAGCCACGCATTGTCCACGCGGCGGTTTGTGTGACAGAAACTCGCCATCCGGACCATGGCGCGTCCACCTGCATCTGATCCCGAATCCGAAATCCGACCTCCCCAGCCCCTCAAATTACCAAGGAAGGACCTATTCATGGAAGTTCGTAACGGCATCGACCATCCCCGCGTGCGGGAAGCGGTATTGTTTCCCTTTGATGACCACAGTATTCCGTTCACCATCGGCTTGCGGCTGCACCTGGTGTCGGGCAAGGAGGCTGATTACAGCAACACCATCGTTGTCCCACGCGGTCCGCAAGGGGCGCCGGACGAAGAGACCGTCCGCTTTTATGGCACGGTGATCCCGGTTGACGACGAATTGCGAATGTGGTACCTGGCACGGGGCCGACTGGACACGGACACGGAAATATTTGCGCCCGGAAAGTTGGACTTCGACCCGTCCATCGGCTGGGTCAAAGGTGCCAGGGAACTGCGGGCCTGCTATGCGGTGAGCCGAGACGGGGTCCACTGGGAAAAGCCGAACCTGGGGCTAGTGGAATACAACGGCAGTAAGGAGAACAACATCGTCGACCTCCTCGAGGGGCGCTGCAACCTGTCATTAATGCCGATGATTTATGACCCCGAGGACCCCGATCCGAACCGGCGCTTCAAGGTTGCCTTCGAAAGCTCGCGCCATGATTTCCGGGTGTCGGTCGCGTACAGTCCGGATGGTCTGCGCTGGAGCGAATCGCCTAACAATCCGGTGGCGCCGCTGATGGAGCAGACTGGCCTGATTCGTTTCAATGGCTGTTATTATGTCAACGGCCAGGCCGGCGGTCATTTTGGCCCCGGCCGCAAACAGCTGACCTATGCATCCTACGACTTTGAACACTGGACGGTAGCATCCTGTCTGGGCTTGCGCCGGGACAACATCCCGCCGCGCCCGATGCCCACCCGTTCGAATCCCGGAGAAGAAGTACATATCGGCGCCGGTCTGTGGAATCGTGGCAATGTCATCATCGGCGTATACGACATGTGGCACGGCTCAGCCAGCGAAGACCGCTCGCAAGTGACCATGGACCTGGGGATGGTGGTCAGCAACGACGCCCTGCATTACCGTGAGCCGATCCCCGATTTCCGGTTTATGCCGGCCTACGAGGAGGTGGGTGTGCCACTCGGCTGCGGACCGGCGCTCAGTCATGGGCAGGGCCTGTTCAATATCGGCGATCAGACAATGTTATGTTACGAGTGCTGGCCGGTCACCGACGTGCGCCTGGCCCGCTGGCCGCGCGACCGCCTCGGCTACTTTCGTTTTTTCGGGTCCGGCGTCGAGGACTTCGCCGCCGGCGGAGACGCCGGCCAGCAACGGCACTGCATCACCTGTGCCGTTCACCTGCAGGGTGAGAGCGCCCGGGTCTATGCCAATGTGGACGGCGTCTCCGAACACAGTGAACTAACCGTCGAACTGCTGGACGAGCAATTCCGGCCGCTAGCCGGTTACGCCGGTGATGCCTGCATGCCGCTGCGGACGCCCGGACTTCGGCAGCCGGTCCTCTGGAAAGACCGGGACCAGGTGGCGGTGGATGGCGCCGTGCGCCTGCGCGTCAACTTTGGCGGCCTGCGGCCGGAAGACGCCCGGCTGTACGCGCTATATATATCGGAGGAGGGGTAGCGGGGGGGGAGAACGTAAGGATAGAAGGGTGGAAGATTGGAAGTGGATTAGGAATTGCGGATTGCGGATTAGGGATTGGGAACCGTTAATTGGCGGTAATTAACGTTGATTAACGGTTGGCTCAGGGCAGGTTGATATGACCGCCGACCAAACCCCGCCTTCCCTCTGAGAGCTACGTCGCGGCAAGCCCAACACCCAAATCCAAGTTTCGCGAGAACATACATTACTGTATAGTCTTTATGCTAATTATCAATATGATCGCGCGCGCGCGCTATCATATTAACAGCTTGTAAATCTTATATAAGGGATAAAAACATGGCGGTTGGGCAGCAAAACGCCGAGTTTCTGAAGCCACCGGCATCCGTCAGCCGACGGAGACGGTGGTCTCCCCGACTCAAACACAAACTCCCCTGCGATCAAGTTAACCGGATTCGCCCGGACTTTGACGCAAAGAGACGAATTATTGGCTGTCCCGAATCGATTTCGAATGAGAATAAATGCTCCTCTTTGAGACCGAGATCCGGGTCAGTCAATGATTCTCCGTTTTCTTCCTTTGCGTATCTTTGCGCCTTTGCGTCGAGGTCATGCGACAGGTCGCTATGGTCAGCATGTTTAGCCCTTGTGAAAATAGCGCGTAAATAGAAATTCCTAGACGATCAAGGTATCGACTATGAACCTCGGTGCATTCCTCCAGACCCTGGAAGTCAATCTCGGCTGCAAGGCCGGCGAACGGGTAGTCGTGGCAAGCGATACGGCGCCCTTTCTCGAGCCGACTGAAAGCTTCCCGGACCGCTTGGCCCTCGCCGAAAAAATTGCCGCCGTCGGCGCCGCGGCCGGGATCCACACGCGCTGCATCAGCTATCCGCCGACGAACGGGCACGGGCGGGAACCGCCGATGCCGGTTTTTGACGCGGTCTTCCCGGACGGGTTCACGGATTTTGCGGTGCGCTCGGGGCTGTGGGAACCGTTGCAGAAAAAAACCATCGATGACGCCGGCTTGCAACACTTGCGCTCGTATCTGGAGGGTAAACCGCCGGCCGTCGATGTGGCGCTCATACTCTCCTACTATTCCTCCAGCCACACTCGCTTTCGCCAGTTGTTGACCGGCGCCGGCACCCGCCTCGCCACCATGCCTACGGTCGAGCCTTTCATGTTCACAGGGGTGATGACCGCCGACTGGACAGCGGTTGCAAAGCGCTGTGATGCCGCCGCCCGGGAGTTGACTCAGGCGGTAGCCGCCGAGATCCATTCCGCCGGCGGGCGGCAACTCACGTTGTCACTCGAGGGCCGCCCTGGACTCGTGTCCTCAGGGGACCTGAGCAAACCCGGGGCAGCCGGTAATCTGCCCGGCGGTGAGTCGTACATCGCTCCGCTGGAAGGCAGCGCCAGCGGCGAACTGTCGATCGGGTTCCCGGACGACCCGGCGGCCTGGGCGTTCCGGTTCGACGCCGGTAATCTGGTTGAGATCATCGGCAACCCGCCGTTTCGGCGAGGCCTCGAAGAGACACTCGAGCGCCTGCCGGACGCCCGCCAAGCCTGCGAGTTGGGGATCGGGACCAATGAAAAGGCAAGCCGGCCGGACAATATCCTCGAGGCCGAAAAAATCCTCGGTACCGTGCATCTGGCACTGGGTGACAACGCCGCTTTCGGCGGCACGGTCAAGGTCCCGTTTCATTGTGATTACGTGGTCTATGAGCCGACCCTGAAACTAATGCAGGCGGATGGATCGGAGACGGTGGCCATCCGCGACGGCCGCTTTATGCTGGCGTGAATGAGGAAGGGATTGCGGATTGCGGGGGTGGATCGACCCCTTTGATTCGCGATGGCGGCGGCGAAAAGTACCTATTTCCGCCACGGATCCGTCTTCGCCCTCCGTGGCTACGCCGAACGCGAGTGGCGGGCAATATTGCGCTGCAGTGCCGAGTGTCGACCTTTCAGCCACCGGCTGATCCCGTGAGGGGCGTTGTCCCGTCCCACCGGGGCTCACGTCCGCCGTGGCGGAAAGTTGGCGCTCAGGGGGTAACTGCCCTGGGTCGGTCGCACACGTGATCAAATCCACAAAAGGCCCGAGGGCTCACGAAGGAACTAACATGCACGACACTAAGCGAACAATAACAGCAATCGCCGCATTAACCGCCATGCTCATTGCTTCGCCGACGCGGGCGGCGGATACCAATGGGATCATCGGTCACTGGCGTTTTGACGACGCCCGCGGGCAGCAGGTCACGGACAGCAGCGACAATGGCCGGCACGGACGCATCCTTAATGACGGCAGAGGAACTCAATGGGTCGCCGGCCGTGGCGGTTCGGCCGTCAAGTTCACCGGCGGTCCGCCGGATCAACCCGGGATGGCAGGATGCGTCGAGGTCCCCGACCTTCAGGGATACGACTTCACCAAAGGGTTGACGATCCAGATGTGGCTGAAATTCACCCGAATCGCGGCCAGCCGGTTTGTCGAGCTCGCAAACACTGCCAAATCTGGGCGAGGTCCGGGGTGGCGGTTCGGATGCTACCCCGACAACCGGATCAGTTTCTCATCCCAGGCCGGCTTGGGAACGGACGAGGAAGGCGAGATCCAGGCGGCGAAGCGATTTGACAGCGATGTCTGGTACCACCTTGCCGCGACCTATGACGGCTCCGTGTACCGGGTCTACGTGGACGGCAAGGAGCTCAGCGCCAGCAAGCCGGGTCAGATCATGACCAACGGACGCCCGTCCCTCTATCTCGGCTCCTGGGGCGGGGACGTGTACGGGTTGAACGGTGTCATGGACGAAGTGAAGCTGTACAACCGCGCCCGCGATGCCGCGGAGATCCTGGCCGACGCCGTCAGCAAACCGGAATCGGCCAAGCAGTTCGTGATGCCGGTGGTCGCGGCCGGTCCGATGCTCCGAGGCGACCTTTCCGGCCGGATCTGGGACCGAGCCATCCGAATCGAGGATTTCATGACCGCCGACGGCGGCAAGCCGCAAACGGCGACCGAGGTTCTTGCCCTCTGCGATAACAGTCATCTTTACGTGGCCTTCGTCTGCCAGGAACCGATGATTAAAAAACTGGTCGTCACCGAGGCCGAAAGAGACGGGCCATTGTGGATTGAGGATTGCGTCGAGTTGTTCATCGACCCGGCGAACGGCCAGGCCTGGTCGATCCACTGGATTGCCAATGCCAAAGGCCAGATCTGGGATGGACTGCAGTCACCCGCGGGTACCGACAGCGGCTACAACTCGCACGCCACCGCGAAAAGCGCCGTGCTTGCGGACCGCTGGATCTGCGAACTCAAGATACCCTTCGCGGCCATCGGCGGACCCCCGCAGCCGGGGGAGGTCTGGGGTCTCAATTTCGCGAGGGAACGGCGCGCCGGCGGTAACCTGCAGTTGAGCGCCTGGTCGACCGGCAAGACCGGGTTCCACGACCCGTTCCTATTTGGTAATGCGCGCTTTGCACCCCGGCCGGGACCGCGGCAGGTTCGCATTCTGTCTCGTGGCGGAGTCTGCGCCGATGTCAACGATCAGGACTTGAATGTCTTTTCTTTTTCGGTGACCAACACTGGGAACGACCCCGCCAGGCTGCAGGCAGAGGTGCAAATGGCCGGTAACGTCGTTGCCGGCGGGGACCTCGAGGTCCCCGCCGGCGAGACTCGGAACCTGGCGCTGCCCTATAAGGTTCCCGTCGAGGGACAGCCGCTTTTCGACTTCAGCGCCGGGTTCGACGGAGAAACGGTTTACCGCAGCCGCCTGCAGGCGGTCAAACCGACACCGCCGAAAGCGAAGTTCCGCTCGTGGGTGGTCCCCGACCCGCTGTACGAAGAGCTGCTGAGTAATGAGCCGCCCGGCTTGCGGCAGCAGGGTTCGCTGGTCTGGGGACACCTCCTGGATCTACCGATGGGGCGTGCCGCTGCCGTGCGTTTCGCCACCCGTTACGTCAGTGACGAGATGCATCGTGATCACAGCCGCAGCGGCTTCCGGGTGGTCTCCAGTGAGGCGGGCAGGACGGATGATCCCGAGGCGTTCAAGCGCTGGGGCCTTACCGATGTCCCCGAGGGACCGCTGCCGCGCCCCTTGCCCGGTGAATCCTGGCCGTGGCCGCTCGATCCGGACGCCCTCGAATTATATTTTAAGGGCATCGAGGCGAACCTCTCCAGTGATGCGGCATCGCAAATGTGGGGCATCTACTCGGGTGACGAGCATGACGACGGGTGCGTCCATAATGCCGCTAAATTGATGCGTAACCCGAAAGGATACGCCTATATCCACGAAGTAGACAGGCAGGTGCGGGAGACCTTTGGCGGCGGCAAGTGGGGGTTTCCCAAAGGTAACCGCAGCCACGATCCCAATCCGTACAAATGGATCGCGCTGTACCGTTGGACCAACGCCGGCCTGCGCGCTCGGCAACGCCGCCTGTATGAGCTGGTGCAGAAACGGGCACCGCATCTGGTCGTCGTCTCCGTTAATCCGTCGGGCGGCCTCTATCCTTCCGAGTACAGTCTGATGGCGCCGTATGCCGATCTCTTTACCCATCAGGTGGGCTACCCGGATGGCGGCTCCCATCGCTGGCGTGCCGCCGTCGGCTGTGTGACCAAGGTCATGAGCGATCTCACCGGCAAGGAGTTCTGGCCGTGCGCCCACATCGAACGTTACAACTATCCGGATGCCACCCCCGCTGAAGTCGTCGAGGAGCTTAGTCAGGTCTTCCGTAACGGCGGCACCGGCCTCCACCTATTTCTGCCGGACACCGGCGGTGACGGCAGGCTCGTGGGCGACACCCGCACGACCTGGTTCGGTTCGCCAAGACGCTATCACACGATCATGGCCATCACCCGGTTGCTCCGCATCATGCCGAAACTGAAGTTTCCCGAATACGAGCGCACCGCCATTTTCTATAATGACGACACCCTCGGCGCCCGGCCGCACGACGGGCCGATGACGACACCCGCGACGATCGAGGCCTGCTACACCATGCTGGGACCGGTGGCCCGCTCCTGGTTCAAGTTCATCGATTGCCCGCAGCTGCTTTCAATGCCCTCGTTGCGTGACCGATTCGACATCATCTACGCGCCGGTTGCGAAATATCAGCGACCGGAAATTGTCGACCGGCTTCGCGACTTTGTCACTGCCGGCGGCACGCTGGTGTGCGGCGATCCGGCCGCCTTTGAAACGGATCATCTCGGCAACCCGACGGTGACGGCGCGCACCCAGCTCTTCGGTGTCACCGTCGGGGACCGGCTCGAGTCCGCTGAATTGATCCTTCGGGATCCTGCATTGGGCAAGGAATTGACACTCGAGGGCGATGCTTTTCGCCTGACGCCGGCAGCCAACACGGAGATCCTGGCCACCTATGGGGACGGCTCGCCGGCAGTTACCGCGAATGCGGTTGGCAAGGGGCGCGCCATTTTCTTCGGCGCCAATCCGTTTCGTCTCGGCCATGTACCGGACGCGGCATGGCGCAGCTTCTTCACGGCCTGGGTCAAGGCCATGGGCGCGCCGATCGGCCTGGACATCTGGCGCTTCAAGCTGCCGGCGGACGTGATCTGGCACGAGCCCGAGCAGCCCGGCGTTTGCCTGACTAATAACCGGGTGCTCTGGCAGGAGGAACAGCCGTCTTACCCGCAAAACCTCGATGTGAGCGGGTCCTACCGTTACAGCACGGCCCCGGACGCCATGCCGGAGACCACCGGCAACGGTACTGACGTACTGTTTGCGGAGGGCCGGCTGAGCGACCGTCGAAAATCTATTTTTGCCAAAAAGGTGACACCGAGGATATATGCGGACTACGCAGAACCCGAGAGTGCCTGGATGGTGAGCTGGACTGCACCGAATCCGGTGTCGGTCACCTTCGATCTGAAAGCGGCGCGGCAACTTCTGCAGTTCAAGCTCTGGTTCCGCGACACGCTGCCGGCAGTCACAGTGGCAGGCAGCATCGACGGCGGGCAGTGGCGCCCGCTGGGCAGCGCCGATGCGGTCGCCGCCGGTGCGGATGTGTATGACCTGGTGATCGACCTCGACGGCGAGCAGCCCAGCCGCTATCTGCGGGCCGATTTTGCGGCGCGGCAAGCTGCCCAGAAGCTAAGTCTAATCGAAGCCGAGGTGTGGGGGGACGGTGCGATGGAGTGAGCGGATGGGGGGCGTATAGCCGGCTGACTTCAGCCGCTGCCGGTCAAGCCGGGCAGAGGGCTTTGGAGAGCGAGAAGTCGTTTCAACTGCCTAACATTCGCCCCGGCCAATCGATCTCGCAGGAGGCGCAGCACGCCACCCGCGAACTCGACTCGCGGGTGAAACCGTAGCGGGTGTAGCCGGTCGCGGGTTGAACAGCGTCCGCGTCACGGCTGCAGTTAATCAGCCGGGCGACCGGTGCTCACGGCGGCCCCAGGAAAATCGGCAAGTGGGTCTCCGTATTGATATACGACCTGAAACCCAGTTCAGGGAGTTGGAAAGGTCCGGCTTGTTCGACGTGGGCGTCGGCAAAAACCATATTTCCATGCCGCAGATGACGAATAATGAAATGTCCATGGCCGCTGCCCTGGGGATCAGAAACGCCGACAAGGTGTTCCTGCCGGTCGCTGAGCCAGCCATTTGGTTGCCGGTAACCGTTGGAATCCATGATGTATGCGAAGTCGCTTGGGGTGCCATAAGGAACGGGAAAGGAACTTTCGGGCCCCCAGGGCGCTTGATAGTAGTTGTTGGTGATCGCGCCACCGAGGATTCGCCAGGCCCTTCCATAGTAGACGGCACGTCTGACTTCCCGCATCCCATAGACTCGGTGTGGAGGATCTCCCATAATGCTGTCAAATGCATTCTCGCCGCCGAGGGCTCCCGGGCAGCGGAGGATGTTGTTGCCGTTTTGATAGGCATCCATTACATAGCCATTTTCCCAGAGATAATGCTGCCACATCCTGTAGTCAGGCGGCGGCGGAAAAACGCCGTAGGTATTGATATATGGCCCCCAGTCATTCATGTCATCGGCATACAGTGTTACCACCACCCCGACCTGCTTCAAGTTGCTCTTGCAACTGGTGGATATGGCGTATTCCTTGGCCTGCGACAACGCCGGCAGCAGCAGCGACGCGAGAATCGCGATGATGGAGATGACCACGAGCAGTTCAATAAGGGTGAATCCGAAGCGAATTGCGCGTTCTGTTATCCTGCGTCCGAGCAGTTCAATCAACGTGAAATTGCTTGAGACTGCTCTCGCCTTCGCTCTCGACCGCTTCGCGAACTTCGTAGCTATGGCGGGCTTCGCCATCAAAAGATCGTTGAGGGTGAATCGCGGCTTACGGTTCTCTATATTTGGCGTCATTTTATTTCCTGCTCGCGGAAATGGACATCACATTCCTTGTTTTTGCACAATATACCGTTTTCTCGAAAAAAAAACGCTCAGTTGGATTTTCAGGACTGCGTGATACCCGCATCTACTTAATTAATGGCTGAACGAAAACACCTCGGCGGTGGCCCGCCGCCGCTCCAAAGAGGTCCGTCCGACGTGAGTTTGAGGTTGGAGCCACGACGGGCCACCGCCGCGCATCGGGAAATCGCGGGTTTTAGTTCAGCCCCTGTTTAGCGCTCCGAACATTCCATTCTTCGAGCCAGACGCCTGGCTCAATCAGCTCGACAAGATAGGGAAGAATTCGGGAATGATCGATGAGCCTCTTGAACGGCTCACTCCAATAGAGAACGGATTCTTCACGTCCCAAGGCTTCCGCGTCATCATACGGATAAGCTTTGTCCGCGATGGAATTCAATTCCTCCAGTTCATCATTCGTCAGCACATTCTTTTAAGTCGCACGCGGAGCGAACGGCTCCGTTGCTCCAGAGAACCTCTATCCACTTTTGGTCGCGGTGCTGCTGTCCGTATTGGATCTCACGCGAACGCATCGAGGAACTTTTGTTCGGCATCGCTGGCGCCGATCAGAGTGATCTCGCCGCCCACCGGCAGGCTCTGATTGGGAGCCGGATTGATCTGCATTTCGCTGTCGACGTTGATAGCGACGACGGAGCAGCCGGTGCGTTCGCGGATCTGGGATTCAGCGATTGTTTTACCCTCAAGTTCGTGTGGCATTTTGACGCGAAACACGTTAAGCCCTTCGGCGATCATCATGATGTCGGTGTCCTGGAGGAGATTGAGAATCGTACTGGCGCCCATGCTGGCATAGGACATGACGAAATCGGTGCCGGCGCGGTGGAGGGTCGGGACGTTGCGTTCGTGGGTGGTGCGGGCGATTATCTGAATGTCCGGGCGCAGTTTGCGGCAGTATATGGCCAGATAGATGTTGGTGTCGTCGTCGCGGCTGGTGATGACAACAGCAGGCGCCTTCATGATGCCCGCCGCTTGCAGAACCTCTAGTTCGGCGGCGTCGCCGTATACGTAGTTTCCCTTGTCGTGAATGCGTGCGGTCTGTTTTTCGACGATGCGGTAGTCGATCTCACGTGCCGCCAGCTCGCGGCCGACGGCGCGGCCGACGCGGCCGCCGCCGATAATGACCACAGGCGCCCCGGCCATATGGTAGATAGAGAAGAATTCGTCGTATTTCTGCAACTGGCTGCGCGATCCGGCGAGCACCAGAACGGTGTCGGCCGTGATCGGGGTATCGGGGCTGGCAGAATTGAACGTCCCGCGTTTCCAGATCCCGAGCACGGTGCATTCGGTGATCTGGCGAAGATTGCTCTCTTTAAGGGTCTTGCCGACCAGCGGGGTTTCCGCGGCAGTGGCCTCGGCGATGCATAGCTGGTCGAACTGGCCGACAACATGGGTCATGGCGTTGCACCCGGTGCGCCGCGCCAGGGCACCGCCCATCAATTCACCAAGCTGCAGGACACGGTTGCAACCAGCCAATTGAAGAATATCGACGGAAGCTGCGTCCTTGGCCGTGGCGATAATCGGAATATCCGACGAGACGCCGCGAACCGTGAAGGCGACGTTGGTATTGACTGCATCGGTCGCGGTTGTCGCCAGCAAGGCGGAATATTGG
>Ga0310123_10003630_pt1 | contig 11859 bp, 10 predicted proteins | sample CB6_AW_1057_MG_FD_203505 | JGI IMG/M metagenome (GOLD analysis project Ga0310123, IMG submission 203505) | Marine microbial communities from Western Arctic Ocean, Canada - CB6_AW_1057 | ecosystem: Environmental > Aquatic > Marine > Oceanic | place: Canada: Western Arctic Ocean | collected... | reverse complement strand
TGGTCTATTTTTGCTCCGCCGTTCTCAGTTGTTAGAAGAAGATAAGGGCGGAGTAGCAATAGTTGATTGCGGAAGCACCGACAGTTTGGTACTCTTTGCCATTGCCTTGTTGTGCGGAGCGCTCTGGATCCGACAGCGTGGGGCTCGGCTCAAGTGCCCCCCGTGTGGACATCGTACCGAAAAAGGTCGAGCATCTCGACCAGGGGCCGACGACATAACCCCCACAATTCAGTACATGTACGGATAGACGCGCGGCTTCCCACCCAGTAATTTCGGCTACCCATTTGTCCGTGATCCCGGCCTACCCATCCGCCAGCAATCACCCAGCACCGCTCGCATCGGTGTCCGCGCTCGGGTCCGATCTGCGCTGGTATGTGCTGTGGACGCGGTCGCGGCACGAGGCGGTCGTACGCCAGGAGCTCGAGCGGGTCCAGATCGAAGCGTTTCTCCCGATGGTGACCAAGTGGAGTCGGTGGAACGACCGCAAGAAACAGATCGAGTGGCCGCTGTTTCCCGGCTACTGCTTTGCGCGGTTCGCTCCCGAGGCACGCCGCACCGTGCTCAAACGCACCGGCGTCGCCAGCATCGTCTCGTTCAGCGGCACGCCGGCCCCGATTCCCGATACCGAGATCGACGGGCTTCGCCGGCTGGTCGAGACCGAGCTGCGATACGACCCCTGCCCGCTCGTCAAGGAGGGCACGATGGTGGAGGTCACCCATGGCCCGCTACGCGGCGTCGTGGGCCGTCTCGTACGAAAACGTCCCCAGGCGCGGGTCGTGCTCTCGGTCGATCTGATCGGCCAGGGCGTCAGCGTCGAGGTGGACGCGTCAGACATCAGGCCGCGCTAGACACTAACGACTGCCATTGTCATGTCCACGCCACTGACTTCGAGCCCGTCTTCCTCTTCTGGCACGCCTTCCTCGGCGCCGGGCGGTCTGCCGACCCTACTCAGATGGGCGGTCGACAACCGCCGGCCGTTCATCGTCCTTCTTCACCTCGGACTGGCCGCGCTCTCCAGCTATATCGCCATCTGGCTCAGATTCGACGGCGACATCGCCGGTCCGAACTGGGATGTCTGGGTCCGTGTGCTGCCGCTGCTCCTCGTGGCCAGGGCGCTTGCCTTCGGCTGGTTCCGCCTCTACCAGGGGCTCTGGCTCTATACGAGTGTCTCGGACCTCCGGAACATCGTGGGCGCCGTGCTGGTCAGCTCGGGTCTGCTCTACCCTCTCGTCCACTGGGGGCTGGGGTTGACCGCGTATCCCCGGTCGGTCTTTCTCATCGACGCCGGTGTGCTCGTGTTCCTACTCGCCGGTGTCCGGCTGACGCGACGGCTGGTCACCGAGTGGCGCCAGCCATCCGGCGAGCGGCGGGTCCTCATCTACGGCGCCGGTGACGCGGGTGAGCTGATCGTCCGCGAAATGCGCGCCACCCCACGCCATCTCTACGAACCGGTGGGGTTCATCGACGACGACCCGACAAAGACAGGCCTCCGGATCCACGGTGTCCAGGTGCTGGGCACACGCGACGACCTGTCCACCCTCATGGCGACCGTCAAGCCTGCCGAGGTGCTGGTCGCCATTCCACGGGCCGACCCGGCCGTTTTCCGGCAGGTCGTCGGTGCGCTCGACCGCTATCACGTCCCGATCAAGACGCTGCCGAGTCTTCGGGAGATCCTCGACGACAAGGTCGAGGTTTCCCAGATCCGCAACGTGTTGGTGGAAGACCTGCTGTCCCGGGGGCCAGCCAACATCGATCCGACACCGGTGCGCACGTTTCTCGCCGGGCGTCGCATTCTGGTGACCGGCGCCGGTGGATCGATCGGGACCGAGCTCTGCTCGCAGGTCGCGGCGTTTGCCCCCACGACGCTCGTGCTGTTCGACCATGCCGAGAACGGCCTGTTCCACCTCACAAACACGCTGGCAGACCGCGGCCACACACAGGGCATCCACGCCGTGGTGGGCGATGTGACCGACCGGGCGCGCGTCGAACAGATCCTTGAGCAGCATCGGATCGAGATCGTGTTCCACGCGGCGGCCCACAAACACGTCCCCCTGATGGAGGACAACGTCTGCGAGACGGTCAAGAACAACGTGACCGGCACACGCATCATGGCCGAGGCGGCCGAACGGTTCGGCGTGGACCGGTTCGTCCTGATCTCGACCGACAAGGCGGTCAACGCGACCAGCGTCATGGGCGCGACAAAACGCGTCGGCGAGCTGCTACTGCAGGCCAAGCGCGCAGGCAGCGGGACGACGTTCCTCACCGTCCGCTTCGGGAACGTCCTCGGGTCCAGCGGCAGCGTCGTGCCGCGTTTCCGCCAGCAGATCAAGGCGGGTGGGCCCGTGACGGTGACCCATCCCGAGATCCGCCGGTTCTTCATGCTGATTCCCGAGGCCGTGCAGCTCGTCTTGCAGGCCGCCGCGCTCGGTGGCGCCGGCAAGCTCTACGTACTCAAGATGGGCAACCAGATCAACGTCGCGGAGATGGCCCGCAACCTCATCCGGCTCTCCGGGTTCATCCCGGACGAGGAGATCCCGATCACGTTCGTCGGGTTACGGCCAGGAGAGAAGCTGTTCGAGGAGCTGGTCGGCGCCGACGAACACGCCGCGCCGTCACCCATCGAGCAGGTCCTGGAAGTCACGCGGCCCGATGGCGTTGCCCCGGCGCTCGAGGAACATGTCGAAGCGTTGGAGCGGGTGGCCAGCCAGAACGACACCGACGCGGTCATCGCCAAGCTGGGCGACATCGTGCCGGCCTTCCACCGGAATCGCCAGGGTCATCAAGTAGCGGCGGTGGTGCCGGAGACCGTGCCTGCGAGCACGCGCCAGACGAGAGCGGCCGCGTCGTCGAGGTTGCCCACGGGGCAGGTCTGCCCGGCCTGCGCCTCGGATGCTGTCTATCGATCGCGTATCAAGGGTCTGCTGGAACGGACCTTCCGGAAGGCGTTGAGCACGCGTCCCTACCGATGCCAGGGGTGTGGCTGGCGGGGCTGGCTGACGCCGATCGAGCTGTTCCACGCCCGGGTCAGCGAGCCAACGAAACTGGCGGTGCCCGACCTGAGCTTGCTCGACCAGTTCGAGTCGCTCGACCCGCCCGGCGAGGTCAGCCCGCGAGGAGAGGTCGAGGGTGTCGCGCCCAAGGATGATCAACCCGCGTTCGCCCCACGGAAGATCAGGCGGGCCTAGCAGCCCACCCCACACTCGACGCACGTCCCCCCACGACCAGGCACACCAGCACCGACGCGCGCCATTGGCGACGCGGATCCAAGAAGACCTCATACGACATGCGGTAGCATTGAAAATTGAAACCTGCATCGGGTGACTCCGGGCTGGTGAGAATCTGATGCAAAGGCGACTTGTCGCGATGACGATTGTCGGACTCGTCGTCATCTGTGTCTGTGGGTCGGTGTCTGCCGCCGAGACCCGCGACGCCTGGGTGGAGGTCCGCAGCACGCACTTCGTCGTCGTCAGCAACGAAGATACGGAACGCGCACGGGCTGTGGCAGAGGACTTCGAGACCGTGCGCGCGGTGGCGCGGCAGGCGATGCCGCGGATGCGTCTGGACCCGCGGCAGCCGATCGTCATTCTGGCGGTCCGGAACGAGCAGAGCCTGCGCGAGCTGCTCCCCCAGTTCTGGGAACGGAGGGGCCTGCGTCCGGCCGGCGTGTTCCAGCGGGGGCCACACACGCACCAGATCGCGCTACGCGTGGACACGTCGCGACACGAGCGCTACCAGCGAGTGTTTCACGAGTACTTCCACCTCCTCACACGCCTCAACCTGCCCTGGGCACCGGCCTGGTTCAACGAAGGCCTCTCGGAGTTCTGGGGACAGACCCTGGTTCGCGGCCGCGCGGTCGAGACCGGTCGTCCCGCACGTCATCATCTACAGTTTCTGACGGCCGCGGCGCCGTTGCCGCTCGAGGAACTGCTCGCGATGGACCGCCACCCGCACGAGACCGACCCGGACAAGACATCGATTTTCTATGCCCAGTCATGGGCGCTCACCCACTACCTCATGGTCGGCATGGTCGGCGAGTCGTCGGGGAACACCGGGCGTGCCCTCGCGGTCTATCTGGATCGGCTGGAGCGGGGTCTCGAGCCACTCGAGGCCGCCGAGCAGGCGTTCGGCGACCTGGAGCAGCTCGAGGCGGAGCTCAGAGACTACGTCCGGTCGAAGAGGTGGCGCTCTCTCAAAGTGAGCGTGCCAAAGACAGCCCCCGCCAACGCTGATTCCAATGCCGCCGCGTTTGAGGTACGAACACTCTCAGATGCCGACGCATTGGCGGTGCGGGGGACCTTTCTGGTCAACGGCCAACGCCCACGCGCGGCGCACCCGTTGCTGGCGGAAGCCCTCGAGCTCGACCCGGATCAGGCCTTGGCGCACGAAAGCCTCGGCTATCTGCATTTTCGACTCAATGAGCACGACACCGCGGCGATCTGGTTTCGGCGAGCGATCGCGCTCGACCCGGGCAGCCACCTCTCGCACTACTACAGCGCGATCCTGACACGGGCCACGGGAAACGCCGACGCCTCGGCGCAGGCCGAGCGCCACCTGCGGCGGACGCTCGAGCTCAATCCCACCTTCGCCCCAGCCTACGCGCGGCTCTCGGCCCTCTGTGCACGGGACGAGACAAGGACAAGAATGGACGAGGCGGTCGCGCTGGCCAGCCAGGCCGTGACGCTCGAACCGGACAACGTCGGCTACTGGGTCGACCTCGGACAGCTGCAGCTCAGCCTGGACCGGCCCGACGACGCGCGCGACGCGGCTGAGCGGGGTCTCGCCGTGGCTCGGGGCGCCAACACGAAGGAGCTGGCAGCCTCATTCATGCGGCGCGTGGAGCAGCAGGCGCGCCTGACGGAAACGAGGGAGAGCCTGTGAGGCATGACGTATGTCACGTATTTCTCTACAGATAGCGTGCATCGCACCCTTGACGGTGGGGTCAGACATATGCGATAAATAGACATGTGTACTCGCAGGTCTATTGCAGCTATCTTGGTGTTTGGGCTGGCCGTGATGGGTGCCCCCGTGAGCCTCATGGCCCAGGGCGTCCAGCAGGGCTCGGTCTCTGGTGAAGCGCTCGATGCCGGTGGTCGCCCGCTCGTGAATGTCCAGGTGGAGCTCTTCGAGGCCATCAACAGACAGCCGCTCGGCGTCGCGCTCCAAACGACCCTGACCGGTAGCCAAGGCGACTGGACGTTTACACACGTCGACCCAGGCGAGTACGTCGTGCAGATCGTCGTCAACGGGCACATCGCGGGCATCCCTGTCTCGGTGGGTGCCGGGACGATGCTCGGTGGCGTGTTGATTGTGGCCCCGAGCGCCGCTACACCAGACCCGATTTTCGGTCTGGCGCCGGGCGCAACTGCAGCCCTTTTGGGAGCTGTCGCTGCTGGCATCATCACCGCCGTGGTCGTCTCCACCGGGGGGAGCTAGGACCCCGACCGTCAAGCCTCAGCGCGATCGGTCCCGGCCGGGCGTGCCTATCGATAGCGTAAACGCCTCAACCCTGGGCCTCGGTGCGTAGCGATCGCCGGCATGGCGCCCACCCGATCTCACCTCGCCAGTCCCTCTCCAGGCTCGAACTGGTCATTCTCTGTACAGGTGTGCTCGCCGCGCTCGCGTCTGGCGTCGTCACCTACCGGGTCGTCGGGCCCTACGGCGACGGGCCGTTCAGCGGAGGGTTCCATCGGATTCCAAACCCCGAGACCGGACAGTCGTCGATGGTTTACGACTTCGTCTATGGGTCCCAGCCCTTCCGGGCCGTCGTTGACGAAGGCACCGGGAAGATGTCCGAGCTCCAGGTCGACACCAATGCTGATGGTGCGGAGGACACGCGGGCATACCTGCACGGCGCCGCGGTGACCCGCGTGGAACGTGATTCGGACGGCGACGGCACGATCGACCGGTGGGAGTATTACGACGACACGGCGCAGTTGCAGAAGGTGGGCTTCTCGCTGGCGGGCGACGACGTGGTCGATGCCTGGGCCTATTACGGAGCGGACCGACAGCTCACCCTGATCGAAGTCTCCACCCAGCGCGACGGGACGGTCGACCGCTGGGAGCACTACGAAGGCGGCGTGATGGTCAGGGTCGAAACGGACACGACCGGCGACGGTCAGGCCGACACATGGTCAACCTACACCAACGGGATCCTGACCGAGACCGGCGTTAGCTCTAACGAAAGCAAAGCCGAGGACGGGGATCCACGTCCGGATCGCCGGGGCCCTCAGTGACTCCAGGCGACGGAGTCCGGTAGTCGGAACAAGAGGATGCGCCTATTCTCGGCCGCGACCATCGTGGTGCTTGGCTGGGGCGCCCTTGCGTTCGGCGCCGAGTACGCGTGGGCCTACGCGCCGTTGCTCGTTGCGTGCACCACGGTGGGCGTCCTGGGCCTCGTCGCACCGGTATCGGGCCGTCCAGTGCCGCGGTCGATTGCGGCGGCACTCGGGGTTGTGCTTGTCGCGGGGACGCTGCAGATCGTCCCACTCCCCCAAGGGGTGCTCGCGTCTATCAGCCCCGCGAGACACGCGCAGGACTACGAGGCGCTCTTTGCGACCGCGATGCCGCAGCCCGAGGCGACCGCCGAGACCGAGCGCTCCCGTACGCTCTCGGTCCGGGCGTCGCGCACCGTCCTCGGACTCGTGTTCCTCGCGGCATTCTCGGTCTTCTTCCTCGGATGCGTCCGCGCGCTGAACATCGTCGGGGCTATCGGCATCGCGCGTGGCCTCATCGCACTGGGGCTGGTCGTCGCCCTCGTCGGCATCATCCAGCGATCGAGCGCAAGCACCCTGGTCTACGGGTTCTGGTATCCGCCGAAGAACATGGTTCCGTTCGCCCCCTTCATCAATCCGAACCACTTCGCCGGGTGGATGGTCATGGCGCTGTCGCTGTCGGTGGGCTATCTCTGTGGCGGTGTCGCACATGGCATGCGACACGTAAAAGCGGGCTGGCGGAATCGCGTGCTCTGGCTGTCATCACGTGACGCCAGCCAGCTGGTGCTGGCCGGGTTCGTCGTCACGGTCATGGCGCTCGCGCTCGTGCTCTCGCTCTCCCGCTCCGGGATCACCTGTCTCGCCCTGGCGCTTTGCGTATCGAGTTGGTGGGCGGTGCGGCGACAAGCGACGGGAGCCCGTCGCGTCCTGGTTCCCGCGAGCCTCGCGCTCGTCCTCGTGGTTGCGGTCGGCTGGGGCGGCGTCGATGCCGTGGGGCAGCGGTTCTCAACGGCGACATGGTCGAACGTTGGAGGGCGACTCCCCATCTGGCAGGACACCACTCGAATCATTCGGGACTTTCCGCTCACGGGAACCGGACTCAACACCTACGGGATCGCCATGCTCGGCTATCAGACCTACTTGCCAGATCGCCGTTGGATCGAGGCGCACAATGACTATCTGCAGCTTGTGGCCGAGGGCGGCGTGCTACTGGGTCTGCCGATCATTGCTGCGATCTTCTTCTTGGTTCGCGAGGTGCGCCGACGCTTCCGAGAAGGGGCTGATGACACGACAACCTATTGGGTGCGAGCGGGAGCCGTCACCGGTCTGATGGGCATCGCCTTGCAGGAGTTGGTCGATTTCAGTCTGCAGATGCCAGGGAACGTGGCGCTCTTCGCCGTGCTAGCAGCGATCGCGGTCCATCGGCCCCGGAGCAGACCTACTCGAGGGCGATCCGTCCGCACGGCTGGTGACTGACATCCCTCCATCGCCTTTGCCCTCGGCGGTGCCCCGGCCTATCTCGTGAGTGTGTACGACGAGATGGCAAGGCAGCTGTTCGCCTCGAGAGAAAGTAACGAACGGGAGTGCGGGTCGCCGGCAGCTCCGTTACCGGGCTGGCCTCGCCGCCCACGCTGGACGGCGAGGCTCAGCAGGCGGCATGCTCGAGAGCTGACTTGAGGGTCGCCAGAATTTCGACATCCGACAGCCCGTGCTCGTGTAGAAGGTAGTCGCGCGAGCCTGCGCGTCGCATAAAGGCCGACGGCAGTCCAACCCGCTTTAGAGGGGCCCTGTCTCCGCGCATCTCCGCGAGCACTTCTGCGACCGCGCCGCCGAGTCCACCAACGATGCTGTGCTCTTCGATCGTGACCACGAGCTGGGTCTCGGTGGCGGCCGCGATCACGGCATCGCGGTCGAGCGGGCGTACCGTATGCATGCTGAGGAGTCGGCACGAGAGGCCGTCACGCGCCAAGGCGTCCGCTACCCGACCAGCCGTCGCCAGCATACCGCCGGTGCTGACAAGCGTCAGGTCCCGCCCGTCGCGAAGGCGCACCGCACGCCCCAACTCGAAGTCGATGACATCGTCGTGCACCACCGGTTCACCCGCGCGTCCCAGCCGAAGATATGCTGGCCCGTCCAACTGAACAAGCGCCTCGGTCGCGCCCCTCGTCTCTACCGGATCGGCTGGAGCCACGACGGTAATGTTCGGCAATACCCGCATGATGGCGAGATCCTCGGTGGCGTGATGTGACATGCCGAGCGAGCCATACGCTAGCCCGCCACCCACCGAAACGACCTTTACGTTGGCGTTGTGGTAGCAGGGGCCGTTGCGGATCTGTTCGAGGCAGCGCAGGGTCGGAAAGTTCGCGATCGAGTAGGTAAACACGACCTTACCGCTCAGTGCCAGACCCGTCGCCACACCGGTCATATTCTGCTCGGCCACACCCATGTTCACGAAGCGGTCCGGGAAGCGCTGTGCGAACGCGTCGATGACGCCGAAGCCGAGATCGCCCGCGAGCAGGACGATGCGTTCGTCGCGCACGGCGAGTTCTGTCAGCGTGTCTACGAACGCCGTTCTCATGTATCTGGGTCCCCCAGCTCGGCAAGCGCCGCGGCCAGCTCATCGCCGGCGGGCGACCGATAGTGCCACAGCAGAGTGTCCTCCATGAAGCTCACTCCCTTGCCCTTCACTGTGTGGGCGATCACACACGTAGGTCGCTGGCTGGCGAGCGGTACCTTCGATAGCGTCTCCTGTAGCGCTTCCACACTGTGGCCGTCCACCTCGACGGCCTCCCAGCCGAAGCTCGCCCACTTAGCCGCAAGGGGGTCGAGGTTGAGCACCTCCTCGGTTCGGCCGAGGCTCTGGATGCGGTTGTAGTCCACGACGGCGGTCAAATTCGCCAATCCGTGGTGGCCCGCGAAGAGTACGGCTTCCCACACCGAGCCCTCGTCGCACTCGCCGTCGCTAAGAACAGCGAACACCCGACAGCGCGGGGCGTCCCTGCGCGCGGCGAGAGCCATCCCACAGGCGATCGATAGGCCGTGCCCGAGCGACCCGGTGGAACACTCCACACCGGGAACGCCCGCGTGTGCGGCATGTCCGACCAGCCGGCTGCCATCCATGTAAAACGTGTCGAGGTCGGCTTGCGGAAAAAATCCTCGCTCGGCGAGGGCAGCGTACAACCCCGCGCACGCATGCCCCTTGCTGAGCACCAAGCGATCGCGCTCGTCCCAGTCAGGCCGTGCCGGGTCCACACGCAGCGTACTGCCGTAGAGCACGGCGAGGATGTCAGCTACCGACAACCCGCCTCCCACATGTGAGCTCTTCGCGCGGGCCGTCATCTTGACGATGTGCCGACGCAGACGCCGGGCCAGGGCTCGCAGCTCATCGAGGTCCAGCGTTGGGAAATGTGGAATTGCCGAAGGCATCTCTATCGGGTCAGAGGATGGCGTACGCCACGTACGGATCCCAGTCGAAGCGTCGCAGGTCGAGGTTGCGAATGCCCATCGTATCGAGCACGGCGCGTGCTTCGCCGGGCCAGAGTGGATTGTCGAGCTGATCGAATGCAAGCACGGACCCCTTCGGCATGCGAGGCAGTAAGTGCTCGATGGCCGCCTTCGTGGGCTCATAGAGATCCACGTCGAGGAACAGGAGACTGATCACCAGGTGCGGGTGCTCTTCGACGAACTTTGGTACTGTGTCGACGACGTTACCTTTGACGAGATGCACCTTGTCGATGTGGCCAAGGAAGCGGTCCTGGTCGTAGATATCGATCACGCGAGACAGCTCTTCATAGGAGTCGGCATTCAACTCGCCGGGTACCGGCGCCATATGCGCGGTGGCGTCGTGCTCACTCACCGCGGGGAACCCCTCGAAGGAGTCGAAGCCATAGATGCGACGCGTCAAGTTCGCCGGCTCGAGCACTGCGCTCAGATGTGCCCAGGTCATCAAGCCGAATCCACGAAATACGCCGCACTCGACCACGGAGCCTTTCACCGGCAGTGCGAGCTTGAAGAGCTCGTAGAGAGTGACGAACCGGGTGATAGTCTTCCGTCTGGCATATCGGGGAAACGTCTCGAGGCGGTCCTCGATCGTGTCAGGGCTGGCGTCGAAGGTCCGAGCCAGCGCCGGCCCGACCTGTGCTTCAGCGGCGGTACGTAGTGGCTTCATGGGTTGTGGTTTTGTGCTCTGGTAGATCTATTCTGATCGGACGCCGTCCGAGTCGCCGCGCCAAGAGTGGCGACGAGGATCTTCAGGTCGCCAAGGAAACTTCGATTCTTGACGTCGTGTATGGAGAGCCGCATCTTCTCAGGATGGATCAGGTCGAAGTAGGCGCGGTTGGGGTTTGGATGCCCCTTGAGGATCTCCCCCTCGTTGGCGAAGCGGAGCGAGGCCGAATCGGTGATGCCGGGACGCACGGTGAGGAGAATCTTCTCTTCCTCGGTGTAACGCTCGACGGCCCACGGGACCTGCGGCCTCGGCCCGACCAGACTCATGTCGCCGACGAGCACGTTCCACAATTGCGGCAGCTCATCGAGTTTGTATCGTCGAAGGAACGTGCCAACACGGGTCACCCTCGAGTCGTCGTCCGGGGTAGAAGCACCTCCCACACGTTCAGCGTCAACGCGCATGGTTCTGAACTTCAGCATCTCGAACTCGCAACCCGACCTGCCAACTCGGATACCACGGTACAAGGCGGGGCCAGGAGTGAATATTCGGATAGTAAGGGCCACCAGCCCGAGCACCGGCGACAGCACCAAAAGGGCAATGAAGGACAGGATCGCGTCGATCGAGCGTTTTGCCATCATCCCTCGGGCCGACCGGCTAGCCACTGGAGCTCCACCACTTCCACACGCCCGCCGGTTCGCACCTCCGCGAGACGGATCGTCGTCATCACTCTGTATATCCTCAGCTGTGCCCCAAAATTCTGGCAGGTCACGCACTTCTCCTCGATTCACTCCCGGATGTGCCCGTCCTCGCCAGTTCCGCTGCCAGAACGTCTGGAACGCTGCGCGGGGCCTCGATAAAACGCACGCACTGATCGGCACACGTACTCGACATCCACCTCGGATAGGGTCGTGTTCATAGGCAGCAACAGACATCTGGTGAACAGCCGTTCGGTCACAGGTAGGCTCGCTTGAAAACCCAGAGCCTTGATCTGGTGGACCGCCCGGCCGCCCCATTGAATCAGCGTGCCAATCCCCTGGGTGTTGAGGAAGTCGCGCAAGGCATCCCTGCTCTCTGCTTCGACCTCGTAGTTCTGAAAGATATCAAAATGTGGAGACTGTTCATCTGGCCCTGGTGGAAGACTCACCTCAGCCAGGTCACCGAGGCACTCAGCGTAGACTCTTGCGAGTCTGCGGCGCTTCGTGACGGCTGCATCATAATCTCCGAGCTGTTCGTTCAAGATCGCCGCCTGCAAATTGTCCAGTCTCGAATTGAGACCCCACGTCATCACCTCGCCGTCTGGCCCCCGTCCATGGTCCCGATACTGTCGAACCCGATCGGCCACGAGATCATCGTTCGTCACAACGGCGCCGCCATCACCGAGACACCCCAGCGACTTGGCCGGATAGAAACTGAACGCGGCCGCCCGCCCAAAACTTCCGGCGCGCCGGTCGCCATAACGTGCACCAAGGGCTTGCGCAG
>Ga0310123_10003628_pt1 | contig 11861 bp, 11 predicted proteins | sample CB6_AW_1057_MG_FD_203505 | JGI IMG/M metagenome (GOLD analysis project Ga0310123, IMG submission 203505) | Marine microbial communities from Western Arctic Ocean, Canada - CB6_AW_1057 | ecosystem: Environmental > Aquatic > Marine > Oceanic | place: Canada: Western Arctic Ocean | collected... | reverse complement strand
TGGCCCTGTTTCACGAGATGCTGGCCGAGGAACTGACCAGGATCCGCGGGATCGTCGGGGAAGAAGCGTGGAAGTCCGGGACCTATGAACTGGCCGGAAAGCTTTTCGATCAGATTACCTCGAATGACGATTTGGAAGAGTTCCTGACCCTGCGTGCCTACAAGCATCTCGGCTCGTGACCTGAACCCGAGCGTAAGTGGATAAATCCGGGAGTTCAACGCGAAGACGCGAAATCGCAAAGAACGCAAAAATGTTTTGTCAGGACGTCTCTCCCCAGAAAACAAACTTGCGATCTCTGCGTCTTGGCCCTTAGACCCTGAGGTGGCGGTGAATCAATTCGGACGAAAGCTCTGACGTCGGGCCTTCGGCGACGACCTTTCTCCGGTCCATCAAGTAGAAGTGGTGGCCGATGTCCTGAACGAACGCCAGGTACTGCTCCACCATCACGACAGTAATTTTCAACTCATTGGCGAGCCGTCCCAGAACATTGCCGATCTCCTGAATGATGTTGGGTTGTATCCCCTCTGTCGGCTCATCGAGCAACAGTACCTTGGGCCGTCCGATCAGGGAGCGAGCGATTGCCAGTTGCTGTTGCTGACCGCCCGAGAGGTTTCCGCCCATCCGGCCGGACATTGTCTTGAGCACTGGAAAAAGGGCGTACACTTCTTCGGGTACTTCGGTCAGTCCGTCTTGCCTGGCCTCGAGTCCAATACGGAGATTTTCTTCGACCGTGAGTTGGGGGAAGATCCGTCGGCCTTGTGGAACCAGTCCCAGGCCTGCCCGTGCTCGCGCGTCCGGAGCCAGGTGGGTCACATCGACATCCCCAAGGTAAACAGTTCCCGAATCTGGTCTGAGCGCGCCCATGATGTTCATCAGCAGGGTCGTCTTTCCGACGCCGTTCCTGCCGATGATGCAGGTGACCCGGGACTCGGGTATGCTCATGCTGATGTTGTCAAACACCTGGGCCGCACCGTAGGAAAACGAAAGGTTCTGGATTTCAAGCATGGGTTAACGTCCCAGGTACGCTTCGATAACCTCGGGGTTCTGTTGGATTTCCCGCATCGGTCCCTGGGCCAGTACTTTCCCCTCGTTGAGAACTGTCACCTCGGCATCGAGATGTCGCACGAAATCCATATCGTGCTCGATTACCAGCATGGTGTGATGTCCCTTGAGTCGTAGCAGAAGCTCCGCCGTTCCGAAGGCCTCCGTGTCACTCAAGCCGGCAGCGGGCTCATCGACCAGGAGCAACTGGGGCTTTGAGATGAGCAGCATCGCAATCTCGAGAGCCTGTCTCTGGCCATGACCGAGGTTCTCTGCCTTCATGCCGGCCGAATAGGCGAGGCCCACCGATTCGAGGACTTCGAATATGGAGTTCTTGACCTTCAGTGAAGGACGCCTCCAGATATTGTCCAGAATCCCGTGGCTGCCCGGCAACGCGAGGTCGACGTTCTCATAGACGGTGAGGCTTCCAAATCCCTTCGGTGTTTGAAACTTCCGGCCGACGCCCCGCCGTGCGATCTGGAATTCGCTCCAGCCTGTGATATCGGTGCCGTCGAAGACAACCCGGCCGCCCGCCAGCCGTGTCTTGCCGCTGATGACGTCGCACAGCGTCGTCTTGCCGGCGCCGTTCGGTCCGATGACGACTCGCAGTTCGTCGCGCGCGATTTCCAGATGTTCGATATCCAGGGCCTTGAAGCCGTCGAAAACAGCCGTTGTGTTTTCAAGCGCGAGAATGTGATCGACGCTCGTCACGGGCTCTGTGTCAGGTTGTAGGGTGGATCGGCTCATTGCTCCTGTTTCACTTCCAGGCCATCAGTATCCTGGCTCCAAGGCCAAGACCCTCGGCGTGCTTCGTGCGGTCCGCCCAGCGCAAGTAGATATAAACCGCGAAGGTCCACAGCACCACCAAGTATTTCAAAACGTCCAGGGAGGACGGCATCATTCCAAGCGCCTCGGTGACGATCAGCCATCCCAGGCCGCACAGGGGAATTGCGGTGTGGGCCACGCGTCCCCAGCAGATTGCCGCCGCGCCTCCCAGCATTATCAAGTACTGAACCTCGACCCCGGCGACCAGGAGATTGGATCCGGCGTCGGGGAGGAAGCCGAGCTTGTCGACGATGAGGAAACCCTCTGTGAAGGCGACCCCAAGCAACAAACGACCCACCCGCCCACCGGAGCGCACTTCGTCTTCCAGGCGTTCCCACAATCCGGCGATACCGTTCGGGAAAAACAGGACCGCCAGGAACATCCCCCCCTGAATGAAAGGCCATGCACCGGGCATGTCGGTCGTCAGGGCCGAGTACATGAAGTTGACAAGCAGGGCGCCGAATACCGCCCCCCAGAGTTTCCCGCGGCCGCCGACCGCTACCCAGATGACCATCCCGATAGAATCTTCAACCCGCATCACGTTCGGTGTGATGATACCGTTTTGCGGAACGTACAGGACCCCTGCCACGCCTCCGATCAACGCCGCCACGCCAAAGGCGAAAACTTTATACAGGTCCGCTCGATAGCCAGTGAAATAGAGACGTGTTTCGTTATCGCGAACCGCGATCAGAACACGCCCCAACCGGGATCGCGTGAGATGGCTGCACGCCCAGAAAACCAGAGTCAGCGTTGTCACCGTGAGCAGATACAGTCCGAGAATCCAGCCATTCGTCGTGTTCAGGGGCTTGTAGAAATTGGTGAGCCCGTTCGTGCCCCCAAGCAGCATCTCGTTTCGGGAGAACGCCAGGAAGGCGCCCCATGCCAATGCCTGCGTGATGATGGCGAAATACACGCCGCGCACCCTGTTCCTGAAGATGAAGAATCCGAGCAGGAGCGCGACGAGTGTCGGAACCAGCAGGGCCGCGATGAGCGCGATCGGCAGCGACGAGAAAGGAGCCCACCAGGACGGCAGCGACTCGACGTTGTTGAAGAAGAAGAATTGGGGGATATTGTTGTATTCGGGACGGACATCGCCTCCGCCAGCGGCCAGGCTCAGGTGCATGGCCATTGCGTATCCGCCCAGACAGAAGAAAAGCGCGTGACAGAGAGACAGCGTACCGGTGAATCCCCATATCAGATCGAGGCCGACTGCCGCGATGGCAAAACAAAGATAACGTCCGATACGATTCAGGTCGTGGGGTTCGATGACCCCAAGCAGGTTCATCACTGGTAGCACGACAAACGCAGCCAGGAGGATGAAAACAAGCGCCCGTTCGCGGAACCGCTCAACTTCCGGATAAGGAGAAGCAATGGAGGGGAACTTAAATGTGAACCGGCCCAACAAATTCATTTCCTCGCGCCTAATCTTCAGCCAGCCGGCCCTTGGGCGGGAACAGGCCCGAAGGACGCCATTGCAGGAACAAGATGATCAAGCCGAGAACCGCCAGTTTGCCGTATACCGCTTCGAGCCAGGGCTCGAGGTATTTCGTAAGAAATCCCAAACCCGCGCCCGCGCTGATAACGCCGACCAACTTCCCGACTCCCCCGACGACCACGACCATGAAGCTGTCTACAATGTAGCTCTGCCCCAGGTTCGGGTTCAGTTTGTCGAACAGTGGCACCGCCGTGCCAGCCAGACCGGCCAAGCCGGCGCCCAGACTGAAGGTGAGGGCGTCCACCCGCCTTGTGCGTACGCCGAGTGTTCCTGCGATCTCTCGATCCTGCATCGTGGCGCGCAGCAGCAACCCGAACTTCGTTCGCAACACCAGGAAGTAAACCGCCGCGATCGCCGCGCCGCAGAACCCGATGATGAACATGCGGTTGAGCGGGAGCACGAGGTCTGGTACGACTTCCCAGCCCCCCTGGAGCCAACTGGGTGGCGTCAGGGAGGTCGTGTCACCGAATATGACGCGCACGCTCTGGATCAGGAGAAGGGAGATGCCCCAGGTTGCCAGCAACGTTTCCATCGGCCGGCCATAGAGGTGCTTGATCACCAGGACCTCCGAAATCAAGCCGACAAGTCCCGTCACCAGAAAGGCAAGAGGCAGAGCAACCAGGAAGTAATAATCGAAGGCGCCGGCAGGCAGCCAGCCCTTGAAGAGTTCCGCGACCACGTAGGTGGTGTAGGCGCCCACCATCATGAACTCTCCGTGCGCCAGGTTGATCACACCCATCAATCCGAAGATGATCGAGAGACCCAGCGCCAGGAGAATCAGGATGCTGCCCAGTGACAGTCCCGCGAAGGTGTGTTGAGCCACACGCACTTTACGTTGATAAGATTCGATCCGTGCGATCGCCCCTTCGATGCCTGTTCGAAGAGCGGTTTCCTGATTGGCCCGGGCTCGTTCGAGTGCGGCCCGCAGATCCGATAGGCTTCGGCTCGATCCAAGTTCGCCGAGAGTCTCGACAGCCGCGACCTGAGCCTCGGGACTTCCGTGAACCAACTCGATTCGTGCGATAGCTTCGGTCAGGAACCGGGTGGTCGTGGCGTCGCTCTCGGATCCCAGTTGACTCTTCAAATCGTCGAGCAAACTGTTGTCCCCGTCGGTCGCCACCCTGAGGATGGCCGCTTGTCTCCGTTCTCGATCGTCACTGTAAAGGGAGAGCGTGTCAATCAACGGTCGGAGAACTCTCCTTTCGGAAGCTTCTGCCCGCATCATGTTGGCGGAAAGCCCTTCGGCATAGGCCGGGGAACCCAGTGCCGTGACTAGTGGTTCGAGCGTGAAGGCGTCGACGAGCGGATAGACACGATTGCCTCGAATTTCCAGCCGGCTCTGATAGATGACCAGTTCTCCTTTCTGGTGTTGCTCCAGCAGGCCTGCGCTGTATGCTTCGAGAACGGGAACAACCGCTGCGTTCTTGCCTTCGGCGATTCGGTTGTAGATCTCCTGCCTGTCCGATGCACTCTCGCCGACAAGTGCGAGCACGTCGGCACGGAGGTCATCCGGAACAGCCCGCAACTGGGCGAACCCCTCGAGGGGGTTCGCCCAGAGCAGGCCTGCACACAACAGGTTGAGGACAGTCGCTCTCACGGTCCCTTAGTTGCTGGTCTGTTTCAGGTAAGGGCTGAACGCTTCAGGTTCGACCAGGCCCGGAGTCTCCCAGATAACATCAAACTGACCGTCAGCCAGAATCTCACCGATATATACGGGTTTGTATGTGTGGTGATTTTCCGCGTGCATCTTCTTCGGCCCGCCCGGAGCGGGGAACTCGAGCCCGAGAACCGCTTCCCGGACCGCGTCCACGTCGAAGGATCCGGCCTTCTCTACGGCCGCCTTCCAGATATACACGCCGAAGTAAGCCGCCTCGATCGGATCGTCCGTCACGCGAGACCTTCCACCCGGAAGACCCTTCGCCTCGGCGTAGTTCTTGAACGCCTCGACAAATTCGTTGTTTTCGGGACTATCGAGAGACTGGAAATAATTCCAGGCCGCCAGGTGGCCGACAAGATGGTTGGTTTCCATCGAGCGCAATTCGTCTTCGGCAACCGAAAACGCCATGATGGGAACGTCATCGGACGTCAGGCCCTGGTTGGCGAATTCCTTATAGAAAGGCACGTTGCTGTCGCCGTTGATCGTCGACAGCACGGCCGCATCGCCGTCCCGGCCGAATTCCTTGATCTTGGCGACGATGGTCTGATAATCGGCATGACTGAACGGCGTGTACTCCTCGCCGATGTTTTCTTCCGGGACGCCTTCGGCGATCAGGAATGCCTTGAGGATCTTGTTCGCCGTGCGCGGAAAGACATAGTCGGTGCCCAGCAGGTAGAATTTTTTCTTCTCTCCTCCTTCAGGCGTCATCAGGTACTGGGCCGCGGGAAGAAGTTGCTGGTTAGGAGCGGCACCGGTGTAGAAAATGTTCGGGCTCATCTCTTCGCCCTCGTATTGGACCGGGTAGAACAGTAGCCCGTTGAACGACTCGAAGACTGGAAGAACCGATTTCCGGCTCACCGAAGTCCAGCATCCGAAGACAACGGCCACTTCGTCCCGGACGAGAAGCTCGCGTGATTTCTCAGCGAACAGGTCCCAGTTGGAAGCGGGATCGACCACGACGGGTTCGATGGGCTTTCCGAGGACTCCTCCGGCGGCGTTGATCTCATCGATGGCCATCAGGACGACGTCACGGAGCGACGTCTCGGATATGGCCATGGTGCCCGTTAACGAATGCAGCACGCCGACCTTTACCGGTTCGACAGCTTCGGCACAGCCTGCCAGAGTTGTCAGTGTCAGGATGGTTGCCGCGGTAACGACCATCAGGGATTGAACGCGGGCTCGAAGCCCTCTTCCTTTGAATCTGAACATTGCGGGCATTCTCCTCGAAAAATTGGTTCCGTGTGACATCGAAATCCTCACTCTTTTCTCTAGAACTGAAACTGCGTGCCGACGACGATATGGTTGCGCCTCGTGTCGTCGGGTCCAAACTCCCTTCTCGAATACATCAGCGACACTCGTGCGCCGTGGCCACGGATGACGTAGTTGAAGCCGGCGTCGAAGATCGAGTCACCCTCGAACTCCTGAAATCGGATCATGGGTTGGATCTGACCGATCCCGATTTTCCGGGGTAAGAGGTAACCCGCTTGAGCGAGGTAGGCGTTTCCTTCTCCAGTGGCACCCCCGAGGTCGTAGTCGTAATAGGCGCCCTCAAGGCTCAGGACCCCATCGTTCGGCAGTTTCTTTTCGAACAGGAGATCGAAGTTATAGCCGCGGAAATTTTCACGCGTCGTCGAGGCGGATTCGATGGCTTCATTCTGGAACTGGACGACAAAGGCAATCGCCAGGACGTCCTTATCGCCGTAATAGGTGCTCGTCGTGTAGTAGCCGGGTTCCGGATCCAGAAAGTTGTAGGTCACGCGTGCCGCATAGAGTGACGAGTCACCCTGGCCGGCGGCCGCCGGGATACCTTCGTAAGCGCCAACGGCGTATTTGAAGACGCCGCCTCCCACCTGTCCTGAAACCGAGACGCCGTCGTCGCGGCCGGCAAAGATGGCCGGGTATCGCGAGACGAGCCCAGGATATTCGTACGCGGCCAGGTAGAATGGGCCGTCCAGATTCGCGCGATCCGACGGAGGCAAGTGCCTGCCTGCCCACAAGCTGAAGTATTCACTCGGTGAGAACTTCGCTACGCCGTCCAGAACGCGGATATCGGACGAGGACTGGACATACTCGGTGTTGAACTCGATCGTCAGAAACTCGTGAATCTGGCTGTTGATATAGAGGCGAGCGTTGTCCAGATCGAAGTTCTTTGTGTACGTGTTGTCCGGCTGCTCGGTGGCTCTGAACGTGGCTCGGAGACCTCCACCGATGCTGACCCAGCGGCCGTCGTCGAGGTCGATTTTCGCCTGGCCGTGAACCGCCGGTGCGCCCACTACCAGCCTGCCGGCCAACAGCAAACTAAGGATCAGGCGTCTAAGAAAAATTCGTTTCATGGGGTGATGTCCTCCCGAGTTTTGCGACAAAATAAAAAAACGCCCCGGGCGAGAGATACCTCACCACAGGACGTCACTGTCCAAACGGAAGACTTACGGTGTCTCAAAAACAAAAAAGTCCCCGGACCGCGTTGGTCTCGGAGACTTCATCGTCAGGCCCCTTGGCACGTCGTTGTGCCGGGACAAACCTACTATAGGTGGTGTGGGTTGGAACGGTCAAGGGGTATATCGGGCGTGTGGGTCGGAAAGATCCCCGGGCCTGAATCCGGAGGTTCTTGATTCCCTCACTCTTCAGCGTTAGTATGCAGCCTTCCGTTTATCGTTTTCTCTGTTGAAATACCAGCAGTTCAAACCAACAGGATCCCAATGCATCTCACGCCGCGCGAAATTGAAAAATTGATGGTGTTCACCGCTGGCGAAGTTGCACGAAAGCGTCGTGCGCGCGGCCTTGAACTCAACTATCCCGAAGCGGTCGCGCTGATCACCTCCGAGGTTCTCGAAGAGATTCGAAACGGTCGGACCGTCGCCGAATTGATGGAATTCGGCACAAAGATCTTGTCCGCGGATGAGGTCATGGAAGGCGTGGCCGACATGATCAACGAGATCCAGGTCGAGGGGACTTTCCCTGATGGGACCAAGCTGGTGACCATACACAACCCTGTGAAGTAGGAGTCTGAATTGATCCCCGGTGAGTACATCCTGAGAGATGCGGCCATCGAAGCGAACGTGGGCCGCGATACCGTTCGCATTGAAGTGTCCAACCTCGGAGACCGTCCCGTTCAAGTGGGTTCTCACTATCACTTCTTCGAAGCCAACCGCTGGCTGCGGTTCGACCGCGAGAAGGCATACGGGCGTCGGTTATGCATACCAGCGGGTACGGCCGTCCGTTTTGAGCCCGGCGACACCCGCGAAGTCGAGCTGGTCGATCTGGGAGGTTCCCGAATCGCTCACGGCATCAACGGTCTCGTTGACGGGCCTCTCGATGACCCGGAGGTACGAAGGCGAGCCCTGGCTTCGATCCGGGAGTTTGTTCGGGAGACGAAGCCATGAAGATCGACCGACGTACTTACGCCGATCATTTCGGTCCGACGGTGGGCGATCGCATCCGGCTCGGGGATACGGAGTTATTCATCGAGATCGAGGTCGATCACGCCGTTTACGGCGACGAATCCAAATTTGGCGGGGGCAAGGTGATTCGAGACGGGATGGGTCAGTCCGCATCGGCCAGCCGTAGCTCCGGGTCCCCCGACACGGTAATCACGAACGCCGTCGTTCTTGATTACACAGGAATCGTAAAGGCGGATGTCGCCATGCGTGACGGGAAGATATCCGGGATCGGCAAAGCGGGCAACCCCGACATCATGGATGGCGTCACAGCGGGCATGGCGATCGGCGCGGGAACGGAGATCATTGCGGGCGAGGGAATGATTCTGACGGCGGGAGGCATCGACGCGCACATCCACTTCATCTCGCCGAACCAGATTCCGGAGGCCTTCTATTCCGGGATGACCACGCTTATCGGCGGCGGTACGGGACCGGCGACCGGCACGAATGCGACGACATGCACGCCCGGCCCCTGGAACATCAAGAAGATGTATGAAGCCATCGAGGAGTTTCCGATCAATTTCGGTTTCCTGGGAAAAGGAAACTCCTCCTCGTCCGAGGCCCTCGAAGAGCAGCTTCGCGCTGGGGCCCTCGGTCTCAAGCTCCATGAAGATTGGGGCACGACTCCCGCGGCGATCGACAAGTGCCTGGAGGTCGCCGAACGTTTCGATGTTCAGGTGGCCATCCATACCGACACGCTGAACGAAGCGGGCTTCGTTGAAGACACGATTGCGGCGTTCAAAGGTCGAACCATCCACACCTATCACACCGAAGGCGCCGGTGGCGGTCACGCGCCCGACATCATCCGGCTCTGCGGGGAGGCCAACGTGCTTCCGTCCTCGACGAATCCGACGATGCCTTTCACTCGCAACACCATGGACGAACATCTGGACATGTTGATGGTCTGTCATCACCTGTCGGCTTCGATTCCCGAAGATGTCGCCTTTGCCGACTCCCGAATACGAGCGGAGACGATCGCGGCCGAGGACATTCTTCACGATATGGGCGCGTTCTCGATGATGGCCTCGGACTCCCAGGCGATGGGTCGAATCGGCGAAGTGATCTGCCGCACGTGGCAGACGGCCGACAAGATGAAGAAGCAGCGTGGCCGCCTTGAGGAGACGGGTGACAACGATAATAGCCGCGCAAAACGGTACGTAGCCAAGTACACGATCAACCCGGCCATCGCTCACGGGATCTCTCATACGGTGGGTTCGGTCGAGGTCGGGAAGATGGCGGACCTGGTGTTGTGGCGGCCTGCCTTCTTCGGCGTCAAACCGGAGATGATCATCAAGGGTGGGTTCATTGCCGGTTCCGTCATGGGTGATGGCAACGCATCCATCCCGACCCCGCAGCCTTTTATTTATCGACCCATGTTTGGTCACCTGGGGCAGGCGCCGGACCGCACGTCGGTCCACTTCGTGTCCCAGGCGGGTGTCCGGAGTGGGGCGCTCGATGGTTTGCGACGACCTCTTGCTCCGGTCAAGGGTTGTCGCAACCTGGGTAAGAAGGACTTGAAGTGGAACGACACGCTTCCTCGGATCGAGGTGAACCCCGACACCTACGAAGTGCGGGCGGATGGGCAACTGCTGCAGTGCGATCCGGTAGAAGTTTTGCCCCTGGCGCAGCGCTACTTTTTGTTCTGATCATGACAGTCGTCGAATCAACCGCAGACCAATCGGCACTGGAAACATCGACGTCCGATTACGCGCGAGACACCATCACGCTCAATTCCGAGGATCGTGGTAAGTTGCACGGCCGCAGACGCTCCGATGGCGGCGTCGATTTTGGAATTTCCCTGTCAACCGCCGGACCGTTGAAGGCCGGTGATTGTTTCGTTCTGGAGCCGGAAAAGGTCGTTGTCGCTGTCGTCGAAGCCGACGAACCGGTATACGTGATACGACCGGCCGACACTCTGGAGTGGGCTTACTACGCCTACCAGATCGGGAACCGCCACCAGAAGGTGATGATCGCCGCCGAAGAATTGGTCTGTCTCGAGGACCCGGCGGTGAAGAGCCTTTTCGACCACTTGGGTGTGAGCTACTTTACCGACACGCGCCCGTTTACGCCTGCCCTGGGAACGGTCGGACACTCCCACTGACGGTGCAGAAGAGCCGCATGAATCCCTCCCAGCTACTACAAAGTCTCCAGATGACTGACGGTTTTTTCCCAACTGGAGCGTTTTCCTTTTCCGATGGTCTGGAGACGGCGGCTCAGGAAGGTTCGCTGACGGATGGTGCGGCGCTGGAAGATTGGCTGAGACACTACGTCCAATTGGTTTTTATTCCTTTAGATGGGCGAGCCTTGAGGTGGACGATGGAGAGCCACCGGAGGTCGGACTGGTCCCGGTTGGAAAAGCTGGACCAGGAACTGACGGCACTCCGTCCGGCGTCGGAATCCCGTGCGGGTAGTGTCTCGCTGGGCAACAGGTTACTTAAGAATTGTGTGCAGCTTTATCCGGGGCGGGGACTTGAGGATTTTGCGGACCGCGTCGGGGTCGGATCGATGCACGGAAACGTTGCACTGGTTCATGGCGTCGTGTTCCAGACGTTGGGCTTTACGATCGAAGAAGCATTGATTTGCTTCGCCTACGCCCGATTGTCAGCCACGGCGTCGGCTGCTCTGCGGTTGGCCCCACTCGGACAGCAGGAAGTCCTGGGTGTCCTGGGGAGGGTCCTCGATACCGTGCCCGCCGCCGTCGAAGCGATTCTCGGGGAAGAAGAGCGAGAGCTGATGTCTTTCGTGCCCCTGATGGACATCTACCAGATGGAACACCGGTATCTCTACAGCCGGATGTTCCGTTCCTGAAATGGAGTAAGAACGGCATGAGAAAACCCATCCGGATCGGAATCGGCGGCCCCGTTGGATCAGGCAAGACCGCGCTGGTGGATCGTCTGTGCAAAGCGATGCGGGACCGGTACCGGCTGGGTGTCGTCACCAACGACATCTTTACGCGTGAGGACATGGAATTTCTCGTTCGAAGCCAGGCGCTCGAGCCCGATCGTGTCGTGGCGGTCGAGACTGGGGGTTGTCCGCATACGGCGATTCGCGAGGATGCGTCTCTGAACTTCGAGGCCATCGACAAGCTGGTCGCTCGTTTTCCAGATGTGGAGATCATCTTTCTCGAAAGCGGGGGGGACAATTTGGCCGCCAGCTTCAGCCCCGAGCTGGTCGACTCTTCCATATATGTGATCGACGTGTCCGGCGGCGACAAGATACCCAGGAAGGGGGGACCCGGCATCACACGCTCCGAGCTGCTGGTGATCAACAAAATCGACCTCGCACCCTACGTAGGTGCTGATCTGGGGATCATGGACCGTGATTCACGCCGGATGCGCGGAGAAAAACCCTTCCTGTTCACGAACCTGAAATTGGGCGAAGGGGTGGACGATGTCGTCGCCTGGAT
>Ga0310123_10003627_pt1 | contig 11861 bp, 11 predicted proteins | sample CB6_AW_1057_MG_FD_203505 | JGI IMG/M metagenome (GOLD analysis project Ga0310123, IMG submission 203505) | Marine microbial communities from Western Arctic Ocean, Canada - CB6_AW_1057 | ecosystem: Environmental > Aquatic > Marine > Oceanic | place: Canada: Western Arctic Ocean | collected... | reverse complement strand
ACGGCGGCTGGTCGAGGAACTCTCCCGTGCAGCCGTATTAGGCCAGCAAAACTGGTCTGCCGCTCGCCAGTGCAACGATTTTGCGACGTTCGCTCCACAATTGGAAAAGATACTCAATCTGAAGCGAGAACAGGCTGCGGCGATCGGATATGAGGAGTGTGCCTATGACGTGTTGTTGGACGATTTTGAGCCGTTGCAGCGAACCAGCGAAGTGACACAAGTCCTCTCAGAGTTACGGGAATCGCTGGTACCACTGGTGGCGGCGATTCAGGATTCACCTCGCGCACCAAACCGGGACATTTTGACGCGGGACTATCCGGTCGGTGCTCAAGCAGAATTTGGCCGCCGAGCCGCCCACCAGATCGGATTTGACTTCGAACGGGGCCGCCTGGACGAGACCGATCATCCATTTTGCTCATCGATGGGGCCTCACGATTGCCGGATCACGACACGATACGAAAAGAATTTCTTTCCGATGGCATTCTTCGGAACGCTGCACGAAGCAGGCCACGGAATGTACGACCAAGGTTTACGCAACGAGTGGTACGGCTTGCCGCCTGGTAGCTATGTGTCCCTGGGAGTGCATGAATCTCAGTCGCGTTTGTGGGAGAACTTCGTCGGTCGCAACCAACCATTTTGGCGATTTTTCTTTCCGTTGGCACAAAAAGCGTTTCCGCTATCGCTGAAGTCAGTCGGCTTCGACGATTTCTACTTCGCGATCAATGATGTGCGCCCATCCATGATCCGTGTCGAAGCGGATGAAGTAACGTACAACCTGCACATCATCGTTCGCTTCGAACTTGAACAGGCGTTAATTGACGGTAATTTATCGGTGCGTGATTTGCCTACTGCGTGGAACGATCTCTACCGGAAGTATCTGGGGATTGAGCCGACAAACGACGCCGAGGGTGTCTTACAGGACATCCATTGGAGCGCCGCGTTGTTCGGCTATTTTCCCACCTATTCCTTGGGAAATCTGTACGCCGCACAACTCTTTGAACGTGCCTTGGCTGACCTGAAGGACCTCGACACACAATTGGAGCAGGGTGAGTTTCAGCCGCTGCTCGAATGGCTGCGAACCAACGTCTATAGGTGGGGAAAGGCTCATTCCGCCGCGGAGTTGGTCAAGCGGGTGGCCGGCAGCCCCATCTCGCACCAGCCATTGGTCCGTTATTTGTACGATAAACTGGGGCCGCTGTACGGAATCGAAGCGAGTTGAAGTAGAAACTGAATCGTCGTCCTGATTGGGGATCTCTCCCCGCTTACCTTGATTTCTCACATCAAGGCTGAAGAAGCTCCCCGCCCCGGCGGGGAGCGCCGTGAAGGACTTTGGAGGAGGTCCATTGGGCGTAACGAAGCTGTAGACGGATTGGCCGATTAGGCAAACAGGGGTCCATTTTCAAGGAATTATCCACCGAATTGGCCAGCATTCTATTGGCAAAACGGCGTCCCGGCGCTGGGGACGTCATCATTCCAATAAACAATGGCCCATCCGTGGTTGATTCAATGGCCACAGCTTTGTCGAGTGCGGATGGCCCAATCCATCCTTCTACATTTCATGGATTACAAATCCTTCACGGCGTTGCCGGCGGGACGTCAGGTCGAGGCACCGCTTTTTGGCAAACGTATCGTGTCGTCGCTAAAATACCGTCTGCTGTGCAAACCGTTAATCGTGGCGCAACACTGAATCGGAGTTCGGGAGGCCAAACCCATGAAAACTTCTATTTGCCCCAAATGTCAGGGCGTCACTGAGTCAGCTCAACTCGGCCAAACCCCAGCAAATGACGTTTATCCCCAATGTGGTGAAGCTTTACTTCGCAGCGATGGCAGCGATCCGATGAACCCGGAGGACACTGAGCTCCGACAACGGGAGTTATGCATGGCTGACAGCGGGGGCACGATTGATACGCTGGACTCTGCGACGCTCAGCAAGCCATTCGACTGGAGCCGCCCGTCCGAAAAACAGACCGTGTCCGATGACCAGATTGGGACAATTGACTAACAACTGGGACGGTGGGCCAGCCAGCGGAACCTGTCGGGCTGGACAATTCGGAATTCGACACCGTCGAATTGGACATGGATGACATCCCTGACAACGACAGCGAACTGGGCGACAGCAACTTGGACGCCGGTGACTTGGAAGACATTAAATTAGAGGTCGGCAACATCGCCGACGTTGATGCGGCTGGCATCGTGGTGGAGAACGTGGAACAAGGTGACATCACCCTGGAAGACCAGGTCGCTGGCGACGTCGAAACGGAGGTCGAAGCGATGCTGTCCGTGTTGGCACGCAGCGCCAGATCATGGCTGGGCAACATAAAACGCTCTCATCACGGAATCTTGTTGGTGGGAACCGTTTCGGATATGCTGAGTGAAGTCAACTATCAGGAACTGACTGTTGTCTACCCATTCAAGAAAGGGTGAGAACTCAGTGTGACGGTCCTCCAACCGCGTGGAAACGAAGACTTGACGCTGCTGAGCGTCGGAGATAAAGCGATCATCCTGGGAGCGATCGTCCATGACCCCACGGCCCGGATTGCGGGCTATTCAGGCGATGCGGCACGCGTGGTTTGGCCTGGAATGATCGTGAATGTTCAACCGTAGTCACACCTTTGGTTCTGAGCGTGCCACACGGTGCGCCACCGCTGTTTTACCGCACCAAATCGATCGCCTCCCGGAGAGACATACGGCACAAAAGCATCTGCGGCATTTCTAGCGTGCGGCGGTGACGACGGTGGCGGTAGCCACAAACTCCGCGGTCGTTCCTTTGTCCAGATCCGTTTCGATGTGAACGCGCTGGCTGATTTTTCCCGGTTTCCCGTGGGCGAGGTACGTAATGGACAGGATGTGCGTTTTTCTAGATTGGTCTGTGGGCGAAAACTCGAAGCAGTTGTCTTCGCATTGAATAGCCACGATTCGAAACGGTTTGTTACCACGGACGACTATTTGCTTGGAGATTCGTTCACCTAACGGTATATCGCCCAGAGCCAATGAAGCCGGACTGACGGTGACATTAGTGAGTACACGTCCCTCCACAGGCAACTCGATCGTGCGAGTCTTGGGGTCGTTGGTCACCAACGTCAAGCGGTCATTCAGATAACCAGGCCGCGCGGAGTCCTTTAACCTCACCAGCAGCATGTAACTGGTGCGTTTCCCCGTACGCTTGGGCGACTCCAGTTCCACTTCGTAGTCGGTGTTAGTGCAGCGGACGTCGACAATCTGCCAGTCTGGCCGGCCGGCGTATTCAACTTGAATTTTCTTTTCGACGGCGATCCCCTGGCGGACTTGCCCAAACTCGACCGATCCAGGTTGCATCACGACGTCTTTGCGCACAAACCCGCTGATATTCAACTGCACTTCAGCCGAAAAAGGCTTGTCCAACGTTACGGTTACGACCGATGTCTTTGCGCCAGTATGAGCAACCGTGTCGAAGCGGCAAAGAATGTGTCCCGTTTCCCAGGTTTGGAGGCTCGGCTTGGTAATTTCTGGAATCGTACAACCGCAGCTGGAACGCACACCTGCAATGTGGACTTCCTCCTTGTAGCAGTTGGTGAGGTCAAATTTGAATTCAGGCTTACTTCCTCGAGCCAGCGTACCGAAATCGTACGTCGTCGTTTTGAACATTTCTCGCGCCCATTCTTGCGCAGCGCTGATGTTCGACACGGCAAGCAATACGAGCAGGGATACCCACATCGTCCGCATTGTTCACACACCTCCAAATTTCAGAACAATCGGCCTACCTCTCTCATCGGTCGTAAATGTAGTGCCGAATGCGGCTCGAGGGCAATAATGATCTGCGTGTTTTCGACTTTGTTCAACTTAGAATGGACGGTGGATTTACAGGGTTCGTCAAGTATCGCTAGAATAGTTGTCGCGGACATGGTTTCAGAAGGATTGCCGCCAATTGTCTCCGCGAACGCGACTCGTCCGTTATTTCGTGTCCCCGAATCTGCCTGGCTCGCCCTCGCACACATCCGGGCCCAAAGTAACAACGTCGCCGTAACTTGGTAGCTCTGCTAGCACCATGTTGACGCTGGGCGGCGAAACCGAGTGTCCGCCGTGGATTCCAGGGCGTGGTGGATACCAGGGTGTGCCACACTCCAACGGTAGTTGGAGTGTGGCAAAAATGTTTACAGCAGAGGGGTCCCCCGCGAGCCGTATTTGGCCATGAATATTCAAAATGCACGGTTTGGCAGGAGCCTTGCCCTCCCATTTGTGCGTTAGGCTTCAACCATAAGATTCGATGTTTGATTCACTTCAAAATAATCTGCGTTCGGCCGTGAAGAGCTTGCGTGGCAAGGGCAAGCTCAGCGAAAGCAACATGCGCGACGGTCTTCGGCTTGTGGAACAAGCGCTGCTCGAGGCGGACGTTAGCTACTCGGTCGTAACCGATTTCATGGCCCGGATCAGCGAGCAGGCATTGGGCCAAAAAGTCTTGCTGTCATTGGCCCCCGACCAACAGCTGATGTCGATCGTTTACCAAGGTCTGGTCGATATTCTCGGCCCCGTCGACCCTTCGCTTCACTTACGAAGTGGCGTGACCGTGCTCATGCTATGCGGTCTGCAGGGTTCCGGAAAAACAACCACCTGTGGCAAGTTGGGCCGTCTGATCCAACGGGACGGCAAACGGACCATGCTGTGTGCAGCCGACCTTCAACGGCCTGCTGCGGTCGAGCAGCTGCATGTCATCGGCAAGGAACTCGATATTCTCGTTTTTTCCGAAAGCGGGGCAAGCGATCCCATTCGCGTTTGCCAAAACGCGGTTCAAAAGGCCAAGGATGAAGCGATTGATGTGTTGATACTTGATACAGCCGGCCGACTGGCAATCGACGACGAATTGATGAATCAATTGTCGACCATCGACAAACGCGTTGGCCCGGATCAGGTATACCTTGTCGTGGATGGGATGACAGGCCAGGACGCAGTCAATAGCGCCCAGGCGTTTAATGAAGCGCTCGAGCTAGATGGCGCGATCATGACCAAATTGGACGGCGATGCGCGCGGTGGTGCGCTGCTGTCGGTCAAGCACGTGACGGGAGTTCCCGTCAAGTTCATCGGCACAGGTGAACAGTTCGATGCGCTCGAACCATTTCACCCAGATCGGATGGCAAGCCGCATTTTGGGCGAAGGCGATCTGATGACCATGGTCGAGACCGCCCAGCGAGAACTCGACCAGCAAGCCCTGGCGGAGACGGAAGCCCGCTTGCTGGAAGGTGTCTTTACACTTGACGACTTTCGCAAGCAGCTAGCACAGATTGCTCGGCCAGGCCTTATGCAAAAAATGGTCGGCTTGCTCCCCGGCATGGGTGACATGAAACAAATGATGGGGGAAGTTGACGAAGGTGATTTCAAGCAGCTGTTCGGGATCATCGATGCAATGACGCCAGACGAACGTAATAACCCGAGTAAAGTCATCGATCCCGGCCGTCGCCAACGTATCGCCACGGGAGCTGGTGTCGATCCGAGCCAGGTGAACGAATTGGTCAAGCAATTTGACGGGATGGCCAGTTTGGCGAAAATGATGGCCGGCAAAGGAGCAGGGGACCGGATGAAAATGGTCCGTGAGCTACAGGAGGGTGGTATGATGAACCCGGGCGGCAAGCTTGCTAAACACAAGCAGAGCACGGGTAAACGCTTAAGTCCCAAAGAACGCGCCAAATTGAAAAAACAGCGTGATCGGGAAATACGCCGGCGAAAACGGGCCGGCGGTGGTCCCTAATAAGATTTGATAGGGCTGGTCAACCTGGCACATTTTCGGCAAAATGATGACTTTGGTCACGGCTATCCGCCAACTCCCAGCTGATGGACGTCGCGAACCAGATTTATAATAGCCGAGGCGAGCGGTGAAAAGCGAAACCTCGAAAAATTAATGATCCTCGTACAGCGGGAATAAAACACCATTCGACTGGAGGTAACCTTTTGGCAGTTCGCATTCGAATGAAAAGATTAGGGCGCCGGCATCGCCCATTTTATCGGATTTGTGCCATGGATAGTCGCCGTCCAAGGGACGGTCGCGTGCTGGAAGAGTTGGGCACCTATGATCCTATGATCAAGGAAACCGATGCGCGAGCAGTGCTCAACGGAGAGCGTGTCGACTATTGGTTGGGCGTAGGCGCCAAGCCAAGCGACAACGTCAAAGTTTTGATCAAGAAGTATGGTACTGGCGGGACGCACCTGGAGCAACAAAAACTGGCGATGGAGCGAGTGAAGCCCAAGCCCCGGCAGGAATTGGATCGGCCCTCCGTCGCGGCAGAACAAGCCGATAGTCCCTCCAACGGCGAAGCAAACGACGGCCCCGAGCAGTCGCCAGGAGAACAGCAGACACCGGTCGAAGAAACCGTCGAATAGATAGTTGAGTCGCCGGCAGACAAGAGAAAACTGATAACCGACATGCGATTTGACGTGTTGACCCTGTTCCCGGAAATGTTCCCCGGTTACCTCGGTCAAAGTGTCCTGCGTCGTGCGATTGACAATGGCTTGGTCGACGTGCAAGTGTACAACATTCGGGATTGGGCGCGCGATAAACACAACATGGTAGACGATCGGCCCTTCGGCGGAGGCCCCGGTATGGTATTGATGGTCGAGCCGGTCGTCGAATGCGTTGAAGCCGTGCGAGCCATGGATGACCAGCCCGGTCAATTGGTGGCGTTAACACCAGGTGGACAGCGACTTGATCAGCGCGCAGTCGAACGGCTTCGTGATTGTCATCGCCTTGTTTTGCTGTGTGGCAGATACGAAGGTTTCGACCAACGCGTATTCGATATTTTGCAACCGCAGGAGATTTCCATTGGCGATTTTGTCCTCAACGGAGGCGAGGTCGCAGCGATGGTCGTCATCGACGCGGTGGTTCGTTTGATTCCTGGCGTGTTGGGAGATGAACGAAGTAGTCAACTGGATTCGTTTTCAGGTGACCAACGCTGGCTGGAACATGCCCAGTTTACCCGCCCTCGCAAGTACCGAGGGCATCGCGTCCCCGAAGTGTTACTTAGCGGGAATCATGGACAGATTGCTCGTTGGCGTCGCGAACAAAGTTACCTTCGGACGCAGCAGCGACGCCCAGACCTGTTGGGCCCGGCTGAGGCTGAAAACTGAGACTGCAATGATATTGAGACCCCAATGGTACTGACACCCCAATGACACTGGGGCCCTAACAATGATCGTGCCTTGCTTTGATGGAGGCCAGTAAAACATGAGTCAAGAAATCCTGGAAAAAGTAGAAGCGGCGAGCTGCAAAGAAAACGCTCCCGAATTTGAGATCGGCGACACCGTGGATGTGCATACTCGGATACTGGAAGGTGACAAGGAACGCATCCAAATTTTTAACGGCGTCGTCATCGCCCGCAATGGTTCGGGAACACGCGAAATGTTTACCGTGCGGCGGATTGTTGCCGGCGAAGGAGTCGAACGAAAGTTTCCGGTTCAATCGCCACGCATCGCCAACGTCGAGGTCAAGCGCTCTGGGGTGGTTCGCCGCGCTAAACTCTATTTCCTCCGCGAACGTGTGGGAAAAGCTGTTCGGCTCAAGGAACGCCGTCGCAAAGTAACGTAGTGTTTTTCGGCGGAATCGAGCTGTCATGCCAGGATCCTGTTTCCCATTTTGACGACCCACCCAAAATGACGGATGACGAAACGCCCAATGGCGAATAAATTTCTAATGACGGAATGTCGAATCAGCTCGTTCCATGGTCATTCGGAATTTGTCATTCCTTCGTCATTGGGCGTTTCGTCATCCGTCATTTGTCAAACGTTCCCATGAGTCCGTTGATCGCGATCCGCGATTGGTTCTGGCGGAACCGGGAAAAGGCTGCCACGCTGGGCCAACGTGGAGAAAATGCTGCAGCGCACTTTCTGTGTCAATCGGGCTACAAAATCGTTGCTCGAGGTTACCGCGACAAACTGGGAGAACTCGATCTGATCGTTCTCGATGGACGAACGGTCGTTTTTGTCGAGGTCAAGACGCGGACCAACCACGACGCCGGCCATCCGGCCGAATCAATCACGCATGACAAACAGCGCCGCCTCACTAGGCTCGCGCTTCTCTACCTGAAACGTCACCGGCTGCTGGACCAGTCCGCGCGCTTTGATGTCATTGCCGTGACTTGGCCTGAACACGCCACACAACCGGAGATAGAACACTATCGCAACGCGTTTCCCGCCGTCGGCAAGGGCCAAATGTTTAGCTAGCTGGGCCCTCAGCTAGTTATCCTCTCACTTCTCACCCCCGCAGTTCTCCCAGTTCTGTTTGCTAACTTCTTACGATCGTAAGGATTTTTCAAGCTATGCAGATCGTTCGGCCGAAGAGACTAGACATCGTCAAGTCCGGTGTTCTTGTAATGCACAGGGGGGTGCAAAACAGATGACTCTACAAGCAATCATGGTTCGTCGCGCAGGACGACCCCGTACTCCGCTCTACTTTACGGTTTTGTTGACAGTTATTGTACTTTCGTTCAGTGGGCTTGGCGTTTCACAAGCGGACAACGGATCGGTGGGAACGTCCCGCCAAGTCTCGGATTGGTACGGGTCCAATTCACAAAAAACTACCAATCGAAAACGGAAAAAACAGTCTGCGAATTCCACACAGCCTACTTCCCGCGGTGTCGCTCCACAGCGGTCCGCACCGCTTCAGGCGGTCGATCCCTGGTCGGAAAAGGGCACGACGAACCGGCAACCGGAGACACGGTCTCGCTTGTCCGCAGCAGCCGACAAGGACGATATCAAGCGTACGAGTGAGGGTGGCCGAGCACAAACCAGCAAAAACGTACAGCGAATCAAAACGTCAGTTCCGCATCGCGCCAACACCGTGCGGCCAGCGCTCGAAGAAACCATTGTGGACCAGCCATCGCCGATTTCAGAGACGCCCGATCTGGACAACGGCGGTGATAGCTGTGGCCGGGATGATTGCGGGGCATGTATGTCTTGCATGCCCACCTGTAGGTCAAGTTGCCGTGGTATTGAATTCCGAGCCGAAGCGCTGCTTTGGTGGACCAACGGTTTTGACACGCCCCCGTTGGCAACGACGAGCCCCGACGGGACAACCGACCCAAACACGGCCGGTGTTCTGGGGCAGCCAGGCACGAGGATATTGTTCGGCGGCGAAGACCTTAACGACAACCTGCGCGGTGGCGGGCGATACAGTATCAGCAAACGGCTGGGACACTGCGTTGCCGTAGAAGCCAGCTATCTCCACCTCGGTCGCAAGAAAGAAGATTTCTCGGCGGGCGGAAACGACAGCCCTATCGTGGACCGGCCGTTCTTTAATGTCGAACTGGGAGAGGAAGGTTCCGGGATCACAGCCTTCCCGAATGTGTCCAGCGGAACACTCGATATCACGGCGACATCCGAATTCGATCTATTCGACTTAAGCGTGCGGCGCACCATGTGTCAGGGCTATGGTTTCCACGTTGACCTGTTGGCGGGGTACCGATACAGCCAACTTGACGAAGATCTAACGTTTCGCGATTTCAACGAATCGCTTTCCGGTTTGGCTGCCGGCACGACATTCGACATCCGCGATTCGTTCGCCACGAACAATGAGTTCCACGGCGGCCAGTTGGGGCTGTTGGCCGAGCTCCAGCAGAGCTGTTGGACATTTGAGTTCTTGATGAAGATCGCTTTAGGCAACTCACATGCCATGGTTGACATCAATGGGTCAACCGAAATCACGCCACCCGGCACGCCACCCGAAAATCTTCAAGGTGGGTTCCTGGCCTTACCGTCCAACACCGGCCAGGAAATCCAGGATAAACTGGCCATCATGCCGGAATTTGGGCTAACAATCTCTCGGCCGTTGGGCTGTTGTTGGCAGGCGTCCGCCGGTTATTCGTTTCTCTACTGGAGCAGAGTCGTTCGCCCCGGCAACCAAATCGACCGCAATTTGGACCCGCGTCAATTCCCGCCGCCGGCCCCAGAAAGTCTGCCTCAACCGAAATCTCAATACCAGTTCACCGATTTTTGGGCGCAAGGGTTGCGATTCGGACTGGAACGGACCTGGTAGTAGGACTGATGGCTTGGAAGCCGTGGACTACTTTGACCGCCGTGAGATTGGGCTGAAGGAATTGTCCGATCCAGGAATCGTCCAATGCTTAAGATCACAGGCCATTAGCCACAAGCTCAACCTGCAATTAGCGATTCATCGAGCCAATCGCCTTCCAATTGCAGAACGAAATCGGCGAGGCCAGCACCGCTCAGCAGGTCGGCGCCGCCCGCGCTGGACACGGCACGGACCAGATCAAAGTTCACGACTTGATTGACCAGTTGGTCCGCCGACAAACTGGCCAGGTTCGGCTGAATTTGGAGCAAATCGTTCCCGATCGAGTCGAACAGTATCGCCGTGTTGTTTCCACCGCCGCCATCCACCAAGATTCGATCAACGCCCGACACCTCCACAAAATAGGACGAATCGGCGTTACTGAAGTTCGCCGATTGGGGCGACAGTTCCAGCAGTTCGTCTCCAACTCCGCCGGTCAGCGTGGCACTGTCTCCTCCTCCGCCACCTACGAAATTGACATGGGAGACCTGGCCGGCGGCCAGTGTGTGGATCTCTTGATTGACCGTGATCGTCAGTTGGTCGGTACTGACCTCGAATTCAAACTCGTCATAGCCATCGGTCCCCAGCACGGTTACCGTTTCCTGGTCGATGACGACCTGCGGCGAGACGATGCCGCTGATGCCAGCAGACGGGCCGGCCGCAATGCTGTTAGTCGACGATTGCGTTGCCGAGCTGTTTATCAAGTCGGCCAGGAATTGTTCCGGCGGCGGCGTGGAATTCAGTAGCAAGCGCTTGGAGATAAGCTTAGACTGCAAGCTCGATTCGGTAAACGTGTTATCTGTGCCGACTTCGTTGGCATTCAGATCAATATTGAAGAAGCGATCATTTTCGGTGTCTCCTCCCTGGGTACCAATCACATCCGGGCCGTCAACGAACAAATCGCTCAGATCGCCTTGGACGATCTCGTAACTGTCGCCGAATAAACCGTCGAACGAGTAAAAACCACCGGCATCGGTTAGGATCGTGATCGGAGTCGCCAGGTTGACACTTTGCAATGTCACAGGCACGCCGGGGATTCCGAACGCGGAAGTGCCAAACGTAACCCGGCCGTGCAACGAAGCGGTGCCCGCATCTTCCGAGATCGTTCCGATACCGTCGTTGCTCCCTTGAACAATCGTTCCGCCCTGGGCGTTCGACAGGACAACCCGAAATGTTTCGATCCCTTCATCGACATCATCCGTATTCACCTGTACGGTAACAGTCTGTTGTATAGTATTCGTCGGGTCACCAACAAAGGTCAGCGTACCGCTGTTCGCCCGGTAGTCATCGTCTCCATTCTCGTCTTCTGCGGAAACATCCTGAGTCGCAAAATCGACCGTGACTGTTTCGGAGCTGGGATTCGAGAGACTGACGGTGAACGTGGCGGCCACCGTGCCGTTCTCCGGCTCTTGGATCAAAACGCTGTCGATCATGATGCTCGGAACGTCATCATCGTTGTTGACCGTAAGCGTGGCTTCCGCGTCCTGGATCGTAACGCCGGAGTTTCCGGCGTCCAGGTTACTTAACGTAATCGTCAGGGTTTCATCAGTCTCAAATTTATTGTCATCCTGGATGGTCATTGAAACGACTTCGCTCGTGGACCCGGGCTGAAAAGTGACAAAACCGGAATTCGCGAAGTAATCACCGTCAGCCACGCGAGCGCTACCGTCGTCGGCCTCAAAATCAACCGTCACCGGAACATCGACTTCGCCCGTCAAACGAATCGTCACATCTACGGTAAAAGCATCCGAGCCGCCTTCCGAAACCTGCAGGTCGTCAATCACAATGGCCACGTCATCGTCGTTTTCGATCGTACCGGTCCCGGTACCGTTGC
>Ga0310123_10003626_pt1 | contig 11866 bp, 11 predicted proteins | sample CB6_AW_1057_MG_FD_203505 | JGI IMG/M metagenome (GOLD analysis project Ga0310123, IMG submission 203505) | Marine microbial communities from Western Arctic Ocean, Canada - CB6_AW_1057 | ecosystem: Environmental > Aquatic > Marine > Oceanic | place: Canada: Western Arctic Ocean | collected... | reverse complement strand
ACCAGAGAGTACCTCCTGCAGGAGGTACTTGGCTTTACGAATTACCAGGCGAGTCTTCTCCCGTCAGGAAGACGGCGGGAAGAATGCTGCATTCCGATAACTAATCCAAGCTCGCAGTGCCGCGATTATAACACGCTGCACCCCCCCAGTGTCTAGCGCGCAGGGATGTCTTGACGTTCTCTTCCCACACCCAAGATTTCTGAGTTCCGGCTGCGACTGGCGAGATGTGCAAGTTAAAGCGCTTCAAAGCACTGTATGCTAGGTTTTGTATCAAAACTGATTGAAGCCTGAGGCGTCAGCGAAGGAAACCGAGAATTTGCTGTCCTTCGCTGATGCGTTTAGAAGTTGTGCCTATCGTGTGATTGTGGCAAGGTTTTGTTAGAAAACGCCTTTACTTGAAGGCTCAAGTCGTTGTGGAAAAGTTTGACTTTGAGGCGACGCTCAGAAAAATGTTTCGTCCCTGCGACCGAAAGGCGTAACTTCAAAACTGGCGTGTCAGACTCAGATGTACGGTGGCAATCAAATTTTGAGACAAGGCTTAGTAACAAGGTTCGAAGTTGGGCTTTGATCCATGCTTGCCCACTCGTGCAATCAAGTTCCTATAAACGTCCGCTGTTAATCATCTTCGCTCAAGGAAGACGGCAAACGTTGTGAGCGCATTGTCCGGATCACGCCAGGCGGTAACCATTGCTGAGGCTCCCGCAAACCAGCTCGCTTCCACTCCTCTTTCTCATTCCACAGCTCCTGGATTTCCAAACACTGGCGGAGAATTTCTCGCTGAGTCGGTGTATAGATTTCCATATTTTTTCCTCTGTTGGAATGATACGCGTTCGGCGGGAAGCCTGATGAAAAATATTGAAAAGTTCATCAGCTTTGGTAGAAAAATCGTCTAAGAGTCGATTTCGCTGTGCCTACATTCTCTCGACTGAAATTGATAGATTGGCACGGTACACTAACAGCCGGGTGGATGGCGCAGACGCCATTTTGCAGGAGGTCCAGGAATGACGGAAACCACAGGTTCGAAGACGTCTGGCAAGTCGGTGTTTTCGGACGCACTCAAGGCGGAAGCGAGACAGTTGGGTTTCGATTTAGTCGGCATTGCACCGGCCGTGACACCGACTGGATTGAACGAGTTTAAGCAGTGGCTTGAGCGCGGATATGCCGGCGAGATGTGGTATTTGAAGCGCCGTGAGACGGCGTACGACAATCCAGGGTACGTGATGGATTGCGTCAAAAGTGTTGTCATGTTGGCAATTAATTATTGCACCAAACACTCGCCATCGCACGATGCGATGCAAGGAATTGTTTCGCGGTACGCTTGGGGTCGGCGGGATTATCACGACGTGTTGCGCGACAAACTGCGGCAACTGGCCGATTTCGTCCGCTCGCAGCGGCCCGATTGCCGGACTCGTGGGATCGTTGACACGGCGCCACTTTTGGAGCGAGACTTTGCCCGATTGGCCGGGCTGGGATGGTTCGGTAAGAATACAATGTTGATCAACAAGGGTGTCGGGAGTTGGCTGTTCCTGGCAGCGCTTTTGGTCGACGTTGAACTTGAGTATGACAAACCGCACGAGTCGTCGCACTGTGGAACGTGTACGCGGTGTCTGGATGCTTGTCCGACAAACGCGTTCCCTGAACCATATGTTTTGGATGCGCGGAAGTGCATCTCGTATCTGACAATCGAATTACGCGATGCTCCCATCCCGTCCGAACTTCGCGCGGGGCTCGGCCAGTGGGTGTTTGGTTGCGACATTTGCCAGGACGTCTGTCCGTGGAATCGTAAGGCGCCGATCAGTCAGGAGTCGGCATTTCAACCGGTTCCGGGACTTGCAGAACTTGATATCGTCAAGTTGCTTGAATTGACGGAAGACGGATTTCGAGACAGATTTCGCCAAAGCGCGCTTCTTCGACCGCGCCGCGCTGGGCTGCTGCGAAATGCGGCCATTGCGCTTGGCAATTCATGCGATGTCAGAGCTGTCCCTGTGCTAATCAATGCCCTTGATGACGACGACCCGTTGGTTCGTGGAGCTGTTGTCTGGGCGCTTGGGCGGCTGGGCAGTGAGTCTGCGATGGCTGCGTTGCAATCCCGGCTGCAAGTGGAAGATAATGCCGACGTGCAGACGGAGCTTGAGGCTGCTCTTACAAGTTAGAAGGGATTTACAATTCGCCCTGTTCTTCATGAACCTAGGACGACAAAGAGGATACAACATGGCTGACGTCATACGCCTGGGAGTAAATGGCGCTATTGGACGAATGGGGCAGCGCATTGTGGACCTTGCACATCAGGATCCACAACTGGAAGTTGCCGCAGCAATGGAAGCGTCCCAGTGTACGAATATCGGACAGGATGCCGGCGAAGTCGTCGGGATTGGCTCAATCGGCGTTTCTGTGCAAAAGGAGTTGAGTGGGCACGTCGATGTTGTCATCGATTTTTCGACACCCGAAGGGTTAATTGAAATTGCGAATGTATGCCGCGAACGGAGTATCCCCTTGGTGGCCGCAACAACCGGGTTAAGCAATGATCAATGCCAGGTTGTCCATCGCGTCGCGCATTCCACGCCCGTCGTTCTCGCACCAAACATGAGTCTTGCGGTGAACCTGACTATGAAACTGGTTCGGGATGCAGCTGCCGCGTTGAATGCAGCGCCCGATGGCGTCGACGTGGAAATCGTCGAGCGTCATCATCGATTCAAGGAAGACGCACCAAGCGGAACGGCCCTCTGTTTCGGGAAAATTGTGGCCGAAGAAATGCACCAAACTGAACACGTTCACGGTCGGCACGGGCGACCGGGACCACGGTCCCGCAACCAGATTGGGTACCATGCTCTCCGCACGGGTGACAACGTTGGCGAACACACGATCGTTTTTGGCATGATGGGCGAAACAATCAACCTTACTGTTCGCGGTCATACTCGTGACAGCTATGCTTATGGAGCCTTGGCCGCTGCCAAATTCGTGGTCCGCCAGGCTCCCGGTCTATATTCGATGGCCGATGTGCTGGGACTGTGACTCATCACAGCAATTCCTAGTTTGCCCAGTCGTTAAATTCTGCAAAAGGCTCAAGGTCGACCTAGGCCGTTTCCGATTAATCGAGTTGAGCCGACTTTGCGCCCATGCGTTCGCAGTGCTGCGTTTTGGTGGTGACCCAGACCTCGAACCGCCTGAAGGCAGTACTACAAACAATGAGGTTTCCAACTGATTGTATGAACAATACTGGAAGTTCCAGTCCAATCTGTTTGGAGATGAATCGAATCCCGATTTCTATTTCCGCAGCCGTACGCATCACGCGGCGCTGCTGAAAATGCGGTATTTGGTGGAAAATAACAAAGGAGCGGGATTGCTTGTGGGCGGTACGGGTTGTGGAAAAACATATTTGGTGAATCTGTTGCCGCATGTATTGCTGGATCATTCTGGTCCCGTTATCTACTAGGTCTTTCCACAATTATCGCCAGCTGAATTGATGTCGTATTTGGCCGTTGAGTTAGGAGCCGAGGAGTCGGCCATCGGCCATCATGAAGCGGGTCTGGACCGCACCATTCGTCAGATCGAAAGACAACTATTGCTTCACACGCAGCAAGGTCGTCATCCCATTATCATTGTTGACGAAGCTCACTTGATCGAAGACAGCAAAGTATTGTAGGCACTTCAATTGCTGTTGAACTATCAACATAAATCAAGAATCACGTTTTCGTTAATTTTGGTTGGCGATCGATCGCTGCTGACCCAAGTCGGACGAATTCCTCAACTGGACGAGCGACTCGCAGTCAAGTCGATGTTGCAACCACTGTCTCGGGAAGAGACAGACCGCTACGTCGCCCATCGTCTGCAGGTGTCCGGAATCACAGAACCGATCTTTGATGAATCCGCCATGGATGAGCTATTTGAACTTTCCGGCGGAGTTCCGCGTAAGATCAATCGTATTTGCGATCTGGCACTGTTGGTCGGGTATGCTGACGGCATGACGGTATTTTCCGGATCCCAGGTTGAGGCAGTATCAGAAGAGTTGGTTGGAGTCGTTCCTGCTTAGCAAGGCAAAGTCACAAAGATAATAGCCGTCGCGCATCGTGTGACAAAACACGTTATGCAGAGCGTGACGGCGTCTTTAAGCGGCCGCATTTTCGCTCGTGGAAATTCGATATAGGATTGCATTTCCCTGTTTACCGGCAATCGTCGTTGCTCCAGTTTTCCGCAGACAGTACGCCATCTTCTGAGCCAACGAGCGCGGAATTCCTACTTCGCGTGAGATATCCTCAGTCGAGAAATGGGCACGACGATTCACATTAGCCAATGTTGCCGGCAGCATGGAAATCAAATCAGTAGCGGATTGTAATTTTAGGTGGCCATGAATCGCTCGTAGGCTGCGGTCTTCGACACGATACCCTTTGCTGCGCCAGCGACGTCGTGGTACGGAAACCCGGTGTTCTTCCTGCTCAGTCAGCACCACCTCCAATGTCAGCAGTGGGTGAGGAAACACATCAACGAAGTGGACCAGATCATCAAATAGAGCGTGGTACGTTTTACGAGCAGGACTGTATCGCGATGATTTGATCCGGCCTCCCTTTCGCTTACGGACGACAAGAAACTTGCGGGCCGCTAATGGTTTGACGACCAGAACTCGATGACTCATTAGTAAACGGCGCACCTTGTTGCGTATGGCACCTAACGAACCGTACTGGATCTCGATCAGCCGGTCTTTGCCAACCACATCGATTCGATAACGTTCGACAGTGACTTCCTCTTGAGCCACGTCGTCCGAGTAAATAGCTTTCAGTTGTCGATGGAGTGTGGTTTCCATGAGCTCCGAACGCCAGAACACCGACTCTGATCGATAGGTACGGACACTTCTAGTGTACAGGAATAATCGCGAATCGGGATCGTAGTCGGCCGTTCGCTATCTGTCCAGACGTGAGATTTCCTGGAACATCAAAGGTACTGGGATCGGCTGGGACTATTGTCAACGTATCGTCGATCGCCACGATGGTCGGATTTGGGTAGAATTGAATCCAGGAGTGGGAAACGCACCAGTTAATACTCAAGGACCCGACGAATGTCAAAAAATTGTTGAAGTTTGGGGTCGACCCAGATCAATTCTTGAAGGTCACCAGCGACTTCCAGCGCTTTTGGCATCACGTTGTCACGCAATCATTGCGAGGCAAATAGAAAGAAATCTATGACCACCATCCTTGTGGTCGACGATTTAGCGACAGACCGTAGTCTGGTTAGTGGGCTGCTGGAACAGAACGTGGATTGGACGGTCCATCTTGCAGCCAATGGTGTTGAAGCACTTGACCAATTGATGGATGACACCCCTGACGTCGTGATTACTGACATGATGATTCCCGGGATGAATGGACTTGAATTGGTCAAACAGGCCAAGGCTGCGTTTCCGTTTATTCCTGTGATCTTGATGACACAGCAAGTCAGCGAAGAATTTGCCGTTCAGATGCTTCACCGGGGTGCAGCAGGTTACGTCCGAAAATGCGACTTGGCTTGCGATCTCGTGAAGACAATCGATTATGTGCTGATTGCCGCCTAGAAGGATCGGTCTTGGTCGGAAGCGATGAATCAGATGGTCACCAGCAATTGTGCATTCGAGTTAGAAAATGATCTTTCTTTGATATCTCCTTTGATCAAGTATTTGCGGCAGCGGATGCGAGACGTCGGTATTTCCGATGATTCCGAGCGTTTACGAATCAGTGTCGCACTCGAGGAAGCGATTTTGAATGCATACTATCATGGAAACCTCGAGGTCGACTCAACTCTACGCGAGGAAGATAACAATCAGTACCTCGAGCTCGCAAAACAACGCTCACAAGAGGCACCCTATCGCGACCGATGCATCGGCGTGGAAGCGAGGTTGTCTTCGAGCGAAGTCACCTTCGTTGTTCGTGATGGGGGTCGCGGTTTTGATCCTTCAACGCTGCCAAATCCTACGGATTCCGAGAATCTGTCACGTCCGCATGGTCGTGGTATTTTGTTAATGCGAACGTTTATGGACGAAGTCATTTTTAACGAACGAGGAAATGAGATTACTTTGAGACGAGTGTTTCCCGTGACGTAGAATGAACCAGGATTTTCTCGCGACGAGATTTTACAGACGTGAGCTGACTGATGAATTCAAGACTGTTCGGCATTCGACTGCTGAGTATCGCCTTTGGTTATTGTGTGGTCGGTACGACCGCTGTGTTCGGCAATGATCAGAAGCAAGATCCGTTGGACTGGACCCATTGGCGCGGTCCGCAGATGAACGGAATTTCGTTGGAGGAAGGAATTGTCGATAGTTGGTCGCCGCGAGGCGAAAACCTTTTGTGGAAGCGTGACGATTTGGGATCGCGTTCTACGCCGGTCGTCATGAACGGCAAGCTGTACCTGATGTGCCGGGACAATCCCGGAACTGTCAAGGAAGGCGAAAAAGTCGTCTGTGTTGATGCAATGTCTGGCAAGACATTATGGGAAAATCGATTCAATGTCTTTCTGTCCGACGTACCTAAGGAGCGGGTCGGCTGGTCCAGTGTCGCGGCTGATCCGATTCCCGACCCAGATACCGGCGTCTATCGTGTATTTGCTCAAGGCGGTTGCGGATTTTTCCAATGCCTCGATGCCAAAACCGGTCAAACGCTTTGGTCGCACTCGATGAGTGAAGAATTCGGGGCATTGAACACTTACGGCGGCCGAACCAACTTTCCTCTGATTCACAAGAATCTGGTAATCGTTAGTGCGATCGTTATTGGTTGGGGGGACATGGCGAAACCAGCGCATCGTTTCATAGCGTTCGACAAGCGAAATGGCCAGCCCGTCTGGTTTATGGGCACGCGGCTATTTCCGTACGACACAACGTATAGCTCACCCGTGCTAACGATAATTAATGGTCAGGCAATGATGGTCTTCGGTTCGGGAGATGGCGGCATCCACGCTTTTCAGCCGCAGACAGGGAAAAAGATTTGGACGTACAATGTTTCACGCCGCGGAATTAACACGACGCCATTGGTTGTTGGAAAAACTATTGTTTGCGGCCATAGCGAAGAGAACCTAAAGGGCAACCTGATGGGTGCTCTGTTTGCGATTGACGGTACCAAACGAGGAGATGTCACGAAAACCGGCGAGTTGTGGAAGACACAACAATGGTTTGTCGGCAAGAGCTCGCCCGTTCACGCAAATGGCCGCATCTACACCGCCGAGGATAAGGGGACGATGTTGATTGTCGACTTGAAAAGTGGAAAAAAGATCGCAACGCATCGGTTGCGCGGCCCGATGCGCAGCAGTCCGCTTTATGTCGATGGCAAGATCTATGTGTGCACGTCCAACGGCATCTGGTGGACGTTGAGGCCAAGTAAAGATGGCGTGGAAGTAATACATCACGCTCGTTTGGGAGCCGGAGAATCGTACGGTTCCCCTATTGTCTCGCATGGGCGTATGTACGTTCCACTGACCGACGCGCTGTATTGCGTTGGCAGAAAAGACCACAAGCCAACAGCCGATCCACTGCCCGAACCACTGCAGGAAACACCAGTCGAAAGGGATGCCCAGCCGGGGCTCGTTCAGGTGGTTCCAGTGGAATCGCTTTTGAAGCCGGGCCAGTTACAGAAATTTCATGTGCGTCTCTATAACGCGAATGGACAGTTCCTTTGCTTGGCAGACGCAGCGAAGGTTGAGTTTTCGATCGATGGCCCCGGTTCGGTCAAAAAGGTTGATATCGGTACGTCGAAAGTCTGGCAGTATGCAGCGCCTGGGCCCGGAGAACAGGTTCATGCAGCCGTCAACGTCACGGCTAAAGCTGGCGACCTGTCGGGCACTGCTCGCATTCGTGTCGTCCCTGATCTGCCGTGGAGCTTCGACTTCTCCGATGGTCAGGTACCGATTACCTGGGTTGGCTGCAGGTATCGACATATCGTTATCGACTTTGAATTATTCAAGAAACTGGAAAAGCAAAGTCCGTTGTCTAGTCAACTGTACATTTACCTAAGAAGCGGTTTTGTTAACAGAGGTGCGCCGGCATTGAAATACGACGACAGCACTTCGCGGCTTGAGTGGACTGAATTCCTGCGTTTTCTGGGGCTTCTAGAAAGAATGACGACACTTAAACAAACGAAGAACGAAATCGATCTGGCACTTGCGCTGCTCGAAAAAGAGAAGGTTATCAATAAATGGATCTGGGCTGAACCGGAAGGAATCGGCATTCAATTGACTGTTCCACGAGGTGACCGCAAAGTCGACGGAAATGGTGTCATGATGAAGCTCACCACAATTCCCAAAGGCAAGCGAAGCCAGGGCTGGATGGGGGCACCGGCATTTGGCAACTATACGTTCCAGGCCGACGTGTTTGGGATTGTGAAGAACAACAAGATGCCGGACATCGGACTCACAGCTCAGCGATACGTGCTCGATCTGATGGGCGCTAGCCAACAAGTGCAGATTCGCACGTGGCACACGGAACTCGACCGGTTCTCGAAAACGTCCCCGTTTCGGTGGAAGCCCAATGTATGGTACACCATGAAATTCAGGACATCCGTCGAAAATGGCACTGCTGTATTGCGCGGAAAAGTCTGGCCGCGTGGGAAAAAGGAACCCGAGATATGGAGTGTCGAAGCCACTGATCCGGGCCAACCAAATGCTGTTGGCAATCCCGGTTTCATGGGTAATGCATTCGATGCAGAGTTGTTCTACGACAATTTGCAGTTGACGAACAATTAGGTTCCGGCCGGTTTTCAATCCGTTTTCGATCTGGAGTTAGATGATGAAGAGCAAACGAACACTCACCATCTTATTTGCCGTACCGGTGTTGGGCGTCATCATATCGACGTACTCCTTCGCACAGTCTGCAAGTTCGACGTACGATCCGACGCAGACGGCCTTGCAACTCATCGCCAAACTCCAAGTTGGCAAATACGACTGGCCCCAATGGGGTGGCTCGGAATTGCGGAACAACACGCCTTTTGGCAAGAACATTCCCCATACATGGAATGTCGATAGCGGGAAGAATATCAAATGGACGGCTAGGCTGGGATCGCAGACGTACGGCAATCCGGTTGTGGCCAACGGCAAAGTTTTCGTGGGAACAAACAACGGCGCGGGCTATATCAAGCGGTTTCCCGCAACGGTTGACTTGGGCTGCTTATTGTGCTTCGACGAGAAGACTGGAAAATTTCTGTGGCAGCATTCCAGCACGAAGTTGCCGGTCGGTCGCGTGAACGATTGGCCGTGGCAAGGCATCTGTGACGCATCCTATGTCGATGGAGAACGTCTGTGGTTCGTCAACAGCCGAGGTGAAGTGCTGTGCCTGGACACCGAAGGTTTTCGTGACGGCGAAAACGACGGTCCACACAATTCTGAACCTAACACGGACGAAGTTGAAGCCGACGTGATTTGGAAATTTGACATGATGGGTACGCTGGGAGTCTTTCAACACAACATGTGTAGTTGCTCGGTCACGTGTGCTGGCAACATTTTGCTGGTTAATACATCGAATGGAGTCGACAACAGCCATGTTAATCTACCGGCCCCGAATGCACCCAGCTTTTTCGCCATGAATCGCGATACTGGCGACGTGCTGTGGACCGATAAGTCGCCGGGGACCAATATCTTGCACGGGCAATGGTCGTCGCCTACCTTCGCCGTATTGAGTGGACAGCCTCAAGCTCTGTTCGCTGGCGGCGATGGATGGTTGTACAGCTTCGACCCGAAAGGCGATGGCAGGGGTAACAGTCAGCTGTTGTGGAAGTTCGACTGTAATCCGAAAATGTCGAAATGGACGCTTGGTGGTCGCGGGACTCGCAATAATATCATCGCGACCCCGGTGGTTTACGATGGCCTAGTCTACTGCGCTGTGGGACAGGATCCGGAACACGGCTCAGGGATGGGTCACCTATGGTGCATCGATCCCACCAAACGCGGCGATGTCAGTCCCGAACTTGCAATGGGACTGGACGACAAACTGCTCCCGCATCGACGGCTTCAAGTGGTCAATCCCAAGGTCGGTGAAAAAGCGGTCAAGAATCGCAACTCCGCGGCGGTCTGGCACTATGGTGCAATGACTCAAGAGGAATACGACAAGCAAGAATTCGAGCAGCAAATGCATCGATCATGCGGAACGGTGGCGATTAAGGCCGACATTCTGTTCATCGCTGACTTCGACGGTCTGTTTCACTGTTTGAATGCAAAGACAGGCAAAGCGTACTGGACCTACGACATGTTCGCTGCAGCGTGGGGCTCACCATTGATTGTCGACAGCAAGGTCTACATCGGGGATGAAGACGGAGACGTGTGTATCTTTCGCTTGTCGACCGATCCGAAAGTGGCGACGAAAAAAGACAAAGAGAAAGACGAGATGATACCGTACTACGGCGAAGTGAATATGGGCAATGCCGTCTACAGCACTCCCGTTGTGGGTAATAATGTCCTGTTCATCTCGAACAAATCGACCTTGTTCGCGATCGAGACGAAGTAATCTGTAAAAGCGATGAAAGATGAATCGATTCCAGTCCGATCTACAACTCGATCGCGAGATTAAAGACGCTGAGGAAGTCCTTTCGCTTTGCGAGTTCGACTTTGACCCCCGAACCCATGTGGTTTTTGGGTCCGGCTCCATTGATCGCTTGGGAGAGTTCGCTCGTAAATTGGGCGGCGAGCATGTATTGCTGGTTACCGACAACGGACTGGCTGACGCCGGACACGAACAGCGCAGTGTCAATTCGTTGACAGACGCTGGTATGCATGTGTCCGTGTTCGATGACGTGCATCCCAACCCTACGACGGAAGACGTCGATCGTGCGTTGGCTGTCACACGCGAGTTCAAGATCGACATCATTGTCGGCTTAGGTGGCGGTAGCAGCATGGATTGCGCGAAAGGCGTCAATTTTCTGTTGACGAATGGTGGTCAGATGGAAGACTACTGGGGTGTCGGCAAGGCAAACAAACCAATGCTCCCGTTAATTGCTGTACCGACGACCGCGGGAACCGGAAGCGAGGCTCAGTCGTTTGCAATCATCGCGAACAGGAAATCACATATGAAAATGGCCTGCGGCGACAAGAAGGCCGCCTGCAAAGTCGCCATTCTCGATCCCGATTTGACCCTCACCATGCCTGAATCGGTTACCGCGGTTACCGGAATCGACGCAATGAGTCATGCACTGGAAACATACGTCACCAAGCGACGCAATTCCATCTCGCAGCTCTTCAGTCGACGTGCATGGAAACTGTTGGCCACTGGATTTCCGAGAATCCTGAAAGATCCCAACGATCTTCAGGTTCGTGGAGCAATGCTGTTGGGAGCTCACTTTGCTGGTGTAGCAATTGAAAATTCGATGTTGGGTGCGACGCACGCATTGGCGAATCCACTGTCGGCCCATTTCGGAATGACTCACGGCATTGCGATTGGCATCATGCTGCCTCACGTCATTCGATATAACGCGGACAGCGTCGGTGATTCATATGGCGAATTGGCTGCAGACGCGGGAGTGTGCGATTTCGACGATCCGATGGCCGGTGAACTGCTAGGGGACTATGTGACATCACTGATCGCGCTGTCTGGTTGTCCGACGACTCTTTCGGAATGCAACGTCGATCCGGATACAATTACACAATTGGCCGACGAAGCAGCAGCTCAGTGGACGGGAAATTTCAATCCGCGGCCGGTGGATGAGGACTGTCTAAAGGAGTTGTACCAATGCGCATTTTCCAGCAACGGCAGAAATTCGTAAGTTCATCCGTCGTGCTTTCGTGCCTGATTGGCGTGATGGAGTTCATCGATTTGTACAAACCAATGGAAGTGGCCGCTACAGCGCAAGCTGAAAAGGTTAGCTCCGCAAAGTTCACGAAGGCCAGTCCTCGTAAATTGTCTATACCGGGTCCCACAAGTTGGCGGTCA
>Ga0310123_10003623_pt1 | contig 11869 bp, 9 predicted proteins | sample CB6_AW_1057_MG_FD_203505 | JGI IMG/M metagenome (GOLD analysis project Ga0310123, IMG submission 203505) | Marine microbial communities from Western Arctic Ocean, Canada - CB6_AW_1057 | ecosystem: Environmental > Aquatic > Marine > Oceanic | place: Canada: Western Arctic Ocean | collected... | reverse complement strand
AGAGCAACTTTCGCTCTTCCTTTGTCCTGGCCCAATAGATCGCCTGAACGAACTGGTCACAAGGGTACTCGCAGTTGATGCTCAAGTCCACATTGGCTCGAAAGTATTCACCTGGACTATGTTTGTCTGGACTTGTATCCATTGGCGTAGCTCTGATTACCTGAGCAGTGTGATTGCAATCGGCAGACTTCACAATAAGTCAGCCAACCTAACAAAAGTTAGCCAAGTAGTAGCTCATGCAACCGTGCATGACTTTTGGCGTTACGGTTCGCCTGTCGAATGCTCCATGGCCGCGTTCGTGGTGGAGATCGAACCACCGCCCCAATTGGCCGGGTACACGTCGGCGCGGACCCAGCGGTGGAAACTCGACCACGGCCAATCTCCAGCAAGTCCCTCGTGGGACTGTATTGCAAAATTCACTCCTTCAGCAGGAAAATACGGACCTCCTCAAAACCAATATGATTATACAACCTTGGTCAAGATCAAACTCTTAGCCCGCATTATTCATGAAGCGATCCTCAACTCGCGCAAGCAAAGTGGTTAAAAGTCGTTGCGACTATCTTGACCAAAACGCCGCGCATACAAGCACGAAGCGCAATCCAGTGAGTCCATGCCGTGCACACTCGCTTGCGCTTCGTGCTTGTATTAGTCGAGCGAACACCTCATGAATAATCCGGGTTAGCAGCCTTGATACAGTATTGAGTGAGTAGACATGTCCGATCACGCCTGATAGCGTGCAGTTTGTCGAACAGACGAAAATACTTGGAGTAAGGGAGATCAGTCATGCGTCAGGCCCGCATAATTGTATTGGTTATCGGAACTTGCCTTGCGACGTCACTGATCCACGCCGGAGCAGTCGTCAAGGAAACCAAAAAAGGTACTCCGCCGATCAAATCGATAAACGTTCTTAGCTTTGCACCAAATGGCGTCCTCTTGATAGGCGATGGCTCAGGATCGCAAATCGTGGCCATCGAGACGGGTGATGATTCGGCCCGTCCGAGCCTCAAACATACGATTTCCGACATCGACAAGAAGATGGCCGCTCGTCTGGGAACGAAATTCGATGGGATTGAGATCATCGACATGGCAGTGAATCCAGCCTCTGGAACGCCTTACTTCGCGGTGCGGAAGCAAGATGACAAGCGCAACCTTATTCTGACAGTTGACGCCCAGGGAGAAATCCGCGAATTCGCGTTGAACAATGTGTCGTACGCAAGGATTCGGCTCAAGGCAGGCAAAGATAACATCAGCAGAATTACGGATGTGGCCTGGGCCGAAAGTCAAATTGTTGCTGCCGGACGGAGCAACGAAACGTTTGCATCCAAGATCTTCAGCATCGACGTCCCGCTGAGGCATGATTCTTCTGGAAGCGTTTATAGCGCTGAAACCTATCACGTCTCCCATCGCCGCTGGGAGACAAAGGCTCCGATGAGCGTTCTCATCCTGATTAGGGAAAATGACAAGACTTATGTCGTCGGCGCATTCAGTTGCACACCTGTCGTGAAGTATCCGCTTGATTCCTTGCAGCCTGGAGCCCAGGTAAAAGGTACGAGTGTGATCGAGCTCGGGTCAGGAAACCGTCCCATTGACATGTTCGTGTACAAAAAGAATGGAAAGCCCTTCGTGCTGGCGAACACTTTTCGATTTCATCACAAGCGACGCCCATTTGGCCCGAGCCCCTACTGGGCGGTGAAGTTCGAACAGGGACTGTTGGGCGAGAACGAAGCGGTGAATGAGAAGGCGATTCGTCGTTTGAAGGGATATAAACCGGTGACGGACAAGATCACGTTGGTCGAGACGTTTCATGGTGTCATGCAAATGGACAAGTTGAATGATTTCCAGGCGTTGGCCCTCCGACAGAATGACGATGGAATTAGTCTCGAAGTTCTTGCTTTACCGTAGGAAAGAGTAGAGTCATGAATGCTGCGATTGGCATCCTTACCTTGTTGACACTCGGTACGGACTCTTCGCCGCTTCGCATCGAGTCGTCGAATGGTGGGCGTGTTGTTACCGTTGTCGCAGACTTTGAGGAAGGGCAACTTCCCACACAGACGTCCCCTCAGCTCACAGCGCGGCAAGGCGAAGCAATCTTGACGTTTCGCCTTGTCGACGAAAATGGTGAGTTGGGAGCCCCTATCTTTGGTGAATATCGTCGAGCGGGATCCCAAATTCGTTTCAAACCGCGGTACCGCTTAATACCCCAGTACGACTACCGTGCGACAATTCACACCACCGATGGCCAATCCGTGATTCTGAACTACCGTGTTCCCAAACGTCCGGCGTCGACACCCGCTTCGGTGGAGAAGTTGTTCCCAAGCAGTTCAGTGCTGCCAGCGAATCATTTAAAGTTCTACATTTACTTCTCGAAGCCGATGCGTGAGGGCAGAGCGATCTTTGACCGCATCCACTTGTTCAACGAAGACGGCACCAAAGTTCCGGATCCTTGGCGGCGGACGGAACTGTGGACGGAAGACACACGTCGCCTGACGCTGTGGATTCATCCGGGCCGCATCAAGACGGGAGTGAATCTGCGAGAAGAACTGGGCCCCGTGCTACAGCAGCACCGACGTTACACGCTGGTCATCAGCCCCAACATGCAGGACGCTGATGGGCAACGTCTAGGGAGGCGTTTCGCGAAGGGATTTGAGACAACCATCGCTGACCGAAAATGTCCGCAACCCCACCAGTGGCGGTTGCACCTGCCCCTCATCGCTACGCGACAGCAGCTCGAAGTTAAGTTCGAAGAATCGTTGGATCATGCATTGTCACAGCGTTTCCTTGAAGTGCGGGACTCGAAAAGGCAACTGGTGGCCGGTCAGATTAACGTCGGCGAACTCGAAGCGTGTTGGTCGTTTGTCCCGAATGCTCCATGGGCCAACGAGGAGTATCGATTGGTCGTCAACCCACTCTTGGAAGACTTGGCTGGCAACACGCCGAATCGGATTTTTGACACCGACTTAACCGCCACGGCGCAATCACCTTCTGTTCTGATTCTGCCCTTCCATCCCAGGAAATCCCCATAGACGATCTAAATAATTGTACTGCTCAGTTGGTTGGGTGGACTCGTCGACTTAATAATCCGACGTTCCCAACTGATCATGTGGTTAACTCACCTTATGGTTTATTGTGCGAAGGGGACCGGCGATTTACTGATTTCACGCACTTACACGATTGCTCCCTGCTCGCGCAGTGTCGTTCGCAGCAACTCGACGTCAAGGTGACGCGGCGTGACGCATTCTGTGATCGAAATGGCGGCTGCGGTCCCGGCGGCCTGGCCGGTTGCATAACACGGGGGGATGACTCTGGCCGAGGCAGCCCCTTCGTGGGCGGCCGATAATCAGCAAGTTATCGACTCCGCGCGGTACCAGACAACGGTAGGGAATCTCGTAGTGATCCGCACGGATCTCCTCTAGCTGGCCGCGCGGACCCTGGGGGTCGTGGATGTCAATCGGATACGAGCAGTGGGCGATTGCGTCATCGAACGGTCTGCCCTCGAGCACGTCCGCCCCGGTCAGTACATAATCTCCCAGAATGTGCCGCGTCTCTCGCACGCCAACCTGGGCTCCCGTCTGAATCAGTTGCACATTTTCCAACCCGGGGCAGTGGGATCGGAAGAACTGAATCAACTCCCACGCCTGCCGTCGACTTTCGATCTCCGCACGAGAGAGATCGTCAGGGTTGGTTCCATCGACGTCGTGAACGCGGGTTGTGTTGACGCGCCATTGGCCGGGCGCCGGTTCGCGGTAAAGGTTCACGTATTCGCGAGGCAGCTTCCACTCTCCACGCGCCTTGGCCTGCTGCACGATACACTCAAACAGTCGCTCGCCTGGATGCAGGATTTCGTGCTCGCGCATCCATTCCGTCACACGCGCGTCGTCCACATTGCCGATGGTCAAGAACAACGTGACCGGCATCATCCGGCCGTCTTCACTCCGGCCTACTTCATACGGAGCACCAGCCCGGACGGCGACGTCTCCATCGCCCGAAGTATCGATAACGACCCGGGACCGCAGCAGGCCGAGTCCTGCCTTGTCGAGGATCACGATACCGGCAATCTGCTCCGCCTGCATCACGACGTCAACGAACGACGTATGAAATCGAACTCTTGCACCGGCGTCACAGACCGTTTCGAGTGCGGCCATCTTGAGAGCTTCCACGTGGAACGGAGTCACGTTGGAGTGGCCCAGCTTGATAAACGACGACCAGGCCGATCCGGCTTCAGTCACCGAAGGGTCCACGGCACCGTCAAGCGCGACCATCCGGTCAATGACCTCTTGGAATATTCCAGCGACCAGTTGTCGTCTACCATCCGCGCTATAAGACGTCATGAACGGACCAACCAGACCCGCCGTGGACGTGCCGCCCAGGAAACCATATCGCTCGACACGCCGTTGCGCGCGACAGCCGCAGCCGCGGCGATCCCTGCCGACCCACCCCCGATCACGGCGACGTCAACCGCATCTCGCAGTGGAATGGTCCACGTTCGAGTGATTGTTTCGGGCTCTTCCGGCATGTGTGCTGTTCCTTCGATTGAGTATCACATGCGATGCATCAACAGTCGAGCGTCTAAGGCAAAGGCTGCGTGATTCGCAGATAGGCAAATATGTGTTTAATCTGCTCGTTGCTGAGTTTGTCGAGGAGGCCATCCGGCATAACTGACTTTGGGTTGGCCAGCATTTCGTCGATATCATCGCGTGGGACGACTACGTTTTGGCCATCGACGCTCCGGATGACAATGACTTGGTTGTCCTGGCCGGCGGTGAAGCCGGGCAGAACACTGATGAAATCGAATGCCGTGAACGGATAGGCGGGATACTGCGATACTACTATCGACGCGCTGCATAATCGCCAGGATGACGAAAGGTCTCCGCCTGGTACAACGCCGACAACTCACAGGGCACATCATCCACGCCTTGTTTAGCTCCGCCTGCCATTTGAGACCACAACGCTTGCTGATCAACCCGTTCCCTGCCCAAAATTCGGCCGAGATTTAGCCAATCCGCCCTGTCAAAGTCTCTGTTGCTAAACAGCTTGAGGGTCGGCGGAAAAATTTACCATACGAGAGCAGGCATACTATGCCTGGCTCACGTCGCGCCGTGCAAAGCGTACGTGCGCAGATGCATGTCGGCATGAGCGACGACGATTTGTGTGCGGTCGTGAGAAAGACTCATCCCACGTCCGTCGTTCTTTAACTTCAGCTTGAAGAACTCGTGATCCGCGTCCCCCGTCCAAAAAGTGAGCCAGCCCCCACCGCTTCCTCCGGACAGCCCAATCCAGAATCCGCTGGGATGGTGTGCGACTCCCCACATGGTTCCTTTGGTCTTGTCTTTAGACTGCAGAATTCGATCGAGCTTCCCGTCAGCCAGGTTGACCAGTGCGATCGCCGTCTCGCCGACGCCAGCGAAAGCATTGGTGACGTTCGAGATGCCTCCCAAGGCCAACTGAACGCCGTCACTGCGCAGGGCAATGCAGCGCGCGCCGCCGATGTCGGCTCGAAACGTCGTGTCATACCCGTGCAGAGCTTTGACGGTTAGAAGTTGACGCGGTTCGTTCGAATCGACGGTCCACGAGTTGACAACGCCCTTATGATCACAGGTGACCAACGAGGATCCATCTTGCGAAAAGGTGAGATTGTAAACGTGCGACTTGTGTCCCTTAAATTCTTTGACCAGCGTTCCCGCAGCCACGTCCCAGAGTTTGACGCGCAGGTCGTTGCCGCAAGTTGCGATGTGCTTGCCGTCGGGGCTGACCGCGATCGCGCGGAGCCAGCCTTGATGGGCATCGATCATGTGAATCGGATCAGGCTTGTCAGCGGCCGCCGGCCAAAAGCCGAGCCGACCGTCATAGCCTCCGCTGTACAAAACCTCGCCATCGAGCGAGGAGCCGAATGACCGCACCCAGCTGTCGTGCGCGGCCAGCGAAATGACGGTCCGGCTGGAGACGTCGAACCGATGAATGAGATTGTCCTCGGCACCAAAAAAGACAAAGCGTGAGTTCGGTTCCCAGTGACAGGCGGTCAAGGGGCGGCTAAGTTTGTATTCCAGCGACAGCGATGTCTTCTGAGGATCGACCTTGACTGGTACGGCGTCCGTCATGCCAGTAACTCCGAGATGCTGCCCCTGGCGGGATCCGCGATCGGAAACGTGCGTCCGCCAATCTGAAACTCGCCTGTCGACTCGACGCCAGCGGCTTGTAGGATCGTATGAAAGATATGGCCGTGATCCACTTCTCGCTCGACAACTGCCGTGCCATTTTCGTTGGTCTTGCCGATCACTGCTCCCGGTTGAATGCCGGTGCCCCCCAGCAGCACGCTCCAGGCGGTTCCCCAATGGTCGCGACCGTATGTTTTATTGATTTTGGGCGTCCGTCCGAACTCGCTCATCACGCAGATGAGGGTGTTCGCCAGCATTCCGCGGTCGGCCAGATCGGCGACGAGCCTGGCGAATGGCAAATCAAACTCGCCTAGCTGCTCGATGTGGAAATTGAAGTTCTCATGATGCGTGTCATAATCGGCGTGGTTCAACTGCACGTACGGAACACCATGCTCTAGCAACCGTCGCGCAAGTAGGCAATGCGTGCTAAACGGGCTCATCCCGTAACGTTCCTGATCAGCTGCGGACTCGCGCGTGACGTCAAACACGTGGCGTTGCGCGACGAGTTCACGAGCCTGATCGAACGAAAAGTTGTAAGCTTCCGTGTCGGCGGTGCGGCGTCGAGCGGCGAATCGATCGTTGACCCGCTTGCGAAATGCGTTCCGACGCTGGTCCGCCTCGGCGGTGATCGAATCGGACTCTCCACCAAACGCGGGCGGCTTGGCATCGTAGATCGCCATGCTGGCAAACCGTGGTCCCAGGTAGGCGGCTTTGTGAAACTTAGACTCAATGTTGCGCTTGCCGGGGGACTGGCGCACGAGAATATGGCCGGGTAGCGAGAAGGTCTCAGGAATCAGCGCTTTGGCGGCGACAGCGCCTAGGTGCGGATAGTCGGTTCCCGGAGTCTGCTTGCGACCCGTCGTCATCTCGACGACTCCGCGGCCGTGGTTGTTGTTCTTGGTATCAAGGCTACGCACGATCGAGAGGCGGTGCATCTGTTTAGACGTGTGCGGTAGCAGTTCGCAAATGTGGACGCCCGGAACCGATGTCGGAATCGCGCGGAACGGTCCCCCGGTGTCGGTGTTCGGCTTGGGATCCCACGACTCGAGTTGGCTGACGCCACCATGCAAGAAGATATTGAGCACTTGCTTGTGCCCGGTCTTCAACTGGTCTGCAATCGTGCGAGTGCCAGTGAGAATGCCGCCCAAACCCACAGCACCAATCGATCCAGTGACCGCGGATTCGAGGAAGGCCCGGCGGTGTAGCGCGTGCTCCGCCGATCCACATGCATAATGACACTTCATGGTAACTGTCCGCAACTGGAGGCGTGATTCACACAGCCTTCTTAGAAGTCGGCATCGAACTGGGAAGGCACTCACTAATATAGTAAGTATCATAAGCGGCTGAGTACCATTCAACAACGGTAACCGGTCGCGATGTGCGCACCCTTGAACAGACAAAATTTCCAGCGGTGATCAGGACTTGCGATCTCGTTCGGGCGCTCATGGATCCTTGACGAGTTCGTCGGTATGCTGATTCAGATTGGACGTTCTTGAAGGGGGGAATGCCACAGAGCAACGGCGGTATCCGTCTCTCCTCCCTGGCACTTGGATTAAGAACATGGAACCTCGTCACTGGAAACGACAACATGACTCTCGACGCTAAGACGGCCATCGTAACAGGCGCCGCGCAAGGTCTCGGTTTAGGAATCTCTCGGCAATTGGCCGAGCAGGGGGCAACGGTGGTCATGGCCGATGTGCAAGCGGAGAAGGTCCAGACCGCTGCCGCCGATTTGGCTACTGATGGTCTCAAGGTCCGTGCCGCTGTGGTGGACATCACGGACAGCCCGCGGGTGACTGCTTTTTTTGAAGACGTGGTTGCGGCGCATGGGCGGCTGGACATTCTGGTCAACAACGCCGGCCTGGGGCAGGACGTGGCTGCCGTGGTGGAGTTGAGCGACGAACATTGGGACCAGGTGCTGCGGGTCACGTTGACCGGTACGTTCTACTGTTGCCGAGCAGCCGGGCGGGTGATGCAGCGGCAGGAGTCGGGCGCAATCGTCAACCTCTCGTCGATCAACGGTCAGAACCCAGCGGCGCTGGTGGCAGCCTACAATGTGGCCAAAGCGGGTGTCATTAGCCTGACCAAAACGCTGGCGCTGGAACTGGCGGCCTATGGTGTCCGTGTCAACGCCGTCTGTCCTGGTCCGGTTTACACCGACTTCAACAAACGTGTAATGGCCCAACGCTGCCAGTCGCTGGGCGTCAGTGAAGAGGAAATGATCGAGCGGGTCCGCAAAGCGATTCCCTTAGGGCGCTGGGGCGAGCCGATCGATATCGCTCAATGTGTTGCCTTCCTGTGCAGCCCGGCCGCCGGTTGGATCACGGGAGAAGTGCTGCGAGTCAGCGGTGGGTTGGAAGGCGTCTCCGCCGCCCCTCCGAAAAAGTAAGCCGTGGGTTTTGTGACGATGGCACTCTACTCTTCGACGCTGGCGGCCGGACCGAAATTCGAACAGGTGGTCGACGAGATTGTAGTCGTACAAACGCATCTCCGATTGTCAGCCACGGGCAGTTGCTCATACGGACCGACCGCTTCCTGTATTGCATCGGAAAAAATAACCCGCCCGACAATGCGACGAGCGGCAAATGTCAACCCTGCATGTCAGTCGCATGAGCCGATCTGCAACCGCCCTGGCGCGATCCGTCGGACGGGCCGGGCTCACCAACGGATGCTACTTGGACGAGACGCTGAATGTCCACCAGCCGACAAGACCCATGGCGATGACGGTGTACATAAAAAACAGCGCCAACATTTTTCCGATGACGCTGCCCGCATGGGCATCGTCGACGTCGAACTGGGCGAGTTCCTCGTGGCTGAAGAGCGGTTTTTCTGGTTCCGGCTCCGTCGTGGCAACGACTGAGGCCGACTGTTCCGGTGCTCTGCTCTGCGCTGCCTCATCGGCGGATGTGCTTTCCTCTTGGTAAACGTCGCCGCCTTGTTCGGCGGTCGTTTCCGGTTCCGGCATTGCGGCAGGTCCCTCAAGTCGGGTGGTGTTGCATGATTCGCCCCAAGCGGCCCTATTTTGCCGGAAGGCGGGCGTTTTGTCGAGGCAGTCTTTGCGAACTTACAGTGTCGAAATTTAGGTTGACGGGAAAATTCCCGTTGACACAAACGGCATTCGCCGATTCAACTCCGCAATTCTGACGCGGTTTCCGCTTGCCGGATGTCAATCATGCCAGCGTTTTCAATAGCCGGTTCCTGAAGCAAACAGAAATAAGCCGGCGTTTTCCCGTCTGGTCGAAATCAACGTGGCCTCGGAGACCGCGTAATGCTCAGTCCTCCACCTCTGCCCAGATCGATATCTGCACGGCGGCATTGAGGGGCATTTCGTTGATCCCCAAGGCGGTGCGGGTATGTTTGCCCTTCTCGCCGAACACATCGATCAGGAACTCCGAAGCGCCGTTCAAAACGTGTGCGTGCCCTTGAAACCCGGGGGCCGAATGGACGTTCCCCTCCACGCGGACGATCTGCTTCACCTTGTCCAAATCGCCGATGCAGGCTTTGATTTGGGCCAGGGCATTCAGTGCACAGATTTGGGCGGCATTGAAGCCGTCCTGTTCGTGGAGTTCGGCCCCCAACTTGCCCTGAAACACGATCTCCTTGTCTACAAACGGAATCTGTCCGCTGGTGACCACTAGATTGCCGGTCCGGATTACCGGAATGTAAAATCCGACCGCCTCGGGTGCGCGTGGTAGTTCGTGTCCGAGCTTTTTCAATCGTTCTTCCACCTGTCCGCTCATGCTGTCTTCTCCCGTCTGGAATTTGAAATTGACCGCTGGCGCTATGGTGGACAGCGATGCCGCGAATTACAAGCCGAATAAATCTCCAAACCGAATTCCTGGGCAGCCAAAATTTCTGGCATTCCGAACTCGGGTGGCCCGACCTACTTGCGGCCGGGTGCCGTCAGGAACAAGAAACCCGTCCATCGACGGACAACAAGAAAAGACGCCCCTTTTCTGATTGGAAAGTGAATGGCGCAGGATTTTTGTCGCTGCGCGACCCGGCCACGAGATGGCCGGGCCACCCCAGGCTTCTTTGGCACTGCCAGAAAAACTTGCCACACACCCGAATCCGCGGACTGATCCCGAGCCGGGGTGTCTTGCCCTGGACTTCGTCGGAATGATCGAATTCCGATGCCTTAAGGGGGTGACGTTGGTTCGACCGGCGTCCTGGTTGCCTGACATCCGCGCCTGTTGCGGATACAATTTATCGATCGGAGTCCGTTCTTCCGTACTAGGCATCTTTTCACTCAGATATGTCACCGCATCCCCATCCGAGCGAAACCGACATTCCATGAGCGTGCTGGCAACTCAGACAGGCGGGCTGAGCCCGCTAGACTATGTGGTCATCGGAATTTATCTGGCAGCCATGCTGGGCATGGGGGTCTGGTTTGCGCTGAAACAACGCTCGACCGACGATTTTTTTGTCGGCGGTCGCAGCCTGCCGGCCTGGGCGGTGGGCATCAGCCTGTTTGCGTCGCTGCTGTCAACGATCACCTATCTCGGCATGCCGGGCGAGATGTTCCGCACGGGTGTCGCTTTTCTGACCCGTCAGTTGCCGATTCCGCTGGTACTTGCGGTCGTCTGGTTTTTGTGGATTCCATTTTTCATGCGGCTGAATCTCACCAGCGCCTACGAGTATTTGGAACAGAGGTTTAACTATACCGTCCGCGCGCTGGCGGCCGTGTTTTGCCTGTTGCTGATCTTCGGCTGGATTTCGGTGGTGGTGCTGACGGCTTCGACGGCGATGGTTGTCATTGCCGATCTCGATTTGGCTTGGATCGTCGGACCTAAGGGTTCTCCGGCTCACGATGACGTCTGCATGTACACGGTTATCGCATCGGTCGGTATGTTCTCGATACTCTACACAACCCTGGGCGGCATTCGGGCTGTCGTGTGGACTGACGTTATTCAATTCTTTGTGCTGATGGCCGGCGCATTTTTTACGATGGGTGTCATCGCCTGGAAGACCGATTCGGGCATCGCCGACTGGATTGAAACCTCACAGGCCTACAAGCACGAACAGGTCCAATGGTTCGACTGGGACGTGGGCAACCGCTCGACCGTGTTTTCCATATCGCTTGGCATGCTGGCTTGGTTCGTCTGTACGCACGGGGCCAACCAGGTGGCACTGCAGCGTTATTTTGCGGTCAAGGACGCCCGGGCCGCCCGGCGAAGTTATCTTGTCAGCGCGCTGGCCAGCATCTTCATCGGCGTCATTCTGGCGGGCGTCGGCGTCTCGCTGATGCACTTCATCGATCATAATCAGTACGACCTGCCGGCCAAGGCCAATCTGTTCTCGGAGATTGTCAAAGACCGCAATATCGCTCAGGACAAAGTCTTTCCACAGTTTATCAGCCTCTATTTGCCGGACGGACTGCGGGGCATGGTGGTCGCGGCTCTGTTTGCGGCGGCGATGTCGACCATCGACTCCGGCGCCAATTCGGCCTCGACGATTATGACCGTCGACTTTTTTCGCCGGTTTGCGCCGGGTCGAACAGCCGCGGCGGATGAGCTGCGCCGGGCACGGATATTGACGGCTTCAATGGGACTGATTGTGGTGGCCTACACGATTCTGCTCTACCACCTCTCGAAAGGGACCGACATCATCACGCTTTGTCAGAAGGGGTTTAATTGCTTTTTGGGACCACTGGGTGCGCTGTTTGTCCTTGGCATGTTCTCAAAGCGGGTGACGGCCGGTTCGATCGCTCCGGCATT
>Ga0310123_10003622_pt1 | contig 11871 bp, 14 predicted proteins | sample CB6_AW_1057_MG_FD_203505 | JGI IMG/M metagenome (GOLD analysis project Ga0310123, IMG submission 203505) | Marine microbial communities from Western Arctic Ocean, Canada - CB6_AW_1057 | ecosystem: Environmental > Aquatic > Marine > Oceanic | place: Canada: Western Arctic Ocean | collected... | reverse complement strand
GTAGGCGAATCCGCCGGATATAGCTCGGCCCTCATCGTGGTCGTAGATCACCACCGGATAGGTGAACTCATCCTCTACTTCTCCGTTTAAGACCTCCACTGGAAGCGGAAATAGCTGATTGAGGGCACCGCCGGGTCGCGTCATTCCGTTCTCGAAATAACCCTCACGCGCCATCCAGCCGTAGTTTTCCCCGTTCCGGACAATGTTGATCTCTTCGATGTGGTTCATCCCGATGTCCGACGCGAACATTGTTCCGTCCGTAAGATCCCACGAAAGTCTGTGTGCGTTCCGAAACCCGTAGGCGTAGATCTCCCCAAGAGTGTTTGGATCTCCATCGGCAGCAAAACGATTGGTATTTGGAATCGTGTAGTCTCCTAGCCCCCCTATACCTCCCGAGATTGACGGACTCCGCGGATCGATCCGCAGGATAGCGCCTGCGAGTGTGTCCAAACGCTGAAGCTGGCCAGGGTTTCTCGCATTGGGCCCCTGACCATTGCTGAAGCCGAAGTCGGTTCCGTTGATATAGAGGAGCGCATAGTCATCGTCTCCGGGCATTGCGGTAGGATTGAATGCCACAAAGCTAATGAGGTGCGCCGGCCCCCCAACCACGTGGGGAACACGTAAGAGTTCGCGTCGCGCACCCTCGAAGCGGTCTGCGGAGGGATCGACCGTCCGCCACTCAGTGACGATATTGTGGAAGGTCACGTCCGCCTGGGTGAAATCCGGCGGGATAAAGTCAACGGAAGAGGGGTTCCCAGCCGCGACCTCGTGGTGCGTCGTGTAAAACAAACCGTTCTCGGAGAAGTCCGGATGGAAAGCGAACCCAGAGAGACCGGATGAGAGCGTGTGGTAGACTGCGAACGGAAATAACGATGCGAAATCGAGGTAAACGACCGGATGCCCATTGTCATTCAGCAGGTAAATGAACCCACGCTGGTCGTTCACAAATCGTCTGTCATCGGGAAGGTCCTTCACATAGCTCGTCCGCGCCCATCCCGCCGGGTTGCCCCATTCGGACATCTCAGGATGCGGAGGAAGCATTCTGAGAGTCTCGGGCAAACGCACGAGATCTCTTACTTCGACCTCAAGACCCCTCTTCTCAATCGAATCGGGAAGCGGATTATCAGTAATTTGCAGAGAAGTTGCACTAGCATTCCCATGCACCAAGGATACGATGACAATGAGCGGAATCCACGCGCGCATTTCCCCCCCTTCTACTAGGTGCGGGTCAGCAACCATGTGAAACTAGCCTCCGACAACGCGGGCTAGAAGCTGAAGCCATCTAACGTCCCGAGATACACCGCGCCAAAGCCGTCTAAGATGGCGCTCACTTCGTCACTCAGTTCTCCGTACACAGAGACACCATTTACCGCAAAACACTGTAGGAATCGCTCAGAATATTTGGAGCCTAAGTTACCCAGGTGTCTCAAGGTATCGTCGGAGTCGGCATAGCGATTATGGATATAGCACTGGGTCCGTCCTCACTGAGTAACGACTTGAAGCTTAGTGTCCCCCCCTCAACCCGGAAGGATACTGCCCGATCGATTAAAGTGCAGGCAAGGTTTGCAATGTCCTAACTATCGGCTTTGGAAAGGTGGTTGGCGACTGCCCTGAAGGTGGCACCACGGTGGCTGACCGCATTCTTTTCACCGGGGGTGAGCTCGGCGAAGGTCTTTCCAGACGAACGATCGAAGAAAACTGGATCGTATCCGAATCCTCGCTGACCCCGGCCTCTCCCCAGAATCAGTCCCTCCGCCGTCCCGGTGAAGGTCGTTGGATCCTCACCAGCAGTCATAACCAGAGCAGCAATACATATGTACCGAGCCGTTCTTTCCACAATCGGAACCTCGGAAAGCTCTCTAAGAAGATGCTCCACGTTTTCGCGGTCCCTCTCGTTGCCTGTGAGCTCTGCAGCCGAGGGAGCAAACCTCTTAGAACGAACCCCCGGGGCTCCACCGAGGGCGTCCACTACGATCCCTGAGTCGTCCGCGAGGGTAGGGAGTCCCGTTAGTTTCTGGAAATACCGACCCTTCGCGATGGCGTTCTCCTCGAAGGAGTCGAATTCCTCAATCTCCTCCTCGACCGGAGATGGGGGAACTCCCACGTCATTGAGATCCAGGAGATGGAGCATGGGAAGGCCCCGCAAAATCACGCGAATCTCGTTAAGTTTGTGCCCACTCCGTGTGGCCAGGACCAGTTTCATCCCCCTATTGCCTCTCCGTCCCTGAGATCATCCAGAAGGAGATTGGCACCCCGATCAAGGAGTTCCCCTCCCACAGTCTCTCCCAGGGAAGATGGGTCGTCCTGAGTTCCCGTTCCTTCTGCTCTGATCACGAGAGTACCATCCGGGTGAGCAACCATCCCTTTCAAACGGAGTCCTTCCCCAAATAGAAGCCCGAGGGCGGCGACGGGTAGCCGGCATCCGGCATCCAATACCTCGAGGAGAGTACGTTCGGCCGTAGTGGCAACTCTCGAGGGAAGATGATCTAGCGATCGCAGCCAGGGCACTTGGTTGAGTTCTTCGGTTCGCACAACAATTCCCAACGCCCCCTGACCGGGAGCGGGAAGCCAACTTCCTGGATCGAGATACTCCGAGACCCGGTCGGACCAGCCGAGTCTGCGAACGCCGGCAGCCGCTACCACGATCGCGTCGACCTCTCCTCTTTCGAGCTTCCTGATTCGGGTGTCCAGATTGCCGCGGATGTCACGGACCTTGATGTCGGGGCGGGTTGCTCTCAGGAGCGCGGCGCGGCGTAGTGAACTCGAGCCTACCCGTGCTCCCTCGGCCAATGAGTCGAGTGTGACGAGGGTGCCTGGCGGACCAATAAGCACATCGCGGGGATCCTCCCGTTCAGAAACAGCACCGATCGAAACGCCCTCGGGAAGGCAGGTCGGCAGATCCTTTAAAGAGTGTACGGCAAGGTCAATCTTGCCATCCAAAAGCGCGAGGTCGAGTTCCTTCGTGAACAAACCCTTTCCGCCGATCTCCGAGAGGGGCCGGTCCTGCTGTAGGTCTCCAGAGGTACGGATGACCTCCAGTTCCACCTTGAGGCCTCTCGTCTCCTCAAGTCTGCTCGCGACCCACCGGCTCTGAGTAATCGCGAGGAGAGATCCCCGAGTACCCAATCGGAGACGCATCTTTTATCTCACCAGTTTGATTGAAGGCCGTCGATGATGCCCTGAACGACCCGGGAGAGCGCCAGCCCACGACCCCGATCCTCATCGCCAGAAGCCTCGAGATACTCACCTTCAGCTAAAAGGCCAGAGTTTTCCCACAGAATGAGGTTGTTAACCAGATCAATGACCTGCACTTCGACCGAAATACGGACCTGGCGCTCGATCACCTGAGTGCGGGCTCCACCATCCTCTGGTCGGTAGGAATCGGCCTGGACCGTATATTGACGCACCGTCCCGCGGACAAGTGCCTCCGCAAACTCCTCGCCGCCCGTCCTCACCCCGAAAGTGCGAGGAAGCTCGTCCAACAGAAGCTGGTGGAGTTCCTGTGAGATTTCGAAGCGATCGGTATCATTCTCAAAAGGTGTGACCGCCAAGGTCTGGATGTGCGGCGGCAGCCCGGATCCGGCCTGGAAGGTGTAGTTGCACCCAGTGGTTAGCAGGGCTACAAGCACCCCCAAGACCTTCCAGATCTCAGAACCCGGGATTCCAGACGTCCGTCGGATAAGATTCCACATGCTCCACACTCTCTAGCGTAATCCTCAGTTCTCTTACTTCATCCAGGTGCCGGTACATTGCCTGCCGGGGGAAGCGTTCACTCTCGACGCGGACGAGGGTGACCTCCTCCCTGGCCCGCCCGCCTCGCAGAGCATCGATTCGCTCGACGCGATCATCCCGAAGGATATAGAGAAGCTCGGCCCCACCTGGGACCTGGTAGCGCAGTTCCAAGCTTCCGTTCAGGTAACGTCGTCCTCCCGTGAGCCCGGCTTCCGTTCCGGGACGAAACACACCCAGGGTGCCCCAGAGGAGCGCGGGGGGTGGAACCGCGGTTTGGATATCGTCAGCGACAAGCAGTACGTCCCCATCTAGAGCCGCAGCCGCAACTCTCTCCCCATTCGAAGTGAATAGGTCCAGCCTCGCTAGGGCAGGAGGTTCGATGCGAGCGACCCCGCGTCCCCGGATACGACTCCCGGGTTCGGTGATCGACCATTGAAACAAGAGACGATATGGGACATCGAAGGTGGAGGCTCGGGTTGCAGCAAGGGCAATCTGTCCCACGTTTGGTGGAGGACCTGCGCGATCATATGAGGTGGTGGCGCACCCTGTCAGGACCAACTCTCCCGCAATTATGCAGAGGCACCCTACCATCTCCCTCCTGCTCCGACGCCGACGCTTCTTTGTGAACTGTATTCTCATCAAGCTCCTCATGCCGCGATGGCCGATCGGCAGATCTGCGCGCACGGTAGTGAGGCCACCGGGATCTGGCTTACGGATCCGATGACCTGTCGAGAAGATAACTAAGCATTGGATGATGGGCACCGCACGGGTTCCCACCCCCGGTCCATCAGTCTAAGTTGGCGACCATGCAACGTGGTCCTGTCTACCTCGCTTCTGACGCCCATCTGGGGGCTTCTCCGCCATCGATGGCAATGGCATTCCATCGATGGCTGGAGCATGCGGGCGAGCGTGCCGGACTCATCTTCCTCAATGGCGACCTTTTCGACTTCTGGTTCGAATGGGGAAGTGTTGTGCCGCGTGGTCACTCCCGGGTGCTCGGAACCCTCGCCAGGATTTCTGATGCGGGAGTCCCGATCCATCTCATGGGAGGAAACCACGACTGGTGGGGTGGCCGATACCTCACTGAAGAGATCGGCCTGATCCTGCACAAGGATCAGATCCGGATTTCACTTGCGGGGCACCGATGTCTCATCGCGCACGGGGACGGTCTTGGTGGCGGCGATCTGGGATACAGAATGTTGAAGCAGGTGCTTCATAGCGGGTTGACCCGCAGAGCATTCCGGTGGGTTCACCCCGACATTGCGACCGCAATCGCCCGCAGGGTATCACGAACCGATCCGGATCGAATGGACATCGCTAAATCAAAATCTCGAGCCGCCGCCCTAGAGCGCTGGGCCCAGGAGCGTCTCATGGATGACGAGGAGTTGGATCAGGTCATTCTCGGACACTGTCACATACCAGAACGGATTGAGATGGCCCCGGGACGCTTCTACCTGAACGCCGGAGATTGGCTTACACACGCAACGTATGTCGTACTGGAAGAAGGATCCGCTCCGGTCTTGGAGCGATGGAGTGACCCCTGATTCGAGATCTCCCGACGGCTCACCGATGCCAGAGGTGGCTGGTTGGAACTGAGAAGCGTAGTTCCGTGCGGCCTGCCCCCAAAGGTAATACCTGGAAGGTGAGGGGTGCAGGAGAGTCGGCAAGATGCGCAGCCACAAACGCATCGGTGGCTCCCAGGAAGACCAAAAATATCGAAATCGCCGACCAATCTTCGACCTGTTGGCTCCGTGCCTCGACCAGCGCCTCCCGATCATGAACAGCCGGGTCACTATCGGCTGCCAAACTGAGCGAATCCGGGTCGACCACCCCACCCGCCTGCAGCCGTGCCCTCGCCACGTCTCGCTCTAGGCTGACGAAGGACGCCGCCTCGGCCCGCCGAGTAAGCGTCTGCCAAAGCATCCAAAAGCTTCCGGTTTGCGCTGCCACGTAGAAACCCCCACGCCCATAGGATTCGGTGGCGACGTGTCCCCATCCCGGAACCACTAGGGAGCGAAGGAAAGCACCTCTCGGAGTAACGATCTCCTCCTGAGCCTCCTCATCGAACGGGCCTGCTGCTATCCCAAAGTCAGGGGAAGCCGGAACGGAGTCGGTCACCGCTCCCTGCTGCGCTGACACACCGGGCGTGACAACCAGTCCGAGCAGGAAGAAGAAGGCGAGCAGAAAGCCGACCAAGGCGGATCTCCCCTCGCAGGATGCGGCCAAGCATGCAGCTCCGTTCACCCACTTTCCTCCAGAAGCTCCAGTATTTCCAAACTCTCTGGTCGTACGCAGATCTCGAGAAAGGACGTAGAGATTTCCATCAGTTCACCGTCCAGCTCAAAGGCCAGAGCGCGATCGTCCATCCTTCGCATGTGAACGCGCGTACCCTGCAACTGGGAGATTTCCGGCCGCTTGAGTCCCGCCCCCCTTAGGATACCCGGAAGATACTGGAGCACCTTTAGTAGTCCAATCTTCCTCACGTGGAAGAGGTCGAGGCGTCCATCATCCGGAACAGCCCTTGGCGAAAGCACGAAGCCGCCCCCCACCGAGGGCCCGACCGTAACCGCCGACAACAACACCGGCGCTTCTAGGACACGGGGTTCTTGGTTTCCGCAGGAGACCGTAACCCTCAGGGGGATGGGCCGATAACGCGCGAGGGACGCTCCTAGGGCAGCCAGGTACTGTAGAAGCCCCGGCAGCCGGGCGAAAGTGGATCGCCGGCGCAGAACTTCCACGTCGATCCCAACGCCGACGAGGTTGACGAAGTGCCTTTGTCCCCCTTCCCAGCGAGCCTCTCCCACCTCAAATGACCGAGGCACACCTTCCCCAAGCGCACGCACGGCTTCTAGAATTCCGCGGGACGACCGAACCATCCGGAAGAAATCGTTACCCGTACCAACAGGGAGGACGGCAAGCGGAGGGAGCCGCAGTCCTACTACGGCCGGCTCAGGATCCGCAAGGAGCCCATTCGCAACCTCATGGATCGTACCGTCACCGCCAACGACGAGGATCCGGGAGGCGACTGCGCGAGCCACGCGGGCCAGTTCCTCCGCATGTCCCGGCGCAACCGTCTCGTGTATTGAAAAGTCAATCTCGTAGCGGTTGAGCATCTCCTCTAACTCGGGCATGACATCGGCCCCACGCCCCCCTGCAGCCCTCGGGTTCACAATAACCCAAACTGGTTTCACCTAGGTGACCTTCGAGGGAGAGGGACGGTCCTGCGAACGGTAGTCAGTGGCACCGGAGCACTCGGACCCCACGAGGCGGGCCGAGCGACCGATGATCTTGTGTGGGTCCAGTCCGAAGAGAACCGTTCGGTAAGGCACGGGATCAGACTCTCCGAGAACTGCAGGCATGAGATCCCAGAGCGTGGCCAAAGCTTCTTTGCGTATTCTTTGATGTTCCCCACCCCCACCTTCACCAAGAATGTGAATTCCCCCACTGACCACAACGCTATCCCAGTTCCAAGCGTCTCATACCTCGTCCACCTGAAAAGCGACCCAGGAGTTGTGACGGAGGGTGGCAAGCCTGGCTCCTTCAGATATGCATACGAACATCCATCAGTCATCGTACACACAGGACAGAGTACACACAGGACAGAGGTTGGATGTCGACCCGACCCTGACACGAAAATGCCATTCGTGGCGAGTTACCAAGACCAGCGCAGGCCCCGGATTTTCTTCAGAAAAATCGGACAGGTCAAGCGGAACGAAGTTCCGCTTCATGACTCACTCTCCTTGGATGAGAGTTCGGCGGCTAACCCCGAATTACGTCGAAGTCACATCACCTCTCCTGAACCCTCGAACCCAGCGATGGCCAAAGCGTTCCGCACCACTATCCCTCTCTGAGGGAACCCGACAGCAACTTGCCCTTTATTAATGCAGTATGCCGCAATATCTATTGCATGACAGAATGAGACCAACTCCCATCCTATTCTCCCTGGTCCTTCTCCTTGGGGCACTTGGATTCGCCAACCCTGACCGGCTCCACCTTCCAGCCGTCGTAGTGGCAGGCGTGGTTCTCGAGCCGTCGGGCGCACCTGTCGTCGCAGCACGGGTCGAGCTCCTGTCAGGCCCCCGGGTTCTGGCAGTGGACCGGACCGATGCCGAGGGCGAATTTCGACTCGAAACGGACGATGATTGGGTGCCCGGTTGGCTTGTGCGAGCTGAGCGCCTCGGATTCCAATCGGCTGAGCTAGAGCTGTCCTCCGGTACTGCTGCCGTTGAGATAGTGCTCGCACCAGCACCCCTCCCCCTTCCGGGATTCGAAATCATCGGAGATCGGGATATTTGTGGGGCCGGTGACGACCGCTCGGCGAGGAACATCTGGGAGATGGCGGTACAGCGACATGAGGGCGGCCTGGACACGGTCGGTGTCGCAAGTTACACACGAGTGCGCACGGACACCCTCGCCGGCCAAGCTTCTGTCGGGAACGGGGTGGAAGGTACCGCACCCGGGCAGCGGGCATCGGCTTCCCTGCTCCGCCTCGGCTGGACCCGGAGGGTTGACCGCGAAGGTTACGCTTTTCCAGTCCGGCGCACGGATAACACTGGTTCGTACGACTCTTGGGGATATCCGCCACTCGAAGCGGATTTCTCCTCGCACTTTATCGCAGACCTCTTCGGTGAACTCCACGACTTCCAGCTGGAAGTTGGAGACGAGGAGGGATGGGTTCTCCACTTCTGTGCCCGGGAACAGGACGACCCCTACCTCGATGGGGTGCTGGAGGTAGGACCGGACACCCTCATCCACCGTGTTGAGTGGCGGTTCTACACGGACGAGCCGGACGAAGGTGCGGGAGGGTGGGCCCGTTTCCCTCCTGCGGTGGACGGCAATACATCACCTCCCCTCCTCCCTTCAGAGAGCCTGACTTGGAAGGGGCTCCCAAACGGGCAAATCATACGGCGGGCTCAGTGGTATGAGGGTTGGGTCATCGCAGCAGGGGATTCGGTTCCCTTCCTTCCGGTCCGTCCATAGAGCTGAGTCACTGAATAACTCTTGCAACCGCGTCGATCTCCACTCCCACCGCTTTCGGAAGCTCCCCGGCCTGGACTGTAGCCCTGGCGGGTCGATGCTGGCCAAAGTACTCGGCGTAGACTTCGTTCACCGCAGGAAAATTTGCCATGTCTGAAAGGTAGACAGTGGTCTTCACTACCGTATTCAGGCTACCTCCCGCGGCTTCTAACACGGCGGTGAGATTCCTCAGAACACGGTCGGTCTGTGCAACAATGTCCCCCTCAACGAGTTCACCTGAGTCAGGGATCAGGGGAATCTGTCCAGACACGTAGATCCATCCATCTGCCACGACCGCCTGTGAATATGGGCCGATGGCAGCTGGTGCTGCTGTGGTTGAAATTAAACGGTGCTCGAACATGGACCTCTCCACTACCTGGTAATTTCACGGTGGGGTTCGGGGGAGTTTATGTCGAACCCTCAGAAGATTCGGAGGTTTATATACCGATCTGGATTTTCCCGTATGTCTCGCACAAGCTGGCTGATCTCGTCCAACGCCGTATCGACACGATCATATAGTCCGTCCTCCCCCGATAGCCGCCCGAGCGTTCCCTCACCACGTTCAATCCGATCAAGGATTGTCTCCAAAGAATTCGAAGCATTGGTGAGACTTCCGCTTGCTGTCTGCACCTCAGCGAGGATCGAGTCGGCTCTCGCCAGACTACGATCCAATTCTTCACGCATGGTAAGTTCCTCGACACGGCTGGCCGACCGGGACAACGAGGATGACAACTCAGAGAGATCCCCTCGCTGATCCTTGGTGATTTGTGTAAGGGCCCCAAGCAGTTCCTCTAACTCGAGAATCGATGTATGCACTGCTGACACGGCCGTGTCAGCCATGAGGGCTCGCACGCGCTCCATGGTCAAGCGAGCTTCTTCTCCAATCGTGCCAGCCACTTCCATCACCCCTTCAACCGACTGACCAGGTAGGATCTGTCCCTCTCCGACCAGTCTATCAGAGCTTCCCCGGATCACCTGAACCGTTCGGCCCCCAAGCAAATCCAGCCCGGCCAACACTGTGTAGGAGTCCTCTGGTATACCCCACCGTCCCTCGATCTCGAGCGTAATCAGGACTCCGTTCGGCGTCAGCTCGAATTCGTCAACGCGGCCTATGTTAACGCCCCGCATCTGAACGTTATCACCCCTACGGATACCCCCCGCTTCGGTGACCTCAGTTCCAACCATGTACCGTCCCCGGAAAGTTGCCGGGTCCGTCATAAGGAACAACACCGCCCCGAAAGCCAGGACCCCCGCCAAGAGGAAAGCACCCACCGTGACCTCGCGACCACCCGCCCGTCGCGGAGTTGCCTGATCCAACTCCACCTCATTCGGTGCCGAGTGAACTTCGGATTGACCTGACAGGTTCATCCGTAGCTCACTTCAGCAACAGCTGCCTCCGCAGCAGCACGGTCAATAAACGCCCGCACCACCGTATCATCTTTCTCGCGGAAGTCGTCCGGAGTGCCCAAGAACCGCAAGCCTCCGCTGTCCAGCAATGTTACACGATCGCACATCGCAAGTCCGCCCTCGATGTCGTGAGTCACAATGACTGAGGTCACCTTCAGTTGTTCGGACAACCTAACAATGAGTCCCTCTATGGCTGCCGTGTTCACGGGATCCAGGCCCGTAGTCGGCTCATCCCAAAGAAGAATCTGTGGCCGTCCCACTACTGCGCGCGCAATCCCCACCCGCTTCTTCATTCCACCAGAAAGCTCGGCGGGGAGTTTGCTTAGGGCCTCACGGGGATCCAAGTTCGAGAGATCCAACGCCTCCCAGATCCGTCGAGTGGTTTCTCTTCCGGAGAGCTGTTTCAATTCGTTTTCTGGGATCCCCATTTCCACGTTCTCGTAAACGCTCAGCGAATCGAAGAGAGCAGCATATTGGAACACGTAACCGACCTTCTTCCGGATACGCCGGAGCGCCTTGCGGCCCCCATGATATGCAGACTCCCCCTCGACCCGAACGTCCCCGCGGTCCAAGGGAATAAGCCCAATCGTCGTCTTGAGGAGAACACTCTTTCCGGTCCCGGAGGGACCAAAGACCCCCAACATTTCCCCTTCCTGGACAACGAGATCTATCCCTTTGAGCACTGGAGTGTCAAACGACTTCCAGACGTTCCGATACTCGATCATCACTGAAGCAGAAGGGGAGGAAACAAGGCATCTAGAATCAAAACTGTCAGTGTCATGAACATCACTGAGGCCGTAGTCGTGCGACCCACTCCGGCAGCCCCACCTCCCGTGCGGAATCCCATGTGGATCGCGATTACGGGGATCGCGAACCCGAATACGAGCGCCTTCGAGAACGAATAGAGCAAATCCCAGCTATGCCAGAATAGGCGGGCGCCGTACAAAAAGGACTCAGCTCCCAACCCAGCGGTAAGATTGGCGGCTAACATCCCCGCCAAGACCCCGACGATATTCGCAATTCCTACTAGGGTGGGAACCACTATGATCCCTGCCAAGATCCTGGGAGCAGCTAACATAGCAATCGGGTCTCGTCCGACGGCGTGGAAGGCCTCGATTTGCTCTGACACCTGCATCGTTCCGAGTTCGGCCGTAATTCGTGCTCCGACTCGCCCCACAAGAACGATTGCAGTGAGCACCGGCCCCATCTCTAGAATGACACTGGCCACCACAATGCTCCCAAGGATGTAGAGTGGGATCGATCCCTGGAATTGATAGCCTCCCTGCTGGCTGGTCACGATCCCCGCCAGAACAGCTGTCACCACCACGATGGGGATACTCTGCCATCCCATTACATAGATTTGCTGAAGGACCGACCTGAAAGAGACCTGCAGGGTCACGGTAGCGCGAGCTGACTGCGCGAGTAAGAGACCGATCTGTCCTGCATGTTCGGCCAAACCTCGGAATCCACGCCCCAGTGCGCCTAGAGAGCGGAGTAGAAGGTGAGGAGTTGAAGAGCCGATGGATCGCATGAACAAATCGACACGGCCGTAAGCTGAAAAGAGAGGAGTCGTGGGCCGGCGAATTGGCCCCCCTCTCCCGATAGGCTATGGTCAAGCAGGGAAAAGTCTCTACAAAAGCTTCAGGGGATGCAACCCGAAGAATGGCTTTCGGTTCCCATAGTGGACCGAACCAGCCCCCCGCGGGTAGGGGGTTT
>Ga0310123_10003620_pt1 | contig 11874 bp, 9 predicted proteins | sample CB6_AW_1057_MG_FD_203505 | JGI IMG/M metagenome (GOLD analysis project Ga0310123, IMG submission 203505) | Marine microbial communities from Western Arctic Ocean, Canada - CB6_AW_1057 | ecosystem: Environmental > Aquatic > Marine > Oceanic | place: Canada: Western Arctic Ocean | collected... | reverse complement strand
TCCGTCATAGCAGACCACAGCCTGGCCCGGGGTCACAGCATCTATTGGCCGGTCGAATCGAACTTCCAGTGCGTCTTCACCAATCGCACGCACCCGTGCCGGAGACGATCCTCCGTTGTAACGAACTTTCGCCTGGCAACGACGCCACTCAAAGGGTGCCGAATCAATCAGCCAGTTGACTTGATCGGCGAAGCATCCACCGGAACGCAAAGATTCCTTTGTGCCAATGGTTACCCGATTGGCCTGAGGGTCAATCTGAGTCACATACACTGGATACCCCAAGGCAACCCCAACACCGCGGCGCTGCCCAATGGTGTAGTGCTGATGCCCGGAGTGTCGACCGACTACCTGGCCTGTGTTATCAACGATATCTCCATCAGATATCCGATCAGGGGTGCGGCGTTGGACCAAGCCCGCGTAGTCGTTATCGGGGACGAAACAGATCTCCTGACTGTCGGGCTTGTCGAATACTGGCAGTCCATGCGCCTTCGCAATCTGGCGAACCGCGTCCTTCTCAAGTTCACCCACGGGAAGCAGAAGATGCTCAAGGCGCTGGCGACGGGTGCCAAATAAAACATAGGATTGATCCTTGTGAGAATCCCTACCTCGCAACAACCGCGCGGAGCCGTACCGACGATCGATGCGGGCATAGTGGCCGCTAGCAATAAATTGGCAATCGATGCTCTGTGCATAATCGTGGAGGCGGCCGAATTTCAACCAATCATTACAACGGATACACGGGTTGGGGGTGCGACCGGCGTTATATTCACCCACGAAGTAATCGATGATCTGGTCAAATTGGCGCCTAAAATTCAGAACGTAAAATGGTATCCCGAGCAGCAAAGCAACTTCACGGGCATCCGCAGCGTCGCGAACTGAACAGCAACCTTGGCGATGATAGCCGGACTTGGAACCCACGCTGGTGGAATCGGCCTGCAGGTCAGGCTCATCTGGATCACCCAGCCGCATAAAACAACCAACCACCTCGTGGCCCGCCGCCTTTAAGATCGCAGCAGCCACAGAAGAATCGACCCCGCCGGACATGGCCACCAAGACCTTGTGCCGACGGGAGTTTCCGTCACCGGTTGGCATTTCTGGGATCATCATCGACGATTCTAGCCGATCTGTACCGGCCCAAGCAGATATAGTGTTCCGGACACACGTTTACAAGGAGTCCGCGATGAAGCCCACCCCCACCATACTGATCGCTCTGATGATGCTCTGGATCCCCGGAGGCTTGGCCCACGCTGCGCTACCCGCGGCACTGGCGGCGGCAATGGATCAGGCCCCGATCAACAGCCAGATATTAATTATCATTCCCGATATGGCGCGGCTCAGCGACAAGATCGCCGCGTTGCAACAAAATCTGGACCTACCCACTCAAGATCTCGCGGATGTGCTCGTCCGGTTCAAGCGGCGTGCCGGCATGACCGAAGGGGTCAACGACAACGGGGCCATGGTGTTCGCCATCACCGACTTAGAAGAAACCCTTGAGACCAATCAATCGCCTCGCATCACCATGCTTGTGCCCGTATCTGATTACAACACATTCGTGAAGCAGTACGGCGGCAATAGTGACAATGAAATCTGTGCCATCACCATGCCTCAGGGCCAAAGAGGCTTTGCACGGCGATCGGGTGATCACGCAGTGCTGTGCCGGAGCCGGGAGGAAACGGCCGCGTATGAAGCTGGGAATGCGGCATCCACGATTGCTCAGCAGGCAGGTGCGATCGGGAACAAGTACCTGTCCAGCGGTGATTTGATTGTGTACGCTGACATCCCAAAACTGAAAGCGGCCGTCGTAATTGCACTGCAGCAGGCTGCGGACCAAGCCGACGCCCAGCAGCTCGCCGATGCCTTCGTCAACGAGATAGAGGTGTTCGTCGAAGGCCTAGAGGCTCTGGTTGGATCCCTGGATCTGTCCGATGCCGGTGTGGGTCTGACCTGTGCCGTTCAGTATAAAGCCGACGCCATCCTCGCTTCAATGCTGCCCGGCGGTACGGCCGATACAGTAGGACTTCTGGCCACACTACCGGACGAACCCTATGTAGTCGCATCGAGCCTTGATCTAAACGCGATCAACATGGCCGCAATGCTGAAACGGATTCTCTCGCAGATACCCGCTGGGCAACCGGATATGTACTCGGCAGTTGCGAAAGATGTGATGCTATTGATTGAACAGGTCAACGGCATTGCCTCGGTATTCTATGCGCCCGATCCGAACAACATGATGATGATGATGATGGGTGGATTCAATAGCCTCAGTGTCTACCAGGTTGACGACACCGGGGCCTTCCTCGATCAGACGAAGCAGCTTTTCGAAAATCTCAACCAGAGGTCAAACCAGATCGACGACAACGCTGCACCGGCATTGGAACCCGACGCGTTGCCCCCCTACACCGCACGCTATATGGAAAATGCAATGCAGATCGACGGCGTACGGGTTGATCAATACGAATTGAATATAAATTTGCCTGCGGAGGCCATGCCCGGCCCCATGGCATCCCTGATGATGGCTGCCAGATCCCACCAGGGTTACATTGCGGCCAAGGGTAAATACGTGATCCAGACCAGCCACATCGATCCGCAGATGATCACCAAGGCTCTGGCCGCCGTGGACCAAGGTACAGGCGTCGGCGCCGCCGGACCGATCCGCAATGTGCGAAACACTGCAATGCTGCCCAATCCGGTGATGGAAAGCTACCTCAGCATCTCGGGCATTGCACAGATGGCCAACGGATTCCTGCCCCTGATAGGAATGCCGCTGATCGTAGTCCCCGAAGGCCTGCCACCCCTGTGTGCTGCGGCGGGCATCCAGGACCACGGTGCGGCCATACGCCTCTATCTACCGATGCAGTCTCTACAGATGATCTCCAACACGGTCACGAACATACAGCAGCAGCAAGGTGGCGGTCAGGCTACAATCCCCAATGGCCCCGGCGGAGCGCCCCCACCGCCCTTTAATTGAATCGCGACTCAAGTGGTGTAGAAGTTTGCCAAGCCTGTTCTGGCTCTATAAAACATCCGGGCTAGAACTGCCGAAGAAATCGCACATCGTTTTCAAAAAGCCAGCGGATGTCACCGATGCCATACTTGCGCATGGCCAAGCGCTCAATGCCCAGGCCGAAGGCAAATCCCGTCCATTGATCGGGGTCGTAACCCACATGCTCAAACACCGCTGGATCGATCATGCCGCATCCACCGACCTCCATCCACTGGGCAGCATCGCCACGACCCAGCTGGATCTTTACATAAAGTTCGGCGCTAGGCTCTGTAAAGGGAAAGTAGCTCGGCAACAGCTTAACCTGTGCCTCTGGGCCCCAGTAAGCATGGGTGAAGTTCAAGAGGGTGGTCTTAAGATCGACCAGGCTCACGTTCCGATCGATGTATAGGCCCTCGATCTGATGGAACATTGAGTAGTGAGTCGCATCATGCTCGTCCGGCCGATAGACCCGCCCCACCGCCACCAAACGTACCGGCGGCGGAGCCGCCTCCATCACCCGGATCTGAATCGTCGAAGTCTGTGATCGGAGCATCCAAGGATTGTCGCCATTGGGATCGGAAAGATAGAAGTTTTCCAGCGGATCTCGCGCCGGATGCTCGGGCGGAATGTTCAATGCAACGAAGTTGTGATATTCATCTTCGACCTCGGGTCCGGTGGCCACATCGAATCCCATACGCCCAAAAACCTCGAGCATCTGGTCAATCGACTGGGTAATTACGTGCTCACGACCAAGCCGTGACGGTGTGCCTGGCTCAGTCAGATCCATCCGCCCCCCCCGTACCGACCGTGAATCCGTGCGATGAGCCAAGACCTCTTTCTTCTGCTCGTATGAGCGTTGGATCATCACCCGAAGGGTATTGGCCTTCTGGCCGAATGCGGGCTTGTCTGCTGCAGGCACCTGTTTTAGATGGGCCATCAACGCTTTAATGGCTCCCTTGCTGCCCAGATACCGGATGCGAAACGCCTCGAGCTGTTGGGCATCGGCCACCGCCTCGAGATCGCCGCAAGCCTGCGCTTCGAGTTGATCAATTTCTTCGAGCATGGCACTGACAGGATACAACGAAATCGCCCGCCCAAAAGGGCGGCAACTCAGATGATATTGATCTGTCCGGTGGTCAGCGGTAACGCCGCAGGCAAATGGCCATGCCCAATGCCAGAACCGTAATGGTCATCGGTTCCGGCACCGGCGCCGACCACCCGCCGCCTGCATTCAGCACCGCCCCAAAGCTCGCTTGCACGGCAATTAGGTCGGCACCCGTCACCAGACCGTCATCATTGGCATCGCCGAGTTGCAACCCATCGGCATCACTGATGGTGCCAAAGTTGGCCTGCACCGCAATCAAATCAGCACCCGTTACCAGACCATCATTATTCCCATCGCCAAGCAACAAAATAACATTGGACATCAGGATCGCTAAATCCGCCGTGTTCACAGTACCACTACCATCAACATCGCCCATCGCCCATCCGCCCGGCTGATCTAGGTTGAATTCAAGTGTGTTCTTATCGAGGTGATTGATCAGCCCGTCTAGATTTAGATCGCCGTAATCGGTGCCAAAGACGTCATGCACCAACATGTCAACATCCCCCCGATCTACGACCGTGTCCAAAGTCAGGTCGAACATCGCATCCAAGACAGCCGTCGTCGATCCGATCTGCTCGCCAACGTGACCATACAGGGCATCAATGTCTGCACCATCAATCTCGCCATCACGGTTGAAGTCGATCAATAAGCCGAACTCGACCTCGCCCAAGTCGCCCACACCACTAAAGTCGAATGGCAGAATCGCACCGGATCCAGCGGAGTTGTAATCAAATGTGGCGCCATTAAGGAACATCCCCGTGCCGCCGATCGGCAGGCCGATCTGGGCTTCAGGCCCGAATGGCTCCTGCTCCTGAATCTCCAAAAAGTGCGCCAAAGTGGTTGCGACCGCCGCCTGCTCCGAAGTCATGGTTGGAGCTGAAGGTGCGTTGGACGACGGCGATGGTGCCAAGGTTGGCGGTGCTTCGCTAGGTAATTCAGCCATATCGTCGGGAAGTATCATCCCATTTTCCCGGAAGAATTCGATGTCGAAGCCATTAAGAGCTTTTTCCCAGCCTTCGGGCGAAGCGGGCATCATGATGCCCAGCCCGGTGGAATCCGGAGACCACGCGCTACGGTCCAGCAGTTCCGCAACGTCGTCCGACCAGATCTCAAGATCGGTAAACAACGAAATTGTCCGCGGGATCTGCTTTGTTTCTTCTGTCTGAATCGTGTAGGTGGCATTGGCCAGACCTGCCAAAAATCCGTTGACAATAGCCGCCCCACCGGCATCGTTTCCATCCAGCGTTGCCTCCAACACGACCGGCAGATCCCGGTCCGAATCAAAGCCATCGGTGCCGAAAGGCGACCGGTCAAGTAAGATCCCGATATTAGGGGGCCACTGGTCCTGGTCCATGACCAGCATGGTTTCCGCGGTTAACAATTCGTTTAGCTCCCTCACATCGAATCGGTTGAACCCGGACCGACGAATTCCACCAGCAAAACCTCCTTCCCCATCATCATCTCCATCACCCTCTTCACCACTGATCCCCGGCTGACCGAGTTGGATAGGTCCAAAACTGACAACCTCGACGTCTTGTTCGCGGGCATTGAATCCTGAAGGTGGTAAAGGAACAACAGGGATCGATGCCGGCAGTGGATTTAACAGCCGCAGGACGAACAGATTCCCCGGGTTATACGCCTCCTGAGCAAATTCGCCTCCGATTGTCCACCAATCGAATATTGTGTGCCTGGTACCTTCGACAGTGATCTGGAAGAGACCATTACCCATCTGGGGCAAGGCCGTGGTAATCAGGAACTCTGGGTCGATCACGGTCGCCGTCTGAAAGCCCGCAGAGGTGTAGAAGGGGACGCCTGGCGTGAAAACGAATGTTGTCCCGCCCTGCCCGTCGTCAACCTCTTCAACTTCCGGCTCTACCGCCCACTCGAAATAATCCAGCCGCACCACGCCCTTGTGGTCGCGCCCTTGGTCCTGAAGCCAGTAGTCGTACTGCAGGGCCTGAGTCTGGATTGCCCGGGCCGAAGACGGCGCCAGAAAAGCCAAGCCGACGGTGCCCAACAGCACCCCTGCCATGACATCGGTTGACATTCGCATGGTGAAAACCCTTTATGAAAAATGGAATAATAACATGGCGTCTTCTCTAATGCGCTAGGCCGTTGTCCCACCGGAGGCTCCGCAGTATTGGAGGTAGATGTTGCTCTGCGTGCTCAAGGGCGGAATCATGGCTCTGGGTTCCTGCTGGGTTCATCCAGTCCGGATGAACCTAAAGTACCGCGATAATAACTAGTCGCTGCTACGGCGGGTCCAAAAGCCCTCCGGGCGATCGCCGCTCAACAGCTGATCACCGATCGTTTCTCCGGGAGGATGAATTCGTACGTGGCCATCGACAAATAGGTAGTTCATCAGTGGCCGCAGTACCGTACCGTGGGTATACCGAGCCCTGAAGAAGATTGTCTTGTTGTCGGGATGCCGTTCATCAAGCTGCTGATGCGCAGCATTGAGAATCGAAGTACTGATGTCGACGAACTCAAAGTATGACCCCTGATCATTGCCGCCACCGAATACGTTCGACAAGCCGTCAATACTCAGTTCTGACAGCATCAACGTCCCGCTGGCCTCGTGAATCTCGCTGGACCCGAATCGCAACTGCGGAGGCCGACGCCCGCCGTAGCCGAAGACAACACCGGTACCACGTGGCAACTGATCAGGCACATCTGGCACGCCCGCCTGAACCATGGCGTAGGACCGCAATGGACGACGACCTGTTCCCGTCTGGTCCGAGGGACAGGCCAGGATTGAATTGGCACTGCTCACCTCGATATGCGTGGCGCGGGCACGCTCAGCATCGGTTGCATGTGATGAAAGGTACTCACCCAACGTATCATCCCATGTCCAGCTTTTACTAGGCTGAGGCTGGTCGAGCGCCATGGCTAAGTGTTGCTCATGGTCGGCGCCATAAGTGTGAAAAGCGAAGCCGACCTGGCGCTGATGATTGGCGCATACAGCCCGCCGAGCTGCCTCACGCGATTGAGCCAGAGCGGGCAAAAGCAATGCCACCAGTAAAGTAATGATTGCCAGAACCACCAGCAATTCGATCAAGGTAAATGCGCGGCGAGTAGCCTGATTCACCAGTGGCACTGCGATGTAGTTCAAGGCTCGCCTCACTGCACTGGCCTCAGCCACGTTTATGTTCGATTGGCGCGACACACCCAATCGCGGTAGTTGAACGACCCCACCTGAATCCCCGGATACAAGGAAGGACTGCCATAGTAGTCTAGCGAATTCCGGCAAGATGGCAAGGAAATCACAGAACCTGACTGGCGCCAACTCTTACATGTAAATATCTTAATGGAAGCTATTTACAGGAATTATGCAGAACTCTGCGCCCGATGTCCCGACGGAAGTATGCTCCTTCAAATTTGATCTGGTCGCAGGCCGCATTGGCCCGGTCCTGGGCTTGGGGTAAATCCTGACCCAAGGCACAGACGTTTAGCACCCGCCCACCCGAGGTCTGTAGGCTCCCATCCCGGTCGCGACGGGTCCCGGCATGAAAAACCTTGACCGTGCTGTTGGCCGACTCAGCCTGCTCAATTCCCACGATCACCTTGCCAGTCTCATAGGCCGCCGGGTACCCGGCACTGGCCATCACCACACAACAGCAGCAACGCGCATCCCAGGATAGATCCACCTCATCCAGTCGGCCCTCACAAGTGGCAAGCATTATTTCCACCAAGTCACCGTGCATTCGCATCATCAGCGGCTGGACTTCTGGATCTCCAAAACGGCAATTGAACTCGATAACCTTGGGACCGCCGGCGGTCAGCATTAAACCCGCATAGAGCACGCCCTGATAGATCACACCTTCACGACGCAAAGCATCCACCGCCGGCACCAAAATCTCTCCTTCGATCTGATTCATCAGCGATTCATCAATAAGCGGGGTGGGACAATACGCGCCCATACCACCGGTGTTGGGACCGGTGTCACCGGCGCCAATCTGCTTGTGGTCCTGCGCAGGATCCAGCACAAAAATATTTCGCCCATCGACGAGCGCCAGCACGGAGACTTCCTGTCCCACCAGCCGTTCCTCCACGAGAACAATATCACCCGCAACACCAAACGCACGATCGACCATACAACTCTTAATTGCTGCCATCGCTTGCACATTGTCGTCACAGACGATTACGCCCTTGCCCTTGGCCAATCCAGTCGCCTTGACCACTACGGGCGTCTCACGACTGTTAACGTATTCAGCTGCCACCATATGATCGGTGAAAACCTTGGCATCCGCAGTGGGTATGGATGCCGTCCGCATCAACCGCTTACTGAATGCCTTGTCGGATTCGAGGCGAGCCGCGCTGGCAATCGGACCGAATACTTTCAACCCATCCAGACCTCGTATGCTCTTGTGCTGGTCGGAAAGTCGATCAGCCAACCCATGCGCCAAGGGATCTTCCGGGCCAATCACCACCAGCCCAATCTCATGATCACGGCAGAAGAAACTGATCGCATCGGCGGTCTTGGTGTTGACCGGTTCAATCGCCAACGCAAGGTTGCGTCCCACTTCGGCGGTACCGCCATTGCCCGGGGCAAAGAACAGCTGCCCACAACGCGGCGACTGCTTGAGCTTCCAGCCCAAAGCGTGCTCGCGCCCGCCTGCACCCAGCACGAGAATGTTCACGCGATCACGATCACTCACGCAAGCAGACTACCTCGCCATGCCACGGGATGCGAACCGACGCTTCCTACATCCTCATGGCCGACTAATGCAGCCACCCCGTACTGAAATGTGCGAACCGGCGGTACAGTTCACTGGATGGAATTCATCGTTGTAAGCCAACGCGACAACTGCTCATAGGCGGGCCGACCCTCAATACCATAGCCGGTATCGTCAGTTGTCAGTTGCTGATAAATATCCCACTTGTAGAAGTGCACACCCCCAAAACGTGGATCCGGATTCCGCAAAAGATCTCCCCACGCCGCCAAAAAAGCTCGGTAACCCACCGCTTGAGCATCGACGTCTGGCGAAGCGCCGTTGCTATTGATGTAGTTCCACGGATCTTTCAGGGCCCAAGGCAATGCCGGATAGCCTAGTTCCATGATCAGCAGAGGCCGGCCATGTTCCTGCGCAAAGGCAAATAGCTGCTCCTGGATCTGCTGCCAGCACCGTGCCAACTCCCCGGGGCTGGGATGGTGCGGATCTTGCGCCTCCCGAGTTAAGTCCCAGTACCCACTAACACCGATCAGATCGACCTGATCCCAGAACCCGGGCGACTGGTAATGATTCCACACCGTGGAATAGGTCAGTTGGCCCTCAAAACGAGCCCGACAATCACGAATAATTCTCCGCCATTGATCCATGTGCTGAGGCTTTTCTGTGGTAACCAGTTCACAGCCAATGGAAAAAAGATCGACATCGGCCGCCACCGCAACCTCCAAAAAATGTTCAACCGCCCGACGATAACTCTGCCACCACGGCGCCCAGCGAGGAGGATGGATCTTGCCCCGCCACTCGTTTCCCCGTGGTTCGGTCAGATTGACCTGCGGCATTAGCGTGGTGTGCAACCCTTTAGACCGTGCGTAACGTAGCAACGTGATCAGAGCCTTCGGCCCCGGCCCACGCCCCGGCCCCATGGCGGTCTCAACCTGTGGTGCTACCCCATTGCGTTGAAACACCGGAGTGACAACCTGCAGCGCGTTGCATCCCAGTTCCGCAATCCGATCGGTCGCCTCCAGATAGAGTTGGAAGTCCGTGGCGTGGTAGACGTTCAATGTCATGCCCACCAGTGGCACGACTCGGCCAGGAGGATTGATAGGTTCGGAAAATCCGACAGGCTTCACGGACTGATCACATGGATCGGAAACGGCAATCGCACCAAGCATCGCCAGAGCCCAAAGACCCATCGCCGCTGTGCAGAGCGTTGTCCCGGCGTATCTCATTCTCCAATGCCATCGCAATTGATCCTCCAGAGCGACTCAACCCTAGTTCTGCTGTGGTGGCAGAATGCTCAACAATTCCACAACGAACAACAGCGTCTGGTTGGGACCGATGTTGGGCGGACTGCCTGATTCACCGTAGGCCAAGTGCGAAGGAATAACCAGTTCCCATTTGGCCCCCGGCTTCATCAATTGCAAGGCTTCGGTCCAACCAGGAATGACTCGGGCCACCGGAAACATCGCCGGTGTCGGCCGCTCAAAGGAACTGTCGAAAACTGTCCCATCTACAAGCGTGCCACGATAGTTGACTACAACCAAATCCTCGATGCCGGGCGATTGACCGACCCCGGGAACCACCACGCGGTACTGCAAACCCGAATCCGTTTGCACCACACCTTCACGTTGACGGTTCTGCTCCTGATAGGTTGCCCCCGTTGCTGCACCATCTTCGGGCTTAACGGCCGCTTCCGACGCTGAAGGGTTTAACCGCTGACGCAGGGCCATCCTAATCTCCTGGGCCTGTTCTCTGGGCAATCGTGATGGTTCGCGCATCGCCGCCGTACGAACCCCCGCCACAAGTTGATCCACGTCAAGTGGCATCCCCAGCTTGATGTTCCGAACCTGAGTTCCCATATCGTAGCCGACAATGTAGCTGACACTGGCCGCATCAATTTCTCCTGCAGTATCGGGCTGGGTAGTGACCACGTCTCCCGCGAATACAACTGCTGCCGATAAGAGGCCGCAAATGACCACGGTCATGATGGAATTAGATCTCGCCATAATTTGCTCCAAAAAAGGTGATGGTTTCGGATCATAGACGATCGCGTACACTAGAGACGTGAAAAATATTTTTGCATACGGATGTCTGGTTGATCCGGAACAACTGGCCCGACACTGCGATGGCGCCCACATGGTCGGGACCGCCCGCCTAAATGGCTATAGCCTGGCATTCGCGCCGACCAGAGATGATGACTGGGGTGGAGCCGTAGCCACACTGGCCCAAGGTCGGACCAACCAATGGGTCGAAGGCGTCGTGTACCGAATCACTGCCCACCAATTGCGAGTACTGGATCAATACGAGGAAGTAGATCAAGGCCTCTATCTCCGTCGTAAGATCCGGGTGCAACTTAGTAATGGCACGATGCAGATGGCTTGGACCTTCGTGGCAACTGGCAACCCCGGGTCAGAAGCACCCAGCACTCGGTATCTCCAGACCTTGCTGCGCGGTGCCCATAAGCAAGGCCTCTCCCGCGCCTACATCGCCAAACTCGAGTCCTTCGCTGAAACCTGCCAACCCTTGTCAAGTAGAACTTAAAAAGGCCCCCTCAATGCCTGTGATCAGCCTATTTGCTGGAATAACTCTTATTCTGATCGGGTTTGGGTTTAAGTTCGGCGCGCCGATCGAAGGCGACTGGACACCTCTGGTACCAGCAATTGCGGGTCTGCTGATCACCACTAGTGGAATAGTTGCCTTTAAGAAAGACCTGCGTAAGCACCTCATCCATGTGGCTCTCACTGTGGCCTTGATAGGAGCGATCGTCGCGACAATCCTCCTGGCCCGCATGGTCAGATCGATGCAAGCGGTTCAGATGCTGTCCATCCTCGTATTCATTGCCTACCTAAGCATGGGTGTCCAATCGGTCCTCTCCGCCCGTCGCCGTGGGCAAGTAGAAAATACCCTCAAAGCTAAGACCAGCTAAACACGCATCATTGCGAAGCTGGGCTCAAGGCATGGCTTCTTCCTATCATCAAGAACGCGCCTGGCGCCCAACAGATAGAAGGTGAATAGCCGGGGCCAACGACAAGGCTCAAATCGCTCCAGCAGGGCAACCGTACACGCCACAGGCGCCCTAGGACAGGCCCCTCGTATATCATGACGAACCATGGCCA
>Ga0310123_10003617_pt1 | contig 11877 bp, 14 predicted proteins | sample CB6_AW_1057_MG_FD_203505 | JGI IMG/M metagenome (GOLD analysis project Ga0310123, IMG submission 203505) | Marine microbial communities from Western Arctic Ocean, Canada - CB6_AW_1057 | ecosystem: Environmental > Aquatic > Marine > Oceanic | place: Canada: Western Arctic Ocean | collected... | reverse complement strand
TACGCACACCAAAGCGGTCATCCAAAGTTCCCCTTGAGACGTCGAATGAACTACGCTTGCCTCTAGCAGGATTGCCTCTAGATAGCCGAGATGTTCGGAGGTCCCGTTACTCCCCCGTCGGCACTAGTCGCTTGAGTTCCTCCGACCAGTTGAGGACGACGTTGATTTTGTGTTGACTTGTTCGGTTCGAGGGCTTGGATCGCGAATCCTGGGGCATCATCGGTGGCGCTCCGGCGGGCCAGGACATGATTTCCCCAGGGTCCCAAGGTTGACGCCGCCTCATGGGTTACCCATAGTCAACGGGGTGTGCCTTGGCCTCCTGACGCCGTGGCTATGGGGAGTGCTTCGTGGATCCTATGGGGCCCGCTCTCGGACCTTTTGCGACACCGTCTGGTGATCCCAGGGGCGGGCCAGGGTAAGCTGGTTGACATCGCGCTCCCTGCGGATGGCCATCCGGACCTCCGTACCCCAGTCCCAGATGGGACCCACGGCAAGTGCTGCTCATGCCACGGAGTCAGCGTGCTGAATAAGACTCTCGGGGACGGATTAGCCCTCATCGACTGGACCATCATTCTCCTCTACGCCCTGGGTACGATCGCCCTGGGCTACTACCACAGCCGGCGCCAGACGACGCTTGAGGAATACTTCACTGGTGGTGGACGGATGAATCCGACCCTGGTCGGGTGTTCCATGTTTGCCACGCTCCTGAGCACTATTTCCTACTTGTCGGTGTCCGGGGAGGCCATTAGCAAGGGGCCGGCCGGGATGGCCAACCTCCTCTCTCTCCCCCTGACCTTCCTGATTGTGGCCTACGTGTTCATTCCGGTATTCATGCGCAACCGTGTGACCAGCGCCTATGAGCTCCTGGAAGCCCGGTTGGGTTTACGCGTCCGAATGCTGGGTGCCGTCATGTTTCTTGTACTTCAGCTGATCTCCATGTCGATGCTGCTCTACCTCACGGCCAAGGCCATGAGCATTATTCTCGGCCTGGACAAGTCTTCGATTCCCTGGATCGCCTTCCTCACAGGGCTCGTCGCCGTGACCTACACCTCTCTGGGCGGCCTCAGGGCGGTGGTCATAACCGACACGCTCCAGGGGCTTCTCATGCTGGGAGGTGCTTGGATGGTCGTCGCCATCGTGACCTATCGGATGGGTGGCCTGGGGTGGGTTCCCACTTCCTGGCAGCCTCACTGGGATGAGCAGCCTCTCTTTAGCTTCGATCCCTCGGTACGAATGAGCGTAGGGGGGGCCATCCTCTACTCGATCGTTCTTTCTGTCTCCGCATTTGGCAGCAACCAGACGATGATCCAGCGATTCATGGCCACCACCGACGTCAAGTCTGCCCGGCGCTCTCTTTTGGCCAGTCAGGTGGCAAACGTCGTGGTGGTGCTCACGCTTTGGATTGCTGGTTTTGCCCTGCTGGGATTCTTCCAGGAGCACTCCCATCTCCTGCCGGTTGGCATTGATACGGATCAGAACGGGGATAAGGTTTTCCCCTATTTCATCGCCTTCCTGCTTCCCCCCGGGGCCTCGGGTCTGGTCGTCGTCGCCATGTTTGCAGCTGGAATGTCCAGCATCGATTCGGGAGTTAATTCCATCACGGCCGTCATCAACAAGGACTTTCTGGAGCGCTTCGGGAGACAGCCGGCCACCCAGTACGGACGCACCCGCCTGGCCAAAGCCTTGGCCCTTGGCATCGGATTCTTCGTTATCTTGGGCAGCTCCTTCCTGGAGCAGGTTCCGGGGAACATCTGGGCGGTGGGCGAGAAGGCCTCCTTACTGGTGACCCCCCTTTTTGCCCTGTTTGTTTTCGCCCTCTTCGTACCTTTCGCCACACCGGTGGGGGTGATAGCAGGCGCCCTCAGTGGCATCACCACAGCCGCAACTATTGCATTCTCGGGCCCCATCTTCGGGATGGATGCTACCACCGGGAGTGATCCCGTCAGCTTCATCTGGATCGCCCCCGTGGCCCTGGCAGTAAACTTGTTGGTAGGCACCCTAGCCAGCGTCGCCCTGCCGTCCTCGGGAGCCAGGAAATGAGCAAATCTTCTAATGCCCAGACTCGACGGAGACTTGGGGTTGGAGTTGTCTGTGTCAGTTGACTGAGGAGTATCGGCTCCCTACGACACAAGAAGAAAGCGCCAAGAAAGACCAATTCCCGCCCAAGCCGAGATCTACTCCGTTTTCAACTCGGAGGCCTGGCCCCAGGCCCGTCGCTCGCACTGCGATGGCTGATGTTTCGGCACTGCTGGTCAGCGCACCCCCAAATTCTGACAGGGAGTAGAACCCAGTATGCCAACAACCTCGTCGAGCAGAGCAAGGAGTGGTCGGAGCGGCATTGGGCAAGCGAATCACGGTGGAGAACATGACGACGGGCCACAAGATGTGCGGCCAGGCCAGTTGTGTATATCTTGAGCACGGCTGTAGGCAGCTGTACGCGTCACGGCGCGGACCGGTTGCCATTTACGACAAGGTTGGCAGATACTCGCGGGAATTGGGGAACCATGGCACCTCTCATCGTTCTGGTCACGGCGACGCTGGTTGGACGCGACTACAAGCGGGAGGAGATCTTGAAGATCCTAGGAAGCAACTTCCTCAGAGTTCTCCGTGCTAACCAGCGGCGCTAGAGAATGCCAGCTCAATCCTCAACGTTAGCCGGACAATCGTCGATGAAAACAGCGCCCTCAGTCTTTCTCAGTCATTCGAGTCGAGATAAGATCGCAGTCAAACGACTTGCGACGGACTTGGACGCTCGTGGCGTCAATGTTTGGCTGGACGAATGGGAGATCAAAGTCGGCGAGTCAATTCCCATGCGCATAGCCGAAGGTGTTGAAAATGCCGACTACATCGCTGTAACCTATATGACTATTCATACGTCATCATAGGAGTAAGGTCGTCAAAACAAAGGAGCAGCGATGTCGGAACACATCACGCACATTGCCATTTACGAGGATCTGGCACGGATTGCTCTCAGTATCCCGGAAATATGCGCTCCCTTCAAAACCTGTATCCAAAACCAATATGACAGTGGGCTCCTGGGCAGTGCTTCCCGGGGGAACAGTGATTATGCGGTACCCATTCTGGAAAAATACAAAGACACCTGGAATTCCGTTAAAAGCGATCGCGAGGTGCAGATCAGAATTGCCTATGCAATTGGCTGGCTGGCCCATCGCGCAGCTGACACGGGATTCAGTTTGGCTTTTGAAGCAGCGGAGGCTGACCCAAACCCCTTATACACCAATGACAATTGCCGGGTTTACCAGGATGCCATGACCTTCAGGATGGTGTATGACGGTGGCAAGAGACCTTCCTTGTCGCCGAAGGAAATGTTTTCTCAAGCTACCCTTGATTACAACATGCGGTCTCATCCTGCGAGCGGTAGCATTGATGTCGCTATAACCGAGCCTCTTCTTACCCGAATGTGGCAGGCAGACATGATCAAGAAGCATGTGTTTCTCGAACAGGAGGACGACTTCGACCTCTGGGTCGATACTTTCGTCGAACGGTATCAGGCCTTGACGGAAGATGTCAGGAGATACGAAGAAGCCTACAACCACCCCGATCCTGAACTGAGCAGGCGCTACTATGACCAGGATAATTATTATGATGAATCCGACGATATCATTCGCTACGTACGCGCCATTCAAAACGGTCAAGAACCTGGCCTGGATCTGAAGAGCTCTGTGGAAAAGGCAAAGGATCAGAGCCTTTATGCACGGGTACTCAGGCTGGGGTATTTCTATCTCAACGGTGCGAGTGATTATTTTAGGGGCGATATTGATAAGCCTTCCTTCTTGGCAATCTTGGAAAAAAGAGTTTCATGACCATGCTGGATAGAAGAGATTTTCTGGGAAGCCTGGCTGTCAGCAGTGCAGGATCAGCCTTTTTTGCAAGTCTACTCCTGGCAAGGAATCTTCGAGTTCATGGCACGCAGATGTCGCCACCAAACCGGCTCACGTCTTTTGCTTTACTGGACGATATTGTCGAGCTGGCAATGACTTCGAATCTTATGCCCGCGAACTTCAACGGATACGTTTATTCGGATTTCCAGCTTGCGATTCCTGGAAACCTCTCACGTATGGGTTGGTTGGTTCGAGCCTCCGAGCAACAGGTAGCAAATGTCATCAAGAGAGAAAAATCCGAAGCCGAGAAAACCTGGGCCGGGATGAGCAGGGAAGACCTGAGCCTACGAAGAAGCAAGGTTCTGGAAGAACAGGTCAAGATTGAAGGTAAAGTGGCTTTAATGATGGGCTGGTTTATGTCCAGAGGAATCCGCGAGATTCTGGAACCTGTCTGGTCGGTAGCAGGTGATTCAGCTGGGGAGATGGGTGTATATCAGGATATGTTCGTTCTGAAACAGTTAGCTGAGAAATCAGCCACACAATCCATCGAAGATATCGAGGATCTGTTCTTGCAAATGAATCCGCGCATGATCACCCGTATCCATACCTTGATACCGGATTTTGATGATGGCGAAAATTGGACGATACGGATAACCGATTGGCGTGATGAACTCAAGCTCTTGATCGAGCGTTATGCCCGAGCCTATGTTCAACCTGAAAGCGACAAGATGGACAGATATGTGCACCAGCTGGAGTTTTATGATCCCGATGATGCTGTGATCAAAGCAGCACGGAACCACCGCAGAATAAATCTATCAACCATGGCAGCTTCCAAGAGTCTGTATGCTCAAGCGCTTGTAAGAGGGGTCGAAGGATTAGTCCAAGGAAGCAAGTATCTCTGAAAGCAACACCAGATTCCTGAGGAGGACACCAATGGCTAACAGCAGCGAACGCCGCGACTTCATTTCCGACGCCGTCAAGATGGGCGGCGCTGCCGGCATGGCCGCCTTGGCGATGGGCGTACCGGCAAAGGGCGATCATCACAAGGTCGAGAAAAACCAAGCCGGGGTGCGTATCGGCAACCTTGTTTTCACATCCGGCTTGACCGGAACGCGAAAGGGCAGTCCGAGCGATTTCGGCGGCAGCGTCGAGGAGCAGACACGCACGATTCTCCAGAAGCACAAGGACAACCTGGAAGCCATCGGAAGCTCCCTCGAGAACGTGCTGAAGGTGACCGTATTCCAGTCGGATATCAAAGTCGAGAAACCGGCGATGAACAAGGCCTATGCTGAATTCTTCACCAACCACAAGCCGTCGCGTTCGGCTGTGGGCGTCGAGTTTCCTGACTCGCGCACGAAGGTCGAGATCGAGATGATCGCGTATATCCCAGGTTGAGCCCATCGTCAAGGCACCGGTGGAGGATCCCGCCTTCGATTCCCACAACATCGCCCTCTGGGACCAGGCCTGGGGACACTACTCCATCTATGCCAGGGGCTGGAAGCGTCATGGCGTCCGGGATATCCGCCGATTCACCTCCCCCGACTTCCGGACCTGGTCCGAGCCCCGCTACCTGGATTTTGGAGAGGCCCCCATCGAGCATCTGTACAAGAACTCGGCCATCCCCTACTACCGGCGACCCGACATCATCCTGATGTTTCCCAAGCGCTTCCTCCCGGAGCGGACCTTCGATCCCGAGCGATGGGAGGAGAAGGGGCTTTCGGACATCGTCTTCATGTTCAGCCGCGACGGCATCCGCTTCGACCGGCGCTACATGGAAGCCTTCCTGCGTCCCGGGCGAAACCTGCTAAACTGGCATGACCGGGCCATCGAAGTGGGTCCCACCCTGGTCCCCACGGGTCCGGGAGAGATGTCTCTCTATTTCGTAGAGCACTACAAGACACCTCAGGTCAGGATCCGCCGAGCCGTGCTCAGGGAGGACGGATTCGTTTCCCTGCGAGGCCCATACGCCGGAGGGAGCGTCTTGACCCAGCCCCTGCGCTTCAACGGCCTGGAGCTGGTCCTGAACCATGCACCTCGGCGGCAGGAAGTCTGCGGGTAGAGATCCAGGATGCTGCGGGCAGCCCCCTGGAGGGTACTCCCTGGACGACTGCCCGGACATCTACGGAGACGAGATAGGACGGGTGGTTTCCTGGACGGGGGGGAGCGACCTGAGCCCCCTGGCAGGGCAGGTGGTTCGTCTGAAGGTGGAGATCCAAGATGGGGGTCTCTACTCCCTGCGTTTCCGGCCCTGAGGCAAGCGGCGTCTTGCGATGCCGCTGGAGAGAACACGTGGGGGCTACCGGGTAATCCAATCCTCATCAAGTCAGGCGTCGTCGCTCAGGTAGAGGGCGTAGAGGAGTGGACCAGACCTGTCATCTCCCTTCAGGTGGAGGAAGGAGGACCCTGCCGTTCATACCACGCAGCTTTCATGACCTCTCCAGATATCGTAAGCGGCCCAGCCCACCCCCGGGATCGTCCGGCAGCATCAGTTCGGGCCAACTGGCACCACCAACGGTGCTTCTTCTGTAGGCCAGGTCAATGTCTCATCCCGCGTAGTGCCCAAGCTGGACCGACCTGAAGTCCAATCTAGCCAGAAAATGAGCGGGAAATCGAGTTGGAATCCTAGGAGTGACCCCATCTATTCATAGGATCAGCATACTAAAGCATCCTCTGAAATTGCCCTTCCTGACCCAAAGATCTAGTATTCGTTGGATATGAAGGGATTCGGAAAGGCGCGGCGATCGTTCCTGAAGAGAGGGCTGTTGGGTGGGGCAGGCGCTTGGAGCCTACTGACCGGCCTGGTACGCGGAGGCAGGTCGGAAGGGGCAGGGATGGCCGAGCTCGCCTTCGATCCCGACCCCGAGATTCTCTTCGAGCGTGTCGAGAAGATCGTCTCTGATGGACGGTGGAACGGGAGGCCCAGCATCGTATTCTGGAGGGGACGCTTCTGCCTGACCTTCAGTTCGGCGGCGAAGCACATCTCGCTGGATTCCAAGATCGTAATGATTCGCTCCGAGGGAGCGCAGCCTAAGGGCTGGTCGAAACCGACCACCGTCATCGACACCCAGGAGCTTTGTGACGTCGAGTGCCATCTCCTGGCAACGCCCAACCGCCTCTTCGCCTATATCGTCCAGGAGCACCCAGAGAATGGAACAAGCGATGGGCTAGTGGGTGCGGCGGGCACGCTCGTCACCCACACCGACGACGGCGCACACTGGAGTGAGCCTAGACCCGCACACGATCCACCCTGGTCCCTGTGGAAACCCAAAACGCACAAGGGGATCCATTACGTGGCAGCCGACATCATGGGGGCAAGCCCTCGGCTGGACTTGCTCAAGTCGAGCGATGGGCTGCGCTGGGAAAAGGTCTCGACGATTCTGGAGGGTGAGTACACCGAAACCGCCCTGCTGTTCCTTCCCGACGATTCCCTGTTGGCCTTCACCCGCCAGGGACCGGGACCCTCCATCTCTCACGCTCGCCGGCCCTATACCCAGTGGACCGTATACGATGGCCCCAAGATGGGCGGACCCGATGTAGTCCTGATAGACAACTCGATACTGGTAACCGGACGCAGCTACAACTACGTCTATCCCGACGATCAACTCATCGGAACCGACCCCAAGAAGTCCATTCAGCGCACCGCCCTCTGGACCTTCGACATGGACCGGATGCGTGTAAAGTGGAAGATGAACATGCTCACCCAACACGGCGGTGACGCGTCCTATGCCCACTTCCTGGCTCTGGACGACCACCGCGTGCTGATGCTCTGGTACGACGGCGAGGGCTACCTGACGGCGGACGATGTCCGGACGGTTCAGAAGAGCGACATTTTCCTGGCCGTACTCAGGGTACATTCGAGCCGCTGACGTTTCAGCTCGCCGAGAAGTTTCAGTGTGGCCAGATCGGCGGCGGCATGGAGCTGCAATCAGTTGACAGAGCCAGCATAGGAAGAAGAGTCTGCTGAAAGGATAGAGAATGACAATGAAACGATGGGGTGCGATGGCTATTTCCACGGTTCTGATTGGTTGTGCCTTCCAGGCTTGTGGGCAGGATCAGAAACCAAGTCCGGTTGCCAAAGAGACTATCCAGTATGAACAGATCGATGGTGCCTTGATCTATGACCATGACCCTTCGACAAAGGTGGGTGATGATGTTTTCGGGACGCTCATATCGGATCTGGAGCATGATTTTCCCGGCAGAAACTCCCATGGTGGACCGGTGTGCATGGAGTATCCCAACGGTCAGATCGTGGCGTTCAATACGAATACGAGTGACCACAACAATGATGGTTGGAGTGAGTACGCAGTGAGTCGCGATGGCGGCAAGACCTGGGAAAAATACAACAAGTTCCCGTATTCCTATGAGTCGTACAAGAAGGCCTCCAACCGCCCCGTATTCGTCGAAGAAGGCCTGGTCACACAGAATGGAACCGTAGTGCTATTCCTCACACATATGGAAGATGGGGGCCTGCACAGCCACAGGGGCAAGAGCAGCATCATGAGAAGCAGTGATAACGGTTCCACCTGGACAGATGATGAGCCCCTTGATGGCGATTTTGTGGGTTATCCATGTGCAGTAGCGGTAACAGGAAATACCAACTACGTCCTGTTCGACAGCAGCGCCGGTCCCCATGTCCTGTATGTCAGCACGGATGACGGGCGTAGCTGGGAGAAAAGGAGCACGCTGACACTGGACGATGACAAATGGTACGGAACGATGTGCGTGATGGAAGATGGTCGCCTGCTGGCCGGAGCCTACACCGAAAAAGACGAGCACCACTTCTACTATTGCATCAGCACGGATCAGGGTAGGACCTGGGGCGAACAGGAGCGTGCCTATGTGGACAAGATGATTCGTGACCCAGAACTGGCCTATCTCAGTGGTAAGTACTATTTGCACGGGAGGTCAGGGCAGTTGGGGGAAGGTAGCAATCGCTTTGTTCTCTATCAATCCAATGACGGCATCGAATGGCAGAGTGGCATTATCGTCAGCGGAGACACGCTGTGCCCCGACGGATACAGTCACAACTGCATCATCAACCAGTACAACGACGATATCCCAAACGAATTAATGGTCCAGTACAGCATCATCTACGATGGTGCAAAGGTCGAAGAAATCATGGCATGGGACGAGAGTCTCCGGGGGACTCCTGGGCACCAGATGGATACAAACGAATACGTGTTCTTCATCAAGCCGGAACCAGAAAGGTGATCCAGGCAACTCTTGATTCATCCAGATCCATCTATCTTTCAGCCTACTCAGACAGGCTCTCAGACGAACAAGCAGTATGTCGGAGTCAAGAGGCTCCGGTTGAACCTTCCAGCAGAAAGCCAAAAGGGACAGCCGGCGCTGAATCATCATGAAAAGAAGAAAGTTTGTGCAAACCGTGAGTGCGGCAGCTCCGGCAACAGTGCTGGGTTCTTCGAGCTCTGCGATCGGGAATCCCCAATCCCGGCCGGGACGCTCCGAGCCGAAGGTCTTTTTCTACGACGACGGGCCACCATTCCGGCACTCTACTTTCTCCTCCTCCCCGGTCTTGAGATTGCGAGCTGCAACTTCAAGAGTTGGTGGTGATTCCTTCCGCTCCGCCCTCACATCTCTTCCAAGTGTTGCATGAGGGCTCTCTCCTGCTCCTCGAAACTCTCCAGACTAGCCTTGGCGATGAGGACGTGCCCCCTTGCGGGTTACCTGCTGACCTGGCTTCAGGTCTCCGAACCAGAGGAGCTGATCCGTGCAGGGGGCATTCTGATTGGCCCGGAGCGCCAGGGAGTCTTTCGATAGGTGAGCGATGAGCAGGTGTCCCTTGTTCGTGATGTTCCAGCAGACCACCCCCGGAAAGCTCAGAGGGGGGCCACCTTCGATCCAGGTTGGACCCGGGTGTACTCCTCTACCCTTCCTGCTACCGGCAAGAACGTAGCGGGTCCCACCTCCGGGATCCTCTGGTATTCGGTCCAGGAAGATCCGATCTTGAGGTAGGACCGGTATCCGGTGACCGGGGTGTGGTAGTGGCTCATGCAGATAAAGGCGTACACGTCGTTCCACTCCTCACCTGAGCCATTGGTGATGGCCAGACTGTAGTGGGCTCCTTTGGAATCGACGTAGATGCTGGCGGCCTGCTGGCCCAGGACCGGCCTCTTCTCTGCGGACGGGTCGAGCTGAAAACCACGCTCGGGATCGTGTTTCCAGAGGCCGTTGAGGTCCTTCACGGGAGCGCCGGTGTAAGACCATGCTGCTCCCTTGCTGCTCCACCGCATCCCCACCTGGTAATGGAGCTTCTTCCCATTGAGGCAGATCATCTCGGGAAGCCTCAGGATCCAAGAGGCCTTCTCGGGACGATCCTCCCATCCGATCCGCTCCAGGCCCTCCGCCGTGATGACTACTACCTGTGGGGCCAGCGCATCATGGAAACGTCAGTAGGTGGGATAGGAGGGATAGACGACTGGCTCCACCTTCAGGCGATGGAATTCCATCTCTAGGGATGACGGTGTCTCCGCCTCTTGATCGGGCAGAGACGGAGAGCAGCCTTGGAGCAGTAAAGGTGCCAGGAAGATGGTGGCGATCAGCATGAGGCCGGTAGGTCTTTCTTTCATTGCAGGTCCTCGTGGCTGGGTCCGGGAATCGATTACCAAGGCTGGACACCATCTAGTCTAAGCTAGGGGATCCCTAGGCTCAAAGCGGTTTCTGAGTCCTGTCGTCATCTAGCCCTCACCTTTGCACTCGCAGTCAAAAGCCTGATCTGATTCTTTTGCATAACCGTCTCCACCTAGCCTAGGTTTGCACCTTACCCCCCATCTCCCCCCTTTGACTCTCAGTCACAGCTCCTCGAAAGATTCTTGGAATAGCCGTCTGCCTCCAGTCCGGGTATACCGACCCCCCCCCGGGGGTACCCATTGGACAACGTGATGGAAATAAATGAGTTACACCAAATTTTTCTTACACTGAGGGTGCGCACGGACTAGAATCGAAGTAGAAGTTGCCCCGATCGGGGCCAAGATTCACCGGGGGATAGCGGGCCTGAAGGGTGCTACCAACACCCAACAGACCCTACCACCCAAACCTGAAAAGGAGGTTTGAATGACTGCTTCAAGTTTACCCCAGGGAACCCCATCCCCAAACCCTGCCCACTACTCGATCAAGGAGTTTCAGTTGTTGGTCAGGGACACACCCGTCGTGCCGGCTGAAATCCAGCCCTTTGTCGGGATCCAGTACACATCCTCGAATCAGGTCTATCAGGCTTTCCAGCATCTGGCATCGATGCCGGTGGAGACGTTCTTGGTGCTGCACCTAGACGGCAAGAACCGCATGGCAGGAATGACCACCTGCAGTATCGGGAGCATGACGGCAAGCCTCGTGCATCCTCGCGACGTCTTCCGGCCCGCGATTGCCAACCTGACCGCTGGACTGATCCTGATTCACAACCACCCGAGCGGTCACCCCCAGCCCAGCCAAGAGGATATCCAAATCACCAAACGACTCTATGAGGTGGGAAAGCTGATCGGAATCGGGGTGCTTGATCACGTCGTGATTGGGGGACAGGGTCGATACTTCAGCTTCGCCGATCAGGGAATGCTTGGCTGATTCCAGGGGGACACAACCAATGAAGAAAAGAACCGAATCACAACGCATCCTGGACAGAATCCAGGCAATTGCCCGTTTTCTGAGATATCAGCAGGGGAACCACCGGGACGAAGGCTATATCGCTGGCGTCCAGCGGGCTATGGATTCACTCAATAGGCTTTTGGAGGCTTCCGGACGGCAACGACAGTAACGAACTGATTCACACATCCAAACACAGGGGCCCGTGGCCAAGTCGCCAACTCACACCACGGGCCCACCAACAAAGGGACGTAAATCCCCATGTCAACTTCACTGTATCAGAACTACGCCAGCCAGCCGAAAAGGGGCTGGCACTTTCACCTATTGGCCGAAGAGCTCGGCATCCTGCCCTTTGCCCTATCGCTGGCACCCTTTACGGTATCGGGGGCCGGCAATGTCTGTCCCTTCGCTTCTGCAGGCTGCTCTGCTGTCTGTCTCA
>Ga0310123_10003616_pt1 | contig 11879 bp, 11 predicted proteins | sample CB6_AW_1057_MG_FD_203505 | JGI IMG/M metagenome (GOLD analysis project Ga0310123, IMG submission 203505) | Marine microbial communities from Western Arctic Ocean, Canada - CB6_AW_1057 | ecosystem: Environmental > Aquatic > Marine > Oceanic | place: Canada: Western Arctic Ocean | collected... | reverse complement strand
ATGTGGGAAACTGTTTTAACGTTAAAAAAATTTCAAAGAAATGAAATGTACATAGACGAGATAATGCATTTTCTGAAGTGCGTAAAAAGTAGACAGAAAAGTATTAACAATTTGGATGAAGGGATCAAAACAATGAAAATTGCACTTGCAATGAAAAGATCATCAAAAAATGGGAGAATGATAAAGATTTGAAATTTGGAAGAATAAATAAACTATTTAATTTGAAAGATCGGGTTATTGTACTCACAGGCAGTGCTGGATTATTAGGTTCACAATATGCTCAGATTTTAAGTGATGCAGGCGCAACATTGATACTAGTTGATACTAATACCAGAAAAAATAAAGAATTACAAAATAAAATCAATAAAAAATTTCATACAAATTCAATATCTATGGATGTAGATATTACCTCTAAAAATGAAGTCAGAAAATTAGCATCGGATGTAAAAAAGAGATTTGGTCGAATTGACGGTCTAATAAATAATGCATTTCTAAACCATGCAAAAAATCAAGCTAAGAATGGAAAGAATTCCTTTGAAACATTTCCAATTGAAATTTGGAATGCAGCACTTGAACTTAATCTGACAGCAGTTTTTCTCTGCTGCCAAGAATTTGGGAAAATTATGGCTAAACAAAAAAAAGGTGTTATTGTAAATATTTCATCCATATATGGAATGTCCGGAGTGGACCAAAGAATATACAGCACAAGCAAATTGAACTCTCCTGTATCGTATGCTGCATCAAAAGGAGGAATAGTTAATTTAACTAGGTATCTGGCGGCATATTGGCAGAAAAAAAATGTTAGAGTAAACACATTAACGCTTGGAGGTGTTCAAGATAATTCTTATCAAACTAAGCAATTTATTAAAAAATATTCAGAAAAAACAATTCTTGGTAGGATGGCTAAGAAGGATGAATATGAAGGGGCAATTTTATTTCTTCTATCTGATGCATCATCCTACATGACAGGATCAAACCTTGTAATTGATGGTGGTTGGACTACATGGTAGTCAATACTTTTTTCTGCTTTCTAAAATGAGTTTTGCGATATTAAACTCATATTCAGTATCGATCATCAAACCAGTTTCTATAGGTATTTCATAAGGTATCATCTTTTGCATGACTGATTTGCCCTTTTTAAGAAATCTCTTTGAATTAAAAACATAGAGGCCATTCATTTGATATACTGTTGGAGCGTCTTGTCTATTTTCTGGTATTTGTTTTAATTTTTTGCAAAGTTCTAGATATCCCTGCTTTGTGATTTCTGCAATGTTGAAATATGGATTAAGATGTTGTTTATAAACACCACACACAACATCAGCATTTTTCCTTTTTAATAGACTAGCTGCTTTTTTAATATCATTAATTTGCAAAAATGGTACTGTACAATCTAAAAGAACTACAGTATCAAACAGATAACCTAACGAATATAATTTTTTTATTCCATGTAACAAAGCGTCTTCCATTGATACACTATTAGTAGCTAGTTTTTTTGGTCGAATAAAAGGGACTTCAGCGCCATATTTTTTGGAAATTTTTATTATTTCAGAGTCTTCGGTAGACACGATAGTATGACTAAAAAATTTGGATTTTACTGCTTTTTCAATTGTATATGCTAAAAGAGGCTTTCCGCCAATAATCCTAATGTTTTTTTTAGGTACACCTTTTGAACTCCCTCGGGCTCCAATAAAACAGATCGGCTTCATAATTTTTCTCTCTTTCTCCTCAATTGTTTATCATGATCCACTTTTTTGTATGTCAATGAATTGTTTTTGGATGGAAATTTTCCAAACTAAAGGGTTTCGTAAAACATCCAAAAATTTTTCTGTGGTATTTTCTACATAACCGAAAAAACTCTTTACATCAAATCTTTTATTTTCAACATGTTGAATTGCATTCAAAATTAAATTTTTCTTTGGTTCTACGTTAACAATTTCTTTATTTTTACTCCTATTTTTTTGTCTAGAACCAATATTGATTGCCGGTGTTCCGAAAACCTCAGCTTCTCTTACTGCAGCGCTAGAATTTCCAATAATAAATTGTGCATTTTTTAAAATTGTTAAGAAATATAGAAAGCGTATTGATGGAAAAATTATAAATTTCTTATTATTTTCTAATTCATGAATTTTTTCAAGAATTATTTCTGTTCCACTATCATTATTAGGATAGATAACTATGAAATTTTTATTTGATTCTATTAAAGATGAAATTACTTCACTGATTTGTTCAGCTAATGTATCTAATTCAGTTGTTACCGGATGAAAAATGAAAACTCCAAAATCTTTGAATGGAATCTCGTAATGGTTCAACACTTCATTAATGGTAGGTAATTCAATACTAGTCATAACATGGATATCCGGTGAGCCTATAGTGAATATACTATTTTTTGATTCACCCAACTGAATAAGGCGTTCCTTAGCCTCATCATTTGCTGTAAAATGAATGTGAGAAAGTTTTGATACTGCATGCCTTATTAATTCATCAACTGTTCCTGATATTTCACCACCTTCAATATGTGATACCAAAATGTTATTGAATGAACCTACTATGGCACCCGCCAACGCCTCAATTCTATCACCATGTACAATAATCATATCAGGAGAAATTTGTTTGACATATTCTGAAAATCCAGTAATTGTTTTAGCTAGAATAATGTCTTGCTGATTAACATCAGTTTGATTGTGAAACACAGTTATGTTCTTGTAACCTTTTTTTTGAACTTCATCAAATGTATTTCCATATTTTTCAAGTGTATGCATTCCTGTTACAAAAATATGACATTCAAAAGCATTGTCTGATTCAACAGCATCCATTAAAGGACTCAATTTGCCAAAGTCAGCCCTAGTTCCAGTCAAAAAAATAATTTTTCTAGCCATCAACCATGTTCCATTCCAATTGCGAATTTTTTTTAATGCTTTTACTGGATTTTTTATTTAAAATGTCATCAAAAAACTCTGCTTTTATTTGCCCAGTTCCTGGTCTTTTAACCCAAATATTATCTGTTGAAAAATAATCTCCTTTTTCTATGTCATTAATTGTGACAATTGATGCGTAAGCAAATTTAGCAGTTTCTTTCTCTCCATCAAGAATACTTTTTTTGCCATTCAAAGAATTAAAAATTGCCTTACTGCCTACAATCAGGTCTTTTAATTCCTCGGGAGTTATAGAGATAGGAATATCTGGACCCAGCCAGTTTTTGTCAGAAGTGATGTGCTTTTCTAGAATTGATGCACCGAGGGAAATTGCTGCAAAGCAAGTATAATTTCCAAAACTATGATCACTCAATCCAATTACAGTATCAGGAAATTTCTCTTTAAGTTGAGTAATAACACCCAATCTAACTTTATCATACGGTGTAGGATACATCGATGTTACATGCATAATTGCGCAATCAATCTTTGCTTTTTTTAAAATGTCTACACTTTTAGAAATTGAATCCATATTATTCATTCCAGTACTTAGTATTACTGGTTTAGAAAAAGATGCAATGTGTGAGATAAGTGGAAAGTTATTACATTCTCCTGAACCAATTTTGTATGCACAAATATCCATTTTATCTAATCGATCAGCAGCGGCACGAGAAAATGGAGTGTTAAGATATATCATTCCTAAATCTTCTGCATATTTTTTTAATGCAATTTCCTGTTCTTCAGAAAATGAACACCTCTTCATTATATTCCAAATTGATTCAGTTGCGTTTGAAGGAATAACATCATTTGGAATCATTTCGTCATCAACAATGTGGCATTGAAACTTTACACATTCTGCACCACTTTCATAAGCATCATTTACCATTTGTTTAGCTTTTTCAAAATTACCATCATGGTTTATACCTATTTCAGCAATTACTAATGGTGAACAACCATCGCCCACTTCTCTATCCCCAATATTGAAATTTTTAGACATTTTTTACATTAAATTTTTACAGGATAAAAAAATTACCACCAAATTAGTTAGATTTGTCTGAATTTGCAATTTTTTTTTACATACTAATTTTGTATATTTCTCCGTAAGTCTTTTTACACATCCAAAATTCATGATTTCTGTGAAACCCAAAATCTTTTTCTGGCTAGACCAAATTTTCATAATGTATATCCTTTCACATCATTTGCAAAAAAAGATTGATGCTGATTTTTATGCTATATACGATTTACCAAATAAAACTAAAACCTTTTTTGAAAATCAAAAATTAGTTAATTTCAAAAAAATATGGCATTACCATGATCAACTAAATTTCCAAAAAAATGAAATAGATACTGAATATCTTTCTAATTTTGAAAGAAAATATGATATTGGTTTATGGAATCTTGCAGTTAATGAACGATTCTTTCACAGATTTAATAAATTTTATAAATTTTCCACCGAAGAAATATGGTCAATCCTTGAACAAGAATGTAAATTCTTTGAAAATGTTCTTGATGAGATTAAACCCAATCTTTTCATTTCAAAAGAACCATTACAGCATCACGAGGAACTTTTTTATCAAATGTGTAGAGCTAAAGGAATTAAAGTTCTGGTAAATACATTAACCCAATTTACCAACAAGTCTATGATATCTGAACATCCGGTTGAGTTTGACGATTCTTCCATATCCGATTCAGAAAAATCAAACACGTTCACATCCTTTTCAGAAATGGCAAAAAATATTCCACGTTCTTCAACAAAATCATATAATAAGGAATGGCATACATCAAACAGAAAAAGAGTAAGTGCGACAATAGAATTCCTATTTAATTCAAATAATAAAAATACTAAAACACATTTTACTTATTTTGGCCGAGCTAAATCTGCTGTTTTACTTGATGCGCTAAAACAATTAGTACAAAAACGATCTAGATCATCATTCTTAAACAAATATGTTTCAACTTCAATTGATCATTCTGAAAAATTTGTTTATTTTCCTCTTGGTATTGATGAAGAGCATAGTCTTTTGCTCACACATTATCAAATACCAGCATACTATACAAACCAAATTGAAACAATAAGACACGTGGCAAAATCTATACCCATTAATTATAAACTGTATGTAAAAGAACATCCTTCTAACGTTACACGAAATTGGAGAAGCATTTCTGATTATAAGGAAATAATGAATATTCCTAATGTTAGACTTTTACATCCTTCAGTGTCACAAGATGAACTTTTTCAAAATTGTTCATTGGTGATTAGTGCTAAGGGTTCTTCCTGTTTAGAAGCAACATTTCATGGTAAGCCTTCAATCGTTTTTGATAAAGTGTATTATTCCATGTTACCTTCGGTTCACCATGTGGAAACATTAAGTAAACTTCCAGAAATTATCCGTTCTTCATTACAAGAAACAGTTAATCTTCAAGATGTTGAAAGATTTCTAACAATTTTTAAAAAAAATAGTTTTGATTTTGATAACCAAGCATATTATCTTAAGGAGGCGAACGCGTTTTTTTATAATGGTCATTTAGTTGATGTGGAAATTACCGAGTCCCAAATGAAATCATTCATAGAAGAAAATGCTCAAATGTTTTCAGTTTTAGTAGATGAATATATGAAAAAATTAAAAACATCTCTTCTTTCTAAGTAGATTTGATAAAATATTTTGATAACATCTTAATTTTTAATCATCTTAATGTTACTGACTCCTATGTCATAAAATATGAGCGCTAAACTTCTTTGCTATCAGATAAAAACCAAGTTTTGCTGTATGTGCAATAACTAAACTATAAGCAATTCCCTCTATTCCCATTAAGCTTCCTAAAATAATCATTCCAATTATTAATGAAGTAATTAGTATAGCTGTACCGATTAGCACCACCCTACTTTTTTCATTACCTAAAAATTCCGATTCAAGGACGAGCGAAATTGTGGTTGGGATTACAATTACACTCATAATTCTAATCGCATCTACAGCCTCAGTAAATTTTGGAAAGAATTCATTAATTAAAATTGGTCCCACCAAAATACCAAAAATAGTAACAAAAACTGAAAAAACAATAACAATAATCTTTGGTTTTCTGTTTTTAACACCAGTCGATTCCTGTGGGAGTAGATATTTTTGAAAAACGCTTGGTAGTATAAGCATTACACCAATCACTTGCACTGCAAGACTGTAATTTCCCAGAATGGCAAATCCTAGTAGTGGAGCTACAACAATCTTATCTACTTGCCCAGAAGCAATTGTTAGCATAGACATAAAATAATTATTCCCGATAAATCCAATTCTTGGTTTAATCAAGTTAAAATTTATCTTCATTTCTTTAAAAATAGAAAAAATTCTTTTGAAATGAAGCACATATGATATTGCAAGTGCAAAAATTATTGATTCGTATCCAAAAAAGTAAAAAAATGAAAATCCTAAACCTAATGTGAGACCTTTCTGTACAAGAGTATATTTTGAATAATTAGCATATTGTTTTCTTCCCAGCAGGTCTCCAATTGCAAGTGTATTAATTACATATGCGATTAAAATAATTCCCACATCAATTGTGTAAAATGATGGAAAAAGTACTATGACAATAAATGATAATATTACACTAGCAGTTAATGAGATAAAATTTAAGGTTGATTGGATTTGAATTTTCTTTGCTGCATAAACTGTAAGCGTGTTTGCAGTTCCAAATAATGCAATGCCAGAAAAAAGACCTGCTATCCCTAAAAACCAGCCAATTTCTCCATATGAACTAGGTTCAATTTGAGACGCAAGATAAAACCAAAAAACCGCTGACATGGCAGTTCCAAAGATATCAGCACCACCAATTGCACTAATATCTCTAATTATCTTAATGCCCGCCATTGTCTATTAGTAACGTTTCTCACGTACTACACTAATTAGACTGTATAACAAAATAGCAGTAATTAATAAAACTACTCCAATCAAAATGGTGCCTGCTCCAACTAATGTTAAATTAGTATTCAATCTACCAACCTCAATATAAAAATCGATTGCGGAGTAAGTAAAAATTAATCCTACTACAAGAAAAATTAATGATGGTATTCCATAAAATTTCAATGGATGCTCTATCGATGTAAATTTTATGGTACTGATTAAAACTGAAGTTCCATGACTTATGGGATTGTGTGTTGATGTATTTCCTGGATATAAAATTGTGATTGGAACTTCTGAAATTTCTAAACCTTTAGAGCTAGCCTTAATCAAAATCTCTGTAGAAATACCCATTCCCATCTCTGATGGAGAAATTTCTGCCAGAACTCGCTTACTATAAGCTCGGAATCCACTCTGTGCATCAGTTAATTTCTGCTTAATTGATGCATTTGTAACTCCTGTTATCATCTTAATTCCCATTTTTCTATAATTTGGAACATCACTTTGATTTTTTAAAAATCGTGAGCCAATGACAATATCTGCCCTATTTTTTTCAATTGGTATTAGTAATTTTGGAATATCTTCTATTCTATGTTGACCATCTGCATCAAATGTAACAAGTACATCACTTTCTATTTCTACTGCCTTCTGAAAGAGAGTATTTATCGCAGCGCCATAACCTCTATTGTTATCATGGCTGATAACAGTAGCTCCTAAATTTCTAGAAATCTCTGCGGTCATATCAGATGAACCATCATCACAAACTATGATTGAATTAGTAATCTTCTTTAATTTTGTAATGATGGCAGCAATATTGTTTTCTTCATTATATGCAGGAATTCCCACTGTTATTTTCAATTCGAATACTAGTTATCCTCTTGAATTTTAAATAGTTCTAAGGATTTCTATTTTTTAATTGGTGGGTTAAATTCATTTTTTCACTATTAAAAAAGTCCTTTTGCAGATTCTGCAATATCATCTTCAATTTTTGCTTGTGAATCTGTCCAAAATGTTTTAATAAATTCTTCACGAAGCTTTGTGCGTAATTCTGAGTCAGTTTCAGCTTGTTTAATTTCTGGCCAGCGATTTTTTGGGAACTTGATATACATTGCAAATACATCTCGTAGCTGTGTAATATCTTCTTTAGACCATTGTGGCATGTTAAGCACACTTTCACTTGAATTACTTACTGCACAAATAATATTTGGATCTAAATATCCTTTTTTTACTGCATATTCATGAAGTTCTGTACCATGAAATGGAACTAAAATTGAACAATTTGCATTGTCTGAATTAAACTTACGATTAAGTTCAATTGTATCAAAGGCCAATTCCCTTGTCTCATCAGGAAATCCAATAATGTTATTAATACTGAAAGTAATGCCTAATTTTCCAACAATTTTTATCTTTTTAATAGCTTCTTCATTTGTATATTCCCGTTTAACCATTTCAGTACGAAATTTCTCATTACCATGCTCAAGACCAAAAGTTACTCTGTCTAAACCAACATCGTTTAGCTTTCTAAATTTCTCTTCATCTACGGTTTCTATTCGTGTTTGACACCAAAACGGAATTTTAATGTCAGAATACATTTTAATAAATTCCTCAAATTCTTGATCACTCCAAGCCAAAAAAGTATCTGCCCAAAAATAGATGTATTCAACATGATATTTTCTGATATGATTTTCTATTTCATTCTTTACAAGATCCATTCTCTTTTTTCGGAAAAATGACATACCTTTGAAGAAGTCACCATCACCGTACAGTCTATTCTGTCCGGGAGAATTACAAAATGAGCATGTATAAGGACATCCACGATGAGTTTCAACCGGAAGTAGTCTTCTTATTTTACCTCCCATTGGACGATAAAATCTTTCTTCTCCAAACAATTCAATATCAGTGATTGCAGGTATTTCATTAATGTCTACGGGTCTTGAAATACTATTTTTGTAAATTGTATCATCTTCCATTCTAAACCACACGTTTGTGATATCAAACTTTTTCTCTTGATTTGATATACTATTTGCAAGATCAATCATTGCATTTTCACCTTCACCTACACAAACCATATCTACATTTGGGTATGTCATAACAAGATCAGGTGCAAATGTTGGAAACACACCCCCAAAAATATTTTTTATACCCAAATCTCTAGTTTCATCAATCATTCTAATAGCTCTAAGGAAAGTTGTTTCTGTACAAGAAACTGCTATTAAATCTGGTTTGAAATCAACCAATGACTTCCGAAAATCTTCTACTGCTGATCTTGTGGTTTTCTTAAAATGTAGATCGTCATCATCTCTATCCAAAACCGGTCTATTTTCTAACGCATTAGCCTTAATCTTATCAGAGTCTTCAACTGTTATTTCATCATCAAATTTGTAGAATGTTGTATCAAATAATCCAGTCGTATGTCCTTCATTTTTTAAAATTTGTGATAAACCTGCAATTGATGGTGGAATTGTACTCATCCCTCGTTCATTAGGATACAAAAATAATATTCTGGCATCCTTGGAATCTACTTTTCTTTCTATTTTTTTTGTAAGAAACGGGTTATTTTCAATTAACGATTCCATATTGTTTGTCATACACTACGCTTTTTCTCATTCATTAATATAATATACCATAAAAGATCCTTTTGCACTAGTTTTGACTATAAATTCTTCAAATTCTTCCTGTGTCAACTCTGATGATTCGTTTTTTACCTCATAATATTCAGGATATTTTTTATACTCATCAGTTTCGGTTTTTTTAAAATTAGTTTTCATGATTTGAACATAGGAATTAATTATTTAAAGATCATATCATTTACAAGCACTAATTATTAATTTTTCAAAAAATTCGAAATTTAAACCTTCAATACTTCTCAAAATTTTATTTAAGATTCTACTCAATATATCATGTTCTAAACATGTATTTATTTTCGCATTCATTAGATTCGCATTATCAAATATTGAATCTACTGGATACACATACAATAGATTCACGTTAGTTAAATCAGCTCCAGTAAAATCAACATTGCTTAAGTATGATGATTGAAAATCAGCATTCTTTAAATTTGATTTTCTAAACTCCGAATAATAGTTATTTGTTCCAACAAAACTCGAATTTTCTAAATCAGCGTTATTTAATTTTGTTTTCCATAATTTAGCCCCATTAAAATTAGCGTTTTTCAATATTGCGTTATCAAAATTTGCAAGCACTAAGTTAGTGTTTTCTAAATTTGCAAATGTTAAATTGGATGATTCAAATCCCGCCGTCTTTAAATTTGCGTGCATAAATTTCACGGTTTCTAATTCTGCATTATTAAACAATGATCTTTTTAAGTCGCTATGCTCAAAATTTACTTTTGATATGGTGGTTTCTTGGAAATCTGTTGAAACTAAACTCGCTTTGTTGAAATTTGTATTTTTCAGTGTTGCTTCTTTAAAAACTGCTGAATCTAAATTTGCGCCTGAGAAATTGACATTTGATAGTTTTGCATTATAAAAATTTGAATTTACTAAATTTGCATCTTGAAAATCAACATCCGTTAAATTGGAGTTGCTAAAATCTGTAAATCTAAAATCTTTATTTGAAAAATTTTCACCAACAAAATCTTCATCTGAAAAAATACATCCTGAAAAATTTTTTGAATCTGAGAAATCTTGGCAGTCTGATTTAACAATATTTTGGATATGTTCTTCCCAGTCTGCCGGTGTTAATATTGGTGAAACACGAAAAATTTTCCCGTCTCCTATAGTTACAATGTAAATTGAACCGTCTGGTCCTTCTTTGATATCAGTGATTCCTGCAAAGCCTGTGCCAAAAATTATTTCGCTCGGGTTGTCTTCGTTGTTTAAAACTAGATCTTTCAGCTGATCACCATTAAATCTAAAACCGTCTCTATTCTCATTTAACTCAAATTTATACAATATTCCACCTAGAAAGCTTCCTATTAAAACAGAATTTTCATATTCCGGAAATAGCGGGGATTGGATAAAATGTATGCTTGTTACGGCAACTGGTCTTTCCCAACTAAATTCAGGATCTGAATATTGATATCCATTAATTATTGGCGTTTCTTGATTATCCTTTATCGGTCCTTGAATTTTACTCCATCCACTATTGAATTTTTTTTGCACCAAATTTACTTCATCAAAGTCATTATGACCATTTTCTGTATCCCAAATAATTCCTGTGACGGGATCAATGTCTAACCCATATGTATTACGGATTCCAACGGCATAGACTTCGCTTGGTGCATTTAATGATAATATTGAACCTATGTAGTTATTTTCTTCTGATAGAAAGTTTTTCTCTTGCTGCATATCAAGAATCTTACCATATCCCAAATCTCCAATAGCTCCAAACACCATTCCATTTTCATCTTCAATCATGACGCCCGAATTGTGGATGCCGGTTCCCTTATGAAATGATAATAGTTCAACAGGTTCAATTAGTTTTTCACCATTCCAGGTATATTTTGTGAACCAATTTGATATCGTATCATCATCTATACTCCTTGTGGTGTGATGTACAAAAACGTCATTATTCTGAACCAAGATTCCAATCAAACCTTCTTCTGATGCATGACTAACTTCTAATTGCAATATTGGTTCAGAAATTAAAACACCATCTTTAATTATTTTTACAGTACCCTCATCTTTTTCAACAACTAACATGTGTTCACCAATAAAATCAATCATTACTGGTAGGTTCAATCCTGAAAGATATTCTTCAATAATTAGATCCGTGTCTTTCATTACAATATTATTAGTTTTGTTTTCTTCAGCATATGTTAAAATGCCATTACTACCAAGATTTAACAATATTATTGAAAATAATATTAAAAATACTGGAATAACTACCCTCATTAGTTTGATCACTGTTTAACTATAATATTTATTTTTATAACTCTCTAAGTTTTTTCCTCACTGGGATTTCTGAATCCCAGATCTGTTTCTTACCATCACCCAAAATTGCTACCACATCTCTAACATCCCGAACCATTCTTTTTAGTCCACTAGGCTCTAATGACGCTGCTTGATCAGAACCATACATTGTTCTGTCTAAAGTAATATGACGTTCTATTGAAGTTGCT
>Ga0310123_10003615_pt1 | contig 11882 bp, 10 predicted proteins | sample CB6_AW_1057_MG_FD_203505 | JGI IMG/M metagenome (GOLD analysis project Ga0310123, IMG submission 203505) | Marine microbial communities from Western Arctic Ocean, Canada - CB6_AW_1057 | ecosystem: Environmental > Aquatic > Marine > Oceanic | place: Canada: Western Arctic Ocean | collected... | reverse complement strand
ACAGTATCTCCGGCCGACTCCAAAGCACGCGCCTGTGGCTCGCTACGTCCCGCCGGCCGAATTCGCTGAATGGGCCCGATACGCCCGAAGTATCGGGTTTGCCCACGCTTATTGTGGGCCCCTGGTCCGCAGCTCTTTCCATGCCGAGGAAGTGTTTGCCAGTGCCCGGGTATCCGCTCTGTGACGCGCAACTCCAATTTCTGACAAGATAGCCACTCCACCGATGCGGGAAACCTCATGAGGGACCCGGAAGCAGGACCAAACTAAATGGCGACAACAAAGGCCAAAACCAGAAGCTCGAGTTCCCGGAGCAAGAAAAAGGCGCGGAAGCTACCGCCCAGGGACATGCTCGAGTGGATGTACCGGACCATGAAGCGCATCCGGTTGTTCGAGGAGGCCGCCGAGCGGGCTTTCAAATCCGCGCGCATGCGGGGCGCGCTTCATTTCTACAGCGGCGAGGAAGCCACCGCCACTGGAGTGTGTGCTGCCCTGGAGCAGACCGATTACATCACCTCTACCCATCGCGGCCACGGGCATTGCATCGCCAAAGGCGGCCGCCTCGACCGCATGATGGCCGAACTCTACGGAAGGTCAACCGGCTACTGTGCCGGCAAGGGCGGATCGATGCACATCGCCGATCTGGATCTTGGCATCCTCGGCGCCAACGGCATCGTCGGCGCCGGCGTGCCCATTGCCACCGGCGCAGCCCTGGGATCCAAAATCCGCGGGGAAGACAACGTGACAGTCTGCTTCTTCGGTGATGGGGCCTTGCCCACTGGGGCATTCCACGAAGGCATGAACTTCGCGGCGGTCCAAGACCTTGCGGTGGTCTTCGTCTGCGAGAACAATCAGTACGGCATGGCCTCCCACGTCTCCGACACCAGCGCCGGCAACCTCGCCGACCGTGCTGGCAATTACGGCATGCCCGGGGCCATCGTCGACGGCAATGACATCTTCGAGGTTTACGAGACTGTCACCGCTTTTGTGAAGCGCGCCCGCAAGGGTGATGGACCCTCCTTGATGATCGCCGACACCTACCGACATCACGGTCACACCGTCATGGACATGGCCGCCTACCGCCAGGCCGAGGTTGTGGCGAGGTGGCTGAAGCGGGATCCCCTTGTGCGGTTCCGGCGAGAGGTCATCGCCGCGAAAGCCCTGACCAACAAGCTGCTGGACGCCATCGACGCCGAAGTGGAGCAAGAAGTAAACGAAGCAATCGAATTTGCCGAGGCCAGTCCCTTCCCGGCCATCGACACAATTGAAGAAGGCGTATATGCAGACTGAGAATCGAGAGTAATGACTTCCACTCAGAGCGCCGCATCGGCTCCGACCGCCGCCCAGCCGCGCATGATCTTTTTCAATCTAGCCCTCCGCGAGGCCCTGGATGAAGAGATGGAGCGGGACCCGACCGTGTTCATTTATGGCGAAGAGATCGGAACTTGGGGCGGCGCCTACAAAGTCACCGAAGGTTTCCTGGAAAAATACGGGCCCGGTCGAATTGTTGACACCCCAATTTCCGAGGCGTTGATCGGCGGCGCCGCCGTTGGCGCCGCGATAACCGGGTCACGGCCGGTGGCCGAATTCATGTACCAGGACTTCATGGGTATCGCCATGGATCAGATCGTCAATCAGGCCGCCAAGAACCGCTACATGTTCGGTGGCAAGAACGCACTTCCCATCGTCTACCGGGCCCCTTTCGGCGCCGGCACCGGCAACGCCGCCCAGCACACCCAGAGCCTCGAAGCGTGGTTCACCCACGTCCCCGGCCTCAAAGTCGTCACCCCCTCCAACGCCTACGACGCCAAAGGACTTCTGAAGTCCGCGATCCGTGACGACAACGTGGTGCTTTTCTTTGAGCACAAGGCCCTTTATCGCGAACGCGGCCATGTCCCGGAGGAGGAGTATCTGGTGCCCCTCGGCGTCTCCGACGTAAAAAGGACCGGCGCCGACGCCACCATCGTCAGTTACTCCCGCCAGGTGCAGTTCTCCCTCAAGGCGGCTGAGGTTTTGGCCGAGGAGGGAATCGATGTCGAGGTAATCGACCTGCGGACTCTGTACCCGCTCGATATTGACCCCGTCATTGAATCGGTCCAGAAGACGAATCGAGTCATGGTCGTCCACGAGGCCGTCCGGTTCGGCGGCTTCGGCGGCGAGGTTGCCTCCCAGATCCAGGAGCTGGCGTTTGATTACCTGGACGCTCCGGTAAAGCGTCTCGGCGCGTCCCATGCGCCCGTGCCGTTCTCCGAGCCGTTGGAGTTCGCCTCATTCCCCAGCGTCGAAACAATCACACAGGGCGTCCGCGATCTTCTGCAGGGCGTCTAGCTCAGGCGTACCACCCCCGCGGCGGGTAACGCACGAAAGGTAATCAATGGCTACTCCGGTCCGGATGCCGCTCATGGGCATGACCATGGAGGAAGGCATCATCTCCACCTGGCTCGTGGCCGAGGGTGACACCGTCCAAGAAGGCGATCCCATCCTCGAATTCGAGACCGACAAGATCAACGCCACCATTGACGCGCCGGCAGACGGCATCATCGGCGGCATCAGCGCCGCACCGGGCGTGTCAGTCAAGGTTCAGGGCATCGTCTGTTATCTGCTCGAGCCCGGCGAGGAGCTACCCGCCGGCGACCCCGAGCCGCCGGCCGTCGCGCCCGCTCCGGTATCCCCGGCCGCACCACCGGCGCCTCCCACACCCGCGCAATCCGCTCCGGTCGCCGCCGCGCCGGTTCCGCCTCCCACCCCCAATGGCCGCGCCAAGGCCAGCCCCCTGGCGCGCAAAATCGCCGCCGCGCAGGGTCTCGATCTCACCACCGTGCAGGGTTCCGGGCCTGGTGGTCGCATCGTGGCCGAGGATCTTTCCGCCGTAGCTCCCGCCGCGCCCGTAATCGCGGTCGCCGCAACCGCTCCAGCCGGCTCCGCCGGTCGCATAAAATCGTCCCCCTTTGCCCGCAAGCTCGCCGCCGAGGCAGGAATTGATATCGCCACGCTCACCGGCTCCGGGCCCAACGGACGCATCGTGGCCGACGACGTCAGGGCCGCCGAGGCTGCGCCCCCCGCGGTGGCCGCTGCCCTGCGCGCACCCGCTGCCTCCACCGACATGGTCAGCTCCACCGTACCCTTTACCGGCATACGCCGTCTCATCGCCGACCGGATGGTCGAAAGCCTCACCAACTCAGCCCAACTTACCCTCGTTTCCGAAGCCGATGCCACCGCGCTGGTCGGCCTTCGCAACGAGCTGGCCGCCCAGTACGAATCGACCATCGGATTCCGCATCGCCTACAACGATCTCTTCGCCCGAATCGCCGTCCGGGCCCTCGGCGAGCATCCCAACATGAACGCCCGTCTCGAGGGCGACCAGATAGTCCTGCTGCCCTACGTAAACATCGGCCTGGCCATCGATCTCGAAGGCGGGCTGGCCGTGCCCAACGTCAAGAACGCCGAAGGCATGCAACTCGTCGAACTCGCCGTCGCCCTGCGAGAATCCATCTCCCGCGCGACCGCAGGCTCCCTCACACTGGACGATGTCACCGGCGGCACCTTCACCATCACCAGTCTTGGCCCGATGGATGTAGACGCCTTCACCCCGGTCCTGAATCCACCCGAATGCGCCATCCTGGGCATCGGCCGCATCCAGCCGAAGCCGGCCGTTTTCGAAGACGAAGTCACAGTTCGCCAGATGGTCACCCTCAGCCTCACCTTCGATCATCGACTCAACGACGGCGCTCCCGCCGCCCGTTTCCTCCAGCGCATTAAGCAGCTGCTAGAGCACCCCTATTTGCTGATCTGAAATAGGCCCTCCCCCGGTCGCCCCGATTCGGCTAGATGGCATGGAGCAGCCGGGTATAAACTTGCCCGCACACTCCGGGGTTACGGAGCAGTAGTTCACCGGCCATATCCGCATAACCCCATTACAGTTGGCCGACGGAATTGACTCAGGAGGGGCGAAATGGCAGCTAAAGTTTGGACGATGGACCGGCGCAGCCTGTCCGCGGATACTGGGTTCGTTCCGCAGACCGGAACGCTCTTTGACGCTGCCGGTTTCGACAAGCTGATCAAGCCCGGCGATCTCGTGGCGATCAAGATCCACTGTGGCGAGTGGAACAACACCGCTTACCTGCGCCCCGTTTATGCTCGCATGGTCGTCGACAAAATCAAGGAGCTTGGCGCCCGTCCTTTCGTGACCGACACCTGTACCATGACGTATGCAACCCACCCGAGCCGGTCCATCGCGCCTGACTTAGTGGACACCGCCGAGCGCAACGGCTTCAACTCCGGCACTCTCGGCGCCCCCTTTATAGCGGCAGACGGTTTCGCCGGTACCGACGATATCCGGGTTCCCCTCCCCGAGGGCTACATCTTGCAAGAGGCCTACATCGCCAAGGCCATCGCCCTTGCCGATGTCCTGATCGTTCTGACCCATTTCAAAGGGCACCCCATGGGCGTAATCGGCGGTTCGATAAAGAACCTTGGCATCGGTTGCCAATCCAAGCGCGGCAAATTCAATGTCCACATGGGCCGCCACCCCGAATATGGATTCCCCAACCAGGTGGATTTCCACCCGGAGAACGTCCCGGATGATTTCCTCGATATGATTCCTTACGCCTGCCCTCACGGTGCCTACTCCCGCAGCAACGGAACCGCCGAGTGGGACCGCGAAAAATGCGACGGCTGCCTGGGATGCATGGGAAGCATGGTCAACTCTGGGGCCTGGGAAATGAATGGTGAGAATTTTCGCGCGTTCAACGCCGCCTGTGCCGATGGTGCCCTTGCCGTCAACAAAATTCTCGACGGCAAAATTGGCTATCTGAATCTGGGACTCGATGTCTCACCTATGTGTGATTGTGTCGGACACGCCGACATCCCCCTCACCTCGCACCTCGGCATTTACTCCAGTCACGACCCCGTCGCCATCGATAAGGCGTGTCTGGACAAGGCCACCGAGCTTCCCGGCATGCCCGGCTCCGGAGCCGAGGACTGGGGCGTGCACGGACCTGGCGACCACAAGTTCGCCAAGGCCTCCGCGCTCATTCCAGATGCGGGTGTCACCGAAGAGATCCAGCTGAACACCGGCGTCGAAAACGGCCTCGGAACAATGGATTACGAACTCATCGACGTGCCCGGTTCCGGTAATGCTCAGGAATACGGCTTCTCCTTCGATCGGAGACCGTCCGGCGAGCGATTCGCCAGCATGTACGCTAAGGAAAATCCGTTCCCCAAGGAACGCCACGACGGACGCGGATTCGACCGCAAGCCGAAGGTGGACCTCGAAAAGGTCGCGGGCCCACTTCCAGTACGAAAGTAAGCAATCCGCATATCAGCATGCGGTTGTCCCGGCTGCGGCCGTCGCCGTCAGGGCCAACCGTGGCCCTAAAGAAACAGAGGTAACTTTTCAGCATGAGCAGAGGTCAGGATCAACTCCAGGAGGCGGCCGACGCGTGCGCCGCCGCGGCCGATGGCAGTTCAGACGAATCCGGCGGACGCCTGAAGGACATTGGCGCGATCATTTTGGAACTCAAGGATTCCACGTTCGCAAAAAGTGCTCTCAGCGTCCCGCTCACCGCCGCCGTGAGCCGGGCGGCGACCGCCGTGCGCGAAGCCATAGGCTCTGACGGAGCCGACGAAAAGATCGCGGCGTTGGAAGCTGCCGTGAAGAACTTCGGCGACAAGGCCGGCGGCGTCGGCGGCATAGCCATCACCTGATTCGCACTCTCTTCAACTAGGAGTTTCTGACCCGTGCCCATTCAGGCTGATCTCTGCGTAATCGGTTCCGGTCCCGGCGGCTATATTTGCGCCATCCGCGCCGCCCGGCTCGGCCTGAATGCGGTCGTCGTTGAAGCCGACCGGCTCGGCGGCGTCTGCACGAACACAGGCTGTATTCCCACCAAGGCCCTGCTTCGCAGCGCCGAGGTATTCCACCTGGCTGGCGACGCGGCTTCATACGGCGTACGGGTCACCGACGTCGAGGCCGACTTCCCAGCCATGATGAAGCGGAAGGACCGCGTAACCGCTTCCCTCTCGCGCGGAATCGGCGCCCTCCTGAAAGACGCCGGCGTCCAGGTCGTCAGTGGCTGGGGCCGGCTCGCCGGGCCGAACACCGTCCAGGTCGAGACCGCTGAAGGTACCGAAACCATCACCGCCGGCAGCATCGTGCTCGCCACCGGGTCGTCGGCGGCCGTTCCTCCCGTGCCCGGCTTGGACGGCGATGGCGTGATTACCAGCGATGGCGCGCTGGCCCTTGAAGAGGTTCCCGGTTCCATGCTCATCGTCGGTGCTGGAGCCGTCGGCGTGGAGTGGGCCAGCCTGTTTGCCACCCTCGGCGCCACCGTCACCGTCGTCGAGATGCTTGATCGTATGGTCCCCGTGGAAGACGCCGAGATTTCCGCGCTGCTGCGAAAGTCATTTCTCGGACGCGGCGTCGGCCTGCATCTTGGTGCCGCCGTTCAGAACGTATCCGGTCCGTCCGGGTCGATGCGCGTCGAGATCAAAAAGGCAGACGGAGCCACCGAAACCCTTGAATCTGAGATCGTCCTCAACGCCACCGGGCGCACGCCCAATTCTGGGGAGCTCGGGCTCGAAACCATCGGCGTCTCCACCGAGCGTGGAGCTATTCAGGTCGATGATCGCCTACGCACCAACATCCCCAACATCTGCGCCATCGGAGATGTCACCGGAAACGCCATGCTGGCTCACGTCGCCTCTCACCAGGGCGTGGTCGTGGCTGAAAACCTTGCCGGCGGCGACTCCCGAATGGACTATCGCACCATTCCCGCCGCCACCTTCTGCCACCCGGAAATCGCCAGCGTTGGCCTCACCGAGGAACAGGCGGTGGCTGAGTACGGCGGCGCTGTGGTGGGGCGCTTCAGCTACATGGCCAGCGGCCGCGCTCGGACTTATGGCGATACCGAAGGCCTGCTCAAATTGGTCGCCGAGCCCAAATATCAGGCGCTTGTCGGCATGCACATCATCGGCACTTCCGCCTCCGAGATGATCGCCGAAGGCGTGCTGGCGATAAAGCTGGAGGCCACCCTGGACGATCTCCGGGATGTCGTTCACGCCCATCCCACCTTCCCTGAACTCACCGGAGAAGCCGCCTGGGAAGCCGTCGGGCAACCGCTGAACACCTTCGCCCGCAAGACCTGACCCACCGGACACCGCCGCATCCTTCACAAATTCGGCTGAAGGGCCCGTTCCGTTAGCCGGGCGGCAGCGTCCCTTCGTAGCTCTGCGTCACCGAATTGCCCTGGCCGTCCGCAATCACCACCGTCACCGTGCCCGGGTGCGAAGTCTCGTCCGAACAGGGTGGGTGCGGATTCGTCCACACCGCCTGGTTTCCGCTGCTGGAGAACGTGCCGCAGGCGCCATCCGAAATCATCCAGGTGTAAGTGAGGTTGTCACCTTCCGGATCGCCGGCGCCCACAGTGTAGATCGTGTCCGGCGGACTGAGCACCACGCTGAAATTACCGATTGTCGGCGGCTGGTTGGCCGGTGTCACGCCCGTCGCCGTCACCTCCCCTACCGTCACCGACCTGACCAGCGTGCAGTTGGTCCTGAACGTTCCCGTCTGAGTCAGCGGGCCGGACTGGTAGTCGGCGTTGTCCCACACCTTCACCGCGAACGTGTGCTCCCCGGTTGGCGCCTGCAGATCGATGAACACGCTTGGCGCCGTTGAGCTGATCGCCCCCGAGTCGTATATCTGGCTCCCGGCCACCTCTATCACCAGCCGGGTTATCCGGCGATCCGTATCGTTTCGGACCTTGGCTTCCGCGCCGATGCGCACGTCGCATCCCCGCACGTCGTAAACTCCGCCGCTTATCAACGTTGTGCTTCCCGCCGGTGTCCGCGTTGGAGTTGGCGTCTCCGTCGGCGTGGGCGTTCGGGTCGGCGTCGGAATTCGCGTCGGGGTGGGCGTTGGCGTCGGCTCCCGTGGATACTCAAACACGATCTTCACCCCGGCTCCCCACAGGACGAAATTCGTGCTTAATAGCTTGCCCGGGTCGCAGCTTGGCAGTCCCGATATCGTCGAACAGATGAAATCGGCCATATTCTTCGCGTCCAACGGCGTAGGCCAGAACTACACGAACCAGGCCTGAAAATTGAAGTTGGTCGAAAGTGTGAGGGTTCCGTTTTTGGTTCCGCCGTCCGGATGCGTCGCCGTCGCCCGCATGAAGCGATACTCCGCGCCGATGTCCGGGCTCGAGCGATAGACCACCGACACCCCCTGAGCATCCGTGGTGTCCGAGTAATCCAGCGCGTTCTGGCTGCTGTTGCTGATGATCTGATATCGCACTGCGGCACCCTGTACCGGCCGTGTCGTCCCGTCGGCCAGTTCCTCCTCCACCCGCACCTCCGTCAGCAATTGTCCAATGTCGCTGTTGCCGGCGCCCAGCACGAACGTAGCCATGAGTATCAGGACCATGACCATGAATCTGCGCTGCATGCTGTCCGTAAAACTTCCTGATGGTATCGTCCGACTATCGGCTGTTTGACGAAGTGTCTGAATGCTTACGCCAATACTTAGACTGACTCTGGGCGGCGGGCGGCCGAATGTCAGTCACCCGCTTCCCTCTCCGCTATCAGCGCTTGTGGAAATTGCCGGGACTATACTCCTTCCGCAGCTGGCCGGGCCGAGCGGGGTGAGCTTTCAAATGGGCACAAGATCGCAGGGAAATGTCGCCAACGTCACCGGCGAAACCATCCTCGTCGATGGCGGGGCATTCGTGAAGATCCAGTAGGCCGGTGCCCTCTGTCGCCGCCGGATTGATGATCATGGCATGAGAATCGCGATCGCCCTATTCCTGCTGACCGCGACCGTCTATCTCTTCTCCACCGGCGCTCACACATACAGCGTCGATGAGACCACGAATTACGCGTCCGCTCGGGCCTTCGTCCAGACCGGTTCGCCCGATCTCCGCTCCCAGATCGACGACCCATTTCCATCCATCCGGCTGTTAAAAGTCGAACATCCAGACCAGCCCCGGATCACCGGTCGCTACGGATTGCTCGCCTGGCTCTCGATGGTCCCGGCATACGCCGTGGCTTCGGCTTTCGGCCCTGCCCCCGAGCCCGTCGGCCCCGCCTTTCCCCAGGGCGGCGACATCCTCCCCTTGGCCGGCCTACTCTTCAATCCCATTGTTGGCGCGGTCCTGATCTCCCTTATATACCTCTTGGCACGTGCCGTCGCGCTGTCCCGTTGGCAATCGCTGGCCACCGCCGCGATCGCCGGGTTCACCAGTCCCATCTGGGTCTACTCCGGCACCCTGTCCAGCATCCCCCTTGCCACGACCCTAATAGTCGCCGCCCTGCTCGCGCTCGCGATTGGAATCCGCCGCCACCAGATGCCGCTCGCCCTTTCCTCCGGATTGCTAGCCGGATTGGCCGCGGCCACCCGGCCCGATTTCATACTGTTCGCCCCGATCCTCCTTATCGCCGCGTTCGCGCTACGGCCTCATCCGGTCCGAGCCGCTGTCGCCAGAGCCGCCCTCTGGGCCGTCGGTTGGGCGATCGTAGTCGTGCCGGGCGTCGCACTCTACAGCCTGTACCGGACCGGCGACTTTTTAGACTTCGGCTACGCCTCCCAGACGTTTCTCTGGGCCACCGACCGCGCCCATATAGGGCTATTCGGCATCCTCGCCAGTTCGGGTTTCGGCCTATTCGTCTATTTCCCCCTCGGAGTCCTGGGCCTCTGGGGTCTGCTCGCCGGCGGCGGCGAACGCTGGCTCCGGTGGACGATGGCCGCCGGGACGCTGATGGCCATCGTTCTCTACGGCACCTTCAACGACTGGGAGGGCGGTGTCTCCTGGGGCCCGCGCTACCTCACCTCCATCGTTCCCTTCCTCGCCATCGGCGTCGGCTGCCTGTTGGTCGGTCCGCGGGTTTCCCTCCCGGCCCGACTTGCCGTCGCCTTACTGGCCGTCTGGGGCGCCGCCGTATCCATCCTCGGGATATTCTTCGATTACCAGCGCGGCTGGCAGAACCTCTGGGACGTCGGCGCCCGGCCGGACCAGATTATCTGGGATCCCCACTTCTCGCCCATCGGTGCCCACCTGCGGCTGCTTCGACAGTGGATCGACGGGCTCATAGAGCCCGATTTCTATCTCGGCCAGAAGCTCGGAGTCTGGACAGTGCCGGCGCTGGTCGGCATTTTGGCCATCATCCTTATCGGGACCGTTGCCGCCCTGGCTCGCGCCCGTCTCTCCGCCGCGATCCGTCCCGGCTGAGGACCGTCCGCGAAAGCCCCCGATCGCTGAATTCAAATTCGACGGTCGACAGGGGACACAGCTACGGTCCGGCGGCGAACTCGTTGCTTGTCGCGCCCGTTGGCTCATGTATAATCTAAGTTCGTCGAGAGAGGACGCAACGCTTCAGGGTGCTGCATCCTCTGCACCTTAACAACTGAAAAGTGGCCGGAAAGGTTTAATCGGGAGGGATCCCGCGAATTCCGGCGAGTTAGTTAACCGAGTCCGAGCTAGTGCGGAAAAGCTCTTGATATTTTGATTCTTAACTCCCGTCAGGGAGTGTCGGATTTTATGGAGAGTTTGATCCTGGCTCAGGATTAACGCTGGCGGCGTGCCTTATCAATGCGAGTCGAACGGTACGGTGGGCTTCGGCCCATACGACCGTGGCATCCGGGTGAGTAACACGTAGGTGACCTACCTCTTGGTGGGGGATAACCCCGGGAAACCGGGGACAATACCGCATAAGATCTATCGGATATGTCTGGTGGATGAAAGATTTATCGCCGAGAGAGGGGCCTGCGGCCGATTAGCTAGTTGGTGAGGTAATGGCTCACCAAGGCGATGATCGGTAGCTGGTCTGAGAGGATGATCAGCCACACTGGGACTGAGATATGGTCCAGAGCCCTACGGGGTTTAGCATGAAGGAATCTTGCGCAATGGGGGAAACCCTGACGCAGCAACGCCGCGTGGGCGATGAAGGCCCTAGGGTCGTAAAGCCCTTTTCTGGGTGATGAAAATGACAGTAGCCCAGGAATAAGCCACGGCCAACTACGTGCCAGCAGCCGCGGCGATACGTAGGTGGCGAGCGTTATCCGGAATTACTGGGCGTAAAGAGCACGTAGGCGGGCCGGTAGGTTGTTCGTGAAATGTCGAGGCTTAACCTCGGCACGCCGGGCAATACCGCCGGTCTTGAGGCTGGGAGAGGGAAGCGGAACTTCCGGTGTAGTGGTGGAATGCGTAGATATCGGAAGGAACACCAGCGGCGAAGGCGGCTTCCTGGCCCTGTCCTGACGCTGAGGTGCGAAAGCGTGGGGAGCGAACGGGATTAGATACCCCGGTAGTCCACGCTGTAAACGATGGATGCTAGGTGTTTGAGGCTATCGACGCTTCATGTGCCGTAGCTAACGCGTTAAGCATCCCGCCTGGGGACTACGGTCGCAAGACTAAAACTCAAAGGAATTGACGGGGGCCCGCACAAGCAGCGGAGCGTGTTGTTTAATTCGAGGCTACGCGAAGAACCTTACCGGGGTTTGACATATACCGGACATCCCTAGAGATAGGGCTTCCCTTCGGGGCTGGTATACAGGTGCTGCATGGCTGTCGTCAGCTCGTGCCGTGAGGTGTTGGGTTAAGTCCCGCAACGAGCGCAACCCCCGTCGTTAGTTATATTTCACTAGCGAGACTGCCGAGAGAAACTCGGAGGAAGGTGGGGATGAGGTCAAGTCAGCATGGCCCTTACGCCCCGGGCTACAAACACGCTACAATGGCCGATACAGAGGGCTGCGAACTCGCGAGAGTAAGCGAATCCCACAAAGTCGGTCTCAGTTCGGATTGCAGGCTGCAACTCGCCTGCATGAAGTTGGAGTTGCTAGTAACCGCAGGTCAGCATACTGCGGTGAATACGTTCCCGGGCCTTGTACACAC
>Ga0310123_10003613_pt1 | contig 11886 bp, 8 predicted proteins | sample CB6_AW_1057_MG_FD_203505 | JGI IMG/M metagenome (GOLD analysis project Ga0310123, IMG submission 203505) | Marine microbial communities from Western Arctic Ocean, Canada - CB6_AW_1057 | ecosystem: Environmental > Aquatic > Marine > Oceanic | place: Canada: Western Arctic Ocean | collected... | reverse complement strand
CGAACGGGTCGAGTGCGCAATCATCCTCATCGAAATTCCGGGTCACAATCTGAGGATTTGTGAACGGTCCCCAGATGATGAGGTCGGGCAGCAGATCAGCGGCAACAGGTGCCGATGAGCCTTCGCTGGACGCCAAGAGTCCTGCGGCAAAGCTCAGTGACAGAAGTGATCCTGCCCACATTGCGTAGTATCTTCGTTGGTGTGTTTTTCGGCGTGCGTGCATTGAAGGTGTATGTGGCATGTTGGTGTCCAAATCGATCGAATCTCAATCCTGGTCATGAGAATTTACTCCGGGACGAGACCTAGACAAGGAACCGACAGCAACCGTTCACGGTGCAGTAACATCGGGTCGATAAAAGTAGTAGAAAATAGTTTTCTGCCGGACGATATTTGGTAGGCCGCAAAGTAGTCCTACCGTATGGTAGGACTACTTTGCGGCCGCTTGCATTCGACGCGTCGAGGAACGACAAACCGCTGTTTCACAGGAGCGCCCGCTGTCTCGCGCTATGATTCGTCTCCGTCAGCCGCTGGAGACGAATTACTGGGATGTGCAATCCTACCGTACGGTAGGACCGGACAGCCGCAATGTGGGAGGTCGCGTCCTATCCGTCAGCTGACGGAAGTGCAGCCCACAACCGCGTCCACGAAATTCCAAGTTTCTGAAGAGCACGGGGCCCGGCCGACGCGGGATCAAGAAATAGGAAACAACTAGATGTTGCCGTCAACCGCCGGATGCCTCTCACATGGATTCCAATTCAGCGGTTGTCTGCGAATCCAGAAGATTATCGCGAGTATTTCTCCGCCACGAACCGCAATTCGGTTGACAGACCCAACTGGCGCATTGCATATTGTACCAACATTGCGGGCCCGGTCAGTTTACTGCCGCCGAATCGCTTGATGCGTCCTACCTGCTGAAACCCTGCCCGCCGCAACATTATCGACAGCGTCTTGTCGCGAGAAAAACTGCAGGTGGGTCGTATTCGAAAAACATTACGTCTCCGACGGCCCTGGCGGAGAACCTTGTACGAGTATATGTTCGGAACAGATACCAGAAGGATGTCGCCGGGGTTTAACAAGTGATGGATTGCGCGGCAGAGCGCCAGCGGGTCGAGGACGTGTTCGAGGCATTGCAGGAGAGTGACGGCGTCCAACGATTCCAATACATTCGACTCCAATACATTTTCGATTTCGTCGGCCGAAATCCCCTGAAAACCCAAATCCGGCAGACGCTGCTTCAGATTTTACCGGGCTTCCGGTGACGACTCGATGGCGTAACAATCGCGTTGCCGGCGAAGCCGAATGGAACGCTTCCAGAAACCCGCCCGTCCCGGCCCCGATGTCCAACAGGTTTGCCACGTCCGTCCTGGTACGAAGAACATCATCGACAAGTCCGCGCCAGACGCGTGAGTGCTGATCGATCCATTTCTGAATCCGCGGATCGTCCGGCGACGCGTAATACTCTTTCCGATATTTTCTTTCCAGCTCGTCGGTGTCGAACTCTGCGGCGAAGAGAAACGAGCATTCCGAACACCTGGCAATGACGCGATGGTCGAGGTGAGCGAATGTATCGGACTCTGCGTAACAACAAAGGGGGCATGTGGACCGGCTGGTCATAAATGTTGAAGAGGGTGGTTGGCACCCGATGCAGTGCCGGGATGGCGGCTGGGGCACTTTTGACAAAGACAATTCTAAAAATATCTTAACCAAATTGCCGTCTGCCGTTCACAACGCCATGATTGATCCGCCGACGGCCAACATTACAGCGGGGGTGCTCGAGTGCCTCGCCGATTGCGGTCACGACATATCCGCACCGCCGGTGCCGAAGGCACTGGCACTCCTGCAGCGAAAACAGAAAGCCGACGGCTCCTGGGGCGTGCAATTATATTTACGGGACGTGGCACGTTCTAAGGGGCCTGGCGGATATCGGTGAAGATATGAACCGGGCTTACGTCTGCCCCGCCGTTGACTGGCTCGAGTCCGTTCAGAACGCGGCCGGCGGCTGGGGTAGAGACGGAATCGACCGGCACCGGATTTCCCGGGGGCTTCTACCTTGAGTACAACTTGTATAGACTCTATTTTACCGTTCCGATCCCGGTTTACGGACAAGCTCCTGATCATCGCTGGTAACGGTCCGGTAAATGCGCTGATGATCGCGTATCGCTGCCAGCCGATATCGTCCGGTTTCATGTCTCGGCAGTTCCAGGTCCCGTCCGTCGGTCGGCAGGGAGAACCGGTAGTAAGCTTCATATTCATCAACGGTAAGTTCGATGCGGTTCCCCAGCAGCGCCTGGTGAAAGTCCCGGTATATACCGCGCTCGTAACCGGGAAGCACGGTGCCACTGAAAAACTCGGCCATACAGCCGGAGCCGTAGCTGAAGAATCCTAATCGCTTCGATGCGAGATCGCTGCCGGAAAAATCGAGAAGCGATGTCAAACCAATGTACAGCGAGGCGGCATAGCTGTTACCGATCAACCGATTGTATGTGAGGGAATCGGCAATCTGCCCATGCAGATGCTCCGGCGACGCGTTGGCCGATGCCGCCGCCGCCAGCTTCCGATGCGCCGTTTTCGCCATATTCGAAAACGGAAGGTGATAACAGAAACGATCGAAATCATCGAATTGCCGGCCACTTTCCTCCTGGTAATGCTCCCAGGATTTCAACAGGGATTTGATGTAAATGCGGATCGATGCTTTGCCGTTGACAAGCGCTTCGCTGCGGTAATTGGGACGCCAGAAGTCCATGACATCCTCCGTATGGAATCCGGCGCCGGCGTCAAAGTCGATCAAGCGGGGACTGGCGCCGATCAACATGGCCACGGCGCCGCTCCCCTGAGTCGGCTCGCCGGTTGTCCCCAGACCGTAACGCGCGATGTCTGCAGCCACGATCAGGATTTTTTGTTTCGGACGCTGCAGGATGGACGGTATCGCCATCTGTAGCGCCGCCGTGGCGCCGTAACACGCTTGCTTGAGTTCGACAATCCGGCAACGATCGGACAGGCCGAGCAGATTGTGAATGTAAATGCCCGCGGCCTTGGACTGATCAATACCGGATTCCGTAGCCAAAAGGAGAGCGCTGACGTCGTCGGCGGCATGATCCCGAAGAATCTGCGATGCCGCATTCGCGCCCATCGTGACGATGTCCTCGTCCGGCGGCGGGACGGCCATTTTTTCCTGGCCGAGCCCGGCGTAATAGCCGTCCGGATCGGTCCCGCGGGCGGCCGCCAGAGATTTCAGGTCAAGGTAATAATGGGGCGAATAAAAGCTGATCGCATCGATGCCGACACCCGTATTCATGAAACGCCTCCGAAACTCGAGGGTTCAGGTCCCGCACACCGGAGTTCCCGTCCAAGTGGAAAGCGGGATCTCCCAGGCGTTGCGAGTTCAGCAAACGGAACCATGAACTTGACCGGCTTACGCCGGGGCTTTTCTGTCCGTGATTTGTATTACAAGTGTTTCGCTACTGAGCCTCAAAAAAAAATTCTTAGACGATGAACTTATATGACTCGCTGGCCTTTTGCCAGGCAATGTTGTTGTTTATACACAATTCGATGCAGATGAGCCGGCAGCCCCGCATATAGATGGGTCGTCTGCACGCGACCCGTGCCCTGAAATAACAGAGACCAGGAAGGTTTCACAATCAGGCGCCGTTGGTCAGGGGCCCATCGGCGTATTCGAGTAGATCGTACGTCGGCCAAGTTTGTCCGCTGGATTTGTGTTTGAAGGACGGCGCAAGGTCGCATGGGGCGCAGACAAGCCCCGGCGAAGCCGGTTAACTCGAGCGTATAGGAATTTCTTTCAGGATATGAGACTTCGTGAACTTGCAATACCGTTGGACTTCTGAAATGAAAGACAGGAAACGCTTCATACTTGCCGCGGCACTTTCGGCTTTCGCGATACTTCACGTTGTCGCGCAGCCGGCAATAATCAGCGCGCGCGACCGCTTCCGTCCCGTCGAGGCGGAGCAGACCATGGTGGTGACCGACGACCCGATCGCTACCCGGGCCGGTGTTGGTGTCCTGAAGAACGGCGGCAATGCGATCGATGCCGCGGTGACCATCGGTTTCGTTATGGCCGTGACTATGCCGCAGGCAGGCAACATTGGCGGTGGCGGATTCATGGTGATTTATGACGCCGGAAGGCGGCGGGTCGAGACAATCGATTACCGCGAGCGGGCCCCTGCGGCGGCCCATCGCGACATGTTCCTTGACGTCGACGGCAATGTCGACGCGCAGCTGAGCCGCTTCTCCCATCGCTCCGCGGGCGTTCCGGGCACGGTGGCCGGACTGGCCATGGCGCTGGATAGATTCGGTACGCTCTCCCTTGCCGATGCCCTTGCACCCGCCATTGGATTGGCCCGCGACGGCTTCGCGGTCTCACCTCGCTTTCTCAATTCCATCGAGTACGCGAGCGAGCGATTAAAGCGGTGGGACGCCAGCCGCAAGGTGTTTTTCAAGTCCGATGGCAGTGCATACAAGCCGGGTGACATTTTCATTCAGTCGAACCTGGCGAGGACACTGGCGACAATTGCCGACACGGGCATCGACGGTTTTTACAGCGGCAAGATCGCCGACCTGATCGTCGCGGAAATGGAAACTCACGATGGCTTGATTACGAGGGCGGACCTGGCTGCCTACCGTCCCGTAATCCGGGAGCCGGTACTTGGAAGCTATCGCAGCTTTGACATTTACTCGATGGGACCACCCAGCTCCGGCGGTGTCCACATTGTGCAGATACTCAACATCCTCGAAAGCCATGACCTGCGCGCCTTGGGACACAATTCCGCCGCCGCCGTGCATCTCATGGCGGAGGCCATGAAGCGCGCCTATGCGGATCGTTCAACGTACCTCGGTGATCCCGACTTTTTCAGCGTACCGGTCGCCGGTCTGACGGCAAAAGCCTACGCGAAATCCCTGGACGCGGCAATCGATTTGTCACGGGCCAGCATCAGCAAGGATCTTCGTCCCGGCATGCCGATGGCCTTCGAGAGCGCTGAGACCACGCATTTCTCGGTTGTCGACGGCGCCGGGAATGCCGTATCCAACACCACCACCATCAACTTCACCTTTGGCTCGGGGATCGTGGTGGCCGGCGTCGGTTTCCTGCTCAACAACGAGATGGACGATTTCAGTGCCAAGCCCGGCATACAGAATGCTTATGGGCTTATCGGTTATACCGCCAATGCCATTGAACCGCGCAAACGTATGTTGAGTTCGATGTCGCCGACCATCGTGATGAAGGACGGTAAGCCGTTTCTGACAACCGGGAGCCCCGGCGGCTCGAGAATCATAACAACGACATTGCAGGTTATCATCAACGTCATCGATCACGGCATGAATATTCAGGAGGCCGTTAACGTTGCGCGGATACACCACCAGTGGGTCCCGGATGAGATCCGCGTCGAGGACGGATTCGGTGTCGATACGATTCGTTTGCTCGAGACGATGGGACATCGGGTGGTCGTGAAGAATGCGATGGGATCCGCGGCCAGCATATTGATTGACTGTGAGCGCGGCGTCGTCTTCGGCGCCGCCGACCCGCGGCGCAGCGGCCTGGCCCTGGGGTTTTGACGCAGCTCGAGAAAGTTGTAGACAAAATAATTATTATTGTCTACCCAATCCTGATCACATGGAGGTTTTCGATGCGTTCCGATTGTCTTGTTGTCCTTACCGTCGGTTTGGTCGTCACTGCAGGTGGTGCCATTGGCGTAATGACAGGAGTCTCGGAGTGAATGACCACATCATAGTGTCGTTCGAAGCGGAGAGTTCGGTGCTCCATAACGCGGTCCAGGCATGGGTCGACTACATCAAGGATGAGACCCTGGCCGTTGATGTTCGCAAGACGCCGATCGGCGATGCAGACAAGGTGGTGGAAATCTCTGTGTCCATCATGTGGCGGTTCAGATCCGTAAAGTATAGATTTTCTGTCGCCATACGAGACAAACCCCGATCGTGAACTCAATCGTTCCGCCAAAGGCGGATCCGCCTCGGGCGGACCAGCCGTGGTTGGCACGACGGCGTTTGCTGACGGGAATGCGAGAATGAAGCACGATCCCGATCACTCAGAATCCGGAGATCGGTTCATCCTGCTTGGTTTCATTGCCAAACTTCGCTTGCTTGTCATAGCACATGCCTATAGGCAAGATGAAACGGGGGTCAGAATCATTTCGGCTCGCAAGGCGACCCGGAACGAACGCAACCAATACGGGCAGTTCCTATGAGAAAAGAATACGATTCCCCGGACTCCATCAGGAATCCTTAACGGCAAACAACTCAAAAAGAAGGTGACGCTCCGTCTCAACACGGATACAATCACCTACTTCAAGGTCTTGGCCAAAGAGACCGGGATTCCCTACCAGAATCTGATCAATCTCTATCTGACCGAATATGCCCACTCGGGGAAGAAGCTCACCATCAAGTGGCATCTTGAGAGAGTGCAGATCTTGAGAGGGTGCAGAGCAAGGCCGATGCACTCGAACCACGAAGACGTTGCGTGTCCGCGTGGTCGGTGATCGCCAGCGTTATGAGTATTTCGATCACCGATGGAGATGAAATCGTACGTGCGGAAGGCACAGTACCAAATTAGTGTCTGACCGAATAACCCCTCGGCGGAGGCCCGGTGCAATTAACCTGGCATTTAGGTTACAAGGTTCAGGCTTTCGGAATCGGACGGATCCGATCTCCCGCATCCCGCATCTTTCCTGAAACCAAGCAGAGAGCAGGAGCAGGGAGTCGGAGGATCGAGGAAACGCCTGCTATGCCTCAATCAACTCTTTAAATCGCTGAAAGAGATAATTGGGATCGTGGGGGCCGGGACCGGCTTCGGGATGGTACTGGACGGCGAACATGGGCTCGTGCTGGTGGCGAACCCCTTCAACTGTCTGGTCGTTGAGATTGATGTGGGTCACTTCCAGGTCCGTTGCCTTCAGGCTTTCCGGATCAATGGCGAAATTGTGGTTTTGCGAGGTAATATCGATGATGCCGGTGGCCAGTTCTTTGACGGGATGATTGCAGCCGTGATGACCAAATTTGAGGCGGTACGTGTCGGCGCCGCAGGCGCGTCCGAGTAACTGGTGCCCTAGACAGATGCCCATGATGGGGACCCTGCCGATTAAGGCGCGGGCATTATCGACAGCATAGTCAACGGCGGCCGGATCGGCGGGACCGTTGGAGAAGAAGACGGCATCAGGTTTCATCTCGAGGACGTCGTCGGCGGTGGTCGTTGCCGGAACGACCGAGACATCCATGCCGACGAGCCGCAGATTGCGCATGATATTCCACTTGATGCCGTAATCATAGGCGACGATGCTGTAGCTGCACTCCGGAAGTTCTTCGGCGATGCCCCAGGTAGTCGTGCGTGCGCCATCGGCGTCCCATACGTAGGTTGAATTGCAGGTGACTCGGGCGGCATAATCCTGACCGTCCAGCCCCGGCCACTCGTTGGCCATGGCAACCGCTTCGTCCGGGGTCACATCGCCGGTGACCCCAAGGTATCCCTTCATGGTGCCGTGGTCGCGGAGCTTGCTTGTCAAGGCGCGCGTGTCGATGCCGGCGATGGCCGGGATCTGATGCCGCTGCAGGTACGACTGCAGCGATTCCTCGGAGCGCCAGTTCTCCGGTACGTTGAGTTCGTGAATGATGAATCCGTTGGGGTAGACACCGCCGGATTCGCAGTCTGAGGAATTGACGCCGGTATTGCCGATCTCCGGATAGGTCATGGTGACAAACTGGCCGTCGTAGGACGGGTCACTGAGAATCTCCTGATATCCGGTCAGGCCGGTGTTAAAGACGACCTCGCCGGTACCGTCGACGGCGGCGCCGACGGAATAGCCGCGCATCACGGTGGCGTCTTCCAGGGCAAGAAACGCCGGCTTTTCACGCCTTTCCTTCCACAGGAACCGATAATCGTTAACCGTCATGTCATGATCTCCCGTCCGCGCACAAGCGGTGTGCACGGAGCAGTCAGTCGGAATTTTCGCCTACTGCCAGGTTATTTACGCCGAGCGGTACTAGCTTCGACTTCATTCGTAGTTATAGTGCGCTATCCCGGAAATTCTTTCCGGGATTTTGGCATTTGCCAACTTCGGCAGAATGCAGATCAGATTACGAATGGGTCGATTACGAGTGAAATGCGGCGACGCGTATAGGCAAAAACAATTGGCACAGAATGATCTCATTCAACGCCATGACAGGTCACTTGGCTGCAAAATGAGGATCAACCACTCGTAATCAATCCATTCGTAATCGATTTCGACTTCGTCCGTCCTTACTTTGGTGACATCGATCCATGCAAAATGGAATTAAACAAGTATGGACAACGAAAACTTTTTATCACCGAATATCAGTACAAAATCGCCGGGTCGTCACACTAGGTCACGTGCTTCTTCGCTTCGGTTGGTTTTTTACCGCCGGTCACATTAACGATACGCAGGCGGCGAACCTTGCGGTTGTCGGCTTCGAGTATCTGTACCTCCATGCCTAGCATATCCGGCATCTGCACGACCTCCTTGGTCTTGGGAATGCGCCCCAGCACGCTGATGACGTAGCCGCCGACGGTGTCGTACTCTTCCTCTTCCGAGATTGACAGATGCAGTCTTTCATTGATTTCATCGACAGGCGTCCGGGCATCGACTTCAAAGGAACCGTCATCGGCCTCGGCGACTTCGGCCACCTCTTCGCCGACATCGAACTCGTCCTGAATCTCGCCGACAATCTCTTCGAGGATATCCTCGATGGTGACGATACCGGCGGTGCCGCCATATTCATCGATGATGACGGCCAGATGGATTTTTGTCTGCCGAAATTCGTCCAGAAGATCGTCAACGTTTTTTGTCTCCGGGATAAAAACCGGTTCCTGCATTATATGCTCGAGAGAATTCGCCTCCCGGAGTTTTTCGTCGTCCAGCAGATGTTTCGAATAAACAACACCGATGATATCGTCGATCGAGTTGCGAAAGACGGGGATGCGCGTATGCCCGCATTCGACGATTTTTCGTTTGGCGTCCTGAAACGTGGTGCGGGTCTGCAGCGCCTCGATGTCCACGCGGGGTGTCATAATTTCTTTGACGAGGGTCTCGCCAAGATCGAAAATGCCGCGGATCATGCGCCGCTCGCTGGCTTCGAGCGTACCGGTTTCCGCCTCCTCGGCAGCATCCTGCTCGACAAGCGACATGATCTCATCCTCGGTCGTTGCTTTTTCGCCCGCGTCTTCGTCGTCACCCCATTGAAAGAGGCGCCGTTCGATCAAATGGGACGGATAAACGATCGGGGAAAGAAGGTAGTAGAATAATTGCAGCGGCGGGACGGAGACGGTCAGCAGACCCCACTGCATTGACGCCAGCCAGCCGCGTCCGAGGAGCTCGGTAATCAGCAAGAACACGGTACCGGTGATGACGGCACTGATGAGAACGGACAGGGCACCGACGTCGTTCACCGGGGGCAAACGAAAATAGCTGACATTCTGAACGACAATGGCCAATGCGGCAAGATTTACAAAGGTAAGCAGCCGCAGCAATATCCGATAGTAGGGACGAGCATGGAGCCAGTTCTCGGCCCGTTTAATCAGCTGTTTTCTATTTTGCGGATCAAGTTTTCGAATTTGTGCTCGCGACAATTCGGAAAAAGCGGTCCAGACGCCTGTCAACCAGATTCCGATAAGTATGGTAATCGGAATGATCCATGGACTTAGCAGTAGTGGTTCACCCTCCATAAAGTCCGGAATTCTACCTCCCTGCGCAACCTTGCAGTGCCGCTCGGCGCCCGATGCCGTTAAAAGGATTCGGCTGTCGGGTTCACCGGCGCACGCTTGGTGTTATTGGACAAAAATGTGTTCCAACGGATACGCAGCACGGAGACTCTCCATGATCCGGTTCTCCGCCTCCCGTATTTTTCTGCGTTCGCTGTCGGTATCGTCGCGAAATCCCGCCAAGTGTAGGATTCCGTGTATAATATACAATAAAACTTCCTCGGCGAAACTACTGCCGTGTTTGCCGTTCACATCGGCGGCGACATCGAGGCAGACATAGATCTCGCCGACTAGGGCGTCATTTGCACCGAATTCACCGGCCGTCCGATAGTCGAAAGTAATGACGTCGGTGGCACCCGGGTGACCGAGACAGGCTTCATTCAGTGCGGTTATTGTCGTTCTGTCAACCAGTGCGACACCCAGTTCATCGGTCGGTTGCAACTGCCGGCTCAGCCGGCTTAGCTGTAACGTCTCCCGAATGACGCGCAGCATCAGGTTCCGGTTCCTTAACGGGAACTTCCGGTATCGCTTGGATAAAGTGACTTTCATTTTTCGCGGTCTTCGGATAGGCGACTCTGCCATGAAGCATGGTGGAGAGATTCTTCTTGATCGCCTTCTCGACGAGGCCGACTTCCCGCATGGTCAAATCGCATTCGTCCAACTGGCCGTCGAGAATTTTGTTGCGGAAGATCTCGGAGACCAGCGAATTGATCTTCTGCGGCGTCGGCTTTTCCAATGAACGCGATGCCGCTTCACATGCATCGGCGAGGCTGATAATGGCAGCTTCCCGACCCTTCGGCAACGGTCCCGGATAGCGATAGTCGTCTTCCCCCATGCCATTGGCGCCACCGGACTTCTGGTCACCGGTCATGGCGCGGTGATAGAAAGAATATATGAGGCTGGTCCCGTGGTGCGATGCGATGACCTCGCGCAGCGGCTTCTTGAGCTTATATTTGGCGGCCATCGTCAGGCCTTCTTTGACGTGATTGAGAATGATCAACGAACTCATTCGCGGTGTCAGGTCTTCATGGCGGTCGACGCCGAAGCTGTTTTCGGTGAAATAGGACGGATTCGAGAGCTTCCCGATATCGTGAAAATAGGATGCAACCCGGGTGAAAATCGTATTGGCGCCGGTCACATCAGCCGCATGCTCGGCCAGGGTCGCGACCATCAGGGTATGATGATACGTTCCCGGGGCTTCCAGCTGCAGGCGTTTGAGCAGCGGGTGATTGAGGTCGCTCAACTCGAAGACGCTGATGTCGCTGGTCAAACCGAACAGATATTCGCACAGCGGCAGCAGCAGATTAGCAATCAAGACGGTGACGAACCCATTGGCGGCGGCAATGCCGAGAACGATCAGGTAATTAATCGACGGCGTCGCGTAGAGCACCAGATGCAGACATTCGATGACAAAGACGGCCAGCCCGATCGCCAGCCCGGCGCGGAACGTCCGAATTCGCGTTCGAGCCGTTCGCACGCCATAGGCGCCGAGACATGACGCCGCAAACCCGACCATAAAGACGTGCATGGGATCGCTGGCCGGCAACGACACGAGCAACGACAGGACGACGCCGGCGATCAACGCCGGTCCGGTGCCGATCAATATGGCCAACAGTATCGCGGCGAACGCGATCGGTAGCGCCGGCAGAACGAAGATACGGGCACCCTGCAGGAGAACCAGAAGCAGTTCCTCGGAACCACGGACCAACAGAAGGTTGACGGAGATGGCGACACCGACAAGGAGAATGTTCGACTTCCGGCGGCAGATTCGGGGGCAGAGGTAAAAGAACAGGAGCGCTCCGAGAACGATCACGAAGCCGGCGCGAACCAGCATGGACCCGGTCTTGGGCAAGTACCGCGTGCTGTTGCGATTCGCCTTCAATGCGGTATCATACGCCGACAGCTTTTCCAGATCCGCCTGCGTAACGGTCTCGCCCTTCCGAAGGAAGGGCGTCCCCTTGCGCACCAATTTTCGAATCGGCTGCACGCCGTTCATTGCCTGCTGTTTAGCGGCCTCGGTGTGCCTCCGATCATAGACCAGGTTCGGTATGATCAGTAGGGCCATGACGTCTGCCACCTTTGCTTCGGGGCGTTCCGATGCCGCCACCGGAAACTGCTTTTTGAAGCGCTTGAGAAGCTCGCCC
>Ga0310123_10003609_pt1 | contig 11895 bp, 12 predicted proteins | sample CB6_AW_1057_MG_FD_203505 | JGI IMG/M metagenome (GOLD analysis project Ga0310123, IMG submission 203505) | Marine microbial communities from Western Arctic Ocean, Canada - CB6_AW_1057 | ecosystem: Environmental > Aquatic > Marine > Oceanic | place: Canada: Western Arctic Ocean | collected... | reverse complement strand
TGCAACGACACATAAGGTCTGACGCCCACAAATCTGGACTGTTGCTTAGATCTGGATTCGTTGTTGTGAGAATAAAACACACCACAAAAAATGTATCTGAAAAACTTAAACGAGATCTCTTCAGTCTAGTCGTTAATACCCTAACGGAGATAGATGAGAAATTTCCTCCTGTCGGAAAGAGATATATGGAACTGGAAATATGACAGTAGAAGAACTAAAAAAATCTTTGTCAAACTTAGGATTTCCCAAAAGTACCCTTAATAAGTTGAAGAAAGATGAACTTATGGAATTGCATGAAAAAGCATTGGAAGACGAAATGGCATCAGGCTTGGATCTCGATAACGATTTTGAAGAGATCCCAGAATCGTTATCGATGGAAATTGAGCATCCTGAAGGCGCTGAAGATACTCCGTTGACAACGTCTGAAGAGTGGCATGACTATGTTATGTCTCAGTTTAAGCCCAACGAACTTATCGACGGCAATCCCATCACGGCTGGATTGAGGCGGGTTGTAGAAATTGTTCTTGGAGAGATTATTGAGACAGGTCCAACACAAGTATTTCCCGCTCAAGACCCTAATGGTCCCGGCAGAGCCACTGTTGTGTATAGAGTAATACTGCAAGAATATAGTAGCGGTAAAACTAAAGCCTATTCGGATACGGCAGATGTTTGGCATGGTAATACTGACGACCTTTTCTGCGCCCATCCTGTAGCAACCGCTTCAACCCGCGCCGAGGGTAGAGCTTTAAGAAAGGCTCTCAAGCTGAGAGTTCTTGCCGCCGAAGAACTTGCGAAGAAAGACATTATTAGTATCGTTCAGCAGTCTTTGAATCAACAGGCTACAGACGGCGAGTGGGATCCAAATGAAAAGATAAGCTCCCAACAGGCAAATTTTATTGACAACAAATGTAGCCAATTAGATGTTAATGTAATGAAGTTTGTAAACATCGGAAGTTCTAACTACAACAGTATCAATCAGGTAAGTAAGGATACTGCAAAGAATATGATTGTGGAACTCAACAAATATCAAAATCAAACAGCCGATATTCCACCAGAAATTAAGGGTTATATTTCAGATTGGAGAAGTAACTAATGAAACTATCTTATAAAACAAGCAACGGAAGAATCGGTGTTGAGCTTGAAGCGGACACACAAAAAGATCTCTTCAATCAAATCTCTAGTTTTCAAGAGGTTTTTGATGAGGCATGTTGTGGCAAGTGCGGGGATGACAATATCCGGTTTGTGGTCAGGACTGTTGAAGAAAACGACTACCACGAATTAAGGTGCTCTTCCTGTTCTGCTAAGCTGTCATTTGGGGCAAACAAGAAGGGCGGCGGTTTATTTCCAAAGCGAAAGAGTAAGGATGGGGAATGGCTTCCTGATAGAGGTTGGGTTAAATGGAACCCGAAAACCAAAAAGGAAGAATAACACCCCTCATTCCACGGTGGCTATAAAAAAAGACCCCAGATTTTTCTGGGGTCTTTTCTTTTGAGACGGCACTCCATGCCTTTCCTATAAATATTCTAGACTGACATACAAGCCGTACTGTGTCTTTGATCCAATGCTATCTGGAGATGCTGAAAGCGCCACATACCAGTCGTGTTGCTGGGACGAATGAACGCTACCAGAACCATCTCTTGCAAACTGCCCGCTAGGACCGGGGGAGTTGGCGAGAGGAACTAGAATTCCCGTCCCTCCCACTGTATATGCGCTAGCTCCCAGTCTAATATCTTGGTTGGGGGAACCCGCAAATACACCCTGAAACTTATCCTGACCACTACTGGCAAGATCTCCCCACCAAACATGATCGCCAGACCCCTGAACGGTCATGACGGTTGCGGGGTGTAGTAACTCTGCCACTCTTGTGGTGACTCCGGTGGCGGGATAATCGGCACTAACTCTGTCAAATATCCTTAGCTTGACGTTTTGTGTCTTTATCCCGCTCGTGTGTGTAAACCTGATATTTAGAGTGGCCGCATTGTTAGGAATAAATCTAAGTCCCGTTCCAGCAGTTGCCGATGCGGTTACTCCGCTGTGACTATTCAGATATTTAATGTTGTCTGCCGCAGCCCCCTGTGTGGTTCCTGCTGCGTTTGTAATGAAGGTGGTGGTTTGAAATGCGCCCACCGCCACTGAATTACCAAAGGTCGTTCCGAAAAAACCCAGACCAGACCCCTGCAAACTTTGTATTGCCGTGCTTTCTCCAGCATAAAAGGCTATAGTCGCCATTTTGGACTCCTTGTTTGTAGAACCGTCTCTATATTATTATACACCATTTTCGCTAAAAATACTTCTCTTCGGCCTCTTTTACCTTTTCAAAATACACATCGTATATAAGTTTCAACTCAGGTCTTTTTTCATATTCCTGTAAAGGCGTGTACTGAAAATGGGCAGTACATGGGACATACTTGTCACCATATGAGTGCATAAACTGAGAGAAATGGGTAAAGATCAATTTTTGATCTTCCCCATCCCAATTTATAATCCCATTGTCTAAATAGTTGCTCATGTCATAAAGCTGCCACTGCCAAGGAGCGCCGTGACCTATATCGCCATCGATAAAAATATTTCCGTCTGCCAGCATAGGAAACTCATCTAAGTATCTTTGGTCTCCGCATGTTGCTAGACAGGCATGCTTTCTATAAAGAACAGCGTCAGCCCACCAGTCGAGCGTTTTTCTTCCTGCCTCACCGTTTTTAAAATGCACCACCCCAACGTTATAAAGCCCCTCCGCTGGGCTAGAACTTAAGTCAAATTGCCTATGTCTGAATACACCAACTTGTTTTTCTCCGATTGCGTCCAGAACTTTTTGAAAGCTGTCATAGAAAAAGACATCGCTGTCAACATAAGTTATATCACCAATCTCTTTATTCATCAGATAATTTGAAAAAAATGATGCAAGAGACCAGCAGAAATAAGCATATCCACCGTAGAATGAATCACGAACATCCCCATGCCACCCGCCAGTAAGACCTAACAAAACGTCTTGCTGCTGAACGTGATAGACTTGATCTCTGACATAGTAGGGGATAAGTGATTCGTTTTGATGGTTTTTTATTATGTCAAATGAAGCATTATCAATACACATGTAGTGTAAAACGAAATTTTCTGTATGCTCAAGCAGAGATTCATATAGAGCCAGTCCTTGGGGTAGATATTTAATATCAGATACTGTACATATGTTAGTACTTGATAAAAATTTCTCCTTATCCCGCTCCATCGATCTCTTGCAATCAGCATACCAACTAAAGCTATCAAGCCCTAAATTCGGGTCACGTTGTCTGATTTTCCATAAAGCAGCATCATGATTTTCGTGGACGATTGCCCGACGCCAAGTAGCGTCCCTATCCCCATGATTTTTTGTGCCCCTGACATCGACGTGGTCGTGCTTGATTATCGTCTTGTCTATGTAGATCTGTTTATTTAGTTTCCTAGAAACTTCAGTAAATTCGTTATCACAAAATAGGGATTTATAACCCGGATAATAAATATACCCAAATCTGTCGTAATACGGTCTTCCAAGTATGCATAAAGTATTCAAAGCACTGTATTGAAATCCGTCATTAAAATGCAAAACTCCATCATAGTCAGGAAAATATTTTTCAAAGCCCTTTCTTATCTCCTCGTCCCATCCTTGTATTTGTGGATTCATATCGTCTGAACTGTTTATCAAAACATCAAATTTTCTTTCGGCAACATTTGCGTTTATAGCTTCCACTTTACTGGAATTGTGATTAAAGTTTACAAAAGAATTCTCATATATCTCATGTATACTATTTATAGTATCAATGTTATTCATAGACGCATCATCTTCATCACAACTTATATTGAAAAATACGTCATTTTCGTTACTTAATGTGTCAACATGTAATTTAAAGCATTCCAAAAACTTACGGTTTCTTTCTCTGGTTGCTAATTGTACCATCAATCGCATTTTTAAACAGTCTTTCTATAGTCTACATATGCCTGAATATAATAATCAGGAAAAATCTCCCTTGGATTTTCCGTAATCCTATAGTCTTCATCTATTTTAGAGAGCTTATGGGAAGCTATCCTGCTGGTTTTGGAACCAAACATATCATGCACATGAATATGGCATGGCTTAGGTTCATAAAACACATTTCCCCGAGGGACTCCCTTAACGCCACAATCTCTGGTGGGATTTATTCTATCCCTATGCAATGCTGCAAACCGATACTCAGACAGATAGTTATGTCTCACGGCCCTTATATGTCCGTCATGCATAACTCCTCTCACTGAGTCTACATCCCAAATATATATTGACGGCGACATGAAATGGTAACAACTAAACTCTATTCCAAAGGCGTCGTGGTTATTCCGGTCTATGTATAGAAGTAGCTCTCCTAGCCACGAGGTAAAAAACTCGTCTGAATCACATTGAACTATCCATTCACTTCCCATACTCTTGGCTATTTGAATAGTTTCATTCCTACATGTGACTTCGTCAAATCCTCCGTCTTCACAAGATCTATCAAATCCGTAGCCATAAGATTTCCAAAACTCGCTAATCTTATTATATTCAGACTCAAGTTCGCCTACATTTTTAGGCTTGATTGGATCTGTATGCATTATGACTATGTTGTCAACCCAGTCATATGAGTCCATTATTTTAACTGATAAACGCAGATGATCATTGTCTATCTTAGATGTAATATACCAAACTGTACATGTTGTCATGATAGTTGTTCATAAAATTTCGTATCGTTAAAAGATCTACCATTCTGATCCTTACACCAATGTAGGTAGTTATATAAAATAATCTGGCTTGGATTTACAAACCCCTTTCCTCCTCTCTCAACTATAGACTTATTAAATTCCACATGCTCCGAAGTTTCTCCCGTGTATTGAGAATCTTGAATAGAATTCATTTTATACACAGCCATCCCGCCGAAACAAGAATTTACTGGCAAAAGACTTTCCCCTCTTCGTAAAGAAGAAAGCTTTCTTCCAAGAGAAAGCATATGATGACGACTTATCGATAAGTCATCATTATCTATTTCTCTATGTGGAAAGGTGTCCCAGTATCTCAAGCCTCCTCGCATGGAATTTTTTCCGTTAGACCCCATAAAATCCCACTCCAAATTAATATTTCCCATGGTGTGTGCTATTCCGTCGTAACTTATTCCTCCAACTAAATCTAAATCAACAGGTATGTAATAGTCAAAATCCGAGTAATTTTCCCTCACAAAATTTAAACACTTATTTCTATAATAAGCCATAGCAATAACTCTTTTTCTCTCCCTACCGCCGATCCTTTTCTGTCTTAATTTCTCAGAAAACACATGTATATTGTCGCACGATTCACCCCACTCCACCAACAACTTGTCTGTACCATCTACCGAGTCATTCTCATACACCACGAAAGCCGACTCCTCAAAGAATTCGGCAAGGTGCTTTAATCTGGATAGTCCACAATAATTTAAACGATTGTATACATCTCTGGCTAAACCGCAGAACACAGCCTTACTTTTTCTCATAACCTCGTAGCCGTTGGATACCTTATCGAGATAATCTTTCTTAACATTAAAATCATATCCCAAAAATTCTTCTATTGGCGGAAACTTTGCTTCAGGAAAAACATGTTGCCACCTACCTATCAGTAGTTTTTTTTGATCTAAGTTGTTGCTGTAAAAACTTTCGTGGGTGGGTTTTGTAACCTTAGCCATATCGTCGCCAGCATAGAGGATTTCTTTTTTGGTCTTAATGACAATTTTTAGAGTTAGATCTTGCCTAGCATTCTTAAAATCAAGAGCTAAATCAAACCCCCCAACTCTTTCGTAGATCTCTCTTTCCAATATGGCGTACTGTAAAACCCCAAAGCCTAAACAGGCATATGGATACTTTTCATCTTCTTCTGGGATGTCTACCAAAACAGAGGTAGATCCGTAAGCCTCGTGGGATGCCAAAGAGGAAACTAAATTTCTGCAAAAAGATCTTGTCAATCTACAATCACATGATATGTAACCCACATATTTACTCTCACCCTTTCTAATTAACCAGTCGTAAAGAGAAGTTAAATTTACATCCTGATCAAATATACTGTCCTGCCTCCATAAAGATATGGTATTGAATCCCCAAGATCTGCTATGTAAAAAATTTTCTACAAGATCCTTCTGATTATCCTCCATTATAAACAAATTTATATTTGAACTATCAAAGTCTAAATCTAGAAGCGTCTTTTCAAAGTCACCCCCCTTTATACAAAGACAGATATCCACATGCCGTTCAGTAGTAGCGACCTTGGTAAATTCTATAGCGCCATTCATATAAAAACCCCTTCGGTTTCCATGCCGCTTAACATCCAACTCATCTGAGAAAAGCTGCTATTCTTTGTACCAACTATTTTGTTACATCGGGACAGAAGAACAAAATCAACAAGCGCTTCCTGCATGCCTGCCATACTTCTGTCTTTATTTTTCTGTTCAAACATTATTACCCTATCCCCATATCTTTTCTTTATCCATTCTGAAAAATCTGGAGTGTCCGCACAGAAGAATATTTTATCGTATCCTTCAACCCCACTGTCCAAAAAAGAGGCAGCCTTTTCTAGACTGCCTCCGAAAACTTTTCTGACGTGTATTCCGATTGTGTTCCTAGAAAATTTTAATAATACATCATTTATATGGTTTTGTATGTGGTCTAGGGGATTGACTAGTTTTAGAAGATAGGGATGCAGGTCTTCTTTATTGTTCCACTGAGCGCAAAAATATCCGGCGCACACCTCTATCCATTTATGGTTGGAATTTTCTAAGTGATCCACCTCTCTATGCCTGAATCTCTTAATTCTTCCCGAATTAAATAGCCGCTTATGATTGTTGCCCTCATAACACTCATCTCCTATTATCCAGCCAGTGGTTGGCTTAAATAATTCTTCCCAGTTCGCCTCACATCCTATCGGAGGTAGCCACCTTATAACAAACACTCTTTCATAGGCGTCTGCTGCGGCCCAAGCTGAAGAGGTTAACTTTAATCTATCCCCCAGACCGTGTCTCGGCCAAGCCACCAAGTATTTCATCATGTCTTGCCTCGAAAAAAGCCTTACATCTCCTCACCATCTTTGTTCTCTGCTGGCTGTGTCCCGATCTGTCTGATATAGCATGATCACTTGACAGCTTCTTATAAGGAATACTTAACCGTCTATTCAGCTTACCGTAAAATGAAGTTAGGCAGTATGATAGAAATATATCCTCACCATTAACGTACTCAAAATCCTTTTGGCTTAAAAACTTTATCTCTGATTGTATCAGATAAGGCAATATTCTTCTGTTGACACAACAGGCTCGTGTAAGCATTATTTCAATCTCTCCACGAGCATCTCCCATGTTGTAATTCCCATCATCGTCTGGATTTCTTCCCCACGCAGAATACCCACGCCCCGAGTCCTGATTATGGGATTTGTAGAATTTTTCAATTCCATCTTCCTCTAAAATTAAATCGTCATCTTGAAAGATAACACATTCGTTTCTAGCGAGATACATGTTCGCCCAACGGGTTCTTAATCCAAAATCATGCGCTGAGTTTATTATCTTGGCCTTGGGAGAATCGTGTCTAAGAGAAAACTTCTTGTAGTTATTAAAGACAATAATCTCTCCTACTAGGTCATATTGGGATTGAGTATCCAATATTTCCATCACATTTTCCGGCCTTCTCCAGCTATTGATCAGCAAACTGATCGTCATTTTGCCACCTTCCTATAGGGCACTTCTCACTGTTCCATTTTGCCTTATGGGTTAGAGTGCAGCCACAGCTTGAATGCAAACATCTATTTTCCTCTCTGTAAACACAGTTGTCGCATTCGCTAAGCCTCTTTTCATAGACTTCATTGGATACAGTTCTTATGCCATCAGAAACATGATTCTTTAAAGCCTTTCCGAAGTTCCACATCTTTTTTAAGATGCCCGGCTGCTCTTGCTTAATCCTTTCTTTTAACTCATCGATATGTTCGTCTGACAATCCTTCCTGACCCGGCCCCTCTCCCATTTCCCACAAGATAAATAAGTCTTTATCAATTTGACAACGCTTCTTCTCCTCATCATTTTTCCAACATTTATGCCTGTCACAAAAACCCTTTCCGGTATCAATGTCGTAATTCATTGAGAAATTACAATTACATGCCGTTATAGACTCTTTCTTCGTTTTATCTGTTATACTTTCTCTTTCCTCTTCTGTAAGACTGTCCTGAAGCGGCCCCATTCCCGTCTCCCAGATATCGAAATATTCCTCGTCTGTCTTGCATAGGTTATGTAGATGCTCTGTTTTATTGATCCTATGTCTAGGACACCACCCCGAATTCTGACATTCACATCCCATAATCGTATCCTACGCTGTAATAACTATATTTAATGGGAAATTGCTATCGGCGGAACAGCTACCCAAACAGCCGGGGTTTATACTAATTCGAGTCGCCATTGTAAGTAATATAGGAGAGCACGTTGCGGTGGAGTCGAACACGGGCTGAGCGATAGACCCTGACTGAATGGTGTTAACACAGCCCGGCCACGATTCTATGTATAATCTCATATCACCCGCGTTACCACCGTATACTCCGGTGTTACAATATAGCACAACTACCCAGCCGCTTTTTCCACCATAAGAAAAAGAGTCGCTTCTCCACCATTCGTCTGCAAGCTTAATCCCGCCCAGTCCAAGATTATCAGTAGGCGCTGGACCATTCTTGTATTTAAGAGCCACGCTTACATCCGTTAAAGTACAAGAAAGACTTGTTTCTTTAAGCGTTGCTGTAACATTATTTCCGCACATTGCAGGACATCCACAAATACAGGCATCATCTGAATCCGAGGAGCTTAAGCTGGAAGTGCTGCTAGAACAATCTCCGCAGCAGATAGCTTTGAATTGCATATCGAAATATTGACAATCTCCTCCATATTGCGCCAAGCATGTCAAAACTGTAGCGCTTACGTCAACAGCGCGGGGATCATCAGGATTGATTTCACAACACTCATCAGGACGGAGGCAGTGCTTATAACATCTTTTCCAATTCTCTCCTTGACTTACAAAGTCTTCCTCTTTGTATCCGTCACAATTAATCGTAGTCGGTTCGCTAGCACATGTACAGTCTTCTTTGCAATTGGTAGAAACTTTTGTCCACGCTCTTGAAAATTCCCGCTTTTCCCAGATACAATTTCCGCAGCATTTTCCGAATGCGTCGGTGGGGGTGTAATTACACCCTTCCTGATCGATAATTTCTTGTGATGGCATACTTTGTGTACATGTATCACACACGTCAGACAAGGTTGTTTTTACCCACTCATTATCCCCCCCTAATCCGACTTGCTTTTGCCAAACTGTATACCCGCATCCATATATGCATACACATCTGCCATCTTTGCCGCCATTACAGCACTGACAATTAGATATTGTTGTTACTATTCCCATTATATCATCCCGCAAGATAAATCATGATCTTCGCCAACAAAATCGCTGGCTGATTTTCTTCCTCTAGCCTGATCCCGATCATTGCTCCATATAGTAGACTTTGCGCCTATATGCTGCGCGAGAGATGGAACAAAATAATACGGGGGAGACTTTGAGTGAAAGGCCCACCTACCTACTATATTATCTATATTTTTGTCTCCGGTATGGCCAGAAATTATTTTATGTCTCACGCACTTTCTGGCTTTTGAAGGGGGGAAGAAAAAAGTTTGGGCCATCCACAACTTTCCGTTCTTATTTCTCTTATAAAATCCGGGGCGTTCTGACGTGTAATGCGAAGGAGTAAACACAGAAACAAACCCAAGATCGTCGCTGGGCCACAGTACATGTTCTAAAAATACCCTGACACCTTTACAGAATATCACATCATCTTGGATCATTCCATAACACCCAGCGTCTGGGTATATCTTTATGAGGTCTTTTAATCCCTCGAACCAGTTCTTCCAGCAACCGTGTTTCTCTGTTCTCTTTGTTAAGGGTAGGAGTTCATGTCTTTTTTCTAGCTTCACACCCGGCTCTAAAAATAAGTGCGGTAATTTCCATCCCGCTCTTATTACACTATCTATGGTTTGTGCGTGGTATTCTTTCTCTCTAGGAGCTATGGTTATCCCCACCGCCCACTTACTTATTCTTGGACCTAGTATCTCGTTGGAGGGACTCTTGGCAAAGTTATCATCCCTACCCTCCGAACTTTGACACTTTTTGTTAACCACACTCATTGTTAACAGTCACAGTCATCCATGACAAGACAATCATCTGCCATAAGAATTATGGATCCGTCTTTCTGAGACAGATAGCTGCAACAATAGCATCTACCACTTATTGACGGGACTTTTAACCCCAAAGACTTATTCTTACAAACAGTATCCCCCCTAAAATTATACATGGGAATGTTTGCAGTGTCCCAGATATCGAATTGAACGAAGTCTGGAACATCTTCACGGGATCTTATATCTTTTAAAATGTCTTTTCCCGAATACACTTCGCGGTATTCCTTAACTATCGTTACCGCAAGAGTTCCGGGGGCTTCTCCTGAAAAACTAGCAAATCCGACAAGATCATCATCTACCATTATTTTAAATCTAACGACCAAAGTCTGTTCTAGGTATTCCCTGATAGATTTTTTGTCTGGAGGCAGAATATTATGCGGTCTTTCCCTGCTGAGAAAATCATAAAACCAATCAAATTCGTCTTCATTACTTATATCTAACGAAACAAAATCAAAATCCATTACGCTCTCCTTTTGTTTTCCTAAAGCTGTACGCATACGCCAGTAGTAGTATTGCACGTAATATTGAAGCAGCAGGGGAGGGAGTCGCTACAACCATCCACAAGCACGCAGGCAGCGGGGAGGGCGGAAGTGGGTGTAGTAGGATCGCCATCACCGTCTTCGTCGCAGTCGGGAATTGGACAGCGAGCACATTCTTCAGGATCTTCGTGAAGATAGAAGTCTCTCTTGCTAATCTTAAGAGATCCATCGTCGCAACAGGTAAGGTCGCATACGACGTAGTCTATTTGCTTTGTTACTCCGGTATTTACTATATTCCATTCCCCATTAAAAATATCCAACATGACTATTACTTCTTTGTTTGGCCCCACCGGAATATTTAGGGGATTTTTAGCTTTGATTTGATCCTCCGCGCAGGTATCATGATTAAGTTTAACATCCACGTCTCCGTCACCACATGTGGTCGCTTGAGCTATGCCCTTGTAAATTATAGGCTGGGGAACCCAAGTCTTTGTTTTTTCATGCCAGTTTACGGATAAAGGACCAGCCTTCCAAGAACCTTGCAGTTGTCTATGATTATGCAAAAAGTGACCCATTCCATCTCCGGGTATGGGCTGACCACAGGTATTATACCCCCAACCAACGAGAATAAGAGGCGCTCTCAATCCTAGCGGGAATGGCTTCGATGGGTATCCTACATTAGGATGCGAGAGGGAATATGTACCAAACGCCCCGTCGTTACCCTTCACAATTGATACATCATGACCATCCGTGCCTAAAACTCCCTGAGCGTAGGGGTTTATAAGATTGAAATGGTTCAAATTCTGAGCGGCTGGATAAATACCTCCTATTGCATTACCGGCTTGAGTTTCGGGGTAATATGAATTACCACCATCTGCTCCGAATCCTCTAAACAATGCCTCCGGTGAACAATACGCCGTGTGCTGCCTGTGTTTTTTGGCGTGTGCTATGTATTCATGGTGGGACATCGATCCGGCCATGTTTATATCCCCATCAGCGACTTGAAACATAATCCCGTGAGTGCTACCGGACTTAAATTTACGGGGTGGTCGCAGATTGAACAAATTATTGAACTTAGCCGCGACAATACGCTGATCTTGCCGTTGTATAGATATACTTAGTTCTCTTGTAAACTGGTTCCTCAAGTCTACTAATGTTTTAATTCTTTCCTT